>Ga0210409_10000604_pt1 | contig 54890 bp, 48 predicted proteins | sample IncBWH17MmetaG_FD_161649 | JGI IMG/M metagenome (GOLD analysis project Ga0210409, IMG submission 161649) | Forest soil microbial communities from Barre Woods Harvard Forest LTER site, Petersham, Massachusetts, United States - Inc-BW-H-17-M | ecosystem: Environmental > Terrestrial > Soil >... | reverse complement strand
CGGTCCGGCGCCACGAGCCGCGCCTGCGCATGCCGCGCCGCAGCCGTTTCTGCCGGATCGCAAGCGTTGACACCGGGCGCAGCCACCGTCAAACTGGCGATGTTACCGAACAAATCAGCGGGGAGATGATTCGTGGGACACGCGAACGCGGCGTGACAGCGGGAGGACAATTGCGAGTCGATGGACGCAGCGCCGACCAGATGCGCGCGCTTAAGATAACGCCAGATTTTATTTCCACGGCGGAAGGCAGCGTGTTGATCGAGCTGGGGAAAACGCGCGTGATTTGCACAGCGACGGTGGACGACGGCGTCCCGGGATTCTTGAAAGGCAGCGGGAAAGGCTGGGTCACCAGCGAATACGGAATGCTTCCGCGCGCAACGGAAGAACGCACGGCGCGAGAGGCTACGCGCGGGAAACAGTCGGGGCGCACGCTGGAAATTCAGCGGCTGATTGGACGTTCGCTGCGCGCGGTGACGGACCAGCAGGCCCTGGGCGAGCGCACGGTGTGGCTTGATTGCGACGTGATTCAGGCGGACGGCGGCACGCGCACGGCTTCGATTACTGGTGCGTTTGTGGCGCTGGCGCTGGCCTTTGAACGCATGGTAGCCGCGGGAATGCTAAAACGCTCGCCGCTGATCGATTCCGTGGCCGCCACCAGCGTGGGAATCGTAGACGATCGCGCGCTGCTCGACTTGGCTTATGAAGAAGATGCCCGCGCGGAAGTGGACATGAATGTCGTAATGACCGGCGGTGGACACTTCGTGGAGATTCAAGCGACGGCCGAGGGACGGCCGTTCAGTGGGAGCGAGATGCAGGACCTGCTGGCGCTGTCTGCGGCGGGCATTCGCCGGCTGACCGATGAACAGCGCGCCGTGCTGCCTGCGAAATTCAGTGTGCGCGCCCGTTAGACTTTTTCTCGCGTCCTCCAATCCAGGAAAACTTGCGGAGTATCGCGCACTGGCGCGGGCAGGACTTTCGTTGGCTGGCGAGCAGGTGACGATTGAATTGGAGTTGCTGCCGGGATTCGAGTCCTTGCCGGCGTTCGACGAGAATGCGCCCACCTTTGCGGAGAATGCGACGGGCAAGGCGCTGCATTATTCGCGATCTTTCGATGGACTAGTCTTTGCCGATGACTCGGGATTGGTGGTGCCGGCGCTGGGCGGGGCGCCCGGAGTCTTGTCGGCGCGGTATGCCGGCCCGGGCGCGAGCAGCGCGGAGCGCAATGCGAAGCTGTTGCACGAGCTTCGTGGCAAAAGCGGACGAGAGCGCGTCGCGTACTTTGTGTGTGCGATCGCATTGGCGCAACGCGGGCAAGCGAAGGCGATTGTTACCGGGCGCGTGGATGGAGAAATTCTGCGGGCGCCACGAGGAGATCGAGGGTTCGGGTACGATCCGGTTTTCTACGTTCCGCAGCTAGGTGCAGGCTTCGCGGAGATTTCGGAGCAGGAAAAGAATGAGCGTAGCCACCGTGGACTGGCGTTTCGGAAACTGCTGGCCTTTCTTTCGTATGATAGTCTGACGAGCCAACCATGAAAACGAAGAAGACGAAAAAGAGGGCACCCTCATCCGTAAAGGGACGAAGCCGTTCTCATACGACAAAACTGGATGTGATCGGTACGAAGGCCGAGAAGCCGGCCAAGGCCGCGCAGGTCGCACGAAGAGTGGCACGCGGAGCGGACCCCAAGCGTGTGGCAGCGATTCTAGCGAAGCTGGACGAAGCGTACCCGACCGCGACTTGCGAATTGAAACACGAGAACGCGTTTCAACTGCTGATTTCCACGATTCTTTCCGCGCAATGTACGGACGTGCGCGTAAATCAGGTGACGCAAACGCTGTACAAGAAATATCCGAATGCGGAAGCCTTCGCTCACGCCAATCCGAGCGAGCTGGAACAGGAAATACGGCCGACAGGATTTTTTCGCAACAAGACGAAGTCGATCATGGGAGCAAGCAAGGGCATCATTGAGAATTTTGGCGGGCAAGTGCCGCGGACGATGGACGAGATTCTGACGCTGCCGGGTGTGGCGCGAAAAACAGCAAACGTTGTGCTGGGGACGGCCTACGGTATTGCCAGCGGCATCGTCGTCGATACCCACGTGATTCGGCTGTCCCGGCGGCTGGACCTGACGAAGCATGAAGACCCGAAAAAGATTGAACAAGACCTGATGCGCGTGATCCCAAAGGAAAAGTGGATCACGTTTTCGCACCAAATAATTTGGCATGGGCGGCGGGTTTGCGTAGCGCGCAAACCGCGATGCATCGATTGCAACTTGGAATCGCTTTGCTATTCGAAGGACAAGACCGTTTAGGATATCAGGAGAATGGGATCCCCGTTTTCTTGGAAATGGCACGAAGCTCTTCAACTACCGGCATGATCAGCGGCACGCTTTGCTTGCTGCGCAATTTTTCCGCATCGCGCTCAGGATCGCCGGGGATGAGCGGGCCGTCGGTCCCGGGCGCCGGCTTCGTGGCGCGAAACGTGCGAATGTAATCATCCATCTGGCGCTTGAACTCATCCGCTTCGATGAACCCATCAATGCGAAGCGCGCCGAAGAAGTGCCCGATTCCCTTCCCCACGCTGCGCGCCGGAACCTCCTGGCGCAAAGCAAACGGCGGCGCAAACGGGCCCCAGTTAGCGCCGCTCAACACTGCACTCAGAACATCTACCATGATGCCGAGGCCATAGCCTTTATGGCCGCCGCGCTCGCGGTCGGAACCGAGCGGCAAGAGGCAGCCCCCTGCCACAATGTCGTCAGGATTTTTCGTATCGAGGCCGTGTTTGTTGATGCCCCACCCTTCGGGAATGGACTCGCCGCGACGCCGCGCCATTTCGATCTTGCCGTAAGCGGCCGCACAGGTAGCCATGTCGACTACGATGGGCGGCTCCTCTTTTGCCGGAAACGCGATAGCAATAGGATTTGTGCCCAGCATGCGCTCCGCTCCCCAGAGCGGCGTGACCAATTTGGTGGAATTGGTCATGGCCCAGCCGATCATGTCGCGCTCCAGCGCCTTCAGCACGTAGTATCCAGCGATGCCGAAATGATTGCTGTTGCCGATGCTGACCCAACCTGAACCGGCTTTCTCCGCCATGTCCATGGCGATTTCATTCGCTTGCGGGCCAACCACGAGGCCAAGGCCGTTGTCGCCATCGATGGTTGCTGTGCTTGGAGTCGAGCGCAAGATTTTGATTCTTGGTGTCGGATTGATAAGGCCTTCGCTCAGCAGGTCGACATAGCTCGTCAACCTCGCCACGCCGTGCGAATCGATGCCACGCAGATCCGCCGAGGCGAGGACGTCAGCGGCTTGCGCAGCGTCTTTCTTCGGCACGCCGAAATGCCCGAAAACTCGAGTGCTGAATTCGCGCAACGCTTCGATGGGAAATACCTTGGTCTCGACCTTCGCCATGTTCCTCCGTACTTCTTACAATGCACCAACGCTCAAGCGGGCAAGGCTTGCCCTCGCGTTTCCACGCCAAATGGGATCAAGAGCAAGCCCACGGCAAAAGCAAGCGAAGTCAACGCAACCGGGATCCCCAGCGAACCATAGTATTGGACACCGGCGCCAACCAAGAATGTGATTGCCGCGCCACCGAAACGTGCAAAGGAGGTCGAAAATGCGAAGGCGCTAGCGCGGCATTCGGTGGGATATTGTTCCGGCAGCCACAGCGTATACACGGCAAAATTCGCGCCGCCAAGCCCTAGAAAAAACAAGCAAGCAAAAAAGCGTGGCAGCGCGGAGGGCCCCATGTAGAAAACCTTCCCGAAAGTAAGCGCGACAAAGACCAACATCAACGCGAAATAAAACGCGAGCGCGCCGCGCCGCCCGAGCCGCTCGGCAAGCCAGGGCATCAGAAGACAGCCGATGATGGTTGCGAAAGCAACGAGCATTGTGGCGCGAGAAGCAAGTTGTGCGGCGGCCGGGCCGACCCGCCCAGCGGCTTCTGCAAGCGTCGTCACTGCCGAAGGCACATACACAGTGCCAGCCCACAGTCCGCAAATGGATACGAGCATGAACAGCGTGTTCAGTATAGTTCGGCGTCGCAATGCTTTTGAAAAAAGGACCGCGAACGGACGCCAGATTCTCCAGGAGTGCACGACAGGAGCTTTTTCCTTCCACCGCGAAGGCTCCGTAACGCCGTGACGAACCCACGCGAGCAACAGCGCGGGCAATCCGCCGATCGCGAACATTACGCGCCACCCATTGTGGCCGAAGCGAGCACCAATCGCGTAGTTCACAATGGCAGCGAGAAAGATGCCCACGTAATATCCGGTGTGCATGTAGCCTGCCCCAGCTCGGCGTCGCTCTTCGGGCCACTCTTCCGCGACGAATGTGCCGCCCATAGCCCATTCGCCGCCAATCCCGATTCCGGCGAGCAAGCGAAGGACGGCCAACTGTCCCACGCTCGTAACCATCGCGCTTATAAACGTGAACACCGAATACCACACGATCGTGATCATCAGTGTATGAACGCGCCCAAATTTGTCTCCGACCGGCCCCCACAGAAACGCCAGACCCCACCCGATTAGAAACAGCGCGAATAAGAGCCCGCCGTAAAAGCCGATGTTGCCTTTCGTCGCGGGAATTCCAGAACGCGGAAGGAGATCGCGCAGCGAAGGCACCAGGACCAACGCATAGATAAACGAGTCCATCCCGTCGAGCGCCCAGCCGCCCCACGCGGCCCAGAATCCGCGAATCTGATTGCGATTCAGCGGCGCTGCACTGAAATTTGGCGTGTTCGCGTTTGCAACAGTCATCGGCGGCGGGACTATATCACCGTTACGCATTCGGTAAGAGATACGCGCGGATGAAGAAATAGACGGTCATCGCCGAGCCAATGACAATAACGAACGCGCGAATCCAAGCCTGCGGCAGCCGCTGCGCATAGTGCGCGGCGAAATAGCCGCCGACGATCGCGCCAAGCGTCATCACCGCGCCCTGCTTCCAAGCAATCGCTCCCGTTGCTATGAACGTGAAAGTCGCCACGCCGTTGATGACACCGCCAAGCACAACCTTGAGCGCGTTCATGGCGTGCATGTCCGTCATACCCATGGCCGCGAGCATAGCCAGGTTCATGATGCCAATGCCGCCACCGAAGTACCCGCCATAGATCGCCACGACGAACTCGAAAATGCTGGCGCCAGTTACGGCAGCGTTGCTCGAATCGTGAGAGATCCCCGCGGAAATACGCCCGGTGAGGTGCTTGCCAAAAGCAAAGAGCAGCGTCGCAGCCAGCAAAAGCCAGGGCAGCACCCGCAGAAAAGTATTCGCCGGCGTCTTGATGAGCAGCAACGCGCCGAGCAAGCCGCCCACGATGCTGGTCGCAATCAGCGGAATTATCACGCGCTTGGAGATATTTAGGTGTTTGCGGTACGCCCCGCCGCTGGCCGTGACGCCAACCCAGAGCGCCAACGTATTGGTCGCGTTTGCAGCGACGGCGTTAACTCCCGTGAATAGCAGCGCGGGAAACGCGATGAAGCTGCCGCCTCCCGCAACGGCGTTCAGCGCCCCACCCAAAGCTCCAGCAGCAAACAGGAAAACAGCCTGAGGAAGAGTCAAGGCAGTCTTTTACCACGAATACGTAGCTGCGCTCCACTCCACTAGTCTCTTTGCGAGATAAGATAGTGGGTCAGTTTGAATTTTCTTAATCGTGACACTAGCGGTCAAAAATTCAAACTGACCGACTACCCGAGATAACGCCTTCTTGACAACCCACCGTTCTGCGTATATGAACGTGCGGATTCCGTTCCGAAACAATCGAAGTGAGTGCGTGCGTGTTGTTAACACGGCATTCACATTTCTGGGATAGCTGTCAGCTAGCAGTCTGCCTTTCCGGCCCCATCGGGGGTCAACAGGTCGAGGTTAACAGGAGGAAGTATGGCGACTCGTGCAGACGCAATCGCAGTGAGCGGCACCGCCGATTACAGCATCTGGCGCGTGATTCTGGCCTCCGCCGTCGGCACCATGATCGAGTGGTACGACTTCTACATCTTCGGCAGCCTCGCCGCCGTGCTCTCCCCGAAATTCTATCCAGCGGGCAATGACACGCTCGCCCTGATCGCGTACCTATCAACATTCGCGGTTGGCTTCGTCGTGCGGCCCTTTGGCGCGCTGTTTTTTGGACGCATCGGCGACCTGGTCGGTAGAAAGTATGCGTTCCTCGTAACGCTGAGCATCATGGGCGGCGCCACCGCACTGATTGGTCTCCTCCCCACCTATGCGACGGCGGGGTGGTTCGCGCCGATTGCCCTGCTCGCGATCCGCGTTCTCCAGGGCCTCGCGTTGGGCGGTGAGTACGGCGGCGCGGCGGTGTACGTCGCGGAGCACGTTCCGGATGGCAAGCGCGGCTTCTACACCAGCTTCATCCAAATCACCGCAACGCTCGGCTTGTTCGTCTCGCTGATCGTCGTGCTCACCACGCAGTCGTGGATGAGCAAGGAAGCGTTCTCGGCGTGGGGCTGGCGTATACCTTTCCTGATTTCCATCATCCTGGTCAGCATCTCCCTCTACATCCGCTTGAAAATGAAGGAATCGCCCATCTTCACGTCCATCAAAGCCGCTGGCATGACCTCCGCGCAACCGTTAAAAGAGGCGTTCGCGAAGTGGGAAAACGCCAAGCGCGTGCTGATTTCCCTATTCGGCGCGACGGCAGGCCAGGGCGTCGTCTGGTACACCGGACAGTTTTACGCGCTCTTTTATCTGCAAACCATTCTGAAAGTGAACGTCAAGACCGCGTCCATCATCGTAGCGATTGCCTTGCTCATCGGCATGCCCTTCTTCACGCTGTTCGGCTCGCTATCTGACAAAGTTGGCCGCAAGTGGCTGATGATGGCCGCATGTCTCCTGGCTGTCGTGACCTATCTTCCCATCTATCACGCCATGCAGCAGGCCGCCGGCAACAATGTGGTGACCGTAAAATCCGCCAAGAACAAAGTCACCGGCGCCATCGCCCTCACGCCGCTAACCGTCGACGCCAACAACGCACTGGTTCCGGCCAAAGAAGCGTCGAGCCCGAACGAGCCGTTGCTCGTCCTCCTCGTTTTGATCCAGGTGATTTACGTCTGCATGATCTATGGACCGATAGCAGCATATTTAGTGGAGGCCTTCCCAGCGAGAATTCGCTACACGTCGTTGTCCCTGCCCTACCACATAGGAAACGGCGTCTTCGGTGGACTGGTACCGCTAGTAGGCGTCTATATCTGCGCCAGCACCCAAAACATCTACGCCGGCCTCTACTATCCAATGATCGTAGCCGCCGTAACCTTTGTAATCGGCAGCATCGCATTAAAAGAAACCCACGGCACGAAAATCTGGGATGAAGTCGGCGGCCCAACGTCCGCAATGAGCCGCTGAACCCCTAGCAGCTCTCGATTGACTCCCGCACTTTCGCGGGAGCATCATCAGCCTTGCCAGCGCGAGCAAGCTGAACATGTGACGCAACCACTGCCTGGACTTCCGGCAAACCTCCGCGAACGGTTGCTGGTCGGATGATTTCAATCGGTATCTATTTCTCCAGGGGGAGCCATGGCCGTCTCCAAAACTCGCAAAGCCGCCAATAAGGCGAATGGGAAGCCCAAACCTGCGCCGAGCCTGCCCAAAACGAAGGAAAACGAAGCGCAAATCGCTGTTCACTGGAAAGAGGAAGAGTGTTTTTATCCTTCGCCGAAATTTATTGGGCAAGCCAACCTCAACGATCCCGCCGTCGTCGAGCGCTTCGGCGAAAAGAATTTTCCGGAATGCTTTCGCGACTATGCCGAACTCCTGGACTGGGATCAGTATTGGCACACCACGCTCGACACCAGCAATCCGCCATTTTGGAAATGGTTTGTCGGCGGCAAGCTCAACGCCTGCTATAACTGCGTCGATCGCCATCTCGCCAAGTACAAGAACAAGGCTGCTCTGATCTTTGTCCCCGAGCCGGAAGGCGAAGCCGCCACCGTCATCACCTTCCAGGAACTCTACCGCCGGGTGAACGAAGTCGCCGCAATGCTGCGCGATTTCGCCGGGCTCAAGACCGGCGACCGCGTCACGATTCACATGCCCATGATTCCAGAGCTGCCCATCACCATGCTGGCCTGCACGCGTCTAGGCGTCGTGCACTCCGTCGTCTTCGGAGGATTCAGCGGCGAAGCCTGTGGCTTGCGTGCTGCGGACTCTGGCAGCCGCGTGCTGATCTACGCGGACGGCTATCACCGCAATGGCAAGTGGGTAGATCACAAGGCAAGTGCGGACATCGCCGTCGAAACGGCAAAGAAAGAAGGCCAGACGGTCGACAAAGTGTTGATCTGGAAACGATATCCGGGTCATTTCCGCTCGGAATCCCCCATGATCATGGGCCGCGACTTCTTCGTCGATGAAGTGCTAAAGGATTATCGCAATCAAGTTGTGGAACCCGTCTCGCAAGACGCGGAGGCACCGCTCTTCTTGATGTACACCAGCGGCACCACTGGCAAGCCCAAGGGCTGCCAGCATCGCACCGGCGGCTATCTCGCGTATGTCACTGGCACCTCCAAGTATTACCAGGACATTCATCCGAACGACGTCTACTGGTGCATGGCCGACATTGGCTGGATCACCGGCCACTCCTACATCGTGTACGGACCGCTGGCTCTAGCCGCCACCAGCGTCCTTTACGAAGGCGTCCCGCAATTCCCCGATGCCGGCCGCCCCTGGCGCATCGCCGAACGCCTTGACGTAAATATCTTCCACACCTCGCCCACCGCGATTCGCATGCTGCGCAAAGCGGGCGGCGACGAGCCCAAAAAATACAACTACCATTTCAAGCACATGACCACCGTCGGCGAGCCCATCGAGCCGGAAGTGTGGCGCTGGTATCACGAGGTCGTCGGCAAAAAAGAAGCCGTCATCGTCGACACCTGGTGGCAAACCGAGACTGGCGGATTTCTCTGTACGACAAAGCCCGCGCTCGATCCCATGAAGCCCGGCAGCGCAGGACCTCCCGCGCTGGGCATCTATCCGATTATTTGGGACGAGGAAGGGAAAGAAGTGCGTGCCGGCTCCGGCTCCGCGGGGAATATTTGCATCCGCAATCCCTGGCCGGGGATTATGCAAACCATCTGGGGCAGCCCCGATCGTTTCGTCAACCAGTACTACAAAAAGTACAACAAGGATCCGCAAAGCAAAGACTGGCGCGATTGGCCGTATTACGCCGCGGATGGCGCCGTGCTCGCCGCCGACGGCTACTACCGCATCCTCGGCCGCGTCGACGATGTGATCAACGTCGCCGGTCATCGGCTGGGAACGAAAGAAGTCGAATCCGCCTGCCTTACTCTATCGGAAGTTGCGGAAGCCGCCGTGGTTCCCGCTGTCGATGACATCAAAGGCCGCGTGCCGGTCGTCTATGTTTCGCTGAAACCAGGCATCGCACCAACAAAGCAAATGCAGGACAAAGTGACATCGACAATCGAAACCATGATCGGCAAAATTGCCCGTCCGAAAACGATTCATATCGTTCCAGACATGCCGAAGACACGCTCCGGCAAAATAATGCGCCGCGTCCTAGCCGCCATCTCCAATAACATGGATACCGGCGACATCACCACGCTCGCCAATCCGGACATCGTCGAGCAAATCCGCATACAAGTGCAAGGCCGCAACAGAGAACCAATCAAAGAAGGCCCCGAAGACATAAAAATGTTCGGCGACGAGCGCTAACGGCTAACAATCAGGAGAGAGCATCTCGGGCGTACCAAGGTAATCGCTTCTTCGAGGAAAACCACAAATCCGACAGGTGTCGCCCCGGTGAACGTGCGTAGTCCTCACGTAGCTTCCTGATTTTGGCAGTCCCGCGCCCCTCGGAATCCCCTCACCCTTAGCTGCCACTTATGTGCAGCGCCTTGCATAGTTTGGAAGGATTCCCGCTTTATCTTCCATCTTTTCAACAGGGACGGTGGTTTCAGAATTGCTCTTGATCTAACCCTTCAGTCAGCGTCGCGCCGAATAGCGGCGGACTACTCGTAGTCTCTCGCCCGGCCAGGTGGCCTCGTTTAGGAGTCGATATGACATCTCCACTTGCTAGGTGTCTGGCCCGTGTCTGCGCGACCCTCGTTGTCATCCTGGTGGTCGCACTCATGGCTTCTCCCGAAGCGTTCGGTCAAACCTTCAATACCTCACTTTGGTTCGGTGGGACCGGCAACTGGAGCAGCCCGCCGAACTGGTGCACGCTCGTACCTCCGGTTCCGCCAATGCCTCCTCCGCCGTGTCCGCCGGATGCGAATTCCCTCGTCAGCGCATTCGGCGGCGCGATAAACCAGGACGTCAATGCAACTATTATCTCGTTTTCGGGCACCGGCTCTACGACCCTTACATTGAACGGTACGTCGCTTACAGCCACTGGCACCGGCGCCTTTAACGGCATTGAAGTTGATGGGGGTCTTCAGCTTACAAACGCCACCGTTACCTCAGCCACCAACCTCACTTTGGGCGGCTCCAGCTCGTTCTTCAATTCCACGGTGAACAGCCATATCATGCTCGACGGGACTCTCAGTGCGGACCTGACTATATTCAACAGCCCGGTGGGCGGGAACGTAATCGGGGTGAACGGTGCCGCCGTGATGGACCTCAGCAGCGCGAGCTGGAACATCACGAACGGAGTACTCTTACTTGGACAAAACCCAGGCTCCAGCGGTCAGCTGACTCTCGGTGGATTGGCCACAATCACTTTGAACAGTCCTCTCGCTCCCAGCAGCATCATCGTAGGTGCCAACGGCCAAGGTACACTGACCGTCAACGCCGGCGGCGGCATCACCTCCAACGGACCGACCCTCATCTCCATCGGTACAAATCCATCCGGTCCTGGGAACGGCCAGATGAGCATCCTCGGCGGAGGTACTGTTTCAGTGGCGGCTGCCCTACTCGGGTCCGGTTTTCCCGGAACCGTCGCGAACCTGACAATTGACGGCCCCGGGTCCCGACTGAACCTTACCGACGCTCTGTCAGTTTTCGTTGGCTCCATCACCGTAAGGAATTTGGCCGCTGTTTCAGGAGGAAACCTCAGTATTTCCGAAGGGACGGCTACACTGGAATCGGGTGCGACCTGGACCGTCACGGGACCGGCGGGCCAGCCGGACCTAACGATAGGCGCGTTCGTCCCAGCTACTCCTTCCTTTGGCGGCTCAACGGGAGCTGCTTCGCTGACTATCCAAGGCGGCGCGACCGGCTCGAATCAAGACTCCGCTTTCATCGGCGCAAACTCCGGCGCCAACGGCACTATGACGATTGCAGGAGCCGGCAGTACATGGAGCAGCACTGGCGCTGTGATTGTCGGTCTGGGGGGAATGGGAACACTCAACATTCAGGGGGGTGGCGTTCTCACCAGTGGCCCCGGCGGCTTTGAGTCCCAAGTCCCGGGTACCAGCGGTGTGAGCGGCGACATCGGGGCGCAAGCCGGCAGCGCTGGTACCGTAACCATCGACGGCGCTGGCTCCGCTTGGAACCAAACGGGAGCAATTCGCGTGGGCGACGCCGCTACGGGTACCGTGTCGATTCAAAATGGCGGAGTTCTTTCCACCGGCTCGGATGGTTCCCTCGAGAACCTGAGCGGCGTGCTTGGCGTTCAATCCACCGGCCAGGGCACCCTGACCGTCACCGGCGATAATTCCGAATGGCAAGCCGGTGGCAACGTGCAGGTCGGCGCGGGCGGCACCGGAACGCTGAATATTATGGACAGCGGAAAAGTCTCCGCCGACGACTTGAGCGTCGCCACCGAAGCAGGCGGCCAAGGCACGATCACCATGAACGGGGGGACGCTCGAGCTCGTGGGCAAGCTCACCGTCGGTGATGCTGGGCAAGGTACTCTCACCGTTGTGCCCAGCGCGCCCGACGATGAGGGCGACATTACCAGCATGGATGGCAGCATAGGGGCCCAGAAAGGTTCCAGCGGCAGCGTTACCATCGGCTCAGCCGTCGGTCAAGGTATTCAGGCGACGTCTTCACAGTGGACGCTCAAAGGCGAGCTGATCATCGGAGAGGCCGGCAGCGGCATACTCGGCATCGGCGGCAACGTCTCCGACCTTACTGCCACCATCGGAAAAGAATCCACCGGAAATGGCACTGTCACCGTGGAAAACGGCGGGATGTGGACCACCACGAACGATCTCACCGTAGGCGACAGCGGCATCGGCAATCTGAACATTCGGACCGGTGGAATCGCCATCGTGCAATTCGGCCAAGGCGTGGATGTGGGCAGCAAGGCCGGCTCGATAGGCAACGTCGATGTGCAGGGTCAGTGGAACATGACGCAGGGCCTGACCATCGGCAGCTTGGGCAACGGGACTATGACCATCGAAGGCGGCGGCGCGGTCGCCAGCGGCGATGGGGACATCGGTCTGGGACCCGGATCGAAGGGCACGGTCACGGTAACCGGCTCCGGGGCGAGCGCACCTTCAACTTGGTCAGCCGACGGAACCGTCGCGGTTGGCGAAGGCGGCACGGGCACGCTCAACATTGTGAATGGTGGCTTGGTGCTGAGTCGCGATGGCATCATCGGAAAAGATTCGGGCGGCGTCGGCGTAGTCAACGTCAGCGGCGCAGGATCGCAGTGGAAGGCTACGCTAACCGGTGGTACGGGAACCATCACCGTGGGCGAGGGCGGCTCAGGCACTCTGAATATCATGGGCGGCGGGCAGGTCATCGCCACGAGCATCGTGGTCAATCCAACTGGCACTCTGAATGGACCGGGGGGAAGCATTTTCGCCAACGTGGTGAATAATGGCGGAGTCATCAGTCCTGGGGACGCCACCGGAACACTGGTGATCACTGGCAATTACACCCAGAACACCGGCGCGACGATGTTTGAAATCGATGGCGCCGGCCCCGGACAATTCGATAAGCTCATCATTTCCGGCACGGCCGCCTTCAACGGCGGCAGCATCGACATCAATTTCGGCAACAACTTTTTGCCCACCGCCGGAGAAGACTTCGACTTGATTTCCGCGCTCTCACTGAGCAAGCTCGCCGGTGTCACGGTGGACGTTACCGGGCTGCCTGCCGGATTTGTCTTCGCCGACAATTTCACTTCCTCCGGATTCGATTTGTTCACCCAGCAAACTCCGGGAGGTGCCCCCACGCCCGAGCCCTCCACCTGGTTGCTGATGGTCAGCGGGCTGAGTTCGCTGATCGCGCGCAGAACCTGCCGGAGAAAAACGACCTCACTGACGTCGCGCTGAATGCTCTCGATATGGACGCGAATTGGCATCAAGGGGGGAGGATAGGGCCGCTCCCTAGGCGCCAAACGTAGAGGGACGCCCCAAGATATTAGACGTGAGTACAAGAAGATGTTCGGCGACGGCTGCTAGCTCGCGAAATTTGGCGTTACCGTGTTCCGGGAGTTCAGGCGCGCAGCGGGTTCGCAATGCGAACCGAGCCGAACATATGTCCGTCGTTCAGGTCTTCCGAATAAAGGATCTCGGCTCCAGCTGTTTGTGTCGCGTAAATTATGAGCGCGTCCCAAAAGGAAATGTCGTGCCGCGACTCAATCTCTAGACCACCGAGGACAGACTCCGCGGTATTGACGACGATCTCCCAAGCCAAGAAGTCCTGAATCAGCCGCCGCGTTTCATCAGCTGCTAAATTGTCTTTACGCCGTAAATTTACGCAAAGCTCTTGAAGAACCTGCGTGCTCAGGACCCCGGAGTCAGAATCCAAAAGCTCAATCAGCAATCGTTTTGCCCGATCATGTTTAGGTCCCGCCTGGCGGTCATGAGCGTAAAAGAGGATGTTGGTGTCGACGAAATACTTAACGCTCATGGATTTCTTGTCGCGAAAGCGGCCGGCCGCCCAAATCCAGCCCTTCGCGGAGGCGCGCTAGAGCGCGCCGTTTAGCTTGCTCGTAGTCCCGGCCTTTTCGAACTCTCTTCTCTAGCAGTTCCGTCATTAGGGCACTAATGGAGGTACCTTCCCGAGCTGCCAGAACCTTGATCTCTTTTAACAAGCGGGTATCAATTTTTAAGGTGATATTGGCGTTGGAGCTCATGATTCACCCGCCAGCACGTAAATACGTGCAGCAGAAGTTTACGTGCAGATGCTCCGGGCGTCCATCGCTCGCTTTGAGCCTAATTAGGGCTTGTCGGGCCGGTGAAGGCGGGCTGCGAAGCGCCGCAGCGTGCTTGTGTTGCAGCTTGCAAATCTCCGTCCAGCTGCGCCCACCGCCAATGACCCGAGGCGCAAAGCTGCTCCGCGCTCAGGCCGATTGCGCCGCGCAAATCCGCACCTTCAAAGTTTGCGCCTTCGAAGTTAGCATCGCGCAGGATAGCTCCAGTCAACACCGCGCCGCGCAAGTCGGCGTTTTTGAAATTAGAGTCCAGAAAGATACCGTCCTTGAATCGGGCACCGGTTAGATTTGTTCCAATCAGCTTCGCGGCGGAGAAGTCCGCGTTCTGTAGATTGGCCAGCGCCAGCACCGCGCGTTCCAGCTTGGCATCGCGAAGATCCGCACGCGAAAGATCGGTGCGCAGCAGTTGTGCATCGCGCAGATCGATCGCATACATCGATGCGCCAAACAATTTGGCGTTCGAAAGCACCGCGGCTTCGAAAATCCCGTAAGAGAGGTCCGCCCCGGTCAGATCCGCACCCGACATATTGATAGCCCGCGCGTCCGATGAAACGAAAACCGCGCGACCGGCTCGCACGCGATCCAGCACGGCATTATGCAGGCGCGCTTCACGCAGGTTGGCGCCGCGGAGATCGGCCTCCGACAGATACGCTCCCTCCAGATTGGCACGCCACAACCGCGCGTTCACCCAGAACGTGTGATATGCGCGCGCGTATCGCAAATTCATTTGATTCAATCGAACGCCGCGAATGGCCGCAACGCCTTCGTCCGACCAATCACCGTGGGCAGGAAACGGTGAAAAGGAAGCTTCGGTCACATCGGCGTACGGGCGAAAACCAATGAACTGCAGACCTTGCGCGGCCCAGCGGCGAATGTCGGAGCCGGTCATTTCCGGCGCAATGGAGCTGTCCGCGGGCATCCCGCGAATCACGCCGAACGACAACAGAAAGAGTAAGCAGGCGCTTAAAAGTGTAACTTTCAGCGTGGAGAGCATCACCGGAAAGATTGCTTTCGACTTCCGCGGTAAATCGCCCGGCCGAAGCACGCGCGAGACAACGGTCGGAAGACATGTAGCGGCGGCCACCGACAGCGAGATCAGCAACACGTGCAGCAGCGTTCCGCGCATGTCCTGCCGGGCCAAATAGCGCAGCCAAAAGAAAAACAATGTGACGGGCGCGATCCAATAGGCGAGTAACGAGGCCAGCACCGTCTCGAGGATCGCCTGCGGCGAGCGGCTATCGCGCATCCACCGAAAATGGCGGCGCGCCAACGCCATTAGGAACCACGGCCCGTCCTTTTCCGGAGTATTCCCATCGATGAACACCGAAGGCAACGCGGCCATGTTGCCCCAAAGCCGCAACAGCAGAAAATGAAACCGCAAATAGAGAAGCAAGATGAAGAGCGGCGCGCCCAAATAAAAGCCGCTCATCGGCACGGCATTCGATGCTCGCAGAAAAGGAATCGCCGACGAATTGAGCACCAACCGTACGTCGGTCGTGAAAGCAATCACCACCGCGCATACGGCGCACGACGACAAGATCAGGAAATAAATCCACTGCGAAAACCGGGTGGCCTGCGCGATGGCCTTCGCCCCGTCGAACGTAGCCACCGCCTCTGGCAGCATGGCATCGAACAGGTTGGTGCTGCCCAGGCGTCCTACCCACAAGCCTTCCGCGCCGTAAAGGGTCGCACCCATCAAGTTCGCGCCGCGCAACTCGGTGCCCAATAGGTTTGCGTCGCGAAGGTCGGCTTGCACCATGGACGCGCCGCGAAGGTTCGCCAGGGACAGGTCAGCGCCGCGAAAATTCGCTTTGTTCAAGAAAGCGCCTTGCAGGTTAACCCCAGTCAAGTCCGCGCGCGCCAGGTTCACGCCGCATAGGTCTGCCTTGATCCCGGACTCGCCCCCGGATTCGACCCAAATCTTGTGCTGGTCCAAGACCTCGGCGAGGTCAAGCAGGCTAATCCCGCGAGATTCGTCCGCAGCCGAAATTTCCGCGGACATAGATTTACGTTCCGATCCCATGCGGGTTTGCTCCCCCTAACCAACGCTCACAGCACTAGCGCTTCGGCATTTTCCGGCCGGTGCAATGTTGGGCTGGGGCCCGGCCATTGACTAAAATCGACGCAATTGGAGATGCGACTAAACACCTTCATCCTCTACCAAAAGACCTGTGGAAATCGCCTGCTCCGAGGTACAGGGCTGCGAAGAGGTAACTGAGGCGGCGCGCCGGCCCCCCTGCTCCTATCGCCTGAATTTCAACTAGAGAGGTCGCTACGGTTGGGAGCTGAACCAAGTCGGGAAGGTGCAAGAAAAAGAGCCGGGGTCTCCGCTGAGGGGCCGAGGAACCCCGGCTTATCCTGCCCGCCTCCGCAGGGAGCGAGCAAGAAACCTGAAAAAACTTAGTCTTTGTCTTCGTCGCCCCGCAGGAATTCGTAGCGCTCGATGGCAGCCACCACACCGATCGCGCCCTGATCGCGCGATTCCGTGCGCTGAACGCGGCCCAGACAACGCACTCTTACTGGCCCTGCAAGTGTGATCTCATTTGGCAAAGTCAAGAGGATTTCAACCGGAGACCCTTCCTTCACGTCCTTGGCCAAGAAAAAATATACTCCGCGCGAACTGACGTCACGCGATTCCGTGCTGGTTTCTCCGACCGCAGCACCTGTCGTCCAGCGGACGGTAAGCGGAAGGCGCATCTGAAAGCGCTGCGTAGTACGGCGTTCGGACCCGGTCAAAGGGAAGCCTCCTGAAGCGAAGCAAGAGTTTATCCGGGTGGGGTTACATGGACAATAGGACTGCGGGTACAAAATAGCCGCGATTTCCCGAAGTACGAAGGTACTAGGACAAACGTCGAGTTCGGCTTCCGAGAGCCGCTCCCTGCGAGTTTGCACGAAGGTCTCTCGAAAAAGGGTAGCCGACAAAGAGCTAGGCCCGCAGGCGCCGGAGCAAGGCGGCGAGGCGGGGTCGGTCGACGTCGGTCACCGCGACAAATTTCAGACCGAGCCCTTGACCTGGCGTCGCGTGGCGGACGACGGCGTCCGCTCGAATTTGCCCCTCGGTGACGAGGAACTCCAGATTTGCGGGAGCGCCGACCTTGCGCGGCGCCGGCGTTCGCAGAAACAGACCACCGAGGCTCATATCCAGGACGCGAGAGATGTCGTCGTGTCCGTTGCAACGCCAACAGACCCATACTTCTTCGTTCAAAGCAACGCGCGAGTTGAATCGTCGCGACGGCGTCGATGTTTTTGGCAGCATTGGCCCCTTTTACCCCGTGAGTTGGTTTGAGTTGCTTCACGGTGTTGATAGCTATGCAAACAGCGGGGTTAACCACCACGCGTCCGCAAAGGCGTACCGACGTACCGAACTGGCAGACGTCAACGACGACGGTCTGCGGTAATCGATGCATCGAGCGAAAGCCCCTGGGCCTTGGGATGAGACTCGCTTTAGATGACTGTGCCCGGGAGGTGAGCAGTTCCGGGTAAACGAGTTGGGCGACAGCGTGCAAGTAGCATAGTGCAGGTTAAACCGTATAACAATCCGGAAGAAACTGTAGGCGCCCCTAGCTCCTGCGGGGTGAAAATTCGTCAAACGCGAATTAGACCGTCTGGTCGATTAGCCGATGGTGGATGGCGTACAGGGCCAGCTCAAGGCGGTCGGAAACGCCAAGCTTATCGAAAATGTTATGGAGGTGATTTTTGACTGTTTGCTCGCTGATAAAGAGTTTCTCGCCGATTTCCTTGTTGCGGAACCCTTGCGCCACGAGTTGCACAATTTCCTTCTCGCGATCGCTGAGCAGTGGTTTCTCGCGGCGCGGGCCGGATTCCGAAGACTTGGAAAAAGCCTTCATCACCTCCGCAGTCATGCGGTTATCCAGCCAGATTTCGCCGGCATGAACGCGATGGATGCTTTTTACCAGCAGATCCGTGGCGGATTGCTTCAGCACGACGCCGCGCGCGCCCAGGCGCATGGCTCGCACCACGTCGCGGTCGTCTTCCGCCGCGGTCAGAACCACAACGCGCGTCGGCAACGTATCGAAATTGACCTCTTCGAGGACGGCTAACCCGTCTTTATCGGGCATGCGCAGGTCCAGCAGCAAAATATCTGGCTTGAGCTTGGTGAGGAGCTTGATGCACTCCGCGCCATTCTGCGCTTCGCCGACAATGGCGATATCCTCATCGGCATCGAGGAGTTTGCGGAGGCCATCGCGAAAAATCGCGTGGTCGTCCGCTAGAAGGACACGAATCTGTTGTTTAGTTTTGGCCATGTCAACCGAGCGGAACCTCGATGGTTAGACGCGCTCCATGGCCGGGATTGGACTCCACGGTCAACACGCCCCCCACAGTACGCGTACGCTCCTTGATGGAGATGGGACCCAGCCGCAGACGATCCAGTTCATCCCCGGTGAACCGGCCTGCGAAACTAAAACCCTCGCCGTTATCGTCAACCACTAAAACGAGCCGGCTGTCGTCCTGCGACAGTTTTACCACGACATGGGAAGCCTTCGCATGCTTTTTTATGTTGTTGAGTGCTTCACGGTAAATCTGGAAAATCTCGCGGCAGACGCGGTCCGGGGCGTGCAATTCCACCGAATCGATAAGCACATCCAACGCCAGCGTGGACTCGTTGCGGTAGCGCTCTGCGAAACCCCTCATTAAATCGACTAAATCGGCGCTTTGCACGCGGAGGGGACGCAGGTCCGTAACCATGTGGCGCAACTCCGCGGACTCATTCTTCACCGTCTGCTGCAGATTCGTCAGGCCGGCCACCGCGTGCTCCGGAGAGCCGGCCACGCGGCGGCGCAGCACATCAAGCTGGATTTCGATGCTCAACAGTGTTTGCAGAATGCCGTCATGCAGGTCGCGCGAGATGCGGCTGCGCTCGCCCTCGATCGCCCGGGCGCGCAGATGCCGCAGCAAGAATATATTTTCCACCGATGGCCCGACATGCCGGGCGATGCGCTCAAACCACATCAGGTCTTCACGCCGGAACCCTCGCCGGCCATTCAATAGAAACAGTCGTCCCGCCGGCTGCCCCATTTGGTCGAACGAAACGGACATGAACGAACGCAGCGCCAGCACTTGCTGCGTGGCCGCCGGCAGCCGCGGCAACGTCTTGAGTGTCTTGCCATTCCGGCGATCCCACCCGAAGCCCGCCCCGCTGCCCACCAGGCTGTTCCAGCAAATCGTCGCGTCCAGGTCGTCGAGCAGAAATCCATCCGCGCGAGTCAGCGCTAGATTTTCCGGAATCAGCCGCTCGCTTTCCCCGGATCGAAGCTGCCAGACGAAAATTCGCTCCAAGTCCGAGTCGCGATACACCAACATCGCGCCATCGGTATGAAACGCCAGTGTAAGTTCATCCAAGAGCAACCGCAGCGATTCAGAGAGCCCCTGATCCACTTGCATTGTAGAACTGACCCGCGCCAACAATTCATTTTGCGCGGCGAAGCTTCGGCTCAGATCCCCCAAGAAAGCGCTCCCGCCTCCTGCCGCCACGGTGCCTCCCACCAAGCCCAGCCACGCCACCACACGAATCCAGTGAATCTCTCCTTTTACTTCCGTCACCATGACCAACAACAGCGCCAATCCGCTGGCAAGCGGAAAGGCCACGCGAAGTCCCCAGCGAATCCCTGCCGCATAACAGATGAATAGGTATGGGAACCACGCCGGCACGGTGGTCGGGCTCAGGTACACAAAAAAACCCAAGGCCAACAGGTCGCAGGCCAGCGGCAAATGCCAACTCAACCCGCTTAGCATCCGTTCGAATAGCAGCGCAAAGATCGCAAGGAAGAAATACGCGACCAAGAAATATACGGGGTGACGTGCGTAGCTGTACGGAGCCTGTTCCAATAGCGCGATTAGCGCCAGCAGCGCAACGATTGGGCGCGCGTAAGCGATCTGGCGCTCGATGTGCCTGCGATCCGATTCGTGGGGGCTCATGCGCGGGGACGAAGTTCCTATCCGGCAAGTTTAGCAGCCGCTGGGAACCTGCGGGCGCAGGTCCTGAGCTGAGTTTTCCAGATTGCAACGGTGAGATGGGGAGTGCGGGAGTCTTGCTGCCGCTTTCACGAAGTCAAATACAGGTTCGGCTGCTAATAGGCAGGCAGTCATCGATGCCGTTATTTGAACAGCAACCTATAATCGGGGTGAGGACGTCCCGACGGAGCGCGCCGCAAACACCACCGCCGGTAAGTCTCTCTGCAAAGTGGCCTTTGACCCCTCTGGAGCAGTGATGGCGCGCCGCACGGCCGCCAGCGGCGCGTCATCGGCAAGACGAACATTCTTTCCGTCAGGTGTTACTCCCAATTCCTTCCAGAGCGCGCCGAGGTCAACCTGCACCGGAGCGTCTTTCCATTTGGCATACAAATCGCCGAGCACCGTGGTACCCGTCGCACGATCTCCGACTTTGAACGCCTCGCCCAACTCCCAATCATGTGTAATATCGCCGCCCGCAGTCAAAATCCCGCGCAGCGCGTCTTGCAGACCTTTCTTGTTTTCCGTTCGGCGTCGAATTTCCACGTCCGCCACAAAGCAGAACAGTGCCCCGCCCCAATACGTCCTACCCCACGTATGCGTATGGTCGATACCGCGGTCGCCTTCTTCCGGCTCCCCCTTCGGCATATCGCGCGCGAGATCGGCCCACATCTGCTCCGCGGTCATTTGCTTGGCCTGGATACGCGCAATCGGCTCCACGTACACCGCAATCCCCTCTTCAATCCAATGATGCTCGTCAGCCATCGACGGAAACGACAGGTGCACCATCTCGTGCGTCAGCATCCAATCGTTCGCCAATTCCCTCGTTTCTGTCTCTTTGCCCACGCGAATCTTGATCAATCCACCGTCATACCCGAACGTCTGCCCGTGCTTCACACCGCTTCCGCCAACCGGAAGGATGTGGAGTTGCACGTGGGGAACGGGATATCGGCCGTAATAAGTCGCTACGGCTTCCGCCGCCGATTTCACCCAATGCATCAACTCCGCCTGCGACACCTTTAGCTCGCCCGCCTCGATCGTCACATCCACCTTCGAGCCGCCGACGATTAGAGTTGAAGTCATTTGTTCCGCGTGCGAAATGAAATTGCGCCCTATCGACAGGAGCGCACATGCGCACAGCGCCGCACCTACATATATTCGCGTCTTAGGAGGCATCACTTCCTTATTGCCAATTCCGGCCGAGAAAGTTCCCCCGGTGAAGTATTTAGACGCGCTAGCCGCTGTGTGGCGCTGCCTGCCTACCTAGCCAGTGGTCGAATAAAGTGTCCAGTGAAGCTTTGCCAGGGCCAAAGCTCAATACTATCAATGAAGCGACCAGGAAGGTATAAGGCGCAGCCGCATAAAACTTATCCGGATCAGAAAAAATCGAGAACAGCGCCTCGCGGTCCGCGGTGATGTACGCGGTGATCAAATTTACCGTGAGCACCAATGCCGTCAGGCGCGACAACAATCCCAGAGCGAGAAAAATTCCGGCAAAAAATTCCACACACGAGATGAACACCGCCGTCTGCGCCGGCATCGGCAATCCCAGGCTGGTGAAGAACTCCGTGACTTTCTCCAGATTGTGCAGCTTCCCCCATCCGCTCTCGACAAGCTGCCAACCCCAGTAGAGCCGCACCAGCAGCAAAAACGGCGACTGCAAATAGTCAGCCGAACCAAAAAAACGCTTATAAAGATGTCGAAGCCGAAAGAAGAGTGTTTTCATGGCTGGAGGCTTAACACCTTTCCAACGTAGAGAGATTCCGCAAGCGCGGGAAATTATCTGGCAGCGAGAACTAACTCAGCGGCAAAACCAACCCAACGTCGCCCAATTCTGAAACCACTGCTGCACCGACGCAGACCGCTCCTCCGCAGGAACTCGGCTGGTGCGAAACGCCATCTCGATCGCTTTGCCCAGGGCCTTCTCATCTCGCAGCGCGCTCAGGACGACGAATTCCTCTCGTTCAATGCGTCGGAAATATACCGAATCATCCACGCGATGCACCGCCAGAAAAATCTTCGCCGGCTTCAGCTTCGCCACCGCCTGCACTCGTTTGCGCTTGTGCCGCTCCTGAAATGCATTGCTCGCGAAATCCGTGTCCTCGTACTCTTTCCGCACTTCCAGCAGCAAATCATCGACGGGATATCTCAAGTCCAGGAGTCGCAGGTATGGCTGCAGCTTCAGCTTCAACTTGGCGCCCGCGTCGGAGCTGAAATCCTCCGGCCGCAGCGCCGGCTCCGCCTTCCCATCGAAAGCTTCGATGTCCGCCCATTCCAGCCGCGCGATATCCACCGCCAACGCCTGCTTCGGCCCCGCCCACTTGGGGTGCTTCCGCAGCCAGCTTTCAAGTCGCCCGCCCAGGTTGCGCAGGGTAAACGAACGCGACGGGCAGTCCACCAGATAAGCCTTGCTCATCGCCTCGAATCGTTTGTCCCCGAGCACCGCGCGCAAACCCGGAAAATCCTCGATCATGCTAGACAGCAAGCGGAACCAATATTGCCGATTGTAGATTTCCAGCCGCTCGAACGAAGTCAGCCGGTCATTTGGCTTGATAAACCGCGAAGCATACGTGCGCATGGACTTGCCGTCCAGCGCCCGATTCTGCATGCGCTCGTCGGACGTCAGCGGCTGCATCACCGCCAGCGCCATGGTTCGCTGCAGCGCCGCGAGCCTCATACCGCTGTCGCCAGCAGCGTCGAAGACAGAAATTTGTTCGCCTTCAGCGCCTCGTCGTGCACTTCCTCAAACGACGGAATGCTGTCGTCCCATTCCAAAAGTGTCGCCGTATGCCCCACGCGCTGAATGGCCCGTTCATACAGTTTCCACACAGGATCGATTACCGGATGATCGTGCGTGTCCAAGATGTATTTCCGATATTTTGAGTGCCCCGCAATATGAATCTGCGCCACGCGTTCCGCCGGCACGCTGTTCACATAATCCAGCGGATTAAAGCTGTGGTTTTGCGACGAAACATAAATATTATTCACGTCGAGCAAAATCCCGCAGTCCGCTCGCTCCACAACTTCGTTCAAGAACTCCCACTCGGTCATCTCCGAGACGTGAAACTCCGCATAGCTGCTCACATTCTCGACGGCCACGGGCACTTCCAGGAAATCTCGCACCTCGCGCACCTTCTGCGCGGTCAACCTCGCGGCCTCAAACGTGTAAGGCATGGGCAACAAATCATGCGTGTAGCGCCCGTCCACGCTGCCCCAGCACAAATGATCCGAAAGCCACGGCGTCTTCGTGCGCTTCACCAATTCCTTCAATCGCCGCAGATGCTCGCGATTCGGCCTCTCCGCCGACCCGAAATACATCGACACGCCGTGCTGCACTACCTTGTACTGTTCCAGGATCTCATCGAGAATTCGCAGCGGCCGCCCGCCATCAATCATGAAATTCTCGGAAATAATCTCGAACCAGTCGCACACTGGCTTGCGCGTCAAAATGTGATTGTAGTGCGTCGCGCGCAGCCCAATCCCAATCCCATATTCCGTAAATCCATTAAATCGATTTGCAGGCATTCCCGTGGACTCCGACCGCGGTAAAAAATGAAGGAGGGCCAGCGATGTTCACCAGCCCCCCAACAGGCGTGAATCATTCGCTCCGTATTACGTTTAGTTCGAGTCCGGCATCTTCGAGCCGTCCGTTGCGCAGCCGCCCTTGCCCTTGCAAGAGTTCTTGCCTTTGCAACCGTTGTCGCTCGACTTGCAGCCGCCCTTGCCCTTACATGAGTTTTGGCCCTTACAAGCGTGCTTTTCTTTCACCTTCTTGTCCGACTTCTTCTCTGTGTCCTGAGCAGAAGCGGAAGCCTTCGCCCCGGGGAGCAGATTGGAAGCCTGGATGCTGGCGCTGGTGCCCGCGAGCAAGCCCGCGACCGCCGCACCCGTGAGTAGGAACTTATTCGACTTTGTCATTTTCCCCAACGACCTCCTGATGAATTTTACTGCCTTGCACTTCGGGCAAACTGCCTTGCCCAAAGACCGTTAAACCTTTAAGCGCAATGGTCGGGACGTAACCATTACTCAGCAAGTGGGTTGGCCAGGACCCGTGGCCTATGGGTTCAACGGAACCCCAACATACCCCCAACCAGCCCGCCGTGCCACTAAAACCTTTTGGACGCCCGTGTAAAATTTTTGTCACCCGGGCGCCCAGTTTATGTGCTCTCCGCTCCTCAACTCCTAAGCCTGGAACTCCTGGGCGTCGTCCTCAAGAGACACTACGGCCTTCGCCAGCCTTTGGATTAGTCTCATTGCGGTGATTGCGGAACTCTAGTTTGGTTGGGATTTTTCGAAAATTCTGGCCAAAGCCGGGCCCGGTACCCGATTTCCCGTACTCACCCTTTCGCAACCACCACGGTCAATCCCAGCAGCCATGTACGCAGTGACATCGCCAGCCCGTCCTATACGCCCGCCCTTTAGACGCGTAACAGCCGTACTTCGGACCGCTTTTCCGACCGCGAAAAGTAGCGTAAACTTATTTCTCTGCGGTGGGAGTAGCTCAGCTGGTAGAGCGTCGGACTGTGGCTCCGAATGTCGCGGGTTCAAATCCCGTCTCCCACCCCAACCACCGCGTTGCAATCTCCTGCGGGATTTCCCTCGCTCCCAGAAGATCATTCCAAGGTGTCCTGAAGTGGACAGACTCCCGCTTGCCTTCATTGCTAGCCTCCGCAAGTTTGGTCTAGGGGTCGGACCAGACACCTCCCTCCCGCACTGTCAGCGACATGACGGAGAATGCGAGCTTTCCATGAAAAAGCTATTGTTGGGCATTTGTGTGTTGAGTATGGGCAGTACGGGTTGGGCGCAGTCGGTTCCATCGCTGGGGTCGGCGGCGAGCTTCGCTGTCTTGGGCTCTTCAACGGTCACTTGTACCGGCGCTTCTAGCCTCACCGGAGACGTCGGCGTCAGCCCCGGCTCCGCGGTTACCGGTTTTCCTGCACCTTGCACCGACGTCGGAGGCGCGATAGACGCGGCGGATGCCGTCGCCTTGCAGGCTCATCGTGATGCCGCGCTTGCATATGCCGCGCTGGCAGCCGATACCTGCAATACCAATCTGACCGGTCAGGATCTGGGCGGCCTTACTCTTGCCCCCGGGGTTTATTGTTTCAATTCCTCGGCGGAGCTAACTGGAACGCTCAATCTCACCGGCGCAGGCCCCTGGATCTTCCAGATCGCGAGCACGCTTACCACAGCGAGCAACTCTGCTGTTCTCGTAAATGGAAATGCAAGTAGCCAAGGCTGCTCACCGGGAGTCTTTTGGGCCGTCGGCAGTTCCGCCACTTTGGGCACCGGAACTCAGTTCCAAGGGGTCGTTCTCGCGCTGATCAGCGACACGGTCACTAGCGGCGCAAACGTGTCAGGCGGAGTTTTTGCGCTGACCGGCGCGGTGACGCTGGACACCAATATGGTCAATGCATGCAGCTCGGGCGGTACCACGCCCGCAGCGGGAACCATCAAGGTAACCGGCGGCGGACAAATCCAAGTCCCCGACCTCAACTCTCCGGGCACGGCCAGCTTCGGCTTTAACGCTGGAACCGGCAACGGGGGGCACTTCAACTATGTCAACCACGTGAACGGCCTACACTTCGATGGGCGGGTCGACGACATCGTGGTGATCGCATTCAACCCAGACGGCTCACCGAAGACGGTCTTGTTCTCCGGCACCTGCGGCGACAACTGCGCCTTTAGCGTGACCGTGCAAGACAACGGCGAACCGGGCATCAACGATCAGTTTGGCATTACCGTGAGCGGCGCGGTGAGCGAGGTCCGATCCCAACGCCTAATCAGCAGCGGGAACATCCAGTTCCATCCTTAACCCGAGGAGCATGCGGAAGTAGAAACTTCACGGAGGCGCGGCATATGTCGCGCCTTCGTGTACTTAAAACAAATTGACGTACTGCAGGTACGGGCAAACTACCCGCGGTCAGTCTGTTTCGAGAGTGTCCAAGAGTGAACAGATGTGAGTTGGCCACAACGGCTCGCATATGTGTCGGTTTTGGGCCCGAGGTCTACTCAACAATCGCCACGAAGAGAAATCCAGCCAAGGAGCTTTCAAATGAAGAGACTCTTGTTAGTTGTTTGCATGTTGAGTATCGGCAGCGTAGCCCGGGCACAGTCGGCGCCACCCCTGGGCTCCGCGCAGAGCTTTGCAGTCCTGGGCGCCTCAACTGTCACTAATACGGGCCCGACGATCATCGCCGGAGATTTAGGTGTGAGTCCAGGAACAGCCGTCACTGGCTTTCCTCCGGGGACAGTGACCGGAGGAACAATCCACAAAGGCGATGCAACCGCCAACGCCGCTCAGGCCGATGCACATTCTGCATACGCTAATCTTGTCGGGCGCCCCTGCGGGACAAACTTGACCGGGAAGACTCTAGGCACCAGTCCCGGCGCGGTCACGCTCGCACCTGGCGTCTATTGCTTTAATACTTCGGCCCAATTGACCGGAACCCTCACGCTCAACGGCAATGGTGTATACGTCTTCAAGATGGGAAGCACGCTTACAACAGCGAGCAAATCGTCTGTTGTTCTAGCCGACGGAGCGACGGCAGGCAATGTATTCTGGCAAGTCGGCAGCTCTGCCACTCTTGGCACAAACACCGCTTTTGAAGGAAGCATTCTCGCAAATATCAGCGACACCGTCACCACCGGAGCCAGTGTTACCGGTCGTGTCGTCGCGCTGACGGGTGCTGTGACGCTGAGCGGAAACCGAATTCGCGCCGCTTCAAAATAAGTTGACAGCTTTGTAGGTCCAAGTGGAGAGCGACGACGAGTTGACCACTTCTTGCGCGTCGCGACTTGCCCTCCAAGCATCCAGGGTATCGTCCGGAAGTGGCGCGTCGAAATCATCTCGGAATGCTCATCTGATCGCGAAAAGCCTCGCGGTTTTCTGCTGTATCCAGGGCGAACTCGCGGTGCGCGCTGAGCAGCGCCTGCTTCATCGCGCTGTCTTCCACCACAAATGAAATGTTGGTCTCCGACGAGCCCTGCGCGATGGCGATAATATTGACATTGTCGCGCCCCATCGCCGCGAACGTCCGCCCGGCAACGCCGCGCGTGCCCCGCATATTTTCTCCCACCACGGCCACAATCGCGATTTTCGGATCAACCGTGATGTGGTCCACAACCTCATGAGACAAATCGCTGGCAAACTCGCGTCGCAGCGCCTCGGCGGTGCGTTGCGCATCCGCGGCGGCCACAATGAAGCAAATATCGTTCTGCGAGGACGACTGCGAAATCAATAGCACGTTCGCGCGCAATTCCGCCGTAGTCGAAAACGTCCGTCCCACTACGTCCGGCACTCCCACAATCCCCGGCCCTCCCACGCTGATCAGGGCTACGTCGCGAATCGCGGTCAGCGCCTTCACACCGCCGCCAATGCTCCGCCCCTGTTGCGAAATCTTCGTACCCGCGCGCTCCGGCGCGAAGCTGTTGCGAATCCATACAGGAATCCCCGCCGGCATCACCGCACGCAGCGTCTTCGGATGCAGTACCTTCGCGCCAAAATAAGCCAGCTCCGCCGCCTCGCGATAAGAAATTTCAGGGATGACACGCGCGTCCGGCACTAGACGCGGATCCGCGGTCAGTACCCCGTCGACGTCCGTCCAGATAATCACTTCATCCACGCCCAGCGCCGCACCCAAAATTGTCGCCGAATAATCCGACCCGCCACGACCGAGCGTCGTCAGCGTTCCCTCACGCGTCGCGCCAATAAAACCCGTCGCAACCGGCACAGTACCCTCTTCTAGCATCGGCCGCAGGCGTCCTTTGCAGCGCTCGCGGGTCTCCGGCATCAGCGGCTCCGCGCCCCCGTGATACGAATCCGTAAGGATCAGCTCCGTGGCCTCGACAGCCACGCCGCGCACGCCAAGTTCGCTCAACGCCGCGGCAAAGATCGGCGCACAAAGTCGCTCTCCCAAGCTGGAAATGGTGTCCAGAGCACGCGGTGTGAGCTCGCGCAACAGCGCCGTGCCGTCGAAAAGCCGCTTCCCTTCCGCAAGCGTTTCATCGATTTGCCGCGCCACTGCGGCTCGTCCGCTTTCGTTTGGCACCAGCGCGCTTAGTGGGGTGTGGTGTTGTTCACGCAGCCCGTCTGTAAGCGCAGTGCCCGCTTGCGCGTCCCCAGCTCCAGCCCGGTTAGCCGCTTCCACCAACCGGTTAGTGACGCCGCTCATAGCCGAGACAACCACCACCACCGCGTTCTCCCGCGCCGCCTCCGCCACAATCTGCGCCGCCCGCGCAATGCACGAAGCATCGCCCACCGAAGTCCCGCCAAATTTCATCACCTGCAATTTCGATTTCATTTTTCCGGCCATGAGCGCCTTTTGAACTGCACGTCATCCTGATTCATCAATCCTGTACGGCACGTCGCTACTTTCCGCAGAACACCGTCTCCACATCGTACTTCCTGAAAGCAGTATCAGCCGTCAGCAACACCATCGTTTCGCTGCGCGCCTGCGCAATTAGCATGCGGTCGAAAGGATCCCGATGATGGCGCGGCAGGTCGCCTGCCACTACAGAATGGAAGTGTGTGATGTCCAAAGACCGAAGCGCCATCACTCGCATAGCGTGCGGAATGAATTGCGAAGGCGGGCTCGGCAGCCTGAGCGAGCGAAGCGCAAACTTGATAGCGATTTCCCAGGAACTTGCCGCCGACAAATAAACTTCCGACACTCCGGAAGACAAAACACTAGTGGCTTGCCTGTTCAGTTTCTCAGGAGCCCCGTTGCTCCAAAGAAAGACATTGGTGTCCAGCAGGTACTTCACGATTTCTTTCTTTTTGTTCTCGCCCGCTGGTCCTTGCCCTCAAAAGCGTCCAAAATATTCGCCGGTAGCGGAGCGTCAAAATCATCCGGAATACTCATCTGACCGCGGAAGACACCGAGCTTGCGCGTGGTCTCTTCCGGCGGGACCGGTACCAGGCGCGCCACCGGCACGCCACGGTTGGCAATGGTGATTTCCTCTCCAGCAGCTACGCGGCGCAGCAGCCGCGAAAATCGTGTCTTCGCCTCATGTACGTTCACTTTGCTCATGCACCCGATACTAGACTAAGTCTGTAGACTAAGTCAATCGCACTCTAGTTCCAACCGTTCGGCAAATTCGCCGACTTTCTATATCATGGAGCCCATGAAAATTCAGTGCCGCGCTGTGCTCTTCGATCTCGACGGCGTCCTAGTCGACTCCACTCCCGCCGTGGCCCGCGTCTGGACCACCTGGGCCAAAAAACACGGCTTTGTCCCCGACGAAGTCGTCCGCCAAGCCCACGGCCGCCCCAGCATCGCCACTATCCGCGAACTCCTCCCCCACGCTGATCACGTCGCCGAAAATCGCGAAGTTGAGCGCGGCGAAATCGAAGACACCGAAGGCGTGATTCCCCTTCCCGGCGCGCTCGAAATCCTGCAAGCACTCCCGCAAACTCGCTGGACCATCGCCACCTCCTGCACGCGCCGCCTAGCCGAAGTCCGCATCCGCGCCGCCGGCCTTCCCCTGCCCCAAAAAATGATCACTTCCAACGACGTGCAGCGCGGCAAACCCGACCCCGAGCCCTACATCAACGCCGCGCACATCCTCGGTTTCGCACCCGCCGACTGCATCGTCGTAGAGGACGCCCCCGCCGGCATCCGTGCCGGCAAAGCCTCCGGCGCGCGCGTCCTGGCCCTGCGCACCACCGCCCCCGACCCCGAGCTAACCGAGTCCGGCGCCACCTGGATCGTCAACGACCTGGCCTCCCTCGCACTGGATCCTTCCGGCGATCGCGAACAACTAGATCTGATTCTCCAGGATCAACGACTCACCAAATCAAGTCAGCGCTGAGTCCCGCGCCACGCCGCATCCGCCAGCACCACCGAAGTTTCCGCCTGACGTTCCGGGATGCTCCAATACTTCTTCAGCAGCCGATTCTTTTCCTCGGAACCAACAAGCCGAAACCCGTGCCTCTCGTAAAACCGAATCGCCCACCCCGCATCAGCCCATGTGCCAATCAATACCGCCCCATTCGCCATCTCGCGCAAATGCGCCAGCAACCGCGCTCCAATCCCGCGCTTCTGGCTGCCTGTGCGCACATACGCGTGCCGAATCAGCGTCACGTCCTGCACCGGCTGAATCCCCATCACACCCACCAGCGTCCCGCTGTCCTCGTAGCCCCAGAACACCACGCCCTCATCGATCTCATGCCGCAATTTCTCGCGGGACATGTACGGCGCCGTCCAACAATCCGCAGGGATAACTCCTTCATAAGCCCGCGCCCCATCGTTGATGATCGCCCAAATCACTTCAATATCGCGCCCGTCACACCGCCGAATCATGCGTATTCAACCTCCTGCTACTGGCCGCCGGAGGAAAACATCTTAGCTCCGCTTTTTTCCTCGAAAATGTAAACTAATCGTCACCATGAACCAAGCCGAACGAATCGCCAACTCCTACCGCGCCGTAACCCTAAAAGACGCCTGGTACGCGCCTTCGCTAGCCGAAGTGTTAGCCAAGATCTCACCCGAGCTCGCCACCAAGCTGCCCCTCCCTGGCGCCCATTCCATTTCCGCCCTGTTACAACATCTCCTCCTCTGGAATGAACGAGTTCGTCTCACGTCCGCCACCCATCCGCTTCCCCCTTGGCTACCCGAGCAGGATTGGGCCGAGCCACTCATTCCCTGGAATGAACTCCTAGCCCGCTGGAACCAAAGCCGAGACCAACTCGAAGCCAAAATCCGCAATTTCCCCGTCGAGGATTTGCCAAAACAGGTCCCCGGCCGCACCTACGCCTACGAAAAACTCCTCGACGGAATGGTTCAACACACCATCTACCACGCCGGCCAAATCGCCATGCTCCTAAGCCTCCTCCGCCAGCAGTTGTAGGAGCGTCGCTTGAGCGCGCCCAGGCCGAAGGCCGCATCTCGCTTTAGACTTTGCCTATGTAGCGGCCGCGGCGCTTCATCCGCGGGACCGTGAATCTGCCTGTGTACCGCCCGCTTTCCGAAGCGGGCTGCGGGGTTTCCCTTCTCAATCTCAGGCTGGATTTGTCACACGGCCCGAGCAAACAATTCCATCGGCTCCAGCACACCTTCCTTCATCGCCGCCAAAACATTCCCGATCATCACCGGCGTTTTTTCCCCCATCAACAGGTGCAGCCCAAGCGCCGGCGGCCCGCCTTGCGCCATGCGCGCCATCATTCGCTCCGCAAACGCAATGGAAAACGCCCCACGTCCCCGCTCCTGCTCAACCCGAAATCCAGCCCCCTCCAGCGCATCACGATACTCTTGTACCGTGCCAACAAAGCTCGTCTCTTCGCTCAAAGCCCACGGCACCGGATAGCGAATCGCTCCATCTCCAATGCGCCCGTCCCCGCTGAACATGATATCGAATACCGCGAACAGTCCCCCTGGCTTCATCACGCGCCGCACTTCCCGAAAAACCCCAGCCTTGTCCGAAATGTTCATGCCCACATGCAGCATGTACGCACCGTCGAAAGCGTCCGCCGCAAACGGCAACTCCAAGGCGCTCCCGACACGAAATTCCACCAGGTGATCCAACTTTGTGCGCGTGGTCAAGCTCCGAGCAACGCGCACAAACTCCTCCGTCAAATCGATTCCCGTCACCGCGCAGCCATGCTCCGCCGCGAAGTACCGCGCTGGTCCACCAAGCCCGCTCCCCACATCCAGCATCCGCAATCCCGCCCGTAACGCCATCTGCCCAGCCAACTCCTGCGTAGCCTCCAGCCCGCCAATATGAAATTCGTCAGCCGCAGCCAGATCGACAGCCGAGAGGTTCTCCGGATCCTTCCCCTCCCGCGCCACCGCTCCCAGAATCAACTCCTCCAGCCGCTCACGCCGATAATGCCCAGCAACCGCCGCCTCAGTGCTCATAATTCTCGCCTTCATTAACAAGATTCCCAGCCGACGAAGAATACTCCATCAACGACGCGAATAGCGCACGATGCTCGGGCGCGCGCAGCGCGGGGCGTCGCCTTCCAAGGCCGCGTTTACACACGCCTAGGGATCAGGCGCTGAATAAAATTATCCATCCAAGGGAATCGGACAGGCGGGAGCAAGGAAAGAGGCGCTCGGCAACTCACAAGCGCCTCTTCTTACTACGTCAACGTAAACCGTACCTCACCGGATCACCTCCTTCTCGGCGAAAACGCCGATATCGACAAGAGTGTCGAATAATCCGAGTATATCGCGGGCTCGAAGAAAAGCCAGACGTTCCTTAACCTTTGGTCCGTCGCACGTGACAGCAATTTATCCACTTGAGCCCGCAGCCTTAATCGGAACTTGCGGCTGCCAGTGGTATCGGCTTTCCTCTGTATGCGCTTGTGAAGCGCACTCGGACTAGGGCGGCGCGTCACACTCGACTGTGCTTAATGAGACATACCGCTGCTTGAACTCGGAGCTAGAGTTATAGCACTTCGGGCGAAAGGGAGATGAAAAGTGCTAAACATAAAAACAATGAAAGCAGCGGTTGTTGAAAAATTTGGTGCGCCGTTGGTCGTGCGAGAAGTCCCAATCCCAACGCCTGGACCAGGTCAGGCCCTGGTAGAAGTGTTTGCGACTGGAGTATGTCACACCGATCTGCATGCCGCGGACGGCGATTGGCCAATCAAGCCGATGCTGCCGCTCATCCCGGGGCACGAAGGAGCGGGAATCGTCACCGTTCTCGGGCCAGGGGTTACGCACTTGAAAGAAGGCGACCGCGTGGGAATCGCATGGCTGCACAGCGCATGCGGACATTGCGATTACTGTCTTGCCGGATGGGAGACGCTCTGCCTGGAGCAGCAAAACTCCGGATATTCGGTGAACGGAACTTTCGCGCAATACGCCTTGGGCCAAGCAGATTATCTGGGACGAATTCCGAAGAACCTGTCGTTCGTGGATGCGGCCCCGATCCTGTGCGCCGGTGTGACCACCTACAAAGGATTGAAAATGACGGAAGCGCGACCCGGCGAATGGGTGGTGATCTCCGGAGTAGGCGGCCTGGGCCACGTGGCCATCCAGTACGCGAAGGCTATGGGTCTGCACGTCGCGGCGGTGGACTTGGGACCGGAGAAGATGGCGCTGGCACGGAAACTCGGAGCTGAAATCACGATTGATGCGAAGACACAGGACCCTGCGAAGGAAATCCAGAAGCAAATCGGCGGGGCGCAGGGAGTGCTGGTGACGGCGGTTTCACCGATCGCCTTCAAGCAAGCGGTCGGCATGCTTCGACGCGGTGGGACTTGCGTGCTTAACGGTCTGCCGCCCGGGGAGTTCCCTGTTTCGATTTTCGACGTAGTGCTAAACGGCTACACGATACGGGGCTCCATAGTTGGCACTCGCTTGGACCTGGAAGAGTCGCTTGCGTTTGCTGCAGACGGCAAAGTGAAGGCCACAATTGAGACTTTGCCGCTGGAATCCATCAATGACGTGTTCAGCCGGCTCAAGAAGGGACAGGTAAATGGGCGCGTTGTACTCGGTCTCAAGAAGGAAACGCTCGCGAAGGCGGCGACGGGAGGGCTCGCGAGTTAAGCCAGACTGCACCGGCATTCCTCAAGTTCATGTGCCCAGGGCCAGCAATCACATGTCCGGAAACTACGTTCGACCGGATAAACTAAGGACCGAATCGCTCCTGGAAAATCTGGGAAGCAGCATCCGTGTGTCGTTCTTGATCATTTTGCGGTTGACGTGACGCACATGGGCCTGAATAAAAGCGCCCGCCGCTCCATTTGCACAAAAAAAAGGCGTTCGATTCCCCTTGACACACGCCCTCATAAGGAACAGTATCAGTTCAAGGTTTCGCTGTTTGAGGCGAGACTCCCGCTTCTCAGTCCATTCGTAGTTTCTTTTAAGGACAAGCTCCGCATCAAGCGCCAAGAGGGCAGAACCTATCAGGTTCTTTTTATTCCCTCGCGCGGGGCCCTACCTCCTGTTCGACGTACAGGTTTGCAAATCCAACACGCCAGCGGTTACAGGCCAGATTGCTCAAACCTAACTCGCTACATGCGAGAAGGAAGTTCCGTATGTTTCAAAAAGGAGATTCATTATGTCTGAACAAAACAAAACTAACGTCCGTCGTTTGTTCGAAGAAGTTTGGAATAAGGGCCATGTACCTGTGGCAGACGAGCTCTTCTCACCTACTTACAATCACCACGACAGCTCCTCGCCTGACCTTGGCCGAGGCCCCGATAGTGAGAAGAAGAGAGTGACTCTTTACCGCAATGCCTTCCCCGACATTCGTTTCACCGTCGAGGACATCATTGCCGAAGGCGAAACCGTTGTGGCTCGTTGGTCTTGCCGCGGCACCCACAAGGGCGATCTCAACGGCATTGCACCGACCGGGAAGCAATTCAACATCACTGGTGTCAGCATAACCCGCTTTACGAACGGCAAAATGTCCGAGGGCTTTGTTAACTGGGACGCTTTGGGCCTCATGCAGCAGCTCGGCGCTGTCCCTGAGCTCGGCAAATCCAAGGCGGTCGGCGCTTCCGCAAGGTAGCTCTCCCGCTTCGTCGAAAAATTGGAAGGCTCGGTCATAACACCGGGCCTTCTGTTTCGACTCCCGGCTTCCAAAGTGAACGGCTGTTAGGAGGAACTTGGCGATGACCGTAGCTGTGAAAATGCAACGCGAGAAGAATGAATACCGCAAATTGCGGGATCAACTGCTCGAGGCAGAAATTGCACTGAAAGACCAACGGGAGCGCGTTGCGGCTCTTCGGAGACAACTCCCCATGGGACCGGCAGTTCCAACCGACTACGTTTTTCGCGAGGGTCCCGCTGATATCCACGATGAATCTCCCGGCCAGTTCAAGGATGTTCGCCTGTCTGACCTATTTGCGCCAGGCAAGAATCGACTCATCGTCGACCACATGATGTGGGGTGCGACCGATATGTCTGCTTGTGCGATGTGTTCAATGTGGGCCGACGCATACAATGCGATCGCTCCGCATGTCAGCCAGAAAGCAAATTTTGTATTGGTGGCCAAGGTCGAAATCGGAGAGCTCCGAGAGTGGGCCCGGCGACGCGGATGGGACAAAATTCGCTTGTTATCGAGTGGCCAGTGTAGTTTCAACGCGGATTTCCACGTCGAACGAGACGACGGAGGACAACATCCGGGCGTCAGTGTGTTCAGCCGCGAACCTGACGGCAAAATCCATCATTTTTATACGACCGAAGCCTCCCTTCACGCGGGCCCAAACGGCGACCTAAACCACAGAGGCATGGACCTCCTTACGCCCGTCTGGAATCTGTTCGACCTCTTGCCCGAAGGCCGCGAGAATTGGTCGCCAAAACTCTCCTATTGAAGAATGGCCGTCAATGTAACAGAAGACGCGCCGGCTAACCCGCGCTCCAACGACCGGACTGGACCCCGAACCCTCCGACGCAAACCTGTCGCCGTCCGTCTCCCTCCATTTGGTCTTGTATCGGTCGCTAGCCTTGCCCCCTAGCAATTGCCATTTCGGCCGCTGTGGACTACTTCCGAATAGCCCGACACTCGACAAAATATAAGCTTGAAACGCGAAAAAGATAGCAATACACTCCCCTAAGAACATTAGGGGCAGAGACCCTATGCCATGACACAGAAAAAGACCGAAGCGGGCGATCTGTTGCGCGACACACTCGACATGCTCATCCTGAAAACTCTGAGCCACGGAGAGATGCACGGCTACGACATCGCGGAGTACATCCATGAGAGGAGCGACCAAGTCCTGGGCGTCGAAGAAGGCGCCCTGTATCCGGCACTGCATCGCCTGGAAGTTCGCGGACTTCTCGCGGCAGAGTGGGGCACGTCAGACAACAACCGGCGGGCGAAATATTACAGGCTGACGGCGGCAGGCCGGAAACAGCTCGCGGAAGAAACAGCGCACTGGAAGCGCATGTCCTCAGCGATCGCGCGGATTCTGGAGCCTGCCTAAGGAGGACCTATGCTGTACGAATGGCTGACCGAAGCGTGGCTGAGGGCCAAGACGCTCGTGAAGCGGAAGAGACTGGAACGCGACCTCGAGGAAGAACTGCAGTTTCATCTTGCGATGCGGGCAGAAAAGAATCGCGCCTTGGGGATTGGCCCAACTGACGCGCAGGCCGCGGCGCGCCGCCGATTTGGGAACGTTACCCTCGTGAAGGAGGATTGCCGCGAAATGTGGACCTTCACGTGGTTGGACACCCTATGGCAGGACGTTCGCTACGCGGCTCGGATCCTGTCGAAAAGCCCGGGCTTCGCCGTCGTGGTGATTTTTTCTCTTGCCCTCGGCATCGGAGCAAACACCGCGGTATTCAGTGCGACGAACGCGGTGTTGTTACGCGCTCTGCCTTACGCGCACCCGGAAACCTTGGCGACAGTATGGACCACGCAAAAAACGAACCCCGCTTCCGAGGATGATCTTCCGCCGATTGCCGAGGTGACCGACTGGAAAAAACAAAATCACGTTTTTGCTGACATTGCCGCGATCGGTATGAGCGATAGGGCCACGCTGACTGGCCTCGGTGAGCCTGGGCCGGTCCGCATGCAATCAGCGACTCAGAACTTTTTCGATTTGGTCGGAGTGCAGCCCGCCTTGGGGCGAGTCTTCCACACGGAAGAAAGTCAGGAGCAGTTCCAGACCGTTGTCATCAGCAACGCCTTCTGGAGGAGGAGGTTCAATAGCGACCCCAATGTGCTTGGCAAGACGTTCCGGATCGATGGTTTGGTTTCGACTGTCGTAGGAGTGATGCCCGCGGGGTTCACCGGGTTTGCGCCGTGGTACTCGTCGAGCACCGAGGGAAAAGCCACGGAGATTTGGACACCGATCGATCCGGGAAGTGCAAGGAATGTGAAGCGCTCCGACCACTGGATTATGCCCGTGGCACGCCTAAAGCCGGGAGTGACCGTCGCGCAAGCACAGGTCGAGATGGACGTGATTGCCCTCGGCATGGAGCAAGCTTATCCCGAGTCCAATAAGGGAGTGGGGGAAAAGGTTATTCTTCTGCACGACACGCTTTACAAGAGTGCGCGAAACACGCTCTATCCGCTTCTGGGAGCGGTGGGGTTTATCCTGCTCATCGGCTGCGTGAACGTGGCGAACCTAATGCTTTCCCGGACGGAAAGCCGCCGGAAGGAATACTCCGTGCGGGCGTCGCTCGGTGCGAGCCGGCGGCGGCTCATACAGCAATTGCTTGCCGAGAGCGGACTGCTGACATTGATTGGGGGCTCGCTCGGCATACTGCTTTCGTTCTGGGGAACCCGCCTGATGCGCGCGATTACACAAGGTGTTCCAGACACGGAGAGCATTCGCATCAACGGACGTGTACTTCTTTTTGCCGCTGGACTCTCGGTCTTGACGGCGTTGTTCTTCGGACTGGCCCCAGCCCTTCGCGCTGCGCGCCCGGATTTGAATGATGCTCTGCGCGAAGGAGAGAGCCGGACTTCGTCCGGAAAACGAGGCCGCACGCGTTATCTATTGGTGATTTCGGAAGTGGCACTCGCAATGGTGCTTTTGGTGGGCGCCGGCTTGATGATTAACAGCTTGCTTCGCATACTGCTCCCCTCTCCGGGCTTCGACCCGACAAACGTGCTGACCATGGCTGTCAACCTCCCGGCGACCGAAGTGAAATACGTGGAGAAAATCCCCGGCAAAGACATGGAAAGAGTATCCCCGACGGTGACCGCCTTTCACCAGCAATTGCTCGAACGAGCCGCGGCGCTGCCAGAAGTCGAGTCGGTAGGAATGATCAGCATCATCCCTCCGCTGGGAGCGGGAATGAGGAGTTTCTCAATCCTGGGGCATCCGGCCCCCTCGCCGGGCAACAGGCCCGAGGGATCGATTAACGAAGTGAGCCCGACCTACTTTCACGCCATGAGGATTCCGCTCAAGAAAGGGCGCTATTTCAATGAGAGTGATACGGGGAGCGCGCCGTGGACCGTCATCATTAGCGAGACATTGGCAAGCCGCTATTTTCCGAACGAAGATCCGATCGGGAAGCAGATTCTCCTACGCTACTTGCCTCAGCAAGTGGACGAAGAGAGACCACGCCAGATCGTAGGCGTCGTGGGCGAGGTCAAGCAGATCGGCATGGGCGGACTTCACCCACTCCTCTACGAATCTTTTCTTCAGCAGCCGGAAGTGTTCCAGGGCGGCAGCGAGTTTTTCCATCTTTGGGGAAGCCTGGTGATTCGGACCACCTCGGACGTACGCGCTCATGAGGCAGATATCGCAACCTCGGTGAAACAATTTGTGAAAGAGATGGACCCAGATCAGCCCGTGACTGACATCAGTACGATGGATGAGGTGTTGGGGAAATCCATGAAGGATTATAAAAACTACGTCATGGTGCTCGGTTTTTTGGCCGCCATAGCCGTGGTTCTCGCAGCGATCGGTGTATATGGCGTCCTTTCGTATTTCGTCAACCAGCGCACGCGCGAATTGGGCATCCGTTTCGCTCTTGGAGCTCAGCGCATTGATGTGCTCGTGTTGGTCACCAAGCTGGGACTCACACTTGCCGGTACTGGATTAGCTATTGGTGTTGCGTTAGCGCTGGGACTCAAGCGGTTCCTGGCGGCGCATCTCCAGCTTTTTCGCGTGAAGCCTACCGATCCCGCGACCTTTGCCGCCGTCGGAATCCTGCTGGTGTCTATCGCTGTGCTCGCGTGCTATATCCCTGCTCGCCGCGCTACAAATGTGGATCCCATGACGGCGCTGCGGCACGAGTAACCCAACGAGTCCATTACGACGGAGCGCCCATGGGACGATGCTCCAATTCTACTTGGACGGTTTCCGCCATCCTCACCGCTTTGACTTCCGTTTCTGTCGGCGTGTACACTCGGCACCCTATCGTGCGTAAATTCGCTTCCGGAGCGCCCAGAATGCCGAACCTCTTTTGCCTCACTGCACTAGCCGCCACGACGCTGCTCAGTTTCACACCCTTGTCCACGCGGGCGCAGGAGCGCACTCCGGAACGCGAAACCAAGACCGTCGAAAAAGAAAAGCCGGCTGAGCCGACCCCGCCACCCCCCAAGGAAGAATCTTCCGTCACCGAGCACTCCATCAAAATCGGCGGCCAGACCATTCCGTACAAAGCCATCGCCGGCACCATCCTGCTCAAGAACGAAAAAGAGGAGCCGCAGGCGCTCATCTATTCCACTTCCTACATTCGCACCGACACCAAAGACATGTCGCAGCGCCCCATCTCTTTTATCTACAATGGCGGGCCCGGCTCCGCTTCCGTGTGGCTGCACATGGGCGCGTTCGGCCCCCGCCGCGTGGTGACCCCCAACGCCGAGTCCACTCCGCCTCCCCCATACAAGGTCGCGGACAACGCCGGCACACTGCTCGACAAGACCGACATGGTCTTCATCGATCCCGTCGGCACCGGTTACAGCCGCGCGGTCGGCAAGGCGCAGGACAAGGATTTTTGGGGCGTCGACGAAGACGTAAAATCGCTCGCGCAGTTCATCACTCTGTACGTGAATCGCAACAGCCGCTGGAACTCTCCCAAATTCCTTATCGGCGAGAGCTACGGCACCTTCCGTTCCGCCGCGCTCGGCAACTACCTCCAAGCGCATGACGGAATGGACTTCAACGGCATCGACCTAATTTCCTCCGTCCTTGACCTCGGCACCCTCTCGTTCCAGCCCGGTTCGGACATGCCTTACATCTTCTATCTTCCCAGCTACGCCGCAACCGCCTGGTATCACAAACTCTTGAAGGATCGCCCCGAGAATTTGGCCGCCTTCATCGAAGAAGCGCGAAAATTCGCACAAACCGAATACGCGGCCGCCTTGATGAAGGGCTCTAGACTGAGCGCGGCGGAAAAAGCGGACATGGCCAAAAAGCTGTCCCGCTACACCGGCCTTTCCGAGGATTACCTGGTCAAGGCTGATCTACGCGTCAAGCTCGGTCAGTTCATGGAGGAATTGCAGCGCAGTCGCGGGCTGACCACCGGCCGCCTGGACTCCCGCTATACCGGCTTCACCTACGATCTGCTCAGCGAATTTGCGGAATCCGACCCGCAAAGCGCCGCTGTCACCGGCGCATTTACCGCCACCTTTAACACCTACGTCCGCGACGAGCTGAAATTTGTCCAGGAACGGAATTATCACGCCATCAGCGAAGGCGTCGGCGCCGGCTGGGACTGGAAGCACCAGACTGGCCGGGGCCGCGGATTCTTCCCCGGTTCACCCAATGTGGAGGGCGACTTGGCGCAGGCGCTGCTTTCTAATCCTCACCTGCAAGTCGAGGTCGAAAACGGCTACTACGACATGGCTACGCCGTTCTTCGCCACCGAATACACCATGGAGCACCTGGGCCTGCCCGAGCAGCTGCAAAAGAACGTCCGCCTTAACTATTACGACGCCGGCCACATGATGTATCTCCGCGAGGAAGACTTGGCGAAACTCAAGTCCAATATCGCAGCCTTCATCGACTCGGCCGCAAAACACTGACCGCAGCTTTTCGCCGTTCGCACCGGCGCTGTCGCCAGAAAGACACTTAATCTTCTCGCAACCAATGGCTGCGCCGCCCATCGCCTCGCGGCCAAAATCCCGCATACTTGAACTGTACGGGTCAATCAATCGACCCATCTTCCGGCGACATTTCGTCGCTTCGACAGACGAGGACTTCACGGCTCATGGAAACCGCTACCCAAACGCCACCAGCACAGCGCGTCATTCACACCGCGCAGCTCATCACCGCCATGCTCAAATCCAACGGGCATGTTAGCGATCTCATCTTCTCGCCCGGCCGCGCCCCGCAAATCGAAGTCAGCGGGCAGCTCGTCGAGCTGAAATACAAAGGTCTGGAGCGCCTATCCGCCGCCGACACTAAATCCATCGCCTACGACATAATGGGCGAAAACGAGCATCCGCTGCGCAAGCTCGATCAGGACGGTTCCGCCGATCTTTCCTATGGTCTTCCCGGCGTCGGGCGTTTTCGCGTCAATATCTTTCGCCAGCGCGGAAGCTGCGCCATCGTGATGCGCGTAATTCCAGACAAGATTCCCGGATTTGACGACCTGAAACTCCCAGCGCGCCTGGAAGAAGTCGTGCACCTGAAAAACGGCATCGTCCTCGTTACCGGACCTACCGGCTCCGGCAAATCCTCCACGCTGGCCGCCATCATCGACAAAATGAATACGGAGAAGGCCTTCCACATTCTCACCATCGAGGACCCCATCGAATTTCTGCATCGCCACAAAAAGGCCACCATTCACCAGCGCGAGCTGCACAGCGACACGCCCACATTCGCCCTCGCTCTTCGCGGCGCACTGCGTCAGGCCCCCAAAGTCATCCTCGTCGGCGAAATGCGTGACCGGGAAACGATCGAAATCGCTCTCGAAGCCGCGGAGACCGGGCACCTCGTACTCTCCACACTGCACACCGTCGACGCCTCCAAAACTGTCGAGCGCATCGTCGGCGCGTTCCCGGTTAGCGACCAGCATTCCGTGCGCACGCGCTTCGGCAAAGCGTTTCGCTTCATCATTTCGCAGCGGCTGCTTCCGAAAAAAGATGGCAAAGGCCGCGTCGCCGCCATCGAAATTCTGAAATCGACTCTGCGTACCCGCGACTACGTAGAGAAGGGCGAAGGCGAAGGCAAGACTCTTCTGGATGCCATGCGCGACGGCGACACCGACGGCATGCAGCACTTTGACGGCGAACTGGAAAAGCTTCTTCGCGCCGGCACCATCGATTTCGATACCGCACTAGCCTACTCGACAAACGCCGGCAACTTCCGCCTGGAAGTCGCCGATTTCGTGGAAGGCCAGAACGCGGAAAAACCCCAGGAGCAGGCCACCGAAGTCGAAATCGAACGCTAGCGCCTGCGCGGCCCCGAAAGCGAATCGTAATTGCGATGGCAAGTGTGAAACTGAGAGGAGCGTGATACTGAGGAACGCGATACCAAGGGGCTAACTCTGCCGCAAGCGCATTCGCGGATTCCCCCGTATGGCTGCGAGCCGCCGCTCTCTAGCGTACAATTCCTCCCGCATGAACTTATTCGCTGACGAGTCCACCCTCCTCACCTTAAAGATCGTCGCCATCTCCTCAATACTCACCGTAATCTTTGGCCTGCTCGTGCTTCTCTTTCCTCACTCCGGCAAAGATTTTGTCCATCGCCTCGAGCAAAAACTTTCCCGCTTCGCCGAACGCAAAATCGCCGTTATCCTCGTTCTGTTCTTCGCGGTCATCGCGCTTCGCTTACTGGTTCTACCGCTGCTTCCGGTTCCGGTTCCAGGCATTCACGACGAATTCAGTTATCTCCTGATGGCCGACACTTTCGCGCACGGCCGCCTCGCCAATCCGCCGCATCCGATGTGGATCAGCTTCGAGACGTTTCACGTCAATTGGTTTCCCAAGTACGCGTCCATGTATCCGCCCGCGCAAGGATTCGCATTGGCTCTCGGTCAAATCCTTGGTCATCCGTGGATTGGAGTAATACTCAGCGACGCCGCGATGTGCGCCGCCATTCTGTGGATGCTGCAAGGCTGGTTTCCTCCTCGCTGGGCTTTGCTGGGGGGCGCGCTCGCCGCGCTGAAGTTCGGCGTCGCCAGCAACTGGATGAATAGCTATTGGGGGGGCGCCGCTGCCGCGCTCGGCGGCGCGCTCGTCTTGGGTGCGCTTCCGCGCATCGCGAAACGGGCGCGCGTCCGCGACGCCATTCTTCTGGGTCTGGGCGTCGCCATTCTTGCGAACAGTCGCCCGTATGAAGGATTTCTTTTCTGCATTCCGGCGGGACTGTGGTTTTTCTGGTGGCTTATTGGAAAAACAAACGCGCGACAGCCGCTGCGCGTGCGTTTGCAAAATGTTCTTGCGCCGCTCGCGCTTGTACTCGTTCTCACCGCCGCTTTCATGGGTTATTACAATTGGCGCCTCACCGGAAATCCGCTGCTTCTGCCGCACGTGCTGAATACGCGCACGTATCACACTACCGGCCTCTTCCTCTGGGATCACAAAAACCCCGAGATGCATTACCGCAACCAACAGTTCGAGGATTTCTACAACGATTGGGAACGCGCGAACTACAACAACACCTGGGCGGATGTGGGGTATGTGAGCGCCGAAAAATTAGGGCGCTTTTCAATGACTTACTTCTGGGTTGGCGAACTGCTGCTGCTACCTGCGCTCCCGTTCCTTTTTCGCGACCGCAAGATGCGTCTGCTCGTTGCTACGTTGTCGCTGGTCACCGTGGGAGTATTCGCCGTCATCTGGTCCAACGCGCATTATGCCGCGCCGGTGACTTGCGTCGTTTTTGCACTAACGGTGCAAACTATTCGCCACCTGCGCACTATGCGCATCGGTGTTCGTCCGGTCGGATTGGCGCTATCCCGCGCGGTTGTACTCCTGCTTGCCCTGGACACCGTCCTCTACGTTTCCTTTCGAATGTGCGGCCCGCTTCCGTGGACCTGCCAGGGAGATCCCAGCCGCGCCGTCATCGCCGAAAAACTTCAGCACACTCCTGGGAAGCATCTGATCCTGGTGCGCTACGAAAAAGACAATCACAACATTCACGACGAATGGGTTTACAACGGAGCGGAAATCGATAACGCTAAAGTCCTGTGGGCCCGCGAACTCGATGCCCAACAAAACGCCGACTTATTCGCCTACTTTAAAGACCGCAAAATCTGGCTGGTAATCCCCGACTCCGACAACACCTACCTCGAACCTTACACCCCGCCCGGAGCGGAACGAGATTCGAACGATGAGTAGCGTGGCCAGATGCCGTTTTATGCGCTCGATCAGCGCGTAGCAACCATTAGATTGTTTAGGCCGAACTCGAAGGTGTAGTGAATGAATTCGTTGAAGCCGATGCGGTGCAGCATCTGCTGTAACGTGCCGAGGGGAATGCGCTTCTGATGCTCTTGGCTCTCCATCTCGTCGCTTACCAGGCGCAATCCGTGCAGCATCTTCAAAATCGGATCTACCATCGCGGAAGGCCAGGTCAAAATAAGCGACCCTCCCGGCTTCAAGATCCGATAGGCTTCGCGTAGCACCGGCTCCGGTTCTGGCAAATGCTCCAGCACTGCGAGCATCACTACATTGTCGAACTCGCCCGATTCCAGAGGTAATGCCGCGCGAATATCGGTGCGTACGCGCTTCCATCGCCCGCCGGCGCCGTCTCGCACTTGATCATCCACGCCAACGCCATAAGCAATGCGCTCCGCGGCAAAATCCAGAAAGGCCGCATCCAACCCGCAACCCAAATCGCAAACGCGCGCGCCTTTGCGAATGTGCGGATACGCCGCCTTGAAACGCATACGCGCGATGAAATGATCCAGAGAGGTATAGGACATTTACTTAAGCTCGTAATCGCCGATATAAGTGCCGCGGCTGATGCCCAGCATGCTCAAGAAAAAGGAAGCGAAGATGATTTGTAGGCCCAAAAAAAGCCACATGGCCCAGAACAAGACTTGCCGCACCTGTGCGAGTGGACCAAATCCACTGGCCACCCATTGCCAGGTGACCCACGCGCAACCCGCGAAGCCAATCAGAAATAACGCACCGCCCAGCAACAGCCCCGACTCGAGCGTCACACGTTTCAGCGCGCGTTTCAGCGACACCGTTCCGCTGCGATTAAATCTCTCCGCATAGCTGAACACCTTGGCAAACGCGCCGATGGAAAGAATTTGCGCGCCAAGCAGCGTAAAAATCACGCCGAAAATCATGGTGTGAACATCGAGCGTGATCCGTGACGTAAGGGTTCGCGGACCCGGCAACAACCAAAATACCAGAAGCAATCCCGCGAGCATAAACGCCGCACCCGGCAGCAGGAAAAGCCAGTTCGGCGCGTACAACAACATAAAGCGCAGATGCCGCCAGCCGTCGCGAAAACTTCGCAGATGCGGCGGCCGTCCACGCTTGTCCGGCCACAACGTAATGGGAATTTCCGAGATCTTTGCGCCCAATTGCGCGGCCTTGATCACAAACTCCGAGGCGAACTCCATTCCGGTGCTGCGCAATTCCATGCGGTCGTATACCGCGCGTGTGAATCCGCGCATGCCACAATGGCTATCGCCAATCCCGGTGCGAAAAAAAAGATTCAACAGCGAAGACAGTGCCGGATTTCCAACGTACTTGTGATGCCAAGGCATGGCCCCCGGCTTGATCTCCCCGCGAAAACGGTTCCCCATCACCACATCGTTGCCTTGCTTCCACTTCTCCACAAAGCGGGGTACCTCGGTGAAATCGTAACTGTCGTCGGCATCCCCCATGACGATGAACGCACCGCGCGCGGCGGCAATCCCCGCACGCAACGCCGAGCCATATCCGCGGGCCGCTACACGCACTACGCACGCTCCCAGCTTCTCGGCGATCTCAATCGACCCATCCGTGGACCCGTTGTCTGCGACAACCACTTCCCCCCGCAATCCCGCGGTGTGAAACGCCCCTAATGCTTTTTCGACACAAATGCCAATCGAATTCGCCTCATTCAAGCATGGAATCACGACGGACACATCCACGCCAGGTTGCGAATCCGCAGCAAATTGCGCAGTGTTGTCCGCCTTCAACTCGTCCCTTCCCTCAGTACGCATTCCGCCGCTCGTAAGTTCGCCACTTCCGGCTTGCATTTTCTTCCGCGCCCATTATCATGGCCAAGTTTCGCAGAGTCTTTGAGACTCACCCATTGCCAAATCCATCGGACCTATCTTCCACGCCGGGGGCTTCCACGTCGAGGGCTTCCGCGTCCAGCGCCCCTGCGTCGAGCACCGCTTCCGGTGCCGCTGAGGTCCCAAGCAGCCGCGGCCGACTCCTCAAAGTTCTGGGCATGTGGTTCGGAATCTCCGCCGCGGTGGGCAACACCATCGCCGCCGGAATCGTGCGCGCGCCCGGCGACATTGCACAGTGGCTCCCCAACGTTTATCTCTTCTTCGGCGTCTGGGTCGTCGGGGGACTCTATGCGCTTACCGGCGCGTCTTCCCTGGCCGAACTCGGCGCGGCAATTCCTCGCAGCGGCGGCCAATATAACTTTTCGCGTCGCGCGCTCGGCGAGTACGCCGGATTCATCGTGGGGTGGAGCGACTGGCTCTCCACCTGCGGCACCGCTGCCGCCGTGGCCATCGTCATCGGCGAATACAGCGGCGAACTGATCCGTCCGCTGGCCGGACACGTCAAGCTCATTGCGGTAGTTATCATCATCGGATTTTTCGTCTTGCAATGGCGCAGCATCAAGTGGGGTAGCGGAACGCAACTGGTCACCGCAGCGATGAAAACATTTGCATTCGTGATCGTCGTTGCGGCCTGCTTCCTCTTGGGCGGACACGCCCATGCAACCTCCGCGGCATCCGTCGCCGCAAACCCCTCGATGCCTTCTGGAGGTGCGCTGGCCCTGGCCATCTTGCTCGGACTGCAAGCCGTCTTTTACACCATCGACGGCTGGGACGGCATCATCTACTTCGGAGAGGAAGTACGCAATCCCGGCCGCGACATTCCGCGCGCGATCTTCGGCAGTGTTGCAACCATCATGGGCATCTATCTGCTCATCAACGCCGCCGTACTCTACGTTCTCCCCATGTCGCAAATCGCCGGGAATACATTCGTGCTCGGCACCGCGGCTGAGAAAATCTTCGGCCCTTACGGCGACACGATCATTCGCGCCATCATGGTGGTTTCGCTGCTCAGTTGCCTCAACGCCAACCAACTTTTCTGCTCGCGCACGCTGTACGCCATGAGTTGCGATCGTTTGTTCTTCCGGAGTTTTACGCGCGTCAACGCAGGCGGCACTCCCACTCTTGCACTCCTGCTCAGCACTATCGTTGGCGTACTCTTCGTGCTCGGGTCCTTTGAAATCGTCATCGCCATGCTTTCGTTCTTCTTCGTAGCCAATTACACGCTCTCTTACTGGTCGCTGTTCGCGCTGCGCAAGAAAGAGCCGCAAATGGAGCGGCCGTATCGCGCGTGGGGTTATCCGTGGACCACGGGAATCGCGCTGTTTGCTTCCGTGCTTTTTTTGGTCGCGTCGATTGTGCCGGACTTGAATACGGTTTTTACCACCGGTAAGGTCTGGCCGCCCAGCCCCGCGATGCTGGCTCTGCTCATTCTCCTTCTCAGCTATCCCATGTTTCGAGTGTTGCGGTGGGTGACTCGCCGCGACAAAGGCCGCGTGTAAAAAACGTCATTTCGTCCGCCTGCGGCGCACTGGGACGCGCTGGAGCGCAGCCCCTACAACGCCTGTGCGCTTCCATAGTTTAAGAAAGAAATTCTTCGCGCCTGGCCTAGCTTACCTTCTCCGCAACGGTCTTGGCCTGCAAAAACAAGAGCAGATAATCCTTTCCGCCGGTCTTCGAGTCGGTGCCGGACATATTGAATCCGCCGAAGGGATGCGCCCCTACCATGGCGCCGGTGCATTTGCGATTCAGATAGAGATTGCCGACGTGAAAAACTTCCTGGGCTTTCTCCAGCTTTTCCTTGTTTCGGGAATAGACGCCGCCGGTCAAGCCGAATTCTGTGTTGTTCGCGATCTCCAGGGCGTGGTCAAAATCTTTGGCCTTGATCACCGCCAGGACAGGGCCGAAGATTTCCTCTTGCGAGATGCGCGCTTTCGGACCGACGTCGGCGATAATCGTCGGCTGCACGAAATAGCCGTCGCCCGGCGCGCGCTCGCCGCCGTGGACGAGCTTTCCTTCCTTCTTGCCCACGTCGATGTAACCCAGAATTGTGGTCATCGCGCTCTTGCTGACCACCGGCCCCATGTAATTGTTGGGATCTTCGCTCGGACCGACGTTGATCTTTTTCGTGCGCTCGACGAGCTTCTGCACAAAGCTGTCGTAAATCTTCTGCGAGACGATCGCGCGGGAGCATGCCGAGCACTTCTGCCCCTGATAGCCGAAGGCCGACTGCACTACGCCTTCTACCGCGGCCTCAACGTCGGCCTCTTCATCGACGATGATGGAATCTTTGCCGCCCATTTCGAGCACGGTGCGCTTGATCCACATCTGCCCGGGCACGGTTTTCCCGGCCAGCTCGCTGATGCGCAGGCCGACTTCTTTGGAGCCGGTAAAAGCGATGTAACGTGTTTTCGGGTGTTGCACGAGCGCATCGCCCACGGTTGCACCGGCGCCGGTGACAAAGTTGAGCGCCTCCTTGGGAATTCCGGCCTCGTACGCAATCTCCACAAACTTTGCTGCGACGGTCATAGTGTCGCCGGCGGGCTTCAGTACCACGGTGTTGCCGGTCACCAGCGACGCCATGGCCATTCCGGCCATGATCGCGGCCGGAAAATTCCACGGCGGAATCACTACGCCCACGCCCAGCGGAATGTACACGAGATAGTTCTTCTCGCCCTTCATGGGCACAACTTTTTGCGGGCCGGCCAACCGTAGCATTTCGCGGCCGTAAAATTCCAGAAAGTCGATGGTCTCCGCGGTGTCCGCGTCGGCTTCGGGCCAGGTCTTGCCCGCTTCGTAGACAATTAGCGCGTTCATCTCATATTTTCGCTCGCGCAAAATCTGCGCGGCGCGAAACAAGCATTGCACGCGCTGCTCCGCCGGCACGCGCTTCCATGTCTCAAAGGCTTTCGCCGCCGCCTCGACGGCCTGATTGGCCTGTTCCGCACTAGCGGACTGAAACACTCCGATCACTTGCGAGGGGTGCGACGGATTCGTCGACGTTTTCTTCTGCGCCGTGATCACCTTCTGCCCGCCGATGTACATGGGGTACTCGCGTCCAAATTCCGCCGCGACTTTTTTTAGGGCATCTTCCATGCGCTTGCGATTTTCCGGACGCGAAAAATCGATGAACGGCTCGTTCACAAACTCCGATACGTGCGGTTTGGTCTCAGCAGTCGCCATAGTCAGTCTCCTGATGTGTGCTCAAGCTCCCAATTCTACTGCGGCGCTCGCGAGGGCGACAAGGCGAGCCTGGCCGGAACGGCTTCGCTGCACAGACTCTTCGGCCCAGCTGGCAAGTCTGCTTACCGCAGGAAGGCGGCCCCCGTTGGCGGGGACGTCGTGGCAAGCTGGGGCGGAGCAGTGCTGCGCCGCTACGAAGCCAGCGTCTCCCGCAACCACGGAGATCAGTTGGGCTTGCGGTTGAGGACTTTGGCGGCGAACTCCTGGGCCGTGGCAGGCAGCGGCTCAGTGCCGGGCCCGACTGGGTTGGTGGCCACCGGTTCGGTGGGCGGCGCGTCGCCCGGCTCTTCACCCGGTTCATCGTCGGACTCTGCGGAAATGTCTTCCGACTCTTCGTCGAAACGGTCGAGGTCGTAGTCCACGGCTTTGAGGCTGCGCAGCACGAGGCTGCCGATGTAGGCGAGGACGGCGGCTTGGCGTGGCGAGATGCGTCCTTGGGCGAGGAGCTTGTACAAGGCGATCAGAGAGAAGTTGATTTGCTGGGCACGCTGGAAGTCGTCGCAGCCTTCGAGGAGCTCCGCGGAGAAGTCGGCGGATTGCTGGTGCGCGGCGGCAGCGTGGCGGGCGCAGAGCGTTGACCCTGGCGCGGCGGCGGGGGAGCAGCACTGGCGTCCGGTGGGAGAGAGATACTGACAGCGTGTTGTAGCAAGGATGAACTTCGTGGCTTTGGCTTTCATGGGTCGTACCTTTCTAGGACAGGCGGGATAACCCCCACCCGGGTGTTTTTGGAAAAGAGGCTGCAAAGTGTTGAAAACAAAGGAGAGGAGCGCGCGAGAGGGAGGAAAGAGGCGCTAAGCGATTGGAAACACAGGAGTAACGGGATATAGAGGTGTCAGGAGGATGGAAGTTTCGATGCTGAAGTCGAGAATTCACGACCTAGGATAGCACAGTAGATTTACTCTGTCAATACATATTTATATAGTACTAGTATTTTGAGATTAGGCACAATTCTTTCGAATGAACCTGTAAGCGTAAGAAAAGAAAGGGGTAGAGCTCACTGGTGCGGGCGGACAGGGAAAGGGAGATCACCCTCACAACCGAGGGGCAGGACCCAAGGGCTACAATGTTTTTGACACCGCCGCACTGGGTCTCTACACTCGCCATATGGTTGTTCATCTCAAACCTGAAACCGAGTCCCGTCTGCAGGAGCTTGCGGCAACGACCGGCCGGGCGCCTGAGGAGTTGGTGGAGGACGCGATGGCCGGTTACCTCGCGGAGTTGGCGCAGGTGCGCAGCGCGTTAGACGAGCGGTATGACGATATCCGGGGCGGGCGGGTCAAGCCAATCGACGGCGAAGACGCATTTAAGAGGCTGCGCCAAAAGAGCGAAGACAGCCGCCGCTAATGAGCGGATTCGTTTTCCATCCATCTGCTATTTCTGATCTCGAAGAGATTTGGGAATTCATCGCCGAGGACAGCGCGGATGCGGCGGATCGCGTAATCGAAGAAATTCACCAAGCGATTCGCGGTCTGGTGCCGTTCCCAGAATCGGGTCACGTGCGCTCCGATCTAACTTCGCGCCCGCTGCGATTTCGTGCAGTGAGAGATTTTCTGATCGCTTATGCCGGAGATGAAAAGCCGCTCGTGGTCATAGGCGTGTTGCATGGCCGACGCAATCCTCGCGTCATTGCAGCGATGCTTCGGGAGAGAGGCTAGATTTCAGCGATAGGCCAGCAGTCAGTTGCTTGCGGGTGAAAGCGCGGGCAGTGGCACACGCGAGGTTGTAATTTCGACATGGCGCTTGAGTTTCGCAGGGCGGTGTTGCCGGAGGATGGGGCGGAGCTGTGGAAACTGGACGTGGAGATATTCGGGAAGGATGCGTTCCCGCCAGAGGATTGGTTGAGCCTGGAATCGTACTGGATTGTCGTTGATAGGCAGGTGGCTGGATGCGCGGCGTTTATTCATGACGTGGAGTTTCAAGAGGACTTGCGGGGGGACGGGGAAAACGCGGGTCAACCGGGTACGGTCTATATTCAGAGTACGGGGCTGCGGCGGGAGTATCGGGGGCGCGGGTTGGGAAAGCGGATTAAGGAGTGGGAAATCGAGTACGCGAGGCGAAATGGATTCCGGCGGATGGTGACCAATTGCCGGGAGAGCAATACGGCGATGATCTCGATCAATGAGAAGTACGGGTTCAGGGCGGTACGGAGCACGCCGGGATATTATGAGGATGGCGAGGCGACTGTAGTGATGGAGCTAGTTCTACCGTGATGCGCCTTCATCTGGTGGCGCAAGACTTGGAATGATCAAGCGGCACTCTTGAAGGTGATTTTCGCGGTGTAGCCGAGTGAGTAGAGGACGCGGAGCAAGAGGTCGGTTGAGATGTTTTTGGTGTTGCGGTTCATGATGGCCGTGACGCGGGTACGAGAGGTGCGGGCGAGACGAGCCACCTGAGCATGGGTCAGGCTTTTGCGATGGACCGCTTCGATAATCTTCGAGTTTAGAGCGCTGCGGAGCTCAATTTCAGCACCATCCGCAGGAGTTAATCCTAGCGTCTTAGCCAGCTGCTCGGCTGTGCGGGTGACAAGCACTTTAGATTTTTTCATCGAGCACCGTCGGCACCAATGTCTCATATTTGAGACATAGCGTCTAGAGTTAGCAGGAAAGAGAGCGGAGAGATTCCTCTCTTCGCGAACCCCTCACGGCTCGGGGTAAACCGGCGCACAGAAAGCGTGCGCAGGAAAAAGCCGGGTCGCTTCGTTCGGAATGACGTGGAGGTGGGGGGCCGGCCGTGGAGTTCACCTACGTGTGGGTCGACGGGCACGGGTGTCCCGTGCCCCTACAAGAAAGAGTCGTTAGCGGGGGAAGGCGATTACTTGGTAGGCCTTGGTTACGTTGGCGGTTACGGATTTGGGGAAGTTGGGGTCGAATTGGGCGGCGTACTTTCTTGTGAGGAAGGCGGAGACGGATTTTTGGGCTTGGTCGAGCGAGGCGCCTTCGGCGTAGGCGGCGGCGGTGCGGTCCATCAGGTCCTGGAAATATTCCTTCCATAGCTCGAATCTTAGTTTGCCGTGCATTACGTCGCCGTGGCCGCCGAGGACGGTGTGGAAATCGAGTTTTTCGGCGGCGTCGAGTGTTTGGATCCATTCGTAGGGATAGGAGTCGCCCATGAAGGGGGTCCATCCGTGGAGGGCGTCGCCGGTGGCGATGAATCTTTCGTTGGGGAGGAAGACGAAGACGTCGCCATCGGTGTGGGCGCGGCCGAGCCAGAGAATTTCCACGGTGCGGGAGCCGCGGCGGAGGATGAGGCTGCGGTCGAAGGTCATGGTGGGCAGACTGACTTGCATGAGTTTAAGCTCGCCGAAATAGGCTTCAGCCTGGCGGAGATTTTCGCGGATGGCGGCTTTCTGCTCAGCGGAAGCTTTTTCCAAATCATTTTTCAGGTTGGCGATTTCCTGGGGCATGGTGATGATTTCGTTTTTGATGCGGGGAATACCGATGCGCTGAATGTTTTGGCGGGTGGCTTCGGAGGAGATGATCTCGACGCTGGCGGGCCAGGAGCTGGGATAGGCTTCGTTGCCTTGGTAGTGGTCCCAGTGAAAATGAGTGTTGACGACGAATTTCACGGGCTTGGGGGTGAGTTTCTTGATTTGCTCGATGAGGGCGCGGGCGGCGGAAGGTTTGGAATGAGTGTCGACGACGAGAACGCCGTCGCCGAGAACGATGATGGCGGCGTTGCAATTCACTTTGTAGGCGGGCTTGGCGATGGCAGCGTAGACGCCGTCGGCGATGGGCTTGATGTCGAAGAGGTCTTCACTGGGGACGGGCGCGGCGAGGCAGGTGACCGGGAGCAAGAGGAAAAGAAGAAGCGAGAGGCGAGATTTCACGGGCGCGACCTCCGGTTGCTGGACTGAGACGGCGGAGAGAGTACTACAGGGGAAGCGCGGACTGAAAGAGTCGGTTGGGGCCGCGGGGGTCGGAGCGGCCAGCTGTTGCGTCAATTGAACGCGCCGATTGCGTTTGATACCATCCGCGCAAAGGCCTAAGTGCCAGGAAACTTCCCGGGTGCGCTTGGCGTATCTTGAGTCACAGGGAGGGAGCATCGATGTATTGCGATAAATGCGGGTCGGCCATCAGCGCGGGTGCGCAATTCTGCAGCTCTTGTGGGAAGGCTGTTGGCGCGGCGCCTATCGCGGCACAAGCTCCCGCAGTTCGAGCCGGCAACGACGGACGAGTGCAACGGCATGTTCAGCTTCTGGCGACGCTGTGGCTGGTGAACGGAATACTGCGCTTTGCGGAAGTGGGATCGATTTTCATCGCCGGCCGAATATTGCCGTTCCTGATTGGCTGGGGAGCGGGCCGGTCGTTCACGAATTTTCCGTTTGATTTTCTGCCCTTCGGACTCTATGCGATCGGCTGTTTGTTGGCGGTATTTGGAGTGGCGCACCTCGTATTGGCTTGGGGACTGTTTCAACGCGAACCTTGGGCGCGCATGCTGGGCCTGGTAATCGGATTCCTGGCACTGCTGCGGCCACCATTTGGCACGGCGCTCGGCATTTACACCCTCTGGGTGCTGCTGCCGCAGCAAGCCGGCGAGGAGTATGACCAACTCTCCCGCGCGAGTGTGGCGGCCAGGCTGCAAACCGGACGATAATCAGGAAGGTTCGGGAGCCATTTTTGGGGCGGTCGATTCGCCGGTGGATTCAATGGATTCATAGAGGGGGGAGTCGTAAGAGCACAGCCAGAAATGGCTGCGCCACCTCGGGTTGGCCACCTGAAGGTGGCCACTACACTAGCTCGCTTAGTGCGCTTGCAAAGATTTTGGTGTGTTGGTCGATGTCGGCGGGTGTTGTGGCCGGAGACATCAGGGCCATGTTGTGGAATGGCGTCAGGAGGACGCCGCGATTCAGGGCGTAGAGGTGGAGCAAGCGCTCTAGCTCGAAGTCGGCTGCGGCGGCGGATTCGCCGCCGCTGCGTGGCGGCTTGGCGGCAAAAGTGTATTCGGCACGGGCGCCGAGTTGCTGGACGTTCCAGGGGAGATTGGCGGCGCGGATGTGCTCGGCTACGCCGTCGGTGAAGCGCTTGGCTAGCGGGATCATTTTTTCGAAGGCGGCTGGCGTTAGGATGTGCTCGAGCGTAGCGCGCATGGCGGCCAGGGAGAGCGCGTTGCCTGCTAGCGTGCCTCCGATGCCGCCTACGTCGCAATCTTCGAGTTGAATGCGCGCGGAGATGCGCTGCGCTACTTCTTCGCTGACGCCGTAGGTGGCGCCGGGAATGCCGCTGCCGATCGGTTTTCCAAACACGACGAAATCGGGATCGAGCTTCCACTCGCGGGTGCAGCCGCCGTGGCCGGCGCAGATGGTGTGCGTTTCGTCAGCGATGAGCAGCGAGCCGTACCGGCGGGTGAGACCGCGTGCCGTGCGCCAGTAGCCGTCGTCCGGGAGGATGATGCCGACGTTGGTCATGGCGGGCTCGGCCAGGACGCAAGCGACGTCGTGGTGCTTTAGCGCGGATTCGAGTGCGTTGAGATCGTTGAATTCGACGACGCGCGTGGTTTCGGCGGGATTTACCGGCGGGCCGATGTTGCCGCGGCGGGGACCGACCGCGCCGTCTTTGTCGAGGAGCGTGGCGAAGGATTCGTCGACCGTGCCGTGGTAGCAATAGTGGAAGACTAGAAGCTTTGGGCGTTGTGTGATTTCACGGGCGATGCGGATGGCGAAGCGGTTCGCGTCGGTGGCGGTGAGCGTGAACTGCCAATAGGGGAGGCCGAAGCGGCGCTTTAGGTCTTCACCGACCCAGAGGGCGTCTTCGGTGGGGAGCATTAGGGTGATGCCTTCGCGGACGCGGCGTGCGACGGCTTCGGCAACGACGCCTGGGGAATGGCCGGTCATGGCGCCGGTATCGCCGAGGCAGAGATCGACGTAGTCGCGATTGTCGACGTCAGTGAAATGCGCCCCTTTGGCGGATTTGACGAAGATGGGGAAGGCGCCGGCCCATTTTTTCATCCAATTCATGGGCACGCCGCCGAGGAGGGAGGTTTGGGCGCGTTGGTAGAGGGCGGCGGAGCGGGGGTGGTCCTCGACGAAGCGTTGCGATTCGCGTTCGTGGAGGGCGTGGAGTTTTTTGCGATCGATG
>Ga0210409_10000603_pt1 | contig 55038 bp, 50 predicted proteins | sample IncBWH17MmetaG_FD_161649 | JGI IMG/M metagenome (GOLD analysis project Ga0210409, IMG submission 161649) | Forest soil microbial communities from Barre Woods Harvard Forest LTER site, Petersham, Massachusetts, United States - Inc-BW-H-17-M | ecosystem: Environmental > Terrestrial > Soil >... | reverse complement strand
TGCTCGACGTGCTCCGCGGGAGATGCGATGCCATCGATGGAGAGCTTTAGTTGATCGTCGATGGCGAGAATGTTCGAGGGGCGCACGTGTCCGTGGACCAAGGACTCGCCGTGGAGAAAGGCGAGGGCTTGCAACGTGGGAGCGATAACGTCGCGCGCTTCCGCCGGAGTGAGCGGGCGCTGGGGAAGAAATTGCGAGAGATTTTCCTCGGCGTATTCCATTACGACGTAGAGCAAATCGAAATCGCCGAGACGGCAGCGGCCGGACTCGAAGAGGCGCAGCAAGTGCGGATGGGAAAGTTTGGCCGCGTGCTTCCAGCGAAATAATTGGAGTTCGGCGTCGGGCGCGTCGAGCTGAATAAACTTGATGGCGACTTTTTGGCGTGGAGTGCCGCGTTCGGTCAGAAAGACGGCGCTGTGTTCAGAACCGCCGAGATAGCTGCGAAGCAGGAATCTGGCGTCGACAACTTGGCCTTCCCACTGTTTCCAGGATTCGGACATGGCTTACCCTCGCGTCCGTCAGATTGGGCACCATTGTACTCTCGAAGAAAGCAAGATGCTTCTGTACGAGGGTACAGGTAGACGGTTGGTCAAGAGTCCTAAGCAGGGCTAAGGGCGGAGGCGGCGAGGGCCGCTGACGAAGGGGCTACCGCGCTGGTAGAAGCGAAGGAGGCGGTGGGCGGCGTGGGTGATGCCGATGCGTGGGCTCTTGCCGAGGACGAGGGAGGGGCTGTCGCTCGCAGCGCGGTCTCTGGTACTCACGGTAACGCCCGGACAGCCAGAAATGGCTGTCCCACTGTTATGGGCACCCTTGTTGGCGGAGGTTCGCTGAGCGGTGATAGCCCCCAGCCAGAGGGGGCCCGGGGCGCAGAGGTCGGTGCCATCGAGGGAACGGTCGATACTGAGGGCGGAGGCGAGGCGCCCTGGACCGCGGGTTAGGTCGAGAAGGCGTGTGGTATGGCGGTGCTGCTGCATCTGAGGGATGCCCTCGAGGGGTTCGAGGGCCCGGATGAGAACGCCGCCACCGATTCCGGCAATTTCGGCGCTGACATTGAGCATGAAGTGGTTGCCATAGCTGAAATAGACGTAGGCGTGGCCGCGGCGAAGGAACATGGAGCGATTGCGCAGGGTGAGTCCGCGAAAGTGGTGCGCCGCGGGATCGCGCTGCGGGTAGGCTTCGGTTTCGACGATGCGACCGCTAAGGCGGGTGCCGGGGAGCTCACGAACGACAATTTTGCCGATCAGGAAGCGGGCCAAGGCGACCGTGTCCGCCGGCAGCTCGGTGCGGCGGAGGCGGCGGATGGAGATGGGAGCTTCGCGGGGGGACAGGCCTGGCATCGGGGCTGACAATCGCGGCAGTCCTCCGGGGCGGTTCGGAAGTCTAATATACGCCTTTACCAGGTCTTCCCAACCTGCCTAGCGTGACAGCGACCCGAAACGGAAGGTCCATGGAACCCGAAAAGCGAAGGTTTCCCAGGAAGCGAACGGACCAGTTGCTGTATGCGGAATTCGGGCCGGAGAACGGCAGCATTTTGTTGGATTTGAGCGAGGATGGATGCAGCTTTCAGTCGATGACGCCGGTGCGCGATGAGCGGCTGCGCTTTAGCGTATCGGTCGGCGACGGCCGGAAGCTGGAGGGTGATGGCCAGATGGTGTGGTCGGACATCGCGAAGAAAACGGGTGGACTGCGCTTTCTGAACCCGTCTGAGGAGTTGCAGGAGAAGGTCCGCGAGTGGCTTGAAGAAACGCTGGTGACGGCGGATGGGAGGCTCGACCCGGAAGCGGCAAGTTCAAGAGCAAAGCGCCGGCGCAAGAAGCTGCGCGAAGAAGCTAGAGCGGCGGCGGAGCTCGCGTGGAAAGAGGGCGCGCTCAAAGCGGGCAAAGACACACGGACAGGCCCGAAGGCGGGCCACGCGCCAGAGATGCAAACTCCGAAAGCAGCACAACAAAATTCGCATGCGAACTCGCTTTCGTATAATGCGGCAGACGAGAGTGCGCGGTTGGGTTATGGAAATTCCACCGGACCGTGGCGAGCGGTGGGAGCGATTTTATTGCTATCGGTGCTGCTGGTGGCGCTGGTCGGGTACCGGCGCGAATGGGGGCACTTGGTAATGTCGTTCGGGTCGAGCATAGCGGGTGAAGAACAGAAAAACGGCGGTGTGGCCCCGGTGGAACGTCGCCCGGAGACTAGCCCGGTTTTGGAGGCCAAACCGGTGGCGTTGCCGGATCAAACGGAGGCGAAAGAAAGCGCGGCTGAAGCCGTGCCGGTGAACAACGAGCAAGCGGCGGGATCGGCGGAGGTGCAGGAGGCAGTGGTGAAACGCAGCATTGTTCAACGCCGGCTCCCGCAAACGAGCGCTACTGCCCGGCACGCGAGTCCCACGGAGGACGTGGGGTCACTTTGGACGTCCGTAGAAAATGGGGATACGCGAGCAGAGGTGCTGCTGGCGAGCCGATATGTTCGGGGCGAGGGAGTGCCGCAGAGCTGCGCACAGGCGCGGGTACTGCTGGAAGCCGCGGCGAAACGCGACAACGCGGAAGCAAAACAAAAGTTGGATGACCTACCACAGGCCGGGTGCCCTTAACGCTCAAGAAACGCATCCAACTCCGCAGTGGCAGGTTCCTTGACATGGCAAGCGAGCGACTCAATAATGAAGAAAGCATGAGCGTGCGCGCCGGAGGCGCTGAAGACATGTTCCTTGACGCTAAGGACCTTGCTGTCCGCAAGCTGCCTATTCGGAAGAGTTACGCGCCTGGAAGCATCGATTACCAAACGGCGGAGATCCGGCAAATCGAACCGCTGGACGTCAACGCTACCGCGGAGCTGTTGGACGGACAGATCCGCATAGCGGGGGATATCGAGACGAAGGTGGAACTGGTGTGCGCGCGTTGCCTCGAACCGGTGGTTGAGGAAGTGAGCCGAACGTTCGACTTGTTTTACAGCCCATTGCCGAAGGGCGTGAAACCGGAAGAGGCCCGGCTAAAGGAAGATGACGCGGAGATCGGGTTTTTTGAAGGAGAGGGACTCTTTTTGGCGGACGTGTTGCGTGAACAGGTGCTGCTGGCGTTGCCGATGAAGGCGATCTGCCGCGGCGACTGCCGGGGCCTGTGCCCCAACTGTGGCGCAAACCTCAATCACGAAGAGTGCCGCTGCGAGACCCACGCGACGGATACTCGTTTGGCTCCACTCGCGCGCCTCAAGCAGGACTGGCTGAAAAAACAATAGTTTTCCAGGGCGAAAGCCTTATAGAATCCGCCCAGAGTGGGCAGGCCCACACGGGCAGGAAATGAGGATATTGGTATGCCTAACCCAAAACGACGGCATTCGAAGAGACGGACCAGCACTCGGCGCGCACATGACTTTTTGACGAAGCCGACGACCGGAGAATGTCCGCACTGCCACGAAATGAAGCAGCCGCATCAGGTGTGCCCGCATTGCGGCTACTACAAGGGCCGCGCGGTTCAAGATAAGTCCGCGTAAGACAGAGGTCCGCCGAACGGATTTAGCAGCTTGCAGTTTTTCCAACGCGAGATTTTACCGAGACTGCCAGGTCTAAGCCTCCATGATTACCATCGCTGTGGACGCCATGGGCGGAGACGATGCGCCCCGCCCCGAGGTCGAAGGCAGTGTGCTGGCCGCGCGGGAGTATGGCGTGCGGATTTTGCTGGTGGGGCAGCCGCACGTGGTGCGACCGGAATTAGCGAAGCACGCGGCGCCGAACTTGCCGATTGAGATTGTAGCAGCGAGCGAAGTGATCACGATGAATGATCACCCCGCGCAGGCGTTCCGGCGGAAGAAGGATAGCTCGGTGCACGTGGCCGCGCGGCTGGTGCGCGAGGCGAAGGCCGACGGGTTGGTGAGCGCGGGCAACACCGGCGCGGTGATGACCGTGGCGCGATTTTTGCTGGGCGCGCTCGAGTCCGTGGATCGCGTGGCGCTGGCGGCTCCGTTTCCAAATGCCAAGGGCGGGGTTTCGGTGCTGTTGGATGTGGGCGCGAATGTGGATTCCAAGCCGGAGCATCTGGTGCAGTTCGCGGTGATGGGAGAGATTTATTACCGCGCGACGTTTGGACATCGGCGGCCGCGCGTGGGTTTGCTCTCGATTGGCGAGGAGGAGATCAAGGGCAACGAGTTGACGCGCGAAGTGTATACGCGGCTGAAGAAAAGCCCGGTGCACTTTGTGGGCAACGTGGAAGGCGGCGACCTGTTTTCGGGTGAAGTGGACGTGATTGTCTGCGACGGTTTCGTGGGAAACATCGCGTTGAAGATTTGCGAAGGGCTGGCGTTTCAGATTTTTGGGTTGCTGCGGAAATCGATCAATAGCTCGCTGGCTTCGCAGGTGGGATTCTTGTTTTCGCGAGGAGCATTGAAAGGGTTGAAGAAAAAGATCGACTATGCAGAGTCAGGCGGCGCTCCCCTGCTGGGGGTGCGCGGCGTGTGCGTTATAGCGCATGGACGCTCGAACGCAAACGCGATCAAGAACGCGATTCGCGTCGCGGCGGGGCTGGCCAAAGCAGGGATCAACGAGAAGATTGAAGAGGAACTCTCGCTCGCTGGCGTGACGGCTTAGCGGCAGGGTCGAGGTAGAAATGGGAAAAATTGCATTTGTGTTTCCGGGGCAAGCGTCGCAATACCCGGGCATGGGCAAAGAGCTGGCGGAGAAATACCCGGCGGCGCGGGCGATTTTTGACGAAGCAGACAAGGCGCTGGGATTTTCGATTTCGCAGATGTGCTTTGCCGGCGGCGAAGAAGAATTGAAGCAGACGGCGAACACACAGCCGGCGATTTTGACTTGTTCGGTGGCGGTGCATCGCGTGCTCGCGGAGAAAGGCATCACGCCGGACTTTGTGGCCGGGCACAGCTTGGGAGAATATTCGGCGCTGGTCGCGGCGGGGGCGTTGAAGTTTTCGGATGCGGTGCAGCTTGTGCGCAAGCGTGGGCAATACATGCAGGAAGCAGTGCCTGCGGGACAGGGCGCGATGGCCGCGGTTATGGGATTGTCGCCAGCGGTGGTTATGGATGCTTGCAAGCGCGCGGCGGACGGTGAAGTTTGCTCTCCGGCCAATTTGAATTCTCCGGAGCAGACAGTGGTTTCAGGGCATGCTGGCGCGGTGAAGCGGGCCGTGGAGATTGCTTCGCAGTCCGGGGCAAAACGCGCGGTGATTCTGCCAGTGTCCGCGCCGTTCCACTGCGCGTTGATGATACCGGCGCAGGAACTTCTGGAGAAGGAGTTGCGCAAGACACAGTTTTCAAGTTTGCAGATGCCGCTGGTCACGAATGTGGATGCGGACACGATTACTACCGGCGATGAGGCGCGGGAGGCGTTGATCCGGCAGGTCACTATGCCGGTGCGTTGGGAAGAGTCGATGCGCTTGCTGATCGATGAGGGCGTGGACACGTTTGTGGAAGTGGGGCCGGGGCGCGTGCTGGTCGGATTGCTGCGGCAGATTGAGCGTTCGGTGGGGGCGCTGAACGTGGAAGATGAGAAGAGTCTGGCGACTACGATGGATAAGATTGCGCAGGCTCGGGCGGACGCGGCTTAATCGTCACGCAAAGATTTAACACAGAGTTCGCAGAGTTAAGAGCACAGAGAACACAGAGAAGACTCAGCCTTAATGTTCAGCCTAAAAGATAAAGTTGCTTTGGTTACTGGAGCTTCGCAGGGGATTGGCCGCGACACGGCGCTGGCGCTTGCTGAGGCCGGGGCCAAGGTGGCCGTCGCATCGCGCAACGCAGAGAAACTGGCTGCGGTGGTTGCCGATATTGCTGCGGCGGGCGGGACGGCGTTGGCCGTCAAGATGGATGTGGCCGACGCGGAGCAGGTGAAAGCCGGCTTCAAGCAAATCCTCGAGAAATTCGGGCGGCTGGATATTCTGGTGAACAATGCGGCAATCACCCGGGACGGCCTGGCCGTTCGCATGAAGCAGGATGACTGGGAGGCGGTGCTGCGCACGAATCTGACCGGCGCGCATCTATGCATTCAGCAGGCGCTGCCGACGATGATGAAGGCGCGCGCGGGACGCATCATTAACATCAGCTCGATCGTGGCGCAGTCCGGCAATGCCGGGCAAGCAAACTATGTGGCCGCGAAGGCGGGGATCATCGGGCTCACCAAGGCCATTGCCATCGAGATCGCCTCGCGCAACATCACGGTGAACGCGGTTGCGCCGGGCTTCATCGAAACGCCGATGACTGAAGTGCTGCCGGACAAAGTGAAAGAAGAATTGAAGACGCGCATTCCGTTGGGGCGTATGGGTTCTGCGCGCGATGTAGCAGCGGCCATCGTGTTTCTGGCCAGCGATGAGGCCGCTTATATCACCGGCCACGTTCTCAACGTAAATGGTGGCATGCATTTAGCTTAGGTGGCAAAAGCGTATGAAATATGGGCAGCCACCTCCAATGTCGCGGGGCGAACTAGAGAGAGCCTTTCGCGGCGGTAGCGGCGAAAGTATTCGTGATGCGCTGATCAGCGCCTCGTATTCGGAAGATGCAAGCTGGCTTCTCGATTGGTGTCTCAAACTAGTGGGCGACGAGCGTTCAATTGCGCGATACGGAGTTGCGGTTGTTCTTGGGCACATCGCGATCGACGGCCTTGGCGAAGTGGATCTTATGAGGTGCCTTGAAGCTGCTGAAAGGCTGACTAGCGACCCCGACGAAGCGACTAGACTTGCTGCTCGGGATAGCGTGGACGATGTTTTGCACGCAATCCGGCTACATGGCACCTCACAAAGTTGACCTAGGTGGACAGGGCAAATAGAATGGGCAGGTTGCACTTATGGGGCGGATAGGCGTGTGGGGCGGCGTTCAGGCCGAGCAGTAGCAAATTCAAGAACAATCAAATTCAAGCACGGCAGGACGAGCGATAGCAGATCGCGGAGGAAATGAATGGCCAGCGTGGAAGAGCGCGTAAAGCAGATTATTGTCGAGCAGCTCGGCGTGGATGAAGCGGAAGTGACGCCTACGGCATCGTTCGTGGATGACCTGGGGGCGGACTCGCTGGACCAGGTGGAATTGGTGATGGCGTTCGAGGAAGCGTTCGGCATCGAAGTGCCGGATGAGGATGCCGAGAAGATGACGACCGTAAAAGATGCGGTCGAATATATCGACAAACACGCCAAAGGGAAGTAAGACCGCTGGGTAATACCACCTCATTGGGGAGCAGGAATCTTTGACGCGCCGCGTAGTGGTGACGGGTGTTGGACTGGTCTGCGCGCTGGGCATCGGCACGGAGGAGAGTTGGAAGAATCTTCTTGCCGGGGTGAGCGGTGTTGCCACTATAACCAGCTTTGACACCACCGGTTTCGATTGCCGCATCGGCGGCGAAATCAAAGGCTTCGACCCCTTCCAGTGGATCGAGAAAAAAGAACTGAAAAAAATGGGGCGGTTCATCCAGGTGGCGCTGGCCGGCGCGGATTTTGCGGTGCGCATGTCCAACTGGAAACCGGAAGACTCGGATCTCGACGAAGTGGGCGTGTATGTGTCGTCGGGAATCGGCGGGTTCGACATCATCGAGCGCGAGCACGGAAAGCTGCTGAACGGCGGCCCGGGCAGGATATCTCCTTTCTTTATTCCCTCGGCGATTGTGAATCTGGCTTCCGGGCATATCTCGATTCGCTATGGAGCGCGCGGGCCGAATTCGGCGACGGCGACGGCGTGCTCGGCTTCGGCACATGCCATTGGCGATTCCTTCAAAATTATCGAGCGTGGCGCGGCGGAGATGATGATTTGCGGCGGCACGGAAGCGACGATTACGCCGATGGGTATCGGCGGCTTCGCTTCGATGAAGGCGCTGTCCACGCGCAACGACGATCCATCCCACGCCAGCCGGCCGTTTGACGCGCAGCGGGATGGATTCGTGGTCGGCGAGGGCGCGGGCATTCTGATTCTGGAATCGCTGGAGCACGCGCAAAAACGCAACGCGCAAATCCTGGCGGAAATTGTGGGCTACGGAATGTCCGGCGACGCGTATCACATCACGCAGCCGGCGGAAAATGGCGACGGCGCGTTCCGTGTGATGAGGGCGGCGCTGAAGGATGCGAAGTTGTCGCCGGAAGATGTCGGCTATGTGAACGCGCACGGCACTTCTACGCCGCTAGGCGATTGCCTCGAAACAATAGCTCTGAAGAGAGTTTTCGGTGAGCGCGCCAAGCAGGTTCCAGTAAGCTCCACGAAATCCATGACCGGGCACTTGCTGGGCGGCGCGGGCGGGCTGGAGGCGGGCATCTGCGTGCTCGCGCTGCGCGACCAGATTCTGCCGCCGACCATCAATCAGGAAACGCCCGACCCGGCTTGCGATTTGGATTACGTGCCCAACAAAGCGCGCAAGGCTTCCGTCGAATACGCGTTGTCGAACTCTTTCGGATTTGGCGGCACCAACGCGGCGTTGATTTTCAAGCGCTGGTCCGGCAAGTAGCCTGACCAACGCGATCCGCATTTTCCAGTGTCATTCTGAGGCGACCCGATCAGGGTCGCCGAAGAACCTCAGCGAACCGAGTGACCGAAGTGCAGTTGACGTTGAGATCCTTCGCTTCGCTCAGGATGACAGGTTGTAGGTGTTGACGGTCGAAATCAAGGAAACCATCCCGTGAACATTATCGTGTGCATCAAGCAGGTTCCGGCCAAGGACGCTCCGCTGTCCATCGCGGGAAACTGGATTCGCGAGTCGGACATCGGCTTCGAGATGAACGAGCCGGATAGTTATGCGCTGGAAGAAGCGCTGCGGCTGAAGGAAAAGCACGGCGGCGAGGTAATCGCGCTCTCGATGGGGCCGGAGCGCGTGAAGCAGACTATCAAGGAGGCGTTGGCGAAGGGCGCAGACCGGGCGATTCACATTGCCGATGACAATTTTGCGCAGCTTGACCCGCTGGGCTCGGCGAAATCGCTGGCGGCCGCGATCAAGCAGCAGAAGCATGATCTGGTGCTGACTGGCTTGCAGAGCGATGACCACGGTTTTGGACAGACGGGAGTGCTGCTGGCCGGCGTGCTGGATGTGCCGCACGCGACGATCATCATGGCCATTGAAGTCGATGGGCAGAAACTGAAATTGAAGCGCGAGCTGGAGGCCGGCTGGTTTCAGCATATTGAATGCCCGCTGCCCGCGGTGCTGAGCATTCAGTCCGGCATCAACAAGGTGCGTTACGCGACGCTGAAGGGAATCATGGCCGCGAAGAAGAAGGAGATTACGACGATTACACGGGAGTCGCTGGGCGTTTCTGTCGAACCGACGCAGCGGGTGGAAAAGATTTACGTGCCGGTGAAGAGCAAGAAGACGGAATTCCTGACCGGAACGCCGAAAGAAGTCGCCGGCAAATTGGTAGAGAAGCTGAAGTTTGAGGCGCGGGTGATTTGAGATGAAGATTCTGGTCATCGCCGAACAGCGGCAGGGGAAGTGGAACAACACCAGCTTTGAGACTTTGGCGGCGGCGCAGCAGATCGCCAAAGACACGTCGAGCACAGTTAGTGGATTGGTGATCGGCAAGGGCGTGGCGGGGCTCGCGGATGAACTTGCGGCCAAAAATGTCGCGGAGGTGCTGCTCGTTCAGCATGATTTGCTGGAAGCGTACACGCCGGACGGATATTGCGTGGCTTTGTCGCAAGTAATCGGTTCCGCGAAGCCGGATTTGGTGCTGCTTCCACACACGTATCAGGTGCGCGATTTTGCGCCGAAACTTGCGGCCATGCTGGGCAAGGGCATGATCGGCGACTGTGTGGGTTATCGCAACGAAAGCGGAAAGCTTGTTTTTGTGCGGCAAATGTTTCAGGGCAAGACCGCAGCGGATGTCACATTTCAAGGCACGGCCCCGTGGTTCGCGTCGTTTCAGGCGGGAGCGTTTCGTTCGGATCTGGTCGCGGCTCACCCTTCCGGCAAAGCGCCGGTGAATACGGTGAGTGTTGAGTTGAAGCCGGAGCAGATCCGCACCAAGCCGCTGGATTTGTTCAAGGAAACAAAGTCCGCGGTGGATTTGACGCAGGCGCCGCTGATCGTGGCCATCGGGCGCGGGATCAAGGCACCGGAAAATATTCCACAAGCGGAGGCGCTGGCCAAAGCGCTGGGCGGAGAGATTGCGGCATCGCGCCCCATTTGCGATGAAGGCTGGCTACCGATGGAGAGGCAGATCGGCAGCTCTGGGCAAACCGTGGCGCCTAAACTGTACTTGGCCCTGGGCATCAGCGGCGCGATTCAACACGTGGTGGGAATGAAAGGCGCGCGCACGATCGTGGCGATTAATAAGGACCAGAACGCCCCGATTTTTGAAATCGCGGATTACGGCGTGGTTGGCGACATCTTCGAGATCATGCCGGCGTTGACGGAGGCGTTGGAAAGAGCCAAGCAGTAGTCGGCGAGCTTGAGTATCGCCCCATAGTTGAAGTTCGTCGTATGTTGGATGCGCTACAGAACGCATGCACGCCAGTCTGAATCGGACCTTGCCTCTAAGGTTAATTTAGGAGAATCTCTTCCACGCGCGAACGCCCGAGGATGTCCCCCGCGGGCTGCGAATGACGGAGCGTCCATGCCTTTCGTCGAAAACCTGGGAGCTAGAATCCACTGGGACGAAGAAGGAAGCGGCGCGCCGCTGTTGTTGATCATGGGATTGGGGTGGCCGTCGCAGGCATGGCACCGCTCGCGGCCGATTCTGAGCGAAAAGTATCGCACCATTGCGCCGGACAATCGGGGAGCCGGCCGAAGCGAAGCGCCCGCTGGGCCGTATTCGATTGCGCAAATGGCGGCTGACGCCGCCGCGGTGCTGAACGCCGCGCGCGTCAACGCCGCCCATATTTTTGGCATGTCCATGGGCGGGATGATTGCCCAAGAGTTCGCGTTGCAATATCCCAATAAGGTGCGCTCGCTGATTCTGGGCTGCACGGCGGCAGGGGGACCGCAGGCGGTGCGGGCGGAGGAAGCGGCGTTGCAGGTTTTGATGACGCGCGGCCAGGATCCCGATCAGTTTGCCAAAGCTGTCAGCTCGTTCATTTACGATGCACGCACATCGCCGGAGCGAATCGAAGAGGACACGGCGGTACGCAGGAAATGGTACCCATCGGCGGACGCTTATTTCGCGCAGTTGCAGGCGGTTATGGCTTGGGAGGCATATAGCCGCATCGGCCAGATTTCCGTGCCCACGCTGGTAATTCACGGGGAAAACGACCGGCTGGTACCGTCGGAAAACGGCAGGTTGATCGCCGCACGCATTCCCGGTGCGAAATTGGTGATGATTCCGGGCGCGAGCCACATTTTTGCGACGGATCAACCCGACCTGGCGCATGCCGCCATTTTGGACTTCCTGGGCGCACAAGCTACCCGCAAACGAGTGCGACCTGCTCCCGTACCTGGCGCTAAACTGGTTTGACAGCAACGGCTGCCACTTCATTTACGTTGTTCCGATCTTCTATCCGCTCATGTGGGGGCGCATGGATGCACTGGTGAAGCAATGGCGCGACGATACGCCGGGTTGCGCTAACCAAATTCATTTCAATAATGCGAGTGCGGGATTGATGCCGCGCGCCGTGCTGGACGCAATGGTCGCGCACCTGCACCGCGAAGCGAATTTCGGCGGTTACGAGAGCGCGGACGATGCTCAGGAGGATATCGCGCGGGCGTACGGCGATGTGGCGAAACTCTTGCAGGCGCAGCCGCGCAACATCGCGGTGGTGGAAAATTCGACGGTGGCCTTCTTTCAAGCGCTTTCGGCATTTGATTTCAAGCGCGGCGATGTAATTGTTACTACGCGCAACGACTACATCTCCAATCAGCTTGCGTACCTTTCCCTGGCGCAGCGGTATGGGGTGGAGTTACGGCGCGCCGCGGACCTGGCCACGGGAGGCGCCGACCCGCAATCGGTGAAGGAATTATTGCGGGATTCGAGGGTGCGCTTGCTGGCGGTCACTTGGGTGCCCACGAATTCCGGCTTGATGCAGCCGGTCGAAGCGCTTGGGGAAGTCGCGGAGGCGGCGGGCGTGCCTTTTTTGGTGGACGCTTGCCAAGCGGTGGGAGAGCTTCCAGCGGATGTCGCGCGGCTGCGTTGCGATTTCCTTTCGGGAACGGCTCGGAAGTTTCTGCGTGGTCCAAGGGGAATCGGATTCTTGTACGTCTCGGACCGGGCACTGAAGCGCGGTGATTTTCCTCTTTATATCGACATGCGCGGGGCGGACTGGGTGTCCGCGGACCGCTTTGCGCCGGCACCGGATGCCCGACGATTTGAGAATTGGGAGTTTGCCTACAGTCTGGTATTGGGGCTGGGAGAGGCGGCGCGCTATGCGCTGCAAGTGGGCGTGGAGCGCGGAGGCAAGCGAGCGCGCGAGCTGGCTGGGATCCTGCGCAGCAAGCTGAGCGGCCTGTCCGGCATTCGCGTCTTGGACCGTGGCCGGGAGTTGGCGGCCATTGTGACGCTGCAAGTGCGCGGCTGGGACGCGACCGAACTTTCGAAGTTGCTGCGCACCCGTGGGATTAACAGCACGGCGTCGGTGCGGGCCTACGCGGTCATCGATATGGACGAGAAGGGGGCAGCTTCCGCGCTGCGGCTCTCGCCACATTATTACAATACCGAGGCAGAGATCGACCGCGTGGTGGAGCAACTGAAGACCGTAGCCAGCAGGGGCAGCGCGGCGTCCTAAGAGTGTAGTGAGAAGGTCACCCCCATGGCGCGGGAATACGTTGACCGCCCTACGCACCCCTACTTACCATAGCTGGATGACCCCGAAGCGCCAAATGGCCGCGGTTGCGATTCTGCTGGCTGGAATCGCAGGAGTGGCTGGCTGTGAAGACGCGGCCCGCAAGACCGTGGTGCACGCTCCCGTTCCGGTGACGGCGCTGCGGCAGGAAAGCGTACCTGCGGAACCTGGGGTAGCTGGAGACAAGCGGCCGGTCCGGCTCGAGTTGCCTCCCCTGCCGGTCTTCGCCTCCAAGCGGCGGTCGCTGGTGATGCTGGCGCCGGCGGCCTTGCGCGGCACAAAAGAGGATTTGATCGTTCGCGTGGAGCAAAAATTCGCTTCGGGCGAGCAGAACTATAAGGCCGGGCACTTGGAAGCGGCGCGCAAGGACTTCGACGAAGCGGTGGACTGGATGCTGGAGAGCGGGTATGACCTGAATGCCGACCCCAAGCTCAGCGAGCTGTTTCATCGCGTGGTGGACACCGTGTACGCGGATGAATTGCAGGCCTTCCGCGCCGGGGATGGTTTCCAGGAAGCGCCCGCGGTTCCCGCGGCCATTGATGAAGTGGCGGAGATGACCTTTCCCGTCGATCCGCGCCTGAAAGAGCGCGCGGAGGAAGCCGCCAAGAACCTATCGCACGACCTACCGCTGACGGTGAACGATCAAGTACTGTCGTTTCTGAATTTCTTTCAAACGCCACGAGGCCGGGCCATTGTCGAAACGGGACTGCGACGGGCCGGCCGCTATCGCGACATGATCTCTCGCGTTCTGCAGGAAGAAGGACTGCCGCAGGATTTGATTTATCTGGCGCAAGCCGAAAGTGCCTTTCAACCGCTGGCGCTGTCGCGAGCCGGGGCGCGGGGCATCTGGCAGTTCGTGGCCTGGCGCGGCAATCAATATGGTTTGCGCCACACCTGGTGGGTGGACGAACGGCAGGATCCGGAGAAGGCTACGCGCGCAGCCGCTCACCATCTTCGCGACCTGTACGCGATCTACGGGGACTGGTATCTCGCGATGGCGGCGTATAACTGCGGCCCGGGCAATGTGCAAAAGGGCATCGAACGCACCGGCTATGCGGATTTCTGGGAGCTGTACAAACGCAACGTGTTGCCGCGCGAAACGAAAAACTATGTGCCGATTATCGTGGCGCTGACGCTGATTGCCAAAGACGCGGCGCACTACGGAATTCAAGCCGATCCCGAGCCGCCGGTTGCGGTCGACGTCGTCAAGCCAGGACGCGCGATCGACCTTAGACTGGTGGCCGAAACGATTGACGTGGATGCGGAGACTCTGCGCACGCTGAATCCTTCGCTGCTGCGGCTGGCTACTCCGGATGATCCTTCCTTCGAGCTGCATTTGCCGGCAGGAACCGCGCAGCGATTTTCCGCGGAGATCGCGGATATTCCCGCGGACAAATGGGTGAGTTGGCGCAGGCATCGCGTGGAAGCGGGAGAGACGCTGACGTCCATCGGAAAGAAATATCATGTAACGCCCGCGGCCATCGCGGCGGCCAATAATCTGGAGCAAGGCGCGGCGCTCGGCGCAGGAGAGAAGTTAATTATTCCGGCCACGCAATCGCAAACCGAAATCAAACGCCGGCTGGTGAGTTATCGCGTGCGGCGCGGGGATACGCTGCTAGGCATCGCCGATCGCTATAGCGTAAGTTCTGACGACGTTCGCAAATGGAACCGCTTGAAATCGAACCACGTGAGCCGCGGAATGGTGCTGCGTATTTACACGCTGGGCGGCGCGCCGGAATCGCGACCGGTGCGGACACGGGCCAAATCGAAGAAACCGGCCCGGCCCGCGACCAACGTGGCGCAGGCGTCACCGAAGCCCGAAGCGAAGAACTAAGTCCATTATATTCAGTAGCCTGCAAGTGGTTTGGGACGTCAAAGCCCTGGCTCTTCCGGCGTTTAGTGAGCAACTGCACGGCCCGCGAGCGCGACCACGCTTCGCGAGCTCAGCAGAATACTTGACAACGCTCGGCGAGTACGGTAACAACGGCGCAGGCATTGGAGCGCGACTTTTACTACTCCGGCCGCACAGCGTCCTGCCCCGACCAAGGGGAGGATTCCCGCAGGGGGGATGGAATGGACCTCGAGAAGGATAATTTCGAAGACGACAACGAGCTGTCAGGGCTGGAAGAAGACGACGAACTCGGTGGCGGAGAAGTGGTGGAGACCGAAGAGGAAGAGCTGATCATCGGCGAAGAAGAGCCGGAGACGGCGCCTACTCCCGTTGCGCGGCCAGCGACTCCTAAACCCGCGGCGAAGAAACCGGCCAAGAAAGCCGCAAAGAAAAAGACCAAGGCTAAGGCCAAGCCGAAGGCTAAGGCCAAGAAAAAGACGCCAAAGAAGAAACCGGCGAAAAAGAAGGGCAAGCGGCGTTAGCGGTCCGGGTCAGGGAAGATCGGTTTAGGACTCCAGCGGCGCTGGAGTCCTTTCTTTTTAGCGAGACAGCCCGCCCCGATTGGAACAGCCCGGCAGCGGTAGCGCAATTCCATATCTGCACAGAGACGCGCAAAATGGGAATCTCGCCATCTCCATCGAGCCTTCCACAACCGTAGCTCTTGCCTAAACGTTCAAGTAATTTTAGGATAATGCCGCATGTTATTCGCCACCGAGCAGATGCGGCGGATGCGCGGCGGAGCGCAGTCGCACCTGATGCGCTGTTCCGACGGGCACTATTATGTCGTCAAGTTCCAAAACAACCCGCAGCATCGCCGCATCCTGGTCAACGAACTGCTAGGAACCAGACTGGCGGCGCGGCTCGGACTGCCGACGACGCCGGTCGCGATTATCCACGTCGGGGAGGAATTAATCCGCCTGACGCCGGAGTTGTGCATGGAGATGCCGCGCGCGCGCATTCCGTGCCAGGCGGGGCTACAGTTCGGCTCGCGCTACCCCGGCGATCCGCGAAGGCTGGCGTTATTTGATTTTCTGCCGGACGAGCAATTGCGCATGGTCGAGAACCTGTACCAGTTCGCGGGCATGCTGGTCTTCGATAAGTGGACCTGCAATACCAACGGGCGGCAGACGCTGTTTTTCCGCGAGGAATTGAGCCGCCAGCATACACCGGGCGATGCCCACGAAGCTGGCGAGGATCGAGGCGCGGATTACGAAACGGTGATGATCGACCAGGGTTTCTGCTTCAACGCCGGCGAGTGGAGCTACCCGGATGCGCCACTGCGTGGATTATATGCCCGGAATCGTGTGTACGAAGGCGTGACCGGGATGGAGTCGTTTCGACCTTGGCTGGATCGCCTGGACAGGAGCATTACGAAACAGGTGATGGAGGAAATTCGTCGCGAAATTCCTCCGGAGTGGTATGAGGACGATTTTGACGCGGTAAGGGGGCTGCTGGAACAGCTTTATCGCCGCAGAACCCAGGTTCCGGAGTTGCTGTTGGCTGCGAAGAATACCACGCGGCAACCGTTCCCGAACTGGCGATAAACCGCTTATTTTCGCGTGCGCGCAAGGCGAGAGAAAGGCCACGGGTAAGGAACGCAATCACGGCCGTACCGCAATTTCAGGGCTGCTGACGGCGACTCGAGGCCGCGGCAAGGAGGATGACCGATGGCGGAAATAATTGAGATGGTGACGCCGCAGCCATCGGAGCGAGGGCTCGCGTATCACTTGTTGCGCTACGTGCCCAACCTGGTGCGCGACGAGTGGGTGAACATCGGCGTGCTGGTATTCAATCCGCGAACCGGCGAGCGGCGCTTGCGCCTAATCGAAGACCAGGTCGAATACACCCGCGTCCGAAGGCTGCACCCTTCGGCGGATGAGGCGGTGCTCCGGAATCTGCGCGATCACCTGGAGGATTGCCTGGACGCAGAGGCGGCGATTCCTTTGCAGAAGATTCTCAAAAAGTGCGACGAGACGCTGTCAGCCGCCGTGCAGATTGCGCCACAAAAGGGTGTGTTGGCCGATGACCTAGATGCGGAACTGGAACGGCTGTACACCGATCACGTCGCTGTCCCGCGCGCTCAATACCGGGTTGGGCAATCAGGAACCCGGGCCACGATTCGCGGGTACTGCGCGCAGGTGTTCCGGCAGGCCCGCATCTGGGATCGCGTAGAAAAGTCTGTTCGCGTGGCGGAATTCACGTTTCCCGGCGATCCTTCCCGGCTGGACTACAGTTACTACCGCAACGGAACACGCGGATTCGTGCACACGCTCTCGGTTACGCGCGCCCCCCAGGACGCCAAGTCGCTGTCTTATAACGTGAGACACATTGCCGAAAAAGCGCGCTACCACACGGAATTCACGGCTGTGACCGACATTGCCCTGTCACGCAATAATGATCGCCACCAGTTTGTAATGGACACTCTTCGCGAAGTTGGCGTGGAAGCGGTGCCCACCGAAGGGCTGGCTGTTTGGGTCGCTAAGCTGCAGCCTTCCTTGCTGCAGTAAGAGATTTCACTCCGGAAGCTGCGGAGAACGCCAGGAAATCTGCATTCTCTCTGTGCTGCCCTCGGTGATAAATCCCCTCGCTCTGCTCTGGCGTCCTTGGTGTTCGCGACGCTCGCCCTAAAGTTGCGGCTCGCTCCCGCGGCTGCTAAAATTCCTAATTCATCGCGATACGGTCCCTCATCAGGTCCGCCGCAAATGCTCGATCAGCCTGGTTCCCATTAGCTCTGAGACAGGTTTGGCCCTCTCCGGAAGGGAGACTGTGCGTGGCAAAGTACGATGTGGCGATTATCGGCAGCGGGCCGGGCGGGTACGTAGCCGCCATCCGCGCCGGGGAGTTGGGGCTCAAGGCTATCGTCGTGGAGAAAGATCCCTTTCTCGGCGGCACTTGCTTGCATGTAGGCTGCATCCCCACCAAAGTCTTGCTGCACCACGCCGACGTCTACGACCATTTCAAGAATGGCGCGGAGCTGGGCTTCGAGGTCAGCGGCCTCAAGATCAACTGGGCCAACATCCTCGCGCGCAAAGACAAAATCGTAAAAAAGCACGCCAAGGGCATCGAATTTCTTTTCAAGAAGAATAAAGTGGAATGGGTGCAAGGCTGGGGCCGTTATGAAGGGCCCGGCCGCGTCAGCGTGGAAAAGGACGGCAAGAAAACGCAGATCGAAGCTTCCAACATTTTGCTGGTGAGCGGCTCGGAAGCGCGCGCCCTGCCGGGCATCGAGCCGGATCACAAGTCGATCTTGACCAACCGCTCCATTCTCGAGTTGCCGGAAATTCCCAAGACGCTGATCGTGGTGGGCGCCGGCGCGGTCGGAGTCGAGTTCGCCTCCATCTACAACTCCTTCGGGACGCAAGTCACCATCCTCGAAGCCTTGCCCCGCGTCGTTCCGGTGGAAGACGAAGAAATTTCCACCGAACTGGACAAAACGTTTCGCAAAAAAAATATCAACATCTTCACGCAAGCTATGGTCGACTCCGTGAAGAAAGACGCCAAGGGCGTGACCGTCACTTTCAAAGATAAGGACGGCAAAGCGCAGACCCTGCAAGCGGAGAAGCTATTGCTCGCCGTGGGTCGCAAGCCCATGACCGACAACTGCGGCCTGGAGAAATCGAAGGCCAAGGTCGAGCGCGGCTCCGTGCACGTCGGCCCGTACATGGAGACCGCGGAAAAAGGCCTTTACGCCATCGGCGATATCGTGTTCGGTCTGCCTCTGCTGGCTCATGCGGCCATGATGGAGGGCATCGCCGCCGTCACACACATCGCCGGGAAAACGCCCCCCGCCATCGTCAAGGAACGCATCCCCAACGCCACCTACTGCGAGCCGCAGATCGGCTCCATCGGCTTGACCGAAAAGCAGGCCCGCGATGCCGGCTACCAGGTCAAAACCGGCAAGTTCCCCTTCGTCGGCAACAGCAAGGCCACCATCCTGGGCAATCATGGCGGCTTCATCAAAGTAGTGTCCGAGGAAAAATACGGCGAGGTGCTGGGCATTCACATCATCGGCCCGCTGGCCACGGAAATCCTCTCCGAAGCCGCTGCCGTGCTGCACCTCGAAGGCACCATCGACGATATGATGACCATGATGCACGCGCATCCAACGGTCTGGGAAGGCATGGGCGACGCCTTCGCCTCCGTGCGCGGTTTGCAGATCAACGTGTAATGCTTTGGTGACTAGTGACCAGTAACTGGAAAAATCCGGCCCATGAGAACGGCGCGAGCGTTAGCGCTGAATCGATTTTGACGAGTCACCCGTCACCGGTCACCAGTCACTGCCTTGTCACCGATCTCGGTCTCATCGGCTACGCCGAAGCGTACGCTCTGCAGAAACGCCTCGTGGCAGCGCGCAAAGCAGGCGCCATCGATGACGTGCTTCTGCTCTGCGAGCATCCCCATGTAATCACGCAAGGGCGCAACGGCAAGCGCGAGCACCTCCTAGCCGGCGAAAATGTGCTGCGGCAAAAGGGTGTCGACTTTTACGAAACCAGCCGCGGCGGCGACGTCACCTATCACGGACCGGGCCAAATTGTCGCTTACCCTATCTTGAATCTTGCCGCCATCCGCCGCGATGTAGTGTGGTACGTGCGTATGCTGGAAGAAGTAATGATTCGCGCATCTGCTGATTTCGACGTTGCCGCAACGCGCGAGCCGTGCAAAACCGGCATCTGGGTTGCTCCCAATGTAGCGGCCGCCTTCCGAGGCGGGCGCCTTTCAACCTTAGCCGCAGAAAAACTCGGCGCCATCGGAGTGCACATCAGCCGCTGGGTTACCTCTCACGGTTTCGCCTACAACGTTTCCACCGATTTGCGCTTTTTCGACCTCATCGTTCCGTGCGGCATCGCCGATCGCAAGGCCACCTCGCTAGAAAAGCTCCTCGGCCGCAGCGTCGATTCCCGCCACGTTGCCACGCAATTAGCGCAGCATTTCGGTCAAGTCTTCGGCCTGAACATGCAAGCCGCATCGCCGGACGAGCTACTCGAACTCCTGGGCGCAGCAGAGGCCTCGCAGAACCTTGCCGGACCACTGGCACATCCAACCCTGCCCGTGGCACAGCCCATCTTGGCTATGCGGGAGCAAGCCGAGCCATGAATCGTCCGCCCGCCAACGGAGCAAGCATGAAGAAGGACCTCACTCGCCAGCAATATCTGGATCTGTACTACTACATGCTCCTAAACCGCGCGGTGGAAGACACCATGGTCAAGCTCTTCCGCCAAAATAAAATCGTCGGCGGCTTGTATTCCAGCCTGGGCCAGGAAGCCATCTCCGTCGGCAGCGCCTATGCCCTCGAGAAAAAAGACTGGCTCGCGCCCATGATTCGCAACATCGGCGCGCTTCTCGTCAAAGGTGTCCCACCGCGCGACGTTTTCATGCAGCACATGGCCAAGTACGATTCGCCCACCAAAGGCAAGGACGGCACCAGCCACTTCGGCGACCTGGACAATCTCCACATCGTCTCGCCCATCTCCATGCTCGGTGACCTGATTCCCGTCATGGCTGGCGTAGCCATCGCCGGCCGCTATCTCGGCCAGAAAATCGTTGCCATGACCTGGATCGGCGACGGCGGCAGCTCCACCGGCGTTTTCCACGAAGGCCTGAATTTCGCCGCCACGCAAAAAGCTCCGTTCGTGCTCATTCTCGAAAATAATCTGTGGGCCTACTCGACTCCCGTGCGCCGCCAGGTTCCGCTCGCAAATCTCGCCGACCGCGCCAAAGCCTACGGCATCGCCAGTTACATCGTAGACGGCAACGACGTCGTGGCCATGTACAAAACCGCGAAGGTAGCCGTCGATCGCGCACGCGCCGGCGAAGGTCCCATCCTCATCGAAGCCAAGAGCTTCCGACGCATGGGCCACGCGCAACACGATCCGGCCGAATATGTTCCCAAGGAGATGCGTGCTTACTGGGAAGCACGCGATCCCATCCTGCTCTACGAAAAGTTCCTGGCGTCCGAGAAAATTCTGGACGCCAAAGAGAAAAAGGGGATCGAAGACAAAATCGACGCGCTCCTCCAGAAGGAACGCGACTTCGCCGAAAATTCTCCCATGCCGCCCGCGGAGTTCGCCGCTGAAGGCGTCTATTGCACCGGCGACGATTGCCACAAGATTCAGCCCAAGTGGGAACGCGACAAGCGCGAAGTCATGCCGCCGAAGTCCAGCGTCACCGCCGTCTGGACTGTCGAAGGCTTCGGCGCCGGCAAAGGTTCCAGCGGCGGCATGGCGCCCATTCATTTTGGCGAAACGCCGGCAGCCGAGGAAAAAGCGGAAATCGAAGAAAAATTGGCGCCCAAATCTCCGCAGAAGACCATCGTGAAAAAGAAATCCGCCAAGGCCGCCGCCGTCGCGGCCGGTTCGCGAAAGGTCCGGAGGTAATCGTGCCCGAGGTTAACGAATCAAAGACCAATGGATCAAAAACCAGCAACGGATCGAAAGCCGCCAATGGATCCAAATCCGTCGGCGGCCCGGTGACATTTCTCGAAGCCATCAAGCAAGCCATGTTCGAGGAGATGGAGCGCGACCCCGCCGTAGTCGTCATTGGCGAAGACGTTGGCGTCTACGGCGGAGCGTTCAAAACCAGCGATGGCCTGCTGGAGCGCTTCGGCTGGGAGCGCGTAATCGACACCCCCATCAGCGAAAGCGCCATCATCGGCGCAGCTTGCGGCATGAGTTATCTCGGCTTGCGCCCCATCTGCGAGATGCAATTCATCGATTTTATCGCCTGCTGCTTCAACCAACTCACCAATTTCGTCGCCAAAGGCCACTATCTCTGGAACGCCCCCGCACCCATCGTCGTCCGCGGTCCATCCGGCGGCGGCGTGCATGGCGGCCCGTTTCACTCCGCGAATCCCGAAATGTATTTCGTGCACACCCCCGGCCTCAAGGTCATCTATCCTTCCACGCCCTACGACGCCAAAGGTTTACTCAAGGCCGCGGTGCGCGATAATAATCCTGTGCTCTTCTTTGAACACAAATTCCTCTACCGCCGCATCAAGGAAGAGTTGCCCACGGAAGACTACACCGTGCCGATCGGCAAAGCCGCGGTCCGTCGCGAAGGCCGCCACCTCACCATCCTCTCCTACGCCGCGATGATGCACACCTCCCTCGAAGCCGCCGAAGCCCTGGCCAAAGAAGGCATCGAAGCCGAAGTCATCGACCTGCGCACGCTGCTCCCGCTCGACGAAGAAACGATTTTAAAGTCCGTAAAAAAGACCAACAAAGTCCTGGTCGTCCATGAAGACACCAAGACCGGCGGTATAGCCGGCGAAATCGCCGCCATCCTCTGCGAAAAAGCTTTCGGCGATCTCGACGGCCCGCTAATGCGTGTCGCTTCACTCGATACGCCTGTGCCCTACGCGCCGACCCTGGAAGACTATTTTCTACCCAACGCCAAAAAAGTTTTCGCGGCAGCAAAGGAGCTGGCCAAGTATTAGGTTTGAGTAGCACAGCCACTCTTGGCTGTGCATCGCGGCTCGATCGAAATTGTAGCGGCACGGCACAGCCGTGCCCGTCTCAAGCAAGTAGCGCAAGACAGGAGAACGCACATGGCAGTCGACATCGTAATGCCCCAAATGGGCGAGAGCATTTTTGAAGGCACCATCACCAAATGGCTCAAGAAACCCGGCGACAAAGTCGAGCGCGACGAACCGCTCTTCGAGATCTCGACGGACAAGGTCGACGCCGAAATTCCCTCTCCCTCCGCCGGCGTGCTCAAAGAGATCAAAGTCGGCGAAGGCAAAACCGTGCCCATTCAGACCGTGGTCGGCGTGATTGATGCCGCCGGCGATGGCGCTGGAGCAGCCAAGTCCGCGGCTCCCGCGCAAGCACCCGCTCCGGCCCCGAAAGCTGCGGAGCCCGCCCGGCCCCCCGCGCCAGCCCCTGCCGCGCGCCCCCAAATCGTGCCTCCAGCGCAACCGGCAAGACCCGCCTCCCCAGCACTCGCTCCCGCCGCTGCTTCGGGGCCTGGTCCCACCGCCGCTCCATCCCGTCCCGCTGGCGAACGCATCCACAGTTCGCCGTTGGTCCGCCGCATGGCCAAGGAACACGGAATCGATCTTGCCACCATTCCCGGCACAGGCGCAGGCGGCCGCATCAGCAAGCAAGACGTCGAGGCCTACCTCGCCGGCGGCGCGCAGCCGTCCACCGAAGCTGCCGAGCCGGCGACCCAGGAATTCGCGCAACCGACGCCCGCTCCCCAGCGCGCCTCCGCTCCGCCGCCACCGCCCCCCGCGACTTCCGCCGGCCAGACCCGCGTGGCCTTCGAGTCCGCCGTCCCTCGCGAAAAAATGTACTTCGGCAATTACGAAGTGCAGCCCATGAGCATCATGCGCCAGCGCATCGCCGAGCACATGATCGCCTCCAAGCACGTTTCTCCCCACGTCTATTCCGTCGACGAAATCGACATGACCAAGGTCGCCTCCCTGCGCGCCAAGTCCAAGGACGAATTCGAGAAGCGCTACGAAACCAAGCTGACCTTCATGCCCTTCTTCGTGAAAGCGGCCGTAGCCGGCCTGCGCGCCTTCCCCACCATGAACGCCTCGCTCGACGGCACTAACGTCATCCTCCACAAAGAGATCAACATCGGCATCGCCGTAGCTCTCGACTGGGGCCTGATCGTCCCGGTCATCAAGAACGCCGACGAGAAAAACGTCCTCGGCATCCAACGCAACCTCAACGACTTGGCCGAGCGCGCCCGTACCAAGAAGCTAAAGCCCGACGAAGTTCAGGAGGGCACCTTCTCGATTACCAATCCCGGCGTCTTCGGCGGCCTCTTCGGCCTCCCGGTCATCAGCCAGCCCAACGTCGGCATCCTCGGCCTGGGCATGATCGAAAAGCGCCCCGTCGTAATCAACGACTCCATCGCCATCCGCTCCATGTGCTACATAACGCTCAGCTACGACCACCGCGTGGTGGACGGCGCCATCGCCCATCAATTCCTGCACAAGGTCAAAGAAACCCTGGAAAACTGGAGCGAGCCGCTTCTCTAGTGAGCTTTCGACGGGCGTTTGGAAGCTCTTTTTGACGAGCACTGCGTTTTTTGCTTGACTTTAGATACCTATCTGTGTAGTATCGTCTTGGGTAAGGTCGCGCCCGCCTCCCTGTAACGAATCCTCACCATATCGATCCGCTAACCAGCGTTCGCTCTTAAGTCTTTTAGAATGCGCACTTACGAGTAGAGCGGCAGTTAAGTGCTTTAGAATCCGCAGTTGCGGGAAACCCCAGGGGAGGGGGGTCGTCACCGGTTTCAAATTTACTCTCCACCGCCCGCGCATCGAAAGCAGAAATTCCGACCTCGCTGGTTCACCACGACACCGATCCACACTTCCTACGTACGTAAAATAGTGTACTTGCATTTGTATTTACTTATGTAATATATTTCACGCGCTTCGGTATGACGCGCGGGAAACCCCGCGCGCCAAGGAACGCTCATGCAAATGAAAACAGAAGATCATTGGCATTGCACCAATGCCGCCTGCGGCTGCGAGGTGCGAGTCGTAAACCCGGCAATCGCGAATGGCACAAACCCGCGCTGCTCGTGCGGTGCGCCTATGAAAAAGAGATACGCCGCGCCCGCGCTCACCTATCTTAGTTTCCTTCGCCTCGAGAAAATGCCCAACATTGCCGCTCGCGAGGGATAGATGGCACGCGGCTATCTCTTCGATGCCCTGCCGGCGCTTGGCTCGAGACGCTCACTAGCGGCCCGCGGTCAGTTTCTGAACACATTCGCGGGAATCACTTTGTGCGTTTCGTTTTCACTGCTCGCCCTGGGCGGCTATCTAATCGAGGAGCAATTTCAGAATCCGGTGCAGGCCCAATCCGTGGAGCTCCTCGTCGCGGCTTTGCTCATCGCCACGGCAACGACCTTGCTCTTCTGCTTGCTGCATTCGTCCAGAAGATTGCGGCACCACGTCGCGGTCCGGCCGCTCCCCGCTTTCAAGGAAAAGAAGACGACTGTAGTTGCTAGATGCAATTCAGAAGCGGATCACACGGGCTGCACCGCCCTGCCGTTACACAGTCACTTTGTGGACCGTACCGTCATTCGCATACGGCGCTAGCAGGAATCAAGCCCGCGGGATCGCCGGGAAGTAGCGCTCCTCTAAAATAAGCCGGTGATGCAGCTCGTGCCCGGCCACTATGAACGCCAGGGCACGCACGCTCACTTCGTTCTTGTTGGCCACGCCTCGCCGCTTCCAGGCTTCTTTTGAAAGCGACTTGAAAAACGCAATATTTGCCGCACGCACTAATGCAAACTCTTCCGCCAGGTCTTCCAGCGTGCGCTCCGAAAAGTTTCCGCCGCGCACATAATCGTCCTGCTCGAATCCGGAAAGCGGCGTCTGGTCACCGCGCGCAATCCGCAAAGCTCGATAAACAAAAATCCGCTCCGTGTCCGCCACGTGGCCCAGCACTTCCTTCACCGTCCACTTGTCTGGCGCGTAGCGGAAATTGCCGTCGCGCTCGCTGTGGGCGGCAAATAGCTGCGCCATCTGCAGACGTTGGGCGTCCAGAATGCCAACGATATCGTTCCCTTTGACTTTGGAGATGTACGTCTCGTAGTACGGAGCGTATTCGCCCGGTACGGGCCTGGTGGCTACGGCTCTTTTCGGTTCCATTCGCATAGTATAGCGCCGCCGGCTACTATGAATTCAATGTCCTTGCAGACTATCGCTTGCGCCCAGGACCACTGTCACAAAGTATGCCGCCGCGCAGCAATGACCCGAGTGGTCTACGAGGCGGAGGCTGGAGGCGCGCCAATCTGTTCCTGTACTGCCCGCCGGAAATCCTGCGGGTGCGCGATCATCAAAAACGGCTCCGGAGTCCCTCCGGTTCCGCGCACTACCACGGAACCGTATCCCAGCATTCTGCCAAGGGCACTTTCTTCCACGCCGATGCTCTCCACGCGAGAAAGCATCAGGTCCAGCGTGCGCCGGCTGGTCATGCCCGTCTTGATCAGCACCCGGCGATTCGTCACGGCCATCTCCGTCGCGTTGCGCTTGGCCACGCCGTAGCTGAACGTCAGGATCGCCGCGACCACCAGCACGGCCCCGGTGATGGCCATCATTTTTGGACTGATCGTGGAGTTGCCGACCACCAATCCAGCGGAATTACTCGTGGCCATGGCTTCCACCAAAAGCGCGACGCCCGGCACCAGCAGCAATAGACCGCCGAAGAGCGGGCCCAACAGCACCAACCAGTGATGCCGCGTTCGATATAGCAGCGTCTCTCCCGGCACCAGATTTCTATCGACATAGCCCATGTCCGTCTCTCCGCGCGCCTCGGTCCTTAAATTTCCACTTTGTTTCCGGAAGCTGCGCGAATCATACTTGATGGCCGCCTGCAGTCAAAATGTTGGATGCAGCGCGGATAAGCGCGGAACGCGGAGACAGCAGGAACACGCGATAGCGGAGTGCTCATTGCAACCGGGAAAAATACGAGTGGCATTTCAAGGAGAAGCCGGCGCCTTCAGCGAAGCGGCCGCTGTGCAATTGCTCGGCGACAATATCGTCACCGTTCCGCGACCCACCTTTGATGCCACGTTCCGAGCGATTACCGATGGCGCCGCGGACTCTCTACTCGTACCGGTGGAGAATTCTCTGGCCGGGTCCGTGGTGCGTGTCTATGACTTGCTCTTGGACAGCAACCTCTCCATCACCGCGGAAACGATTCTGCCCATCGAAATGAACCTCATCGCTTGTCCCGGCGCTTCGATGGCCGACATTCGATCGATTTCCTCGCATCCCATGGCGTTAGCCCAGTGCGAGCGTTTCTTCACCCAGCACCCCAGCATCAAGCGCCTGCCCGCGGAGGACACCGCGGGAAGCGTGCGCGAAGCACTAGCCCGCGGCGACAAGAGTCACGCCGCCATAGCGGGCAAGTATGCCGCCGAGCGCTACCGCGGAGTAATCATCGCGGAGCGAATCCAAGACAACGCCGAAAACTTTACGCGCTTTGTGCTCCTTCGGCCCGCCAGTGAAGTGGCGAACACTTCGGCGCCAGACGCCCGTAAAATGTCCATCGCCATGCGACTTGCCCATCGCCCTGGGTCTCTGCTTTCTTCGCTGGAGCCGTTCGCGCGCAACCGCGTGAATCTGCTAAAAATCGAGAGCCGGCCAATTCACGGCCGCCCATGGGAGTATCAGTTTTTTGTGGACGTCGAAGCCGATGACGGAAATCGTCTGGAGACAGCTCTTAGCGAAGTTCGCCAAGCCGCTCACGAGGTTCGAGTCCTCGGCCTCTATCCCGCGGCGCAAAATCGATCCTGAAATGTGAAAGGCCAGCGTGCGCGCGCTGGCCTCTCGTTACTTCATTGCCTCTTTGCTTCGTTACTTCGTTCCGTCAGCAGTAGCTGCAGGCTTCTTCGCCCATTATGCCATTGCGGCCGGTGACGTCGTCGCTGATGCGGCGCAAGCGGCGGCCGAGCCGAGCCGCAAGCTGGTGCCGTGCGCGCCATAGGCGAGCCTTCAGCGTATTTTCCGTTACGCCAAGTTTTTTCGCCGCTTCGCCGGTGGAATAGCCTTCCATTTCTCGCAGCACGAAGGCCGTGCGCAGCAACGGAGATAGCTCGTCCAGATTTTCACTGATGATCTCGCGCAGTTCCGTTCCCTCAAACACTTGCTCGGGATTCGGTCCTTTGGCCGCGAAGCGCTCCGTGGCCGGCAATTCGTCTTCGCGCGGCGTTTCATCCAGCGAAACGGCCGGACGGGCTTTGGCGCTGCGCCGGCGCATCAGCGCCGCGTTGATCACGATGCGCGTCAGCCAGGTGGAGAATTGCGAGCGGCCTTCAAACCGCTTCAGGTTGCGATATGCGGAGAGCAAGCCATCCTGCAAAGCATCTTCCGCGTCTTCGGCGTTGCCGAGCACGCGCAGAGCGGTTTGAAACAGCGGACGATGGTAGCGGCGGAACAACGCCTCCACCGCTTGCGAATCGCCACGCTGGCCGGCGCGGATCAGCTTTTCTTCGTTGAATTGCAGTCCCACTGCCACTTGTGTTGCCGCTGCCACTTGCGTTGCCATTTGGTCCCCCTCATTTAATGCAAAACCCATTAGACGCATCTCGCGCGTCGACGACTCAGTGCACCGGCGCGCTGCCAGCTTGCCTGCTCGGCCTTTTCAACGTCAAAAGCACCGGAAGCACCAACAGGAAAATGACGCCCAACATCTTGAAATTGTCGATAAACGCCAGCATGGCCGCTTGCCGCTGCACTGTCCCGTAAATCATTTGCTGCGCCTGAGTCGTGGCATGCGCCAAACTGGAGCCCGCCGCCACCAGTTTTACTTGTGTACCGTTCAGCATGTTGCGGTAGGCAGCGCTGAAGGTGCTCACGTGCTCCGCCATGCGCGCCTGATGCGTCTGCGTGTGCCGGTCCAGCATCGTTGTGACCGTGGCGATGCCCACGCTGGCGCCAATATTGCGCGCCAGATTGATGATGCCGGTGCCCATGTTTGTCTTTTCCCGCGGCACGTACGCGAACGCGGAAACATTGATGGGAATAAACAAGAATGCCAGGCCCAGCCCCTGCAACATGCGCGCGCGCACCGCGTGACCGTAATCGAGTTGCAGATCCCAACCCGCCATCAAGAAAAGTGAGGAGGACACGACGATGCAACCAAATCCAATCAGCAAGCGCGTGTCTACTTTCGACACCAGGAAACCCACGATTGGCATCATGCAGATGATCACTGCGCCGCCCGGAGAAAGCGCCAAGCCCGCCAATTCCGCAGTGTAGCCCAGCATTTGCTGCAAGAATTGCGGGATCAGCACCGTGCTGGCATACATCACGAAGCCCAGGAAAAACATGGCCGTCGTCGCGATCGCGAAATTGCGGTTCTTCAGCATCTTCAAATCGACCACCGGTTCCTTCTGCCGCAGCTCCCAGAAAATCCCGGCCACGATGCCGATGATCATCAATACGAAAAACACCCGGATAAAGTCGGACGACAGCCAATCGTCGCGCTGCCCCTTGTCCAAAATGATTTGCATGCTGCCGAGGCCCAGGCTGATCAATCCAATTCCGATGTAATCGATGCGGAATCCGCTCTTCAGACTCGCGCGCTTCATGTACGGCGGGTCGCTGATCAACACCGACGTCAGCAGCAGCGAAATGATTCCCACCGGCACGTTGATGTAGAAAATCCAGCGCCACGAGAAATTGTCGGTGATCCATCCGCCAAGCCACGGACCGATGGTGGGAGCCACCACCACCGCGACTCCGTACACGGCGAAAGCCATGCCGCGCTTTTCCAGCGAAAACGTATCGTTCAAGATGGCCTGCTCGCTGGGCTGCAACCCTCCGCCACCCACGCCTTGCAAAACACGAAACAGCACCAGCACGCCAAGGCTTGGCGCCAAACCGCACAGAAAGGAACTGACCGTGAACAGCGCCACGCACGACATGTAAAACCGTTTGCGCCCGATCAGCGAAGAAAACCATCCGGAAAGCGGCAGAACGATCGCGTTGGATACCAGGTACGACGTCAGCACCCACGTCGATTCGTCAGCGCCCGCAGATAAGTTCCCCGAGATGTGCGGCAGCGCCACATTGGCGATGGAGGTGTCCAGCACCTCCATAAACGTCGCCAGCGTCACGGTGATCGCAATCACCCAGGGATTGATGTTCCCTTCCGGAGTTCGCAAGTTGGCTAGAATTTTGTTCAACATGGCCGCTGTTCTCGTCCCTACTTTTAGTACGCTCGAACCCTACTCTTTATTCCACGCGCGCGACGCTTCGCGCCGATACTATTGGGTGATAATTGTCGCGTCGACATTCATTCCCGGCCGCAGAATCGCTTTATCCGGCGCAATCGGATCGAGCACGATCTTCACGGGAATCCGCTGCACCACTTTCACGTAATTGCCCGTGGCGTTTTCCGGAGGCAGCAGGCTCAACACCGCGCCGGTCGCGCCCGCGATCGAATCCAGGTGGCCGGGAAAAGTCTGTCCGTAAGTGTCGACGTGGACGTAAGCCTTCTGGCCCGCGCGCATTTTGCGGAGCTGCGTCTCCTTGAAATTGGCGGTGACCCACACATCCTGCAGCGGTACCACCACCAGCAGCCCTTGGCCCTGTTGCACGATCTGGCCGGGCTCCACTTGTTTGTGAGTGGCCACGCCGTCCACCGGCGCGACAATTTCCGTGTACCCGACGTTCAGTTCCGCCGCTTCTAACGCCGCGCGCGCTTGCTGCACTTTCGCGACCTTGCCTTGCGCATCGGAGGTCCGCATACTGATCTGCCGCGTGTCGGCATGTGCGGCGGAAACGCCGGCTTTGGCTTGCTCGACTCGCGCGCGTGCAGCAAGCAGCTGCGCCTTGGCGATATCCACGGCCCGCTGCGCTTGCGCCAGTCTTTCCTGATCGGCTCTCAGCCCGCTCGCCGTGGCGTCAGCATTGGCTTTCGCCGCGTCGTACTGCTGTTTGGAAATTTCGCCCTTGTCCAGCAGCGGCTTGTAGCGCGCCAAATCCGCCTGAGCCAATTCCGCATTGGCCTTGCTCTTCTCAATGTTGGCTTGCGCATAAGCCAGGTCGGAGGTACGCGCTTGGTCGTAAGTGACCTGGGCGCGCTCCAAATCTGCACCAGCGCCAGAAAGCTGCGCGTCCGCGCTGGAGGTTCCGCTGGCGACGTTTTCACGTGTGCGCGGGACATCCACTCCCGCGGAAGCCGCATCGCTTTCCGCAAGCGCCAGAGCCGCTTTGGCTTGATCGAGACTCGCTTGATAGTCGCGCGGATCGATTTTCACCAACACCTGACCGGCCTTCACCGGCTGATTATCGGTAACCAGGACCTCGGCTACACGTCCGTAGATTTTTGAAGCGATCGGAGTAATGTGTCCGTCAACCTGCGCATCATCGGTAGTTTCGCGATTGTGGTAATAGACCAGCAGGCTGATCAACACCGCGAGCAGCACCAAGCCGCCAACCACCAGCAAGCCGCGAACCTTGGGATTTTTCAGTCCCTTCGGTGGCTCCTCATCCAGGAGAAACTCCTGGGCAGGAGCCGCTTTGACTCTCGCCGCGTTCTCCAATCCGACTTCGATTTCAACGCTCATTCGTCTCCTCGGGTTACTTCGCCTGGTTACTTCGCGTAAACCTTTTCCATCTCGCCGACGGAACGCGCCAAGTCCGCGCGCGCTTGATTGAAGCGATACAACGCGGCAATCTGATTGTCGTTGGCGCGGGCCAGCGAATCCTGCGCTTGAATGACTTCAATGTTGTTGGCTACGCCGGCGTTGAAGCGGTCGCGCGCTTGATCCACTTCTTCTCTGGAAAGCTGCACGCCCAAATTGGCCACGCGCACCTGGCTTCGCGCGGAATCCAGATTGATCAGCGCGGTTTTTACATCCAGCGCGATCTGGTTGCGCAAATCGGCTTGCTGCTGCTGCAACTTTTGTATGTCCAGATCCGCTCGCACCGTTTCCGCGCGGATGCGGCCCCCGGTGAACAGCGGCATGCTAACGCTGCCGGCATAGGTGTAGGTCGGGATTACCGACGATGGCTCCGTGCCAAGCTGCTCCCAGTTCCCGTTGAAGTGCACCGACGGTAGGCGCGAAGCGAACGCCGCCTTTTTCAGATTTTCCGAGGCGCGCATCTGCTCCTGCAGCGATTTCCACTCCGGCCGCGCCGCCAAACCCTCTTCTATGCTCGCTTCGATATCCGGCTGCGGCGTGTCAAAGAAAGCCAGCGAGTCGCCAAGGTCGATTTGCTGCCGTGGATCAAGATTCAGAAGGCGGCTGAGCCCGAACAGAGACGTTTCACGCGCGGCTTGCGCCTCGAGCAAGCGCTGATTTTCGTTTTGCAGTTCAACGTTGGCGCGCAGCGTGTCGATCCCGGTGCCCACGCCTTCCTTTTGCAAATCCGCGGCCTGGTCGTAGAGCGCTTGCGCCAACTCCACGCGCGACTGCGACGCCTGCACGTCTGCAATGGAGCGAAGCGTGCCGATATATTGCGACACCACCAACAGAATTACCTGCTCGCGAGTCGAAAGGCTGTCCGATCGGCTCGCGTTCGCGGCATGCCGCGATGCCTGGTAGCGCCGGAAAAGCGTCAGATCGAAGAGCGGCCCGCTGAAGGAGGGCCCCGCGGAAAAGATCGAGTAGGGCCCAATGTGCCCGGGGAATCCCGGAAAGATCCGCGTTCCTCCAAATTGCGCCAGAATGTTTGCGCGCTGCCATTCCTCACTGACACCAAGATCCGCCTGCGGTAGAAGCTGCGACAATGCGATCTTCTGGTCTTGCTCGCTTTGTGCGGCGGTAAGCACCGCGATTCGCGCCGTGGTATTTTGCTTTAACGCCAAGGCCACCGCTTGGTCGAGCGTCAAGCGCATCACACCCGTAGGTGCTTGCGCCGGCAGCGGGCTCCGTGACTGCTGAGGCTGTGGCTGGCCCTGAGCGCGTGTCGACGCAGGAACAATCAGCAGGCTGAAAAACGCGATGTAAAAAATGATGTGCGAGCGCTTCGTGTCCTTCTTGTGCGCGTGCTCGTCACTCGCTTTGCGTTCGCCGGTGATCTCTTTGACCGTCGCTTGGTTCAGGCAGCCCTGCGCCACCAGATGGCCGCCCTGACGATGGATTTCCTTCAGCAGCGTTTTTCCGGCGGCATCGATAAAGCTGACCCCGCACAAGTCGACGTTGAACTTTTCGCTGGGGGAGGCCGCGCGCAATTCGCGCCAGCACAGTTCTAACGTCGACACGGACTCCCCCGCCAGACGCCCTTCGACGGTCAGGAGGACCTTGCTGCGCTTCTTTTGAGTAGTGACTCTTAGCATGGAACTTCGAGTAAGCAGGTGTGTTGGATGCACTTCAGTCGCCACCTGATGCAAATTTTCGTTAACAATATAAGCCTCTTATTTACAGGTAGTTAGACAAATATAAGGAGTCTTTTACCTCAAAGGATATGACTATATATGGGCATTAATCCGCATTATGGCATTTTATATATGCCCATATACGGTCACACAAGGCCGAGTTCCGCAAGAATTAGAGACGATAGCCGCCGGAGAGGCCGGCAGTCAGAGTATTTTTCCAAGCTGCGACATGTTCGCCAGCCTGCTAGTCTCGCAAAATGTAGGAATGGAGAGCAGAGAGCCGGCTTTTTGTTTTGCGGCGTCCAGGGTCAGCGCGTGAAGCTATCGCGACCTACCGGCGGACGGCGATAGCTTGGAGCTCGAAATGACCGCCGCGAAGCAGCGCGGCTGCTCCGATGAACTCGCGCGCGGGCAGGTCCTTGGTGGTGAAGTAAGTGCGGTAAATCGCGTTGAATTTGTCGAACAAAGAAAGATCCGTGCAAGCGATTTGCACATACGCCAGGTCGTCCATGGTCATCCCGGCCTGCTCGAGAGTGGCCTTGATTTGATCGAGCAGGATCTTGATCTCATCCGTGATTTCGGCAGGCGGCTTGCCTGATTTATCCAAACCAATGCGCCCTGCGAGGTACAGCGTATTGCCAGCGAGAATGCCGTCGCTGAACGGCAGCTGCGGATTGGTGTCTGGAAGGTGGATGGCGCGGCGGGTCGGCTGCGCGGGCGCCTGTGAAAATGCACCGCGAACCGTAACGAACCCTGCTACAACCAGCACCAGGAACACAAAGCCTGCTCTTCGATTCATCCCGGACTTGCTATTGCTAACCATGGTGTCCTCCGTCGTTCCGGTGCCTTGTGGCGATGCCGGCGAGATTAGGGGCGCGAGTGTATTCCGGGCTTGCTCAGGATGCAAGCGAACGGGTCAGGGCGACGCGGAGTTAGGCGACGCGGGCGGCTTTTCCGGCGCTTCCTTATTCAGCGCGGGTCGGGAAACTTCCGCGACGATCTTCGCGGTTCTCGCTTTGCTTATAGCGCAGTTGCGATCGTAAATCCGGCATTGTGCCAGCGTGAAATTGCAGCCGCAGGTGCAGCTTTCGGCATTAAATTTGTGAAGCGCGGCTTGCTTTTGCTGCGGAGTGAGCCGGGAAAGGTTCACACCGGGAAGCTCGCTGGCGCGATTGGCGTGCGCGAGAAAAACCTGGCCGGTGTCTTCAAACGTTTCCACACGCGCATCTATCGGCAAGCCGAGCAGAGACCGTATTTCCGTTTCGTAGAGAACGGGGTCGCGCAAGCCTTCGTGCTTTTGCACCACGCGGCCTTGCAGGTCCAAAACAAACGAAGTGGGCAGCGCGGCAATGCCGCCGTACTGCATGCGCACGTCCGGAGGAGATATGGCAACGGGATAGTTGATCCCCGCTTCGGCGACGACTTGCTTGACCACGGCCGCGTCGTCTTCGTCCACCGCCAGGCCGATGATCTGCAGTTGCTCCTTGTATTTCTGTTGCAGCGCGATCAGGTCAGGAATCTCCGCGCGGCACGGGCCGCACCACGTGGCCCAGAAATTCAGCAAAATGACCTTGCCCCGCCCGCTGGCGAGAGTCAGCGGCCGGCCATCGATTCCGTCGAGCTTGAACTCCGGAGCAGCGTCCGGGTTGCGCACAAAGCGAATAACATTGCCGCCCTGCGGTGGTTTGGCAAACGCTTGGAAGGCGACCAACAAAAACGCTGGCGCCACAAGGCAGAGAATACCTGGCAGTAGGAGTCGGGAGCGTCGGGTGCAAGAATGCAGGCTCATCGCGTGTTCCTAGGAGAACATAAGGCCGGGTGCCTGCCAAGCTGCGGGTACTCGCGGCGTTCTCCACCTGACGAATACAAATATTAGGCCGTGTTCATCTTATCCAGCGGAACTGCCGCGTAGGCCGGATGCCGTGCGGGAGCGCGCTGCGGCAGTTCGCGTTCAAGCTTTCGCAACCATTTCAGCTCGGTGCGAAATTGCTCGATCATCAAAGAGACCATCCACACCGCCTCGTGATAAGGATGGCCGACTTCCTCCAATATGGAGCGCAGCGTCTCTTTCTCTTGAGACAGTTCTTGCTCGACGAATTTGCGGCGGCGCTGCAGTTGCTTGTGAAAGACTCCGGGACGCGCGAGCCAGGAAAGCGCGATCCAGGTGGGAAACACAGGGTGATCCCGCTGGTCGGCCCAACTTTCACGTTCAAGGGCGTCCGCGATCGCGGCGCGGCCCTTTGATGTCGTTGCAAAAACCGTGCGTTCCGGGCCGTATGCAGGCGCGCTGCTCGACCCTTTGCGGATGAAGCCGGCGCTGGCCAGCTTTTCCAGCGAATAATAGACCTGCGGCCGCGAAATCGCCGCCCAATCGCGAATGCAGCGCCGCTCCAGCTCCAGGTTGGCCTCGTATCCGTGCATGGGACGCTCCGCAAGGAGGCTCAGGAGCACGAGGTCGGGAGTGGTCAAGGTTGTTTGTTTCTTGCGAGGCATCGCTATTTGATTTGTACCGCGTTTCGCGCGCTCTTTGCCACTTGCTTCCGTTCGCGGCTCCAGTACCACCATCGGCATTGTTCCACAGGGAGCTGCGGGTCGCGCGCCTGCGCCACGGCGGCGCGAAAAACGTCAAGACAGCAGATGTCCTGATGCTGCGGCGCCAGCCGACAAAGCGATGCATACAGGCGTTCGGGATTACGTCGCGCCAGCTGCGCAACGCTGCGTACGCCGAGGATTTCAAAGTCGCGAAGCATGGCCGGACCAACCGAGATCAACTCCGAGAGTTGGCGAGGAACGGAAGGCATAAGAAATCTCCTTGACATTGGTTTGTGATACAACTACACTGCGCTAGTCTAATTTAGACTACATCACAAAAGCAAGGACAAAAGGAGAATCCCATGCCCGAGACAATCTATCGCGTGGACAAATTCGTCGTCCCCAGCACTGCGCGGGATGAATTTCTAGACAAGGTGCGCCGGACCCACGCTTCGCTCAAAGCGCAACCGGGCTTCCTGCGGGATTTCGTGCTGGAGCAATCTTCCGGTCCCGGCGAATTCAACTTCGTCACCATGGTGGAATGGGCCAGCCAGGAAGCCGTTGAAAACGCCCGCGCCGCTGTCGCCGCTCTGCACCGGGGAATGAACTTCGACGCGAAGGAGCTTTTTGCCCGCACGGGCATAAAGGCCGATATTGCAAACTACACCCGTCTGGAAGCGTAACTTCAAGGAGACACGAATGCCGACCAAAACTCAAATCCGCACTTCCTGTACCGTTGCCGCCGTGGTTTTAGTCGCAGTTCTGAGCTTGCAGAACGTAAATCATGCACAGGAGAAAAAAGCGATGGACATGAACGTGAAACGCATCACCCCGGTGCTGTTTGTAAAGGAAATCGAGCCGGTGCTGCCTTTCTGGGTGGACAAACTCGGCTTTACGAAGACAATCGAAGTTCCGCACGGGAACAAGATCGGATTTGTGGCGCTCCAAAAGGGAAGCACGGAAGTGATGTATCAGGGCTATGCGAGCGTAGAGGAAGACATGCCCCTGATTGCGGAGACTCGCAAGGGGCCAACTTTTTTGTACATCGAGGTGGACAATCTGGACGCGGTCCGCAACGCGCTGAAAGACTCCAAGATCGTGCAACCAGAGCGAACCGCGTTCTACGGCATGCGCGAAATCGGTTTCCAGGAGCCGGGCGGACACTACGTCACGTTCGCGCAACCGGTGGCCGCCGCGCAACACTGAATCCGTCAAATTAACGGCCCGACAGGCGGCGAGTCGCGCGATAATAAGCCGCCAGGATCCAGTAGCGCTACTCTTCGTGGTCGAGCGGCTTGCCGTCGGGTCCGACCTGGACCTCGGATTTCTTTCCGTCCTTTATCACTTTGGCTTCGTAAGCGACGATCTTGTCCTTTTTCGTGATGCTTTCAACCTTGCCGAGCTTGCCTTCGCCGGCTTTCGCCTGCAAGCCGGCTTTCACGTCCGCGGGCAACGCGTTCATCGCCACTTCTTCTTCCACTTCAACGATGGCGCCGTTGGCGTCAATCAACAGGTCTTTGCTGTGTCCATTGACGACCATCTCTGCTTCGTAATAGACCTGTCCTTTTTCCTTTTCCGTTGAGAAACCCTTGAGCGCTGCGCCGGCGCTTTGTGCCGCAACGGTTTTTTCCACGGCCGGAGGAAGATCGGAACGCTTGATCTTTTTCTCCTGCGCGACCCCTGACGTTGCCGTCAAAACCGCAACCACAGTGATAATGGTTCCTCTGCGAATATTCATCGGCCAGCTCCTTTTGAAAATGGCGACGTACCGTGAGGCTTAGCGAAGCCACTGTACTTCCTTTGGCATAAACGCCAGCTAAATGCGAAGCTTGCTTTGCGTAATTTGTCCCGCTGTTTGCGCCCTCTTGGGCATCATTCGTTGACGTTCGCAGATCTTCGTTCAGCTTCGTCCTGTCTCGATTGCAGGTTTGAACACACTCTCTCCACATCGGTACTCGCGGCCTATGGCTTCGCGCAGGAGCGGAAGTTAGCCTGCGAACCATAGGGTCGGGCGAGGGGCGTGCAATCCTGTAAGTCTTTTGTGTGCCGTTGTTTACAGTGAAGCGGAGTTGTTCAGCTCCTGCCGGACACCCTAGAAAGTCAGGGGGATCCACCTTGGAACCGACAAAATTTTTGCGTGCGGCCGCACTGCTTGGCATCGCGGCGCTCATTGCTTGTGTGCCGCCGGCACGAACCCAACAGCGAGACGGAGACTTGAACCAGCTACGCGGAGCTTCCGAGGAAGGCGACAGCGCGGCGCAATTCACCCTGGCAAATCACTACTATCGTGGCTTGGGCGTTCCGCAAGACTCTGAAAAGGCGCTCTCGCTCTATGGGAAGGCCGCGGATCAGGGCTTGGCCGCCGCAGAGAACCGCCTGGGAATGGTGTACGAGCGTGGCGCGGGCCTGGCGCAATCCTATGGGCGCGCAATGACGATGTACCGAAAGGCTGCGGTGCAAGGAAACGCGCTAGCGCAGTACAACCTGGGAATGCTTTACGAGACAGGGAAAGGCGGGCGGCTGGATTATTCGCAAGCCCTCGATTGGTTTCGCAAAGCCGCGGAACAAAACGAGCCGGATGCGGAGGAAGAGGTCGGCTATTTCTATCAGCGCGGGTTTCTAGGCGCGCGCGATTATGAGAAGGCGCGAGAGTGGTACAAGCGTGCAGCGGAGCACGGATGCTCCAATGCACAGAACCAGCTCGGCTATATGGCGCAATTGGGATTGGGCGAAGAGCAGGATTACGTGCAGGCGCTGGACTGGTATTACAAGGCCGCGGCGCAGGGAAATCCGAACGCGCAGGAGAATATAGGTTATTTGTATCAGCATGGCCTTGGCGTGGATACGGACTATGCGCAGGCGGAAACGTGGTATTACAAAGCAGCGGGGCAAGGCAATTCCAACGCGGAGAATCAGCTTGGGTATATGAATCAATACGGGCTGGGGATTCCGGCCGATCTTCCGCAGGCATTGGCGTGGTATCGTACAGCCGCGGACCAGGGGAACAAGACGGCGATAGAAAACTTGAAGGCCCTCTCGGAACGCCTGCAGAGCATCGACGCGGAGCTTTGGAAGGCCGCAAGCGCCATGGCCCAACAGGCCGCAGAGGCGCAGGCTACGCGCCGCGTGCGCATCGCTAATTTGCAGCGGCAAATTGTGGACCTGGAATTGGATGCGCGGCTCGAGGACAGTCTCGCGGAACCGGTTACAGTGGCAGCGGCGAACCCCTCAACTCTCGGAGCCATGAAACTCCGCAAGGAAGCAGACAACTACCGGGCGGAAGCGGCGCGGCTGCGAGCGGAACTAGCAGGGCTGGACGTGCTTGCAGCCTCCACCACGCCAGCGCAATAAAAGAACCTCACTCGAATTGCTTGCGGAAGGCGGCAAACTGCGCCTTCAGCTCAGCAATATCCCTGCGCAATTCGCTCACCTCCGCCTCCAAGTGAGATAGCGTGGTTCCTGCATTGGCAGTCTCTGGGCTCTGCCGTCGCGCCTCGGCTATCGGGGCTGCCGGTTCAGCCGGCGAGCTAGCGGCCTCCGCATCTCCACACAACAAGTGAATGTAGCGGGATTCCTTCGTGCCCGGCTGCCTGGCAATTACCCTCACCAAGGGCGGCTCGCGGTTCATCAGGCGCTGCAGCACGGATTGCACTTCATTCAAGTCGTCGAAATGATGCATGCGCTCGGCGCGACTACGCAACTCGCCGGGAGTCTGCGCTCCACGCAGCAAAAGCTCGCAGAAAATCGCGGCTTCACGGCGATCGAAGTTGAAAGCTTCCTGCAAGCGATGCTCGTATTTCGTGACGCGACTATCCGCGGCGCTGACGGAACGCGCCAAGGAATTGTCGTGCAGCGTGCGTAACGCCCCGCGAACCGCATCATCGTCCAGACTCATAGCCGGATCGCGATTCGATTTCTGGTTGCAAGCGTTGACCAGCGCGTTGAGGGAAAGCGGATAGTAGTCCGGAGTCGTGATTTCCTTTTCCATGAGAGCGCCGAGCACGCGCGCTTGGACTTCGTTGAGCAGATTCACAAGGTTCAGATCATACCGGAAGCGTGGCACGCGCCCAAACAACGGAACGAAGCCGCCGGCGACGCCGGACTCAATTAATTCTGCAGCTTTTCAGCGGGCCGTGGCGAGAGGGCTTCACGCAGCACCGTCAGGACATCGGAGATGCGGAAAGGCTTTTGCAATTGCCGAATGTGGCCACTGGCACCATTTTCTTCGACCAGATCTCCCGTCATGAAGATCACGTGCGGCTTTGGGGTGCCCGACGACGACGCGGCGATCTGCAAGGCCGCTTCGCGCCCGCTTGGCCCGCTACCACCGGAGGAGAGATTCACGTCACACAAAGCCAGGTCATAATGGCGATTGCGCACTAGCTCCAACGCTTCATGCGAATTTGCCGCACAGTCAACGCGCATGCCCTGAGCGGCGAGGCCTTCTTCGAGCAGCATCCGGATGCTTTCTTCATCGTCGAGAACGAGGATGGAACGACCCTTGAGAATGTCCACGACCGGGAGCACGGTCTCCGCGGAAGCCATTCCGGAATCAGGCAAGTTGTCGGAAGGCTCGACAGGCGCCACAGGCAAATACACAGTGAAAGCCGAGCCTCCTGCCGGCAGAGTCTCCACATCGATGGAACCGCCGTGCTCGCGCACGATGGACATGCAAATACTGAGACCAAGGCCAGTGCCGCCGCCCGGACGTTTGGTGGTGTAAAAAGGATCAAACAGTTTGGGCAGCGATTCCTGGGCGACGCCCACGCCATCGTCCTGAACGGTTACGGAAATGTGCTCGCCGATGCGTCCGATGCGAATCTGGATACGTCCCGTTTCGCGGACCTCGCGAATGGCATGCTCGGCGTTGCTGATGAGGTTCAAGAAGACTTGAATCAGCTGGTTCGCGTCGCCAATGACCGGTGGCAAATCCGATTGCGGCTGAAAATCCACATTAACGTTGTTGCGGCGAAGCGAATGGTCCTGGAGCTGGAGAGTGCGCTCGATGAGCGTGTTGACGTCCACTTGCTTTTTTTGCGGCGCCGCCGGCCGCGAAAATTCGAGCAGGTTTTGCACAATGCGGGCCGCGCGGCGCGCCTGGCGATGGGTTAACTCGAGCTGGCGCTTGGTGTTTTCTTGAACGCCTTCGCTGTCGCGCAGAAGCTCGGTAACACCGAGAATGGCGGTTAGAGGATTGTTAAGCTCGTGTGCGACGCCAGCCAGCATCTGTCCCATGGCAGCGAGCTTCTCAGCCTGGATAAGCTGCTCTTCCAGGCGCTTTAGTTCCGTAACGTCACGCGCGGAAATCACCACCCCGTCGATTTTGCCGGTTTCGTTGAAGAGTGGGCTGAAGTGGCAGCGCAGCCGGCGCCACTCCCCTTGCTTGCTGCGCACGCGGACTTCCAGCGAGGCAAACGTTTGCCGTCCGCCCACAATTTCCGCGAAGAGCGCAAGCAGTGCAGGACGATCTTCCATGTGCGTGCGTCCGCCGAACTCCTTGCTTTGCATCTCTTCCGTCTCATAGCCCAGGATGTCTTTCACGCGCGGGCTGACAAAAGTGTAGATGCCTGCGGTGTCCACCACGAAAATCAGGTCCGGGAAACTGTCGATGAGCCGTCGCGCAAATTCCTGCTGTTGGTACAGGCGGCGCTCCATCTCGCGACGCTCGGTAATATCCATCAATGCGCCGTGATAACGGATAACTCGCCCGGTGGTGTCTCGAACGGCCCCCGCCGTATTCAGGCATACCAGCGGCTTGCCGTCCTTGCGCATCAGCGTAATCTCGCGTCCACGCACCATCGTTTGACTGTCCACCTCCTCGCGAAGGGCGCGGCGCTGAGCTTCGTCAGGAAGCAGCTCGGCGAAGGTGTGCGACAACAACTCTTCCTTGGAATCGTATCCGAGCATGCGCGCCAAAGCCGGATTCGCGTCGATCAGGTGGTCGTCCGGCGCGGCAATGTAAATGCCTTCCTGCAGCGATTCAAACAGCTCCGTAAAGCGCGCTTCGTTCTTACGCAGAGCGGTAATATCTCGCCCAAGAACGGTGATGCCTTGGACCTCGTTGCCGCGCAGCATGGCGTGCGCCACGCAATCAAAATAGTGGGTGGAGTTGCGGCCGCGGAGGCGAATTTGCACGATTCCAGTCCACACGCGACGCTCCAGGAAACGAGGCAGAGCGCGCTTTGCAAGTTCCCCGCCGTCGCCACTTCCCTCTTCAATGAATTCGCTCAACTCGTGTCCGATGATTTGCGGGAAGGTCGCGCCCACCAGATCGGCAAAACTGCGGTTGGCAGCGCGAATCTGGCCCTCCAGCGAGATGGCGAGAAGGACGTCGTCGAAGGAATCGATGAGGTCGCGGTAACCTTGCTGGGAGCGGGAGATGACATCGAAGAGTTGATCGAGTTGCTTTTCGCTGGGGGCCACCGCATCGCGCTGTTCGATGCCGCGAACCAGACCGCGCAGCTCGGAAATTTCCTGGGTGCGCTTCCAGGCGTACACACCGAAAAGCGCAACGAGAAGAACCAGGCCGATGGGAAGAGCCTCAAAGCGGTGAGCCAGCGAACGTATCGTGTCCCAGGAAACCATCGCGAAAACAATGGAGAGAACGAGCAGCAAGAAAAAAGTAAGCCGCCACAGCTCGCTTTGGCGGCGCTCAAATTGCTCCAGGCGCTCGGATACCGCGCCACGACCAGCAGTGCTCGATGATGAACGCTTGGGCGCGTCCGACGCGCCTTGGTTGATTTGACTCATGGAATCTCTGGCTACCGGCCAATGGCCGGACGACTGCACAGTAGCTAATATTGTAGGAACGGTCCTCACCAAGCGGCAATACAAGCAATCGCGTGGGGTTCCTTACGGATACCTATGAATAGCGCACAAAACGAAACCGGCGCCCAAACTTGCCAGGGCGCCGGAATTGATTTAATGGCGGTGCCATTACACACCGCCGGTTGAGCCAAGCTTAGCCTTCGGTGGCGGCGTCCGCTTCCGTGTCTTTCTGCAGGAAGTCGAGCGCGGCTGCTTCCTCGGCCGTAAGCTCGGCGGCTTCTGGAATCTCCTCGATCGGAGCGGGAGCGGGCATTTCCGTCAGCAACTGAATGCTGCGGTAGTGCTCGAGACCCGTGCCGGCCGGGATGAGGCGGCCCATGATGACGTTTTCCTTCAGGCCGCGGAGATAGTCCACCTTGCCAGCCACCGCTGCTTCCGTGAGGACGCGGGTGGTCTCCTGGAAGCTGGCGGCGGAGATGAACGAGTCGGTCGAGAGCGACGCCTTGGTGATACCAAGGAGCAGCGGACGTCCCGTTGCCGGGCGGCCACCGTCTGCGATTATCCGGTCGTTCTCTTCGCGGAAGCGGAACTTGTCCACCTGCTCCTCGAGAAGGAACGTGGTGTCGCCGACGTCTTCGACCTTGACCCAGCGCATCATCTGCCGGGAGATGGTTTCAATGTGCTTGTCGTTGATGTTCACGCCCTGGAGTCGATAGACCTCCTGAATGGCGTTCACCAAGTAGGATTGCGTGAACTTTTCCCCGAGCACGGCCAACAAATCGTGCAAGTTCAGCGGGCCATCGATCAAGGCCTCGCCGGCCTTGACGTGATCGCCTTCCTGCACGTTGATGTGCACGCCGCGTGGAATGGAGTATTCCTTCGTGGTCTTGCGGTCGTCGCTTTCCACGTAGATTTTGCGCATGCCCTTGGCGATTTCGCCGTAGCGCACCACGCCGTCGATTTCGCTGATGACCGCGGGATCCTTGGGCTTGCGCGTCTCGAAGAGTTCCACGACGCGCGGGAGACCTCCGGTGATGTCCTTGGTCTTGGTGGTTTCTCGCGGGATTTTCGCGAGCACGTCGCCGGCCTGCACCTCGTCCCCATCCTTCACCATCAAGTGCGCGCGGGACGGCATGAGGTACTTTTTGCGAACCTTGCCCGCGGAATCGCGGACAAGAATCGCGGGCTGATGCTTTTCATCGCCTGGCGGCAGCGTTACGACGTCCTGCGACAGGCCGGTGACTTCGTCGACCTGCTCTTCGATGGTCAGGCCAGGCCGCAGGTCGTCGAACTTCACGGAACCAGCGGTCTCGGTGAGAATCGAGAAGGTGAACGGATCCCATTCGGCAAGAATCTGGCCGTGGGTTACGCTCTCACCTTCAGTGACGCGGAGGCGCGCGCCGTAAACAACGTGGTAGCGCTCCTTTTCGCGGCCCTTCTCATCCACGATGGCGATCAGGCCCGCACGGTTCATGGCGATGGCGGTGCCTCCGCGGCCCTGAACGTATTTGAGATCCACGAATTTGATGACGCCATGGTTGCGCGCCTCGAGCGTGGAGCGCTCGGAAACGCGGGTCGCCGTTCCGCCGATGTGGAACGTGCGCATGGTGAGCTGTGTGCCAGGCTCGCCGATGGACTGCGCGGCAATGACGCCGACAGCCTCGCCGAGTTCCACCATCCGGCCAGAAGCCAGGTTGCGCCCGTAGCACAACGCGCAAACACCGCGACGCGACTCGCACGTAAGCACGGAGCGAATGCGCACCCGCTCGATACCCGCGGCTTGCACGGAGTTGGCGAGTTCCTCGGTGATTTCCTGGTTCACGTCGACAATGACGTGGCCTTCGAAGTCTTTGATCTTGTCGAGAGAAACGCGGCCCACGATGCGGTCGCGCAACGGCTCGACTTCGACGCCAGCTTCGATAATCGGTTCCACGTAAATGCCGTCCGAGGTTCCGCAATCGCGCTCGTTGATGATGACGTCCTGCGCCACGTCGACAAGGCGGCGGGTCAGGTACCCGGAGTCCGCGGTCTTTAGCGCCGTATCCGCCAAGCCCTTGCGCGCACCGTGCGTGGAGATGAAGTACTCCAACACGTTCAGACCTTCGCGGAAGTTCGAGGTGATCGGCGTTTCCATGACTTCGCCGGAAGGCTTGGCCATTAAGCCGCGCATGCCGGAAAGCTGCCGAATCTGCTGTTTCGAGCCGCGAGCGCCAGAGTCGGCCATGACGTAGACCGGGTTGATGGTTCCTTCTTTGTCCTGGTTTTCGAGCGCTTTGAACATCTCGTCGGCGACCTTTTCGGTGACGTCGCCCCACAGCGAAATGATCTTGTTGTAGCGCTCACCGTGCGTGATCGCGCCGTCGAGGTACTGCTGCTGCACCTTGACGACTTCCCGCTCGGCAGCTTCCACCAGTTTGCTCTTGTCGCCCGGAATGACCATGTCGTCGATACCAATGGAGATGCCGGATTTCGTGGCGTACGCAAACCCGAGCTCCTTCATGTTATCCAGCAGGATGACCGTACCTTCGAGCCCAAAACGCAAATACGCGTAATACACCAATTGCTGCACGCCCTTCTTTTTCAGAAGGCCGTTCACGTACGGAAAATTTTCTGGAAGGTGCGTATTGAAAATCACGCGCCCGACGGTGGTCTGGATGAATTGGCGTTCCATTTTGACCGGAACGGTGTGCGTTATGTCCTGGTCGTCATACGCGGTGGTGAGGTCGATGACTTCACCGGTGTAGCGTAGACGGACCGGAGTCAGCAGCTCCACTTCGCCGGCTTCCAGCGCGAGAATAACTTCTTCCGGAGCTCCGAAGACGCGGCCCTCACCCTTGGCGCCCGGCTTGGACTTGGTCAAGTAATAGATGCCCAGAACCATGTCCTGCGACGGGACGGCCAGAGGCAAGCCGTGCGCCGGAGACAGTATGTTGCGCGAGCTGAGCATCAGCACCGACGCTTCCACCTGCGATTCCGGAGACAGCGGGATGTGCACGGCCATCTGGTCGCCGTCAAAGTCCGCGTTGAACGCGGTGCAGACCAGCGGATGGATGCGGATAGCCTTGCCTTCAACGAGCACCGGCTCGAAAGCCTGAATGCCCAGGCGGTGCAATGTGGGAGCGCGGTTCAGTAGCACGGGATGTTCGCGAATGACGTCTTCGAGAATGTCCCAAACCACCGGCTCCTGCTGCTCCACCATTTCCTTGGCTTGCTTGATGGTCGTGCAGTGACCTTGCGCTTCGAGCTTGTGATAGATGAAGGGTTTGAAGAGTTCGAGCGCCATCTTCTTCGGCAGACCGCATTGATTGAGCTTGAGCTCCGGGCCGACCACGATGACCGAGCGGCCGGAGTAGTCCACGCGCTTTCCGAGCAGGTTCTGGCGGAAGCGGCCCTGCTTGCCCTTGAGCGTGTCGGACAAAGACTTGAGCGGGCGGTTGTTCGTGCCACGCAGCACACGGCCCCGGCGGCCGTTGTCGAATAGCGCGTCCACCGCTTCCTGCAACATGCGCTTTTCGTTGCGCACGATAACGTCCGGCGCACGCAACTCCATGAGCTTCTTCAAGCGGTTGTTGCGGTTGATGACGCGGCGATAGAGATCGTTGAGATCCGAGGTAGCGAAGCGGCCGCCGTCCAGTGGCACTAGCGGGCGCAACTCCGGCGGGAGCACCGGAATTACATCGAGAATCATCCACTCCGGCTTGTTGCCGCTCTTGCGGAACGCTTCCAGGACCTTAAGGCGCTTAGCGAACTTGATGCGCTTCTGCAGCGAAGGGTCCACCTTCATCTTTTCGCGCAGCTCTTCGGAGAGCTTATCGACTTCGACGCGGCGGAGAAGCTCCTTGATGGCTTCCGCGCCCATCTTGGCGACGAACTGGCCGGGATATTCCTGCGTCAGCTTGCGATATTCCTCTTCGGGCAGAACCTGGCGCTCGCGGAGAACCGCGACTTCATTAGGGTCGACGACAACGAACGCTTCAAAGTACAGTATCCGTTCCAGGTCGCGCATGGAAATGTCCAGCAAGTAGCCGATGCGGCTGGGCAAACCCTTGAAAAACCACACGTGCGAACAGGGCGATGCCAGCTCGATGTGGCCGAGGCGCTCGCGACGCACCTTGCTGAGCGTGACTTCCACGCCGCACTTGTCGCAAATCACGCCGCGGTGCTTCATGCGCTTGTACTTGCCGCACAAGCACTCCCAGTCGGTGACGGGGCCAAAAATCTTGGCACAGAAAAGACCGTCGCGCTCCGGCTTGAAGGTGCGGTAATTGATGGTCTCCGGCTTGGTGACTTCGCCGTGCGACCATGAACGAATTTTTTCGGGACTCGCCAGACTGATGCGAATGGAATCAAAATCGGCGATCAAACTGGCGCGATCATAAGGGCTGCTGCGATACAAGGTTGTTTCCTCCCTCCCGCCGCCTTGCGGCTGCGGGCTGCGGTCCGATGCGTTGGACCGGCTGAGAACCCTAACTACGGAATGCTACAAATCTTTGCGCGTCGCCAAGCTGGGGCGCAGCGTGCTGCGCCCCTACTTGCTATTTCTAATCGGCTGCCTTCTCTGTAGGCGGCTTTTGCCGCTTCATCAGTTCGACGTCGAGACACAGCGACTGCAACTCGCGTACGAGCACGTTGAACGATTCCGGCACGCCCGGCTCGATGCCCGGCTCGCCCTTGACGATGGCCTCGTAAATCTTCGCGCGGCCATAAACGTCGTCGGACTTTGCCGTGAGCAACTCCTGCAGGATGTGCGCGGCACCGTAAGCCTCCAGCGCCCACACTTCCATTTCGCCGAAGCGCTGGCCACCGAACTGCGCCTTGCCGCCCAGCGGCTGCTGGGTGATGAGCGAGTACGGGCCGATGGAGCGCGCGTGAATCTTGTCGTCGACAAGATGCGAAAGTTTCAGCATGTAGATGTAGCCCACCGTTACCGGCTGATCGAACTGGTCTCCAGTCATGCCGTCGAACAGGTTGATCTTGCCGGCGTGTGGCAGACCCGCGACTTCCAACAGGTGGCGGATTTCCGCTTCGCGCGCGCCGTCGAATACCGGTGTAGCGAACGGGATGCCTTCGCGGAAGCCTTCGGCGACTTCAAGCAACTCGTCATCGCTTAGCTTCGAGAGCGTCTTCCAGATCGCGGTGTCCGCAAAAACTTCGCGGAACCAGCGGCGCAGGGCTTCGGCACGAACTTCCTTGCTCAGCAAACGCTTCAGGCTATTGCCGAGCTCCTTGGCCGCCCAGCCGAGGTGCGTTTCCAGAATCTGTCCGACGTTCATACGAGACGGAACGCCGAGCGGATTCAGAACGATCTCAACCGGAGTGCCGTCCGGAAGGTACGGCATGTCTTCCTGCGGCACGATGCGCGCGATTACGCCCTTGTTGCCGTGACGGCCGGCCATCTTGTCGCCGATGGACAGCTTGCGCTTCATGGCGATATAGACCTTGACCAGCTTAATCACGCCCGGAGGCAGCTCGTCGCCCTTCTTGAGCTTCTCTTTGCGCTCTTCGGTGATCTTGCGCAGAACGTCGATCTGCCGCGAAGTCATCTCCTCGATCTCTTCGATCTTCTCGATGAGCAGCGGGTCTTTCTCGTTGAGCTTCAGGCGCTTGAGGTTGCGCGTGGAGATTTTCTCGATGATGTCGCGCGTCAGGTCCGTGCCTTTGATTAACAAGCGCTTGTTGGTCTTCTCGTCGTGCAAGTCGGCTTGCAGAATCTTGCCGCCGAGAAGATCGCTCAAACGCTTGAGGCGCTCGTCGGTCAGAATGCGGATTTCGTCCGCGAGGTTCTTTTCCAGCTTGAAGACTTGCGTGGCTTCGATGGCCTTGTGCCGCTCGTCTTTTTCTCCGCCTTTGCGAGTGAAGATTTTGACGTCGACGATGGTGCCCTCGATGCCCGGCGGGCAGTAGAGCGAAGCGTCGCGAACGTCTCCGGCCTTTTCGCCGAAAATCGCGCGTAACAGCTTTTCTTCCGGTGTCAGCGTAGTCTCGCCCTTCGGCGTGACCTTGCCTACGAGAATGTCGCCAGGCTTGACGACGGCGCCAATGCGAATCACGCCGCTTTCGTCCAGGTTGCGCAAGAACGACTCGCTGATGTTGGGAATGTCGCGAGTGACTTCCTCGGGCCCAAGCTTCGTGTCGCGCGCCTCGATTTCGTACTCCTCGATGTGAATCGAGGTGTAGTAGTCGTCCTTGACCAGCTTTTCGCTGACCAGGATGGCGTCTTCGAAGTTGTAGCCGCGCCACGGGAGGAACGCCACGAGGACGTTGCGTCCCAACGCCAGCTCGCCGCGATCCGTGCAAGGACCGTCCGCGAGAACTTGCGCCTTCTTCACACGATCCCCAACGCGCACCAGCGGCTTCTGGCTGATGCAAGTGTTCTGGTTCGAGCGCTTGAACTTGATGAGCTGATAGATGTCCGCGCCCACTTCGCGGCTCAAAACGCCAGAGTGGTCCGATTCGACGCGAACGATGATGCGCTCGGAGTCGACCTGGTCGACGATGCCTTCGCGCTTGCAAAGCACGACGGCGCCGGAATCGCGCGCAGTCACGCGTTCCATACCTGTGCCCACCAGCGGAGCCTCGCCGCGAATCAGCGGCACTGCCTGGCGCTGCATGTTCGAGCCCATCAACGCGCGGTTCGCGTCGTCGTTCTCAAGGAACGGAATCAAGCTGGCGGCCACCGAAACGAGCTGCTTTGGCGAAACGTCCACGTAGTCCACTTCTTCGCGGCTCTTCAGCACGAAGTTGCCGGCCTGCCGGCAGTTCACGAGTTCAGACACAATCTTCAAGCGCTCGTCGAGTTGGACGTTGGCCTGCGCCACCACGTACTTGTCTTCTTCCCACGCAGACAGGTAGAAGCAGTACGGTTCGTAGACCACTTTGCGGCGCTTGAGTTCTTCGTTGAGCTCTTCGACGCGGTCGCGTTCCACGATTTCGCCGGCTTTGAACTCGCTGTCGCCGGCATTAACGATGTGCACGTAATCGATGATGCGTCCGCCCTTCACTTTGCGGTACGGCGACTCGATAAATCCGTAGTCGTTGATGCGCGCAAAGCAAGAGAGCGAACTGATCAATCCGATGTTCGGGCCTTCCGGCGTTTCAATCGGGCAGATGCGGCCGTAGTGCGTCGGGTGCACGTCGCGGACTTCGAATCCGGCGCGCTCGCGAGAGAGGCCGCCGGGTCCAAGGGCCGAAAGACGCCGCTTATGCGTGATTTCGCTGAGCGGGTTGGTCTGGTCCATGAACTGGCTGAGCTGCGAGCTGCCGAAAAATTCGCGGATCGCGGCCATAACCGGCTTGGCGTTCACCAAGTCGTGCGGCATAGCCGTCGACATTTCCTGGTACACGCTCATCTTTTCCTTGATGGCGCGTTCCATCCGGACCAAGCCGATGCGGAACTGGTTCTCGAGTAGCTCGCCCACTGCGCGAACGCGGCGGTTACCGAGATGGTCGATATCGTCCACCACACCGATGTTCTTGCGCAGTTTCAGCAAGTACTTGATCGCCGAGACAAAATCCGGCGTGTCCAGCGTGCGATTGTCCAGCGGCGTATCCAGCCCCATCTTGATATTGAACTTCAAGCGGCCAACGCGACTGAAATCGTATTTGCGCGGATCGAAAAACATTCCGCGAAACAGGTTGGTGGCCGTTTCCAGCGTCGGAGGATCGCCGGGACGGAGCTTGCGATAGATTTCGATCAGCGCTTCCTTGGAAGAGCGAATACCGTCCTTGTCTAGCGTGCGCGAAAGCACCAAGCCAATGTCGTCGCGCTCTGGGAAGAACACGTCGACTTCCGTAATGCCGGCTTCGGCAAACGCCTGCCACACGTCGGCGGTTATGGGCTTGTTCGCTTCCAGCAAAACTTCGCCGGTCTGGCGATTGACCACGTCGGCGACGCTATACGCGCCTTCGAGGTCCGCCAATGCCGCGCGAACCTGCGAAACCTTGGCCTTGATCAATTCCTTGAAAAGATTTTCGGTGATGCGCTTGTGCGCGCCGACAATCACTTCCTCGGAGCGAGGATTCTTGATTTCGTGCGTGAGCTTGCGCTCCACGATTCCCGGCGACACATTCCAGAACAGGTCTTTGTCGCGCAGCGAGATCCGCTCCACCTGATAAAAGGTGCGCAGGATATCTTCGTTGGACTTCATGCCCAGCGCGCGCAGGAAAATAGAGCCAAGGAATTTGCGCTTGCGGTCGATGCGCACGTACAGAATGTTCTTGGTGTCGTACTCGAACTCCACCCAAGAGCCGCGGTAGGGAATGATCTTCCCGAGGAAGTAGCTGCGATTGTTGGCGCTCTCGAAAAACACGCCCGGTGACCGGTGCAACTGGCTGACGATCACGCGCTCCGTGCCGTTGATGATGAACGTGCCGTTCTCGGTCATCAGCGGAATATCGCCGTAGAAAACTTCCTGCTCCTTGATGTCGCGAATGGTTTTCGCGCCGCTGTCCGGATCTTTGTCGTAAATGGTCAGGCGAATGGTGACTTTGAGCGGCGCGGAGTAGGTCATGCCGCGCTCCTGGCACTCATTCACGTCGTACTTGAGTTGCATCGCCACCGGGTCGCCGCACTTGTTGCAAAAAGTCGGCGTGTTCTTGTTGAACGTGCCGCACTTGTGGCAAATCACGTCGCCAGTCTGATACGGATTGGTGACCACGGAAGCGCCGCAATTGCGGCAAGTCGCGCGCAAGTGGTGCAGACCCTTGAGGTTGCCGCACTTACACTCCCAGTTGCCGATCGCGTAGTCCACGAACTCCAACTGCGACATTTCGCGGAAATCCTTGATCGGAAACACGGAAGTAAACACCGATTGCAGCCCAGCATCGTCGCGCTCGCTCGGCAGCAAATCCATCTGCAAAAAGCGCTGATACGACTTCATCTGGACTTCAATCAGGTTGGGAATCTGAATCGAGCCCTGGATTTTCGCGAAATCCAGACGCTGACGTTCCCGGACATGCTGATTGTTAGACATGAATATTCCTCATCCCCTTCGGGCAACACGCGGACAAAAACAGAGACACCGAGCCGTGTTGCTGCGCTTCTTGCCCGAAGTTAGCGCGCACACCGCTGCGGAGGGCCCATTCCCGGCCCGTAGATTTGTGAAAATAACCAGCCTCAACTTGCGTGGTGAATTCCTTTGGCGCGGTGGTCCGCTCGCTAGCCGCGCCTCCCTGCCCTGAGCGCCGCCATAAAGCGGTGCGAAGGGTCTCTGGAGCCCGTAAAAATTTGCCGTCAGCCGTGCCGGATAGCGGCTTACGTAACTACTTGATTTCGACTTTGGCGCCGGCTTCTTCGAACTTTTTCTTGATAGCCGCCGCTTCGTCCTTGTTTACGCCCTCTTTGACGGTTTTCGGCGCGCCGTCCACCAGGTCCTTGGCTTCCTTCAAGCCCAGGCTGGTGACTTCGCGAACCGCCTTGATGACGTTGATCTTGTTGCCACCCACGTCGGTGAGGACGACAGAGAACTCCGTCTTCTCTTCCGCAGGGGCCGCGCCCGCCGCCGCTCCGCCGCCACCACCAGCCACTACCGTGGCCGCGGCCGCAGAAACGCCGAAGGCTTCTTCCATTTTCTTTACGAGATCCGACGCCTCCAGCAGCGTCAGCCCCTTGATTTCTTCCAGGATCGTATCCACTTTCGCCATGATTCTTTCTTCTCCTCTCAAGATTTAGAATTTCACTGGGCCGCTTCGGGGCTTGCTGCAGGCGCCCCGCCGGACCCAAACTTTTCGGCCTTCACCGCTTCGCTAACCACCACCGCCAAGTTGCGCGGCAGCGCGTTCAGCGCCAAAGCAATGCGCTGTGCCGGCGCGTTCAGCAGGAACATGATCTTGCTGATCAGCTCTTCCTTCGACGGCAGATTCGCCAATTGCTGAATCTCCGCAATCGAGATGACCCGGCCTTCCACGATTCCGGAGCGAAATTGAAATGCCGGAACATCCTTGGCAATTTTGGTCAGCGCCTTGGCCAGCGCCACGGGATCGGTGTTGGTGTACGCGATGGAATTAGTGCCCTTCAAATTGCTGAGCAATTTCTCCGCGGGCGTGCCGTTGGCCGCGCGTTCCGCAATCGTATTCTTCACCACTTTGTAGTTGCCGCCCGCGGCCTGCACGGAGCGGCGCAGTTTGGTGTCGTCTTGAACCGTAATGCCCTGGAAGGTCGTGAGAATCACGGTGGAAACCTTCGCAAGCTCGGTTTTCAACTTGTCCAGGTCCGCCTGTTTTTCGCTGCGCTTTTTCATGTCTGGTTCTTCCCCGTTTACGCCGCTGCCGCCAAAGTTTCCGCTTCGACCAGATCGATCGTGATGCCCGGCCCCATCGTGGAGGTCAGCGTGATCCTCTTCACATATTTGCCCTTGGCCGCCGCAGGCTTCGCTTTTACGACCGCGTTAATCACCGCATGGCCGTTTTCCGCCAGCTTCGCGCCTTCAAACTGAATTTTTCCAATAGGGCAATGAACGATACCGGCCTTGTCCACACGGAATTCCACTTTGCCGGCCTTGGTCTCCTTAATGGCTTTGGCCACGTCGAAAGTGACCGTGCCGGTCTTCGGGTTAGGCATCAAGCCGCGCGGGCCCAGCACTTTGCCGAGTTTTCCGGCCGACTTCATCATGTCCGGCGTGGCGATCACGGCATCGTAATCGGTCCAGCCGCCCATGATCTTTGTGACCATGTCTTCCCCGCCCACAAAATCGGCGCCGGAATCCTGCGCTTCGCGAACCTTCTCGCCGCTGGCAATCACCAGCACGCGCACCGCTTTGCCCAGCCCGTGCGGCAGAACCACCGTGCCGCGCACGACTTGGTCCGAGTGCTTGGGGTCGACGCCAAGGTTGATGGCCAGCTCCACCGTTTCGTTGAACTTGGTGTGATGCGTCTTTTTGATCAGTTCCGTGGCTTCCGCCAGCTTGTACGGCCGCGCTTCCACCTTCTTGCGCGCATTCTCCACGTTCTTGCCCGATTTCTTCATCGCCGCCCTCGTCACCTAAAATCTTTACGCTACGACTTCCAGGCCCATATTTCGCGCCGTGCCCATCACCGTGCGCACCGCCGATTCGATATTCGTGGTATTCAGATCCACCAGCTTGATTTTGGCGATCTCTTCGACTTGCTTCTTCGTCACTTTGCCGACTTTGTTGCGGTTCGGTTCCGCGGAACCCTTCACGATGCCCGCGGCGCGCAACAGCAAAATCGAAGCCGGCGGCGTCTTCAAAATAAAAGTAAAGGTACGGTCCGTATAGACCGTCACCAGAACCGGAAAAATCATTCCGTCCGGTTCTTTGGCCGTCTTGGCATTGAACTGCTTGCAGAAATCCATGATGTTCAAGCCGTGCGGGCCGAGCGCTGTGCCGACGGGCGGCGCCGGTGTCGCTTTCCCTGCCGGCAACTGCAACTTGATGGTCGTTTGTACTTTCTTAGCCATGTCCTACCCTCAACTAATCTCTTTTATTCGAGAGCCGAGCCTTAGCCCAGCTTCTCGACGCTCGCAAAATCCAGTTCCACCGGTGTTGAACGCCCGAAAATCGTTACAGAAACCTTTAAGCGGCTGTGGTCGCCGTCAATCTCTTCGACCGTGCCGTTGAAATTCGCAAATGGCCCGTCCACGATGCGCACTTGCTCGTTTCGCTCGAAAACCACTTTCGGCTTCGGGCGATCCGTCGGAACGTGCACGCGATTGATGATCGCGTCCACTTCCGCTTCGGACAGCGGCGAAGGCGATGTCGCCGAGCCGACAAATCCGGTTACCCGTGGCGTCGAACGCACGATGTGCCAGGTGTTTTCGTCCAAATCCATCTCCACCAGCACGTAACCCGGATAGGACATGCGCGACGAAACAACTTTCTTGCCGCCGCGCACTTCCACGGTGTCTTCCATCGGAATCAGCACGCGCCCAATCTTGTCCTGCAAATTGAACGCGGCCACGCGGCTCTCCAGGCTTTCTTTCACCTTCTTCTCAAAGCCCGAGTAGGTATGGATGATGTACCACTGCATCGCCATCGCAGTCGGATTCCCTTCAGACACCAAAGATTTTGAAGACGTATGTCACCCCTCGCTGCACCAGCCAGTCGACTACCGCCAAAAACACACCAAAGAAAAACACCGTGGCAATCACCACCGTGGTCGTCGAAACCACGTCGTCCTTGCTCGGCCAGGTCACCTGCTTCATTTCCACGCGCACGTCGTGCATGAATTCGCGCGTGTCCGCAATCGTTCCCGTAACCCGCTGGCCGATACCCGCGGCCGCTCCGGTAATCGCGTTGCTGCCCGATTCGTCGTTCTTCACTTTTACCGCCTGCGTCGCCATGAAACCCTCTTCACTTCCCGGACCGGCCTCTTACCCGCTCCGTCCTTCGATTCCGCGCGCCCGCTGGTAAGGCGTCTTTCCCACCGCGTCCGTTACGGACGCCAAACTCTGGCAGGGGAGGAGGGACTCGAACCCCCATACCCGGTTTTGGAGACCGGAGTCCTAACCGTTGGACGACTCCCCTTTACCCCGAGCTCGCGAAGCGAGACGAGGGGTTTCCCCCAGCCCGCTTACTGAGTTTTGGGTTTGCCACCGAGCCACCAATTTCAACTTCTTAGCTCGGCTCCAACTTTTAATCTCCTTCTCCAATTCCCTGGCCGCCTCGCTGGTTCCGCAGCACTCGCTCCAAACCAATTCAACCGGCCTGCGCTTCGCGGTGTATCCGGGCCCAACGCCCCAGTTATGCCGCTTCACCCGCTCTTCTACGTCATTTGCAATTCCGACGTAGAACGAATCATCTCTGCATCGCACCATGTAGCAGAACCAAATTGCTGTCTCTGCCACCGCGCCACCCGGTTCTGCTCGACCCTTCGGCCAAGTGCCTCAGGGCAAGCCGGAGTCCTAACCGTTGGACGACTCCCCTGAATCGCCTGCCTTCGGCGATTCACCCTGAGGCCGCGCTTTTTGCGGCCGAAGGGTAAACCCGATCCCCGCTGAAAACTATTTCACTTCCTTGTGCCCTGTATGTTTGCGGCACGAGTTACAGAACTTCTTCGTTTCCAAACGCTCGGAGTGCTTCTTCTTGTTTTTCGTCGTTGTGTAGTTGCGGTTCTTGCAATCCCCGCACTGCAACGTAATCGTTTCCCGCATGCTTTATCTCTCTTCCCGATTCCCTGTTACCCAATTCCGTGCCAAAAGTTATTCGATGATGTCCGTAACCGCGCCGGCTCCAACCGTATGGCCGCCTTCGCGAATCGCGAAGCGCAAGCCTTTCTCCAGCGCGACCGGCGTGATCAGCGACACTTCGCAGCTTACGTTGTCGCCCGGCATCACCATTTCCACGCCTTGCGGCAATTTCACGTCGCCGGTCACGTCCGTGGTCCGGAAATAAAACTGCGGACGGTAACCGGTGAAAAACGGCGTGTGCC
>Ga0210409_10000602_pt1 | contig 55053 bp, 34 predicted proteins | sample IncBWH17MmetaG_FD_161649 | JGI IMG/M metagenome (GOLD analysis project Ga0210409, IMG submission 161649) | Forest soil microbial communities from Barre Woods Harvard Forest LTER site, Petersham, Massachusetts, United States - Inc-BW-H-17-M | ecosystem: Environmental > Terrestrial > Soil >... | reverse complement strand
ACTCGCGGTGACTGGCGATTGGGTCGCATTGGTCACAGTGATGGTTGAACTCTTGCTGTTGGTTTGGCCGGCGCTGTTGGCAACAGTCAGCGTGGCCGTAAAGCTTCCAGCAGAGCTGTAGGTGTGATTCGGATTTTGCGTCGTGCCGGTCAAACCATCACCGAAGTTCCAATTCCACGAAGTGGGGTTTCCGGTGGACGTGTCAGTGAACTGCACCGTCAACGGCGCTTGTCCGCTGGTTGGACTTGCGGAGAAGTTTGCGGTGAGTGTTGGCGGGGGCGCGTTGGTCCCGCCCAACGCCCGAGCCAAGTCCAAGCGCCCGCCGGTGATGGTTTTGCCTTGCAAGCCGGGCAACGGATCAGTCCCAGCGAGAACGCGGTTGATGATCTGGCGATAAGTCTCGCCCGGATGGTCTGCCCACACCAGGGCACAGGCGCCGGACACATGCGCACACGACATCGAGGTGCCGTCATCATCCTGATAATCGTTGTCCGAACCGTTCCAGCAGGACATGATCGGCGTGCCGGGGGCGGCCAAATCCACACTGTTCGTGCCGTAATCGGAAAAGCTGGCAAGCTGGTCATTGCGGTCAGTGGCCGCGACGGCGACCACGTTGTCCAGGTCGCGGTAACTCGCCGGATACAGCGGGGTCGTGTCATTGTCCGTCGCCGAATTCCCGGCGGCCGCTACAAAGATGATGCCCGCGTCCCGCGTGCTGGCAATGGCGTCGTGCAGGGCCTGCGAGGTGAAGGAGGTAGCGCCCCAGCTCGCGTTGATGATTTTTGCCCCATGAGTGCGTGCGTAATCAATGCAGGCGATGGCGGCGTCAATCGTGCCGTTGCCGTTCGTATCCAGAAATTTGCAGGCCATGATTTGCACGCGCCAGCAGACGCCGACGACGCCGAGGTTGTTGTTGCCGACCGCGCCGATGGTGCCGGCCACGTGGGTGCCGTGGCCGAAGTCATCGTTGGGATCGGTGTTGCCGGCGACGGCATTGGTGCCATGGCTATTATCCGCAGGATTCACCCACATGTTGGCGGCGAGATCTTCATGGGTGTAACGCACGCCGGTGTCAACGTCCGCAACAATGACGCTGCTGGCATCGGTGATGACGGACCAGGCGTTGGTGGCATGGATGTCCGCGCCGGGCGTACCGCCATATTGGCCAAGGTTGTTCATGTTCCAAAGATCGCCATTCACGTAATGAGGATCATCCGGCGCGGTGAGCGCCTGCACGTAGAAATCGTGCTCGGCGTATTGCACCAGCCCGCTTTGCTGGTACAACGTAATCAGGGTGGAAGCGGTCTTGTTCGGCGGCACCTTGATCACCTGCAGATTGCCGACGGCCGGGTACACGTTCAGCACGGAGACCCCGGAAGAAAGGTTCAGCGCGGACAGGCTCACACCCACCCGCGGCTTGACGAGTATTTTGCCCGGATCGTAATTCGTGCCGGACAAACCCTGGCCCAAGGAGGCGCCGGCCACTTGCACACCGCGATAGTAACGCCGCGGGAACTGGCCGGCCTGCGGGTCATGAAAACCAAGCACGCCGGCAGGATTAGCCTGGTTGGTGGCGATAATCGTCCAATGTTGCAGGTCGGCGCTGGCTTCGACCAGATACATGGTGTTGGGTCGGCCGTGCAGGGCCATCTCGAGCTGATTGGGAAGGCCGACGGCATGGGCGAGAAAGGCTGTCAACGCCAGCGAGGCGAGTAGCGTTGTGAGGATGACCGCCCGTGACCACCCGGTGTGCGAGTGGTTGGCCGGTCGGGAAGTGACGGGTGTCGGTCCTGTAGTTTGTTGCGTTTTCATAAGTCAGGTTTGGATATGGTCGCAGGCGCAGGAAACCGGAGGCGTGGCCGGTTAGAACCCTGAACCGGTGGTTATGGGCAGTGGGGGTGATACAGGCGGCGGGGTGCTTTCGAGCGCCTTGAATAAATCCAGCCGCCCGCCGCTCTTGCATTTGCCGACAAGCGTCGCCAGCGGGTCCGTGCCGCTCAGGATTTGCTGAATGATCTGCCGGTGATTTTCGTCGGGAAAACTGGCCCGCAGCAGCGCGCACGCGCCGGTGACATGCGCACACGCCATGGAAGTCCCGCTGTCCCATTCGTAATCGCCATCCGAGCCGTTCCAGCAGCAATAAATCGGCGCGCCGGGCGCGGCCAGATCCACGTTTGTCGCGCCGTAATCAGACCAGCTTTCGAGTTGGTCCCGGTCATCCGTGGCGGCGACGGACACCACATTGTCGAGGTCGGAATAGCTGGCCGGATAAAGCGGGGTCACGTCGTTGTTCGCGCCGGAATTGCCGGCGGCGGCGACGAAGATGATGTCCGCATCGCGCAAGCTGGCAATGGCGTCGTGCAGCGACTGGGACGTGAACGTGAAACTCCCCCAACTGGCATTGACCACTTTCGCGCCGTGGCCGCGCGCGTAATCCAGGCAAGTGATCGCGCCGGAAATTGTGCCATTGCCCGCCGAGTCCAGGAATTTGCACGCCATGAGCTGCACGCGCCAGCAGACGCCGACCACGCCGACGCCGTTGTCGCCCACTGCGCCGATGATGCCGCCGACGTGGGTGCCGTGGCCGTAATCGTCCCAGGGATCATTGGCGGCGCGGCCATTGCTCACGACATTGATGCCGTGGCTGCCGTCCGCCGGGTTCACCCACAGGTTCGCCGCCAGGTCCTGGTGGGTGTAGCGGATGCCGGTATCCACATCCGCGACGATCACGCCAGCCGCGCTGGTAGCGATGCTCCAGGCTTCCCACGCGCGGATATCGGCGCCCGGCGTGCCGCCGGATTGGCCGTTGTTTTTGAAATTCCAAAGGTTGCCCTGCTGATAGTAAAAGTCGTTAGGGTCGTTCAGCACGTGCAAATAGAAATCATTCTCGGCGTATTGGACGAGGCCGCTTTGCTGATAGAGGCCGATCAAAGTGTCGGCAGTTGCGCCCGCCGGCACCTGGACAATTTCCAGGTTGCCAATCGCCGGGAAGGTTTGCAGCACCTGCGCGCCAAGTAGCTGATTCAATGCCGACAGGTTTGCGCCGGCCAGCGGCTTCACCAAAATGCGATCGGGCTGGAGATCGGGATTGAATTGCGCTCTGGCCAGCGGACCGACAAGGGCCGCCAGACAAATTCCCAATAGCCATGGCAGCCATGAGTGCTTTGATTTTCCAAACCAAGCTGAGTTGCCACCACTTTGCACTGCGCCTTCCATCTTCATAAAATCAGGTTGTCTTTCCGCGTTCTTTTCGTTGCTTGTTGCGCGCCAGTTTTTTATTCGGCGTCCGGCCCGTCGCGTTCCAGATTGCGCAGTGGAACGTAGAGAAACTGCGCGTCGTTTTACAGATGGGTGCAATCCCAAAAGGTGCGGGGGCATCAACCCCACGCGTCCTGATTCGATTTGTCAGACTTTGTTTCTCGAAAAGAGAGGTGGAACTTCGTCGGGATTCTGCTTCCGTCGTCGAAAATCGTGCGATTTGCGCGACAACCGACTCTACCACCACCGTCAGAGCGATGGCCGGACCCGGTAAAACTGGCGATCGCCGGTCCTGCGGTTGGTGTAAATATACGAGTCGCCCGGCAGGGAGATGGTAGGGGTGTTGGTGATCCAGTTCAGCAGATCCGTGGAGCTTTCCAGCGTGTATCTCTGCCAGTCCACTCCTCGGAGTGTGAGCTGGACTGTTCCGTTCGGGAGATTGGTGATGGCCAGGCGGCAGTCCATGTTCCAGTTGAGCTGCACGTTCCCGGTGTCGCCGCCAAACCCGGCAACGGCGATTTGATAAGTCGTTCCTCCGGTCGCGAAGAAATCAACCCGGCTGCTCATCAATCCGCCGACATCGTCGTTGTTGGCCGCGACCGTCGCCAGGTTGGTCAGAACGTTGCCAAGATAGACGGCCAGCGTTGTGTTGAACGTGCTGCCGAGCGTGTTGAAATCCACCGGCCCGCTGGCGGGGGCGGTCCAGCGATACCAGACCGAATGGCCGCCAACATCGCCGGCATGGGCCATCTCGCCCGGTTCCTTGCTGGCGCCAATTGTCGTTCCGTTGGTTGTTCCCGCAGTTCCCACGAGGACGGCCGCGGCGACAAAATCGTCGTTGCCAGGCGGTTGAAGATTTAATACCACGGTTCCGACCGCGCCGTTGTAGCCGTCCATGGCGATCCGGTAGGATGTCCCGGCAGCGGCGAAGAAGGTGACTTCACTTTGCAGATAGACTTCGGGAATGATGTCGTCATTGCTCGCCACGGGCGTCAGGGCCAGGAGGTTATTCCCCGTGTAAACCGCCAGCAGAGTGTCGAAGTCGCTGCCCTTGGTCGTGATGACAGCCGTCTGGTTGGTGGCTGGCGTCCAGGTGAACCAAATGGAATGTCCGCCGGCATTGCCCGCGTGATTAGGTTCGCCAATTTCCTTGGTCGCGCAGGCGTTGAATTCCGAAAAGGAGAACGGCGTGTTGGTGATGATCATGGCGTTGATAAAATTGTCGTTCACCGGTCCGATCAGGCAGCTAGCAGGAGGAATCGTGACCGGAACTAACGTTGCGTTGTTGTTGGTGTCGGACTCGGCCAGCAGACCATAGGGATTGACCACCATTTTCAGGGCGTAATCTCCTGGCGGTACGCCGGTGATGTCGATGTATTGGCAGGGTAGTCCCGCGGCATAGACATCCGCCCAGCCCGACTGGATGCCCTGGTTCCAGCAATCATATTTCACCTGCGGACTGGCGGTCGGGGACCACGGATGATCATCCAGCAGGCAAAAACCGACCTTGTGGCCGGAGGCGACGACGTTCCCGTTTCCATCGAGCAGCTCGTAATCGGCAAATTCCTCGAAGTGATAATGACCGTGGCAGGACGCCCATTGAAAGAGGGAGTTCGTTCCCGGGTTACCCAACGCCAGGTCGCCGTCGCCGATGTTCCGCGTCTCGGTCGTGAAACTGAGCAGGGTGTGGGTTCCCGGCGTTTCGCAGCCCTCGACGACTTCGCAATCGCCATTGGTAAAAGTCCGGGTGATGACCGTCGGTGAAGCCGCCGGCCCCCAGATGATCAAATCCGGCAGTGCGGTCCCGGATTGGTTCCAGTTCAAAACGACAATGCCGCAAGCGCCGCCGTAACCGTCAACGGCGATGTGATAGGTCGTTCCGCTCAACGGGGTGAACGTCACCCGGCTTTGACGATTGGTCGCTCCGTCAATGTCGTCGTTGTCCGCGACCAGCGTCAGGTTCGAAACGCTGTCGCCGGTGTAGACCGCCAGCAACGTGTCAAAGCTGCTGCCGAGCGTATCGAAGGTCACCGGCGCATTGGTGGGGGCCGTCCAGCAATACCAGAGGGATTTGCCGCCGGGATTCCCCGCGTGGTCCGGTTCGCCGGGCTCCTTGGTTGCGTCGGAATTGTTGTCCGCATGGGAGCCGACGGTGCCGCTGATGGCGGCGCAGGTGGCGAAGAAGTCGCTCAAGCAATAATCCTCGGCGAGCAACTGCTCCCGATGCTGGAGAAGATCGGCGTCATTGGTGGAGGAACGGACGTCGTCCGGTTGTGTCTGGCCGCTGCGGTAAACCTCGATTTTGTAATTGCGGCAACTGCATCCGGCGCCTAGCGGGATGTCGACAGATTGCGAATCGCTGCTGCGACAGCCGACAATCGGATGAGGCGCATTGGTGTGGATCGCCGTCCAGGACCCCGAGCCGCAAGGCTGGTCATAGACAATTTCGTAAACCGTCAGCGTACCGTTGCAATTGGTGACATCCGGATTCCAGTTTAATCTTGCCCGGTCATTGGCGAGCGTGCCGGCCCAACAACCGTCGCCGTTGCAATCCTGTTGATAGGTCCACCAGGCGTCACTGATCACCGCGGTTTGGGAACGTGCAACCCGACCTGGCAAGAAAAGGAGCAGGCACAGGCAGAACATGGGTGGAATGTGTTTTGAAGCGGCGGACCGTGGCTTCAATGCCCCTGGAGGATCCTTGTGGGTGAATGGCATCATAAAAGCTGGTTCGTTCAATCAGGCGATTTGCAGTGCGCCCTGGTGATCGGTCGAAGCTTTGTCGGCCGCCATGGCGAGCCTGGCATAGACCTCCAACGTCGCTGCTGCCGTCGAGCTCCAGTCAAACGAACTTGCACGCGCCAATCCGGTCGCGCTCAAGTGCTCGCGCAGTGAAACATCTGCCGCCAGCCGGGCCATCTGCTTTTGCAGGGAATTCACCTGTTCGGGATCCACTGTGGCCGCCGCATCGCCGACCACTTCGCCCAGGGCGCCGCGCGTCGAGCTGATGACCGGACAGCCGCAGGCCATTGCTTCTACGGGCGGCAGGCCGAAACCTTCAAAGAGCGACGGGTAGACAAACACATCCGCTGCGCGATACCACATCGGCAGGTCGGCTTCCGGCACAAAACCGAGCCGATGAATTTCGCGCGCGAAGGGCGATTTCTGTACAGCGGTGTGAATCACCCCTGCGCCGTGCCAGTCGCTGCCACCCAGCACCAGGTTCCAGTCTGAGTGGGTTTCTGCCTTGAACCGGTTGAATGCCTCGATCAGGCGGACGTGGTTTTTCCCCGGGTGTTCCAGCCGGGCGACGTAGAGAAAAAACGGCTGGCGCAAATCATGCCGTTTGGCCATCCGGGCCCGGGCTTCCTCGCGCGAGCCCGGAAAGAAACGGGCATGATTCACGCCATTGTAAATCACGCTCAACCGGTCTTCGGGGATTTGAAAAAACCGAGTGATGTCCTGGGCGGTATTCCGGCTGACGGCGATGATGTGATCCTGGCGCCATGCCAGTCTTCGCGCCACGACCCGCCCATAAAACATCCGCAGGTGGTCGTATTTGCCGACGACGTGAAACGGCGCCAGGTCATGGATCGTTGCCACCAGGGCGCAGGGTTTCGGCCATAGCATCCGCCGGTAACTCGGCACGTGCAGCACGTCGAGCCGGTGTGTGCGCGCCAGCCGCGGCAGCGTGGTCTGGTGCCACCGGATGCTCTTTACCGGGGCCCGAAATGCCTCAGGCACCCGAACGATTTTCATTTTCAGTTCGACAAACGAGAACAACGGCAGGTCCGCCTCCAGCACAAACAGGGTGAATTGATGTTGACCGGCAAACGGCAGCAGCGCGCGCACGAGGCCAAAGGCGTACTGTGCCACCCCGCTTTTGCCGCCCTGGATGACGGGAGTGGAAATGCCGACGTTCATGCCGCCTGTTTCCTCGGCCACCCGCGCCGGCTCCGGATTTTCATGCGCCACAGTTGAGCAGCCATGGCCCAGCCGAAAAACCACAGGTCCGCCGCGTATCGGCGGAATAGCCGGCGCGGCTCCTGGGACAAACGGAAAACCCATTCGAGACCGGCGCGCCGCATCCAGCGGGGTGCGCGCTTCACGCGACCCGCGAGAAAATCAATCGTGCCCCCGACACCCATGAGCACCGGTACGCCCAGTGACCGGTAATTCATGGCCATCCATTTTTCCGCCTTCGGACAGCCGAACGCGACGAACAGCAAATCCGGCCGTGCGGCGCGGATTTTCTCCCTGATTTCGTGGTGGTTCATTTCCGGCAATGGCCGGAACGGCGGCGAATAATGGCTGAGTTCAAGATTTGGGAATCGGGCACGCACGTTGGCGATCGCTTGCATGCCAGCTTCCGGCGTTGCTCCGAGAAAAAACAGCCGGTAATTGTTTTTTGCCGCCAGCCTGAGCAGCTCCGGTACTAAATCCGAACCAGCCACGCGTTCCGGCAGCGGCTGGCCCAGTAGCCGGGAAGCCCAGACGAGGGGCGTGCCATCGCAGAGGACTAGATGCGCGTCGAGCAGGATCCGCCGCAACTCCGGGTCGCATCGGGCTCGCAGCAGGAAATCCACGTTGGCGGTGGCGATGTAATGCGGCTGTCGTGATGCCACCATGGCGTCTATCCGTTCCAGGGCTCCCGCAAACGTCACCGGGTCAAACACCACGCCCAGCAGGCTGATGGGCGGTGCTGCCGGCGGCGGACGTCGGACGGAAAGGTTTTCGCCAGCGGCAACGTCATCATGCAGTGTGAAGGCTGCTCCCGCTTCGGTCGTGACTTTATCAACCAGCATGTTCGACATTAAGTCCTCAAAGCCCACCCCGCGAAATGGGTTAACTTCCCAAAATAATCCTCCGTAAACTCGGAAATGGTATTCGCTCTGGGGTCCGTAACCACTCACTTTGCGGAATGCGCCCACTTACACAACGCGCGTTCAGTCGCTTATATCTTGGTCATTATGTCACGAGCGGTCGTATGAACGAGAAGCACACGACTGATTCATATCCGCTGTCACCGATGCAGCTGGGCATGCTGTTCCACAGCCTGTCGGCGTGCGAACCGGGTGTGGATGTGGAACAGATTTACTGCACGCTGCCCGAGGATGTGGATGTGGCGGCGTTCGAGCGTGCCTGGCAACGGGCGGTTGACCGGCAGGCCATCCTGCGGACCGCCTTCCAGTGGGAAGGGCTGGCCGAACCGCGACAAGCGGTACGGTCGCAAGCCACGGTTGAATTCAAATTTGAGGATTGGCGTGGCAGACCGCCTTCGGAACAGGCGGGCCTATTTGAAACCGCGCTGCAAAGCGACCGCCGGCGAGGTTTCAAACTCTCCGAAGCACCTTGCCAGCGCGTGGCGCTCTTTCGTCTGGCAGAATCGAGATACCGGCTGCTCTGGAGCTTCCATCACCTCCTGCTGGATGGGCGCGCAGTCGTCATGGTGTTCAAGGAGGTTTTCGCGTTTTACGAAGCCTTCGTTCATGGTGAAGATTTGGACCTCCCGCCACCTCCTCCCTATCGCGACTACATCGAATGGTTGCGGCGACAGGATTTGTCCGCGGCGGAAAGCTTCTGGCGGCAGGCCTTGAAAGGTTTCACCGGACCAACCCCGATTGGCCTTACCTACCCTGCCGCTGAAACCGCCCGGGCTGGAGACATCCGCGGCGAACAGGAAATGGGCATTTCCCAGTCCGTGACCGCGATGTTGAAATCCCTGGCGCGGAAAAACGATCTCACCCCGAACACGTTGCTGCAAGGCGCCTGGGCATTGCTTTTGAGCCGTTACAGCCATGAGGACGATGTCGTGTTCGGCGCCATCCGCGCCTGCCGCCGTTCCGACCTGCCGGATGCCGGATCCACAGTCGGCCTGTTCATCAATACCGTTCCGCTGCGGGTGCGCATCGAGCCAGGAATGCCGTTGGGTTCATGGTTGAAAACGCTCCGCGAATCCTGGAAGGCACTGCGCGATTACGAACACACGCCGCTGGTGAACATCCAAGGCTGGAGCGAGGTCCCGCGCGGCCAGCCCCTGTTCGAAACCATTTTCAATTTTCAGGATCCGTCGTGGGACGCCACGTTGCGGGCGCAGGGCGGCCCGTGGGCGAAACGTGAATTTGGCATTCGCAGCCAGTCGAACTATCCGCTCGTCGTTGACGCCTACGGCGGCGGGGCCTTCCTGGTGAAAATCCTCTATCACCGGAACCGGTTTGAGGATGCCGCCATTACCCGGATGCTAGGCCATTTCAAAACCCTGCTCGAAAGCATGGCCGCCAGTCCCGAAGAACACATCGGCCAGCTGCCGATGCTCACCGAGACCGAGCGCCGCCAATTACTGGTGGAATGGAACGGGACGGCGGCGGAATTTCCCCGGGACAAATGCGTCCACCAACTTTTCGAGGAACAAGTTGCGCGAACCCCGGACACTCTCGCCGTAGCCGATGACCAAGGGCAGCTGACGTATCGTGAGTTGAACGCACGCGCGGATCAACTGGCCAATTACTTGCGCAGCCATGATGTCGGCCCGGACGTGCGAGTGGGGGTCTGCCTGGAACGCTCGACAGAAATGGTGGTCGCCCTGCTCGCAGTTTGGAAAGCCGGCGGCGCTTATGTTCCTCTCGATCCATCATATCCGCCCGAGCGGTTGGCCTTCATGCTCACCGACGCGAAAGTGCCGGTGTTGCTCACGAAACGGCTTTTGCGGGACCGTCTCAAATTTGAAATTGCGGGTTTGAAGGTGGTTTGTGTGGACGACACGCATCACGTGCCTCAACCCTCAACCCTCAACCCTCAACCCTCAACCAGCCTGGCTTACGTCATCTACACCTCCGGCTCTACCGGCACGCCGAAGGGGGTGGAGATCGAACACCGGAGCCTGGTCAATCTTATCACCTGGCATCAACGCGCCTACCGGGTGACGCCTGCCGACCGTGCCACCCAGATTGCCGCGCCCGCTTTTGACGCGGCGGTCTGGGAGTTGTGGCCCTACCTCACCGCTGGCGCGAGTATTCACATTCCCGACGGAGAGGTTCGCCTGTCGCCGGCAAAACTGATAACCTGGCTCGCCCGCAACCGGATCACGCTCGCTTTTGTTCCCACGCCCATCGCCGAGAAAATGCTCGATGAACCGTGGCCGAAAGGTTGCGCACTGCGAGCCCTGCTCATCGGTGGTGACAAATTGCACCGCCCGGCTGGGAAAAATCTCCCAGGTGTGTTAACTAATCATTACGGGCCGACCGAGAACACGGTGGTGACGACATGGACTCTGGTTCCTCCGACCGAAGGCAATGCCCAAGCGCCGCCCATCGGCCGACCCCTGGCCAACACGCTGGTTTACGTCCTAGACCAGAATCTCCAACCGGTGCCCGTCGGAGTGGCGGGTGAATTGCACATCGGCGGCATGGGACTCGCCCGCGGCTATCACAACCGCCCGGATTTGACTGCGGAAAAATTTATTTCCAATCCGTTCGGCAACGATCCTCAGGCACGCCTCTACAAGACCGGCGACCTGGTTCGTTGGCGACCGGATGGCCAGATTGAATTTCTGGGCCGCCTGGATCATCAGGTCAAGGTGCGGGGCAATCGCATCGAGCCGGGTGAAATCGAGTCGGCGCTGAGCCGTCATCCGGGTGTGCGCGAAACAGTTGTCGTCGTTCTGCCGAATGACACGGGCGAAAACCGGCTGGTGGCTTACGTCGTTCCGAACTCCCGGCTGGACGCCGGCCAACTCCGCGAATTCTTGCGCGAAAGGCTGCCGGAATACATGGTGCCGGCGGCGTTCGTTTTTCTTGATTCCTTCCCGCTGACCCCGAATGGCAAGACGAACCGGAAAGCATTGCCGGCGCCCGTTTTTGAAACGGAGACGGAATTCGTTGCGCCCCGCACGCCGACGGAGCAAAGACTCGCCGGCATCTGGTGCGAGGTGCTGGGAATCAAAGGGGCCGGCGCGCAGGATAATTTCTTCGAGCTGGGCGGTCATTCCTTGATGGCGACCCAGGTGATTTCACGCATTCACAACGCATTTGAAATTGACTTGCCGCTTAGTCATTTGTTCGACGCGCCGACCCTGGCGGAACTGGCCCGGAAAATAGACGATGCGCGCGATCGGTCGGGAAAAACGGCAACTCCGCCGCTGACCCGCGGTCTGCGCAACGGACAGCCGGCGCTTTCGTTCGCCCAGGAACGGCTTTGGTTCATGGAACAGATGGAACCGGGCATTCCATTCAACAACATTCCCATCGCGATCCGGATTGACGGGGGGCTGGACCTTGGCGCGCTCCAGCATGCCCTGAATGAGCTGGTGCGCCGCCATGAGACCTTCCGGACCATTTACCAAAATCATGACGGCCAGCCGGTGGCGGCGGTCCAGCGGGCACGTTCGTTTGCCGTGCCTGTGATTGATGTCAGCCCATTACCCTCGGACCAGCTCAGAGTCGAAGCGCAACGCCTCATGGATGAAACCGCTCGTCAGCCGTTCGATCTTGCCGGGGACCTGCTGTTGCGCGCCCGGTTATTGCGGTTGACGGCGGATGAACATCTATTACTGCTCACAACTCACCATATCGCATGTGACGGCTGGTCCCTGGGTGTCTTTTATCGCGAGTTGACGGCCCTCTATGCCGCTGGATCTCACGGCCAGTCGTCCCCGCTTGCGGAATTGCCGGTTGAGTATGCTGATTTCGCGCACTGGCAGCGGCAATGGCTGAAAGGCGCGAGGCTGGAAGAAAAGCTCTCTTTCTGGAGCCAACAACTCGCCGGTGCAACCATGACGCTGGATTTGCCGGCCGACCGTCCGCGGCCGGCTCACCAAAGTTATCGTGGCGCGACGAAATGTTTCGCGCTGCCCGGAAAGCTGACCTCCGGACTTGCGCAGTTGGGCCGTCAGGAGGACGCCACCTTGTTTATGCTGCTGCTGGCCGCGCTGCAAACGTTGCTGCATCGCTATTCCGGCCAGGAAGACATTCTCGTCGGCTCGCCGGCAGCCGGTCGGACCCGAGTCGAGATGGAGAATCTTGTTGGCTTTTTCCTCAACACCCTGGTGTTGCGCGGTGATCTGTCCGGCGACCCTACGTTCCTCCAATTGTTGCAGCGCGTCCGTCGGGTTGCGCTCGAGGCCTACGCGCACCAGGATCTGCCGTTTGAAAAATTGGTGGACGCGCTTCAACCGGAGCGCGACCTGAGCCGTTCACCGCTGGTCCAGGTGATGTTCGTCCTGCAAAACGAACCGTTGCGCCCGCTGGAACTGGCCGGACTGAAGCTCAGCCCGGTTCACACCCACAGCGGCACCGCGAAATTCGACCTCATGTTCTCGCTGGAGGAGACCGAAAACGGCCTGGGCGGGTTTGTCGAATACAACACGGATTTGTTTGACGAACCCACGGTCACCCGGATGCTCGGCCATTTCCAGACGCTCCTCGAAGGGGTGGTGGCCAACCCCGGCATTAAAATCTCCGAATTACCGCTTTTGCCGCCGGGCGAGCGCGAACAAATGCTCGTCGAATGGAACCGCACCCGCGCGGAATTTCCGCGGGACAAATGCCTTCACGAATTGATTGAGGAACAAGCCCGGCGCACCCCGGATGCCGTCGCCGTCGTTTTTGAGGATGAACAACTCACCTATCGCGAATTGGACAGGCGCGCCGACCGGCTCGCCGCCGAACTCCGTACCGCAGGGGTGGGCCCGGAGGTGCGGGTGGGCATTTGCATGGAACGTTCGCTGGAAATGATGGTCGGATTGCTCGGCATCCTCAAGGCCGGCGGCGGCTATGTGCCGCTCGATCCGGCGTATCCCATGGAACGGCTGGCGTTCATGCTGGAGGATTCCCGGGCGTCTGTGCTGCTGACGCAACCATCACTGCGTGACCGCTTCAACTTTGAAATTTCAAATTTGCAGGTGTTGTGTGAGAGCGAAACTCGCCACGAATCGAGGACGAGGACGAGAACGAAGAACGAGGACGAGCAAACCGATTCAACTCCGCACTCCGACGGCCTGGCCTATGTTCTCTACACTTCCGGCTCCACCGGCCGGCCGAAGGGCGTGATGGTCACCCACCGCAACGTCGTCAACTTTTTCACCGGCATGGACCGTGTGCTCGGCCTCCAACCGGGCGTCGGCCGCGTCGTCAGGCAAGACGCGAAGGCGGTGGTCTGGCTCGCGGTCACGAGCATTTCGTTCGACATTTCAGTGCTGGAACTTTTCTGGACCCTGGCGCGCGGATTCAAGGTCGTCATCCAGCCCGATGAAAAACGATTCCGGCCCGTTTCACGCCCGGAAGAAAGATTCCCGGATGGCCGGCGGGCCTCCGTGGCCGAACAAATCGTCCGGCACGGCGTCACGCACCTGCAGTGCACTCCCTCCCTGGCCGGAGCACTGGCTCTGGCGCCGGAATCGCTCGAGGCCATGCGATTGCTCGACAAGCTCTTGTTGGGCGGGGAGGCACTACCGGTTCCCCTGGCGCAGAAGCTTCGCCAGGTCCTTCGCGGCGAACTCATCAATATGTATGGCCCGACGGAAACCACCGTCTGGTCCGCCACCCATCGCGTGGCTGAAACCGGGAACGTCATTCCCATCGGCCGGCCCATCGCCAACACGGCAATTTACATCCTGGATAAAAACCGCCAGCCCGTGCCGGCCGGCGTGCTCGGGGAAGTTTTCATTGGCGGCGAAGGCGTCGCGCGCGGATATCTCAACCAGCCGCAACTCACGGCGGAAAGATTCATCCCGAATCCGTTCAGTGATAAATCGGAGACCGGCGCTCCACGCCTCTACCGCACCGGCGACCTCGGGCGATTCCGTGCCGATGGCACGATTGAATTCCTGGGACGCCTGGATCATCAGGTCAAAATTCGCGGTCATCGCATCGAGCCGGGTGAAATCGAATCCGCCCTGGCGCGGCATCCGGCCGTGCGCGAAGCCGTCGTCATGGCGCGGGAGGATTCGCGTGGCGACCGGCGGCTTGTTGCTTACGCGGTTTTAAAGGCGGAAATTGCCGCCGACGAATTGCGCCGGTTTCTGACGGACAAGCTGCCCGAGGCCATGATGCCGTCGGCGTTTGTGTTCCTTGAAAAACTGCCGCTGACGCCGAACGGCAAGGTGAACCGCAAAGCCTTGCCGGCGCCGCCGGAGAGTCGCCCCGATTCGGGGACGGCTTACGTGGCGCCGCGGACAAAGCGGGAAAGCGCCATTGCCCGGGTTTGGCAGGAATTGCTGCACGTCGAGCAGGTGGGGTTGCACGACAATTTCTTCGATCTGGGCGGTCATTCGCTGCTGGTGGTGCAGGTGCAGGCCGTCCTGCGCGACCGGCTGGGAATTGATTTGCCGGTGATCAAATTGTTCCAATATCCGACCGTTCATTCGCTCGCCGGTTTTCTGAATGAGCCCGGGCCGGTTTCAACCGAGAAATTCAACGGCCGTGGGCGGCGAAAGCAGGCGGCCTTCGCGCGACGGCCCAGACAGGAGGAGGTCCTGGCATGAGCGCCCCGTCAAAAACCGGTGCCGGCATTGCCATCATCGGCCTGGCCGGGCGCTTTCCCGGTGCGAAGAACGCGGACGCCTTCTGGCGCAATCTTTGCCAGGGGGTCGAAGGCATTTCGTTCTTCACCGACGAGGAGCTGGCAGCGGACGGAATTGATTTTCCACGGAGTGAAGCCAGTTACGTAAAAGCCCGTGGTTGGATGGAAGGCGCCGATCTTTTCGACGCCGGGTTCTTCGGGATAAACCCGCGCGAGGCCGAGGTAATGGACCCGCAGCACCGCGTTTTTCTGGAATGTGCCTGGGAGGCGCTGGAAAACGCCGGGTACGATCCCGGGAAATACGACGGCGCCATCGGGGTGTTTGCCGGCATGAGCATGAACACCTACCTCGCGCACAACCTGCTCGCCCATCCGGAACTCATCGCGCAACTCAACGAACACCAGTTGATGCTCGGCAACGACAAGGATTTTCTGCCGACGCGCGTCGCCTACAAATTGAACCTCCGCGGTCCAGCGCTGAACATCCAAACCGCCTGTTCTACTTCGCTGGTGGCCGTCTGCATCGCCTGTCAAAACCTCCTGGCCTATGAATGCGACCTGGCCCTGGCGGGCGCAGTCTCCATCACGTTCCCGCAAAAGCGCGGTTATTTTTTCCAGGAAGGCGGCATTGCTTCGCCGGACGGCCATTGCCGCGCGTTCGATGCCCGGGCGGCGGGCACCGTCGCCGGTGAGGGCGCGGGCATCGTGGTTCTGAAACGGCTGGAGGATGCAATGACCGACGGCGACACGATTTACGCCGTCATCAAAGGGTTCGCCCTGAACAACGACGGTTGCAACAAGGTCGGCTATACCGCGCCGAGCGTCGAGGGCCAGGCTGAAGTCATTGCTGCCGCGCAGGCGATGGCGGATTTCTCACCGGATACCATCGGTTACGTTGAAACGCACGGCACCGCCACGCCGTTGGGCGACCCGATCGAAATGGAAGGATTGACGCGGGCTTTTCGCAGCGGGACGGACCGAAAACAGTTTTGCGCCATCGGTTCGGTGAAAAGTAATGTCGGCCATCTCGACGTTGCCGCCGGCGTCACCGGCCTCATCAAAACTGCGCTGGCACTGCACCATAAACAGATTCCGCCCAGTCTGCATTTTGAATCACCAAACCCGAAAATCGATTTCGCGAACAGCCCGTTTCACGTCAACACGAAACTCGCCGATTGGAAAAACGGCGAAACTCCGCGCCGCGCCGGGGTCAGCTCCTTCGGTATCGGTGGCACCAATGCGCATGTCGTGCTGGAGGAAGCGCCAACGGCGGGAGAGACGAGTGCCGACGCACAACGCCCGGGTTGTAGCGCAGACCGGCAGTTTGCTGTGTCGCGGATTGGCAATCCGCTAGACACACAGCCGGCGGGCGCCAAGGCGACTGCCAGTCTGCGATACGGCACGTTGCCAACCTGCGCTACCCCGTGTCTGCTGTTACTCTCCGCCCGGACCGAAACTGCGCTTGACCAGGCAACCGCCAACCTCGCCGGACACCTGAAACAATATCCGGAGCTCAATCTGGCCGATGCCGCATATACCTTGCAGACCGGACGTTGTGACTTTGGACATCGGCGCATGCTGGTTTGCGGGGATGCCAATGACGCCATCGGCGCGCTGGCAACACCCGACGCGAAACGGGTGTTCACCGGCGTGTTGAAACGCGAAAACCCGCCGGTGGTTTTCATGTTCCCCGGACAGGGCGCGCAGCAGGCGAATATGGGGCTGGGGCTTTATCAAAATGAACCCGTGTTCTGCGGGCAGGTGGACCGTTGTTGCGAGCTGCTGCAGGAGCAACTCGGCCTCGACCTGTGGGCCGTACTTTATCCCGAACCGGAAAATGTTGAAGCGGCCATGGAGCAATTGCGGCAGACGGCCATCACGCAGCCGGCTTTGTTTGTCATCGAATATGCGCTGGCGAAATTGTGGTTGAGCTGGGGGGTGGTGCCGGAAGCCATGATCGGCCACAGCCTCGGCGAGTATGTGGCCGCCTGCCTGGCGGAAGTGTTCCCCCTGGAAGATGCGCTCAAACTGGTGGCGGCGCGCGGACAACTGATGCAACAGTTGCCCCGCGGCGCCATGCTCGCCATCCGCCTGCCGGAAGCTGAAGTGCGGCCGTTGCTGAACGACCAGCTTTCGCTTGCGACAGTCAACAGCCCGGCGCTCTGTGTGGTGTCCGGGCCTGTTGAGGATGTCGAAACGTTGCGACAAGGGCTCGAGCGTCGAAGTATCGCCGCCACGCCGCTCCAGACTTCGCATGCATTTCATTCGGCCATGATGGAGCCGGTGTTGAAACCGTTCGCGGAACTAGTCAAAACCTTCCGCCGTCTGCCGCCGCGGGTTCCTTTTCTTTCGAATGTCACCGGCACCTGGATCACCGCCGACCAGGCAACCGACCCGGGTTACTGGGCGAAGCATCTGCGCGCGACGGTGCGGTTTGCCGATGGCCTCGGCGAATTGCTGAAAGAACCGGGACGGGTTTTTCTAGAAGTGGGGCCGGGCCACACCTTGAGTTCGCTGGCGAAACAGCACCCGTCCCGAAATCCGAGCACCCTGGTGCTTGCTACGCTGTCGCCCGGCAAAAGCGAAGCCTCGGACGAAACCGCGCTGCTCACGGCGCTCGGCCGGCTCTGGCTTGCCGGCTTGCCGGTCAACTGGCGTGGTTTTTACGCCCGAGAACGGCGAAAGCGTGTGCCCTTGCCGGCCTATCCGTTCGAGCGGAAGCGTTACTTCGTCGACCCGAAGAAAACCGGCCACGCACCACCTGTTTCCACCGGCGAAGCCGGGATGGAAGAGCCGGCGGAAGTGCCAGTGAAAATCATTAGAGTCCCCAGCTCCGCCGTTGAGGAAGCACCTGCCGGGAAAGGCCGGATTGCCGCCGAGTTGCGGGAGATTTTGGGTGGATTATCCGGGCTGGATTTCGCTGAAATCAGCGGCGACACCACGTTTATGGAAGCGGGGTTTGATTCGCTGGCCCTGACCCAGCTCAGTCTGGCGACCGAAAAGAAACTCGGCGTTCGCGTCACCTTCCGGCAGTTGCTGGAGAAATTTTCCACACTGAACACACTCGCTGCGCAGGTTGAACTTGAGCTTGGCAGGAGTGGAGGCGGCAGGATTTTGACTGAAAGATCCGAAATCCGAGGTCCGGAATCGGAAACGGATAAGAGCCTCCTTACGTCGGCTCCTGCCATTCCACTGACCGATGCGCAAAGGGAGGTCTGGTTCGCGTCGCAAATGGGCGACGCCGCGTCCTGCACATTCAACGAATCCCGGTTGCTGCGTTTGCGGGGGACGTTGGCGGTGAATTCCATGATGGCGGCTCTGCAAAAACTGGTAGCGCGGCACGAGGCGCTGCGCACCACGTTCGCACCGGCCGGCGATGTTCAACAAATTCACCGGGAACTGACTTTGAAGGTTCCAACGATCGACTGGTCCGGGCTGGCAACGGACGAGCGGGAGGTGCGGCTGGAATCGTTGCAGCAGGAAGACGCGCGACAACCCTTTGACCTGGTGCACGGCCCGTTGTTGCGCGCACGGCTGATTGGTTTGGGCAAACAACATCATGTGTTGATGCTGACCGTCCATCACCTGGTCTGTGACGGCCATGCGTTCGGCATTGTGTTGTGCGAACTGGGTGAACTTTATTCCGCCGCCGTCCATCAGGTTCCGGATACACTGCCGCCGGCGTTGCCATTGGGGGAATACGCCGCCAGGGTGGCGGAAAGGAAACAGGATACCGGGTATGCGGCGGCTGAAACTTTTTGGCTGGACCAATTTGCCGGCGGAGCGCCGGCGCTGGAATTGCCGACGGACGGGCCGCGACCGGCTGCCTGGACGTTCGCCGGAGCGCGCGAAACCCATCGGCTGCCGGCAGCCCTCGGCCAGGGGCTGAAGCGCCTGGGCTCGCAACAAGGTTGCACTCTGTTCACGACGCTGCTCGCCGTTTACGGGTTGTGGCTGCGCCGTCTGACCGGCCGGGAGGAACTGGTGGTCGGGATTCCCACCGCGGATCGAGCGATGGACGGCGGCGACCGGCTCGTGGGCCATTGCATCAACTTCCTGCCGCTGCGCTGCCGGATTCCCGATGATCTGGATTTCGCCGGCCTGCTCCAAAAGGTCAAACAGGATTTTTTGAAAGCTTTTGAGCACCGGCAATTCACGTTCGGCAGCCTGATTCAAAAATTGAATCTGCCCCGCGACCAGAGCCGGATGCCGCTGGTGCAGGCGACCTTCAATGTCGAGCATTTGGCCGGGGGACTGAAATTCTCCGGCCTGGAATGCGAACTGGCTGCCAATCCACACAGCTTTACCTGCTTCGATCTTAATTTCAATGTGCTCGAAACCGACGGGACGCTGCTGCTCGACTGCCGCTACAACACGGCCCTGTTTTCGGCGGCCACCATCCGGCGCTGGCTGGGACATTTCCAAACCCTGTTGGAAAGCGCCGTCGCCCGCCCGCAACGGCAAGTCGCCCGGCTGCCGATGCTATCGGCGGACCAACGACGGCAAACCCTGGAGGAATGGAACGCTACCCGGATCGATTTCCCGCGCAACCAATGCATCCATCAACTTTTTGAGGAACAGGTGGAGCGGACGCCGGATGCCGTCGCGGTCGTCTTCCTGGACCAGACGCTGACCTATCGGGAGTTGAACCGCCAGGCGAACCGGCTCGCGCGTCGATTGCAGGAGCGGGGGATTGGGCCGGACAAAATCGTAGCGCTTTCGATGGAGCGTTCCCTGGAGATGGTGATTGCCATGTTGGCCGTGCTGAAGGCCGGCGGCGCGTATTTGCCGCTCGATGTCAACTGGCCGGTCGAACGTTTGAACTATATGCTCGGAAATTCGCGCGCCCACCTCGGCCTGGAACGCGACGAGGTCGTTGCCCTGCTGGCGGCGGCGGACGGCCGTGACGACGGCAACCCGAACAGTGATGTCCAACCGGGCCATCTGGCCTATGTCATTTACACCTCCGGTTCCACCGGCAAACCCAAAGGCGTGGCCATCGAACACCGTAACACGGTGAATTTCATCCATTGGGCCCGGCGAATCTTTTCACCGGAGGAACTTCACGGCGTGCTGTTCGCGACTTCCATCTGTTTCGACCTTTCGATTTTTGAATTGTTTGTCCCGCTGAGCTGCGGCGGCAGCGTGATTCTGGTCGAAGACGTGCTCGACCTACCGTCACTGTTGCATCCGGAGGAAGTCAAACTGATCAACACCGTGCCGTCGGCGATGCGCGAACTGCTCCGCGTCGGCGGCATGCCGGCATCGGTGCGAACCGCCAACCTTGCCGGGGAACCGCTGCCGCCGGCGCTTGCGGACCAGATTTACGAACAAACCTGCGTCGAAAAGGTTTACGACCTCTACGGCCCTTCGGAGACGACGACCTACTCGACTTTTGCCCGGCGCAAGCCCGGCGGAGCGGCGACCATCGGCCGGCCGATTGCCAACACGCAGATTTACCTGCTCGACAAGAATCTTGAACCGGTCCCGGTGGGTGTGCCCGGGGAAATGTACATTGGCGGTGAAGGGGTCACTCGCGGCTATCTGCATGCGCCGGAAGTGACCGCCGAACGGTTCGTGCCGAACCCGTTTGGCGGCGAATCGGAGCGCGGACAGCCATATCCGCACGAACTGGCCGGAAAGGGAGGACCGGAAAACCCCTCCGAAAATCCAGTCACGCGGACTCGGCGGTCCGCGCTCCTTTACCGCACCGGCGACCTCGCGCGCTGGCGGCCGGATGGCACCATTGAATTCCTTGGCCGGGCGGACAACCAGGTGAAGATCCGCGGCTTCCGCGTTGAGTTGGGGGAAATCGACGCCGTGCTCGTGCAGCATCCGGTGATCCGCGAATGCGTCGTGGCGGCACTCGAAGATTCGCCAGGTTTAAAACGGCTGGTGGCTTACCTCGTGTCGGAACCGGACAAGGCAGCCGCCACTGTCGGGGAACTGCGCCGTTTCCTGGAAATCAAGCTGCCGGCGCACATGGTGCCGTCGGCGTTCGTGTTCCTGGATGCCTTGCCGCTGACGCCGAACGGCAAGGTGGACCGTCAGGCGCTGCCCGCGCCGAAGCCGGCCCGGCGGGAACTGGGGGAGACCTTCGTTGCCCCCGCCACCGCGACCGAGGAAACGCTCGCGCGCATCTGGCGTGAAGTGCTCCGGGTGGAACAGGTCGGCACGCAGGACAATTTCTTTGAGCTGGGCGGCCATTCGCTGCTGATGACGCAGGTGATTTCCCGCGTGCGCGAGGCGTTTCAGGTCGAGTTGCCCATGCGAAATTTTTTCGAGACGCCAACCATTACGGCGCTGGCGGTCGCGATCGAGGCATTAATCATCCAGCAGGTCAGCCGGATGAGTGACGAGGAGGCGCACCGGCTGGTGCACAGCCAAGACTGATTTTTATGCTGATGGAACCTGCAATCGCATCAAGTCCCAACGGATTATCCGCGGCCAAACGGGCCTTGCTGGAAAAGCGCCTGCGTGACGCCCAAAAGACCGATGCGGCCCGGCCCGCAGTTTTACGGCGCCCGGGCGCCGTAAGAACACCCCTTTCGTTTGCCCAGCAGCGGCTCTGGTTCTTTGATCAGCTTGAGCCGAACAGCCCGCTTTACAACCTGCCGACGGCCTTACGGTTGCGCGGGCGGCTCAATCGCGACGCTCTGCAACGGGCCCTCAATACCATCGTCGCGCGGCATGAAGTGCTGCGGGCAAAATTTGAAGCGGAGGACGGCAATCCGGTCCAGATCATCGGCCAGGCGGCGCCGGTGGAACTGCCGGTGATTGACCTGTCGCAGCCAGCCGCGTCCCCGCGCGAAGCCGGATTGCAGCGGTGGCTCGACCAGGAAGCGCGGCGGCCGTTCGATCTTTCGCGCGGCGGGCTGGTGCGCGCCGGGCTGGCGCGGCTCGGCGAGGTCGATCATGCCTTCCTGATTACCATGCACCACATCGTTTCCGACGCGTGGTCGCTCGACGTTTTCTTCCGCGAACTGGCGCTGTTTTACGAGGCGTTTGACCAGGGCCGGGAACCTGCATTGCCGGAACTGCCGGTGCAATACGCCGATTTTGCGGCGTGGCAGCGCGACGGGATGCAGGGGCGCGTGATGGAGGAACAACTCGCGTTCTGGAAGGAAGGGCTCGCCGGCGTGCCGCAATTTTTGGAGCTGCCCGCGGATAAACCGAACCCACCCGTGCAATCATTTCGCGGCGCGCACGTGGAGCGGCGGCTGCCGAAACCGCTCGGCGAGGAATTGAAACGCCTGGGCCGGGCCGAAGCCGCGACGTTGTTCATGACGCTGCTGGCCGCGTTCAAGGTGTTGCTCCATCGTTACACGGGGCAAACGCGGTTGATTGTCGGCTCCCCGGTCGCCGGCCGAAGCCAGTTGGAGACCGAGGGACTGATCGGCTTCTTTGTGAACACCCTCGCATTACACACCGATTTGTCAGGCAATCCGACATTTCGTGAGGCGCTCGCGCGCGTGCGGCGGGCGACGCTCGATGGTTTCGCGCGCACAGATTTGCCGTTCGAGCGCCTGGTCGAGGAATTGCAACCGGCGCGCCACCCGGGGCGCACGCCGCTCGTGCAGGCGCTGTTCACGCTGCAAACCGAAGCGGCACGGAATTTCAAATTGCCAAGGCTGGCCATCGAGCCGCTGACGGCGGACACCGGCACGTCGAAGTTTGATTTGACCCTCGCGGTCGAGGAGGGGCGGGACGGCCTGCGGCTCGAAGCCGAATACAGCACAGATTTGTTCACCGAGGCGACGATGGCCCGGATGTTGGGTCATTTCCAAACCTTGCTGGAAGGAATCGTCGCCAATCCGTCGCAAAAAATCGGCGAACTGCCTCTGTTGACGGTGGATGAGCGGCGCAAAGTTCTGGTTGAATGGAATCCGGTTGACGCGAAGTTTTCGGGTGAGAAATGCCTTCACCGGTTGTTCGAGGAGCAGACTCAGCGGACGCCGGAGGCGATTGCCATCGTCTTCGAAGGGCAGCGCCTGAGTTACGCTGATTTGAACCGCCGGGCGAACCGGCTGGCGAACCGGCTGCGTAGTCTGGGCGTCGGCCCAGAGGTGATGGTAGGGCTTTGCCTGGACCGTTCGGTGGAAATGATTGTGGCCCTGCTGGGCATTTTGAAGGCTGGCGGTGCGTACGTGCCCTTGGAGCCGGCGTGGCCGGCGGAACGGCTGTCCTTTGTCTTGCAGGACGCGCAAGTGTCGGTGCTCGTGACACAAAAGGCGTTGCGGGAGCGCCTGCCGGTTCATGCGATCAACGTGGTTTGCTTGGAGCATGAGTTTGACGAGCAAACTCCGGCGGACGAACAGGATCCAAAGACCGCCGTGCGCCCCGAGAATCTTGCTTACGTGATTTACACCTCCGGTTCGACGGGGCGGCCAAAGGGCGTTTTGGTCACTCACCGGAACGTGGCACGTCTCTTTGAGGCAACGCAGCCTTGGTATCAATTCAGCGGGCAGGACACGTGGACGTGCTTTCATTCGGTGGCGTTTGATTTTTCGGTGTGGGAAATCTGGGGAGCGCTGTTGTTCGGGGGACGGCTGGTGCTCGTGCCGTATCTGACGAGCCGCTCGCCTGAAACCTTTCTCGAACTGCTCGCCCGCGAACGGGTAACGGTGCTGAACCAAACGCCCTCGGCCTTCCGGCAATTGATCCAGGCCGAATCACAAGTCGTGCCGCCGCCTGAACTCTCGCTGCGTCTGGTGATTTTCGGCGGAGAGGCACTGGAGATGCAGAGCTTGAAACCCTGGTTCGACCGCCACGGCGACCGGCAGCCACAATTGATAAACATGTACGGCATCACCGAAACGACGGTCCATGTCACGTATCGCCCCATCGGGATCAAGGACCTCGGCGCGGGCAGCCTTATCGGCGCGCCGATCCCTGATTTGCAGGTTTATATTCTGGACACGCATCGTCAGCCCGTGCCCGTCGGGGTGCGGGGCGAACTGTATGTGGGAGGGACGGGCGTCGCGCGCGGCTATTTGAACCGGCCGGAACTGACGGCCGAAAGGTTCATTTCCGATCCGTTCAGCAACGCGCCGAAAGCGCGACTTTACAAGACCGGCGACTTGGGACGCCGGCTGGCGGATGGGGACCTGGAATTTCTCGGGCGCATTGACAATCAAGTGAAAATTCGTGGCCACCGGATCGAGCTGGGCGAGATCGAGTCGGTGCTCGGCCAACATCCGGCGGTGCGCGAATGTGCGGCCGTGCTGCGCGAAGATGCTCCAGGCGACCGGCGATTGACAGCGTATGTCGTCGCTGATTCGGGTCGGGTGGAGGCGACGTTCAGGGAACTGCGCGACTTTCTCAACACCAAGTTGCCCGGATACATGATCCCATCGGCGTTTGTCCGGCTGGCATCGCTCCCGCTTAACGGCAATGGCAAGCTGGACCGCAACTCCCTGCCACCGCCCGACGGTCAAAGGTCCGTTTCAGCGGAAAAATTCGTCGCGCCCCGTGACCGTCTGGAAGCGCAACTGGTCAAAATCTGGGAGGAGGTTTTGGAAATCAATCCCGTTGGAATGGAAGACCAGTTTTTCGATCTGGGCGGTCACTCACTCCTGGCGGTGCGGCTCATCGCACGCATTGAAAAGGCTCTTGGGAAGAAGATCCCGGTGGCGGCGGTGTTTCAGTCACCAACCGTTGCCAAATTGGCAGAGGTGTTGCGTCAAAAACATGAAGCGACACCGGCTTCCAGCCTGGTCGAGATTCAGCCCAAAGGCGCGCAGCCTCGGCTTTTTTTTGTGCACGGCGTCGGCGGCGGAATGTTTTGGGGCTATACAAACCTGGCGAGGTATCTGGGCACGGACCAGCCGGTGTTCGCCTTCAAGTCACGCGGCATGGACGGGCTGCCGGAGTTTGCGACCATCGAGGAAATGGCGGCGCATTACATTGCCGACCTCCGCGCGTTTCAACCTCACGGACCCTATCGTCTCGGCGGTTACTGTTTCGGCGGCAACGTCGCCTACGAAATGGCGCGGCAGCTTCAGTCCCAAGGCGAAGAAATCTCATTGCTAGCCCTGATTAACTGCGCGCCCCCAAACTCCGGCTATGCCCATTTTCGTCTCACGCTGCGGTCGGGTCTTAAATTCCTGAAAAACCTGGGCTGTTGGGTCGGTTATTTCTGGCAAATGAATCCTCGGCAGCGGCGCGAGGCTTTCATTTGGAAAATCAAGGCGCTTAAAAAGCGGTTGGGACGTTGCTGCCGACCCTCAAGAATTGACGTTGAAGAAATTGTGGATCTGGCCGCGCAGCCGGAAGACCGACGGCAGTTGTGGGAGGCGCATGTGCGTGCGCTGATCGCGCATCGGACGAAGCCTTATCCCGGCGAGGTCACGCTGTTCCGCACGCGCGGGCATCCGATGGTTTGTTCTTTCGACGATGAATTCGGGTGGCGGGAATTTGCGGCCGGCGTGTCGGTGCACATCATTCCCGGGGCGCACGAAAGCATTCTAGACGAACCGCATGTGCGGACCATGGCCAAGGCCATGAGGGCTTGCCTGCAAGGCATTCAACACAATCAAGACAAAGGAAACACACGATGAACCTTGTTCGATTTTTACTTCGCAAAGCCCCGGGCTTGACGCTGCTGACGGGCTTGGTTGCGTTGGTGGGCGGCGCCTGCAATGCAGGCCTGATTGCGCTGGTGAACACGATCCTGACCCGGCCCGGCGTATCAACGGCGATCATGGTCTGGAGCTTTGTCACGCTGGGGTTGGGCAAGCTGGCGACCACCGTGGTCTCACAGGTGTTGCTGGCGCAGTTCTCCCAGCGGGCCATCGCGGAGCTGCGACGCGGGTTGATCCAGAAAATCCTGACCGTGCCGCTGAGGCATTTCGAGGAGGTCGGGGCACCGCGGCTGATGGTGGCGCTTACTGAGGACGTGTTGAACATCACCCAGGCGTTGTTGATGATCCCGAACTTCGCCGTGAACCTCGCCATCCTCGGTGGAGGCGCGGCTTATCTGGGCTGGTTGTCCTGGAGGGTGGCCTGCGGGACGTTTTTGTTCATTGTGTGCGGGGCGGCCGGATACCGGCTGTTGATTGCGCGGGGCTTCACCCACTTAAGCCTCGCCCGTGCCGAGGAGGACAAACTGTTCAACCATTTCCGCGCGCTGACCCAGGGAATCAAGGAACTTAAGCTGCATCGCAACCGCCGCGGGGAATTTCTCTCCACCAACATTCAAGCCACGACGGAGGATTATTCACGGCATAACATTGCGGCGGAAATCCGTTTCGTCCTGGCGCATGGCTGGAGCCAGCTCCTCTTTTTTGCCCTGGTTGGCCTGGTGCTGTTCCTCTTGCCCTCGGTGCAGAACATCAGCACGCCGGCGCTGACCGGTTATGTCGTGACCATGCTTTATCTAATGGGACCGCTGGCTGGGGTGTTGGGCAGTCTGTCCGCTTTTGGCCGGGCGGAAGTGGCCCTGCAAAACATGGAAAAACTGGGGCTTTCCCTCGCGGCTCACGTCAACGAGAAATGCCCCCTCCACCGGGCGGAACGCGGGACGGAATTTGAAACCATAGATTTGCGGGGCGTCACCCATTCCTATCATCATGAAAAAGATGACAGCCATTTCATGCTGGGCCCGCTTAACCTAAGGTTCCGCCCGGCGGAAATCGTTTTCATCGTCGGCGGCAATGGCAGCGGAAAATCCACGCTGGCCAAGATCATCACCGGGCTTTACCCGCCCGAGAAGGGCGAAATCTGCGTGGACGGGAAACCGGTGACGAACTTGGACCGCGATGACTATCGGCAGTTGTTCTCGGTGGTGTTTTCGGATTTTTACCTGTTCGAAAATCTTTTAGGCCTGAGCACCGTCAATCTCGATGCCCGGGCGCAGGATTATCTGGCACAGTTTCATCTCGATCACAAGGTCAAGGTCCGGGATGGCCGGCTTTCCACCGTTGAGCTTTCGCAGGGCCAGCGGAAACGCTTGGCCCTGTTGACCGCGTACCTGGAAGACCGTCCGTTCTACCTTTTTGACGAATGGGCTTCCGACCAGGACCCGCAATTCAAGGAGATTTTTTATTCGCAACTGCTGCCGGAGCTAAAGGCCCGCCGCAAGGCTGTGCTCGTGATCACCCACGACGACAAGTACTTCCCCTTGGCGGACCGCATCATCAAACTGGACTACGGCCGGCTGGCCTACGACAAGCAGATGGAGAACTCATGTTTCGAACCGCACCTTCAGACCCGGGAAACGTCTCTCCAGCCGGTGTTGAATTCCTGAACCCGGTTGCCCACGCTTCGCCGCTGGAATTCGTGGCGGAAAAGCGCAAGAAATAATTCGTATTGCGAGCCAGGTTGGTCAGTGTGGCGGTAAATGTCGCGAGATTAAAGTTCGTGTTCACGGCGAGGAACTGGTTTTGGTCCCAGGCGGCGCGCGTGGTGCCGCCTTCCTGCTGGCCGTAGAGGAGGCGGATGGACGCGCAGTCGTCGCCATAAACACCCACAGCGAGTGTGCCGGAAATGTTCGCGGCGTTGGTGCCGAGCAAGGACGCGCCAGAATTTCCCACCGTGAGATTCACGGCGGCGGCAGAGGCTGGCTCAACATCGGCGTGACGAGCGGGCCGAACTCGCGCTCGGCGGGCAACCGCCCGTTGCGCTCCTCGAACCGTGCGGTGAGCAGCCGCGCGTTGTTCAGAAAACCCTAGTACAGGTGAAACGAAGCCATCTTCACCTTGTTGGAGTCGAACCGACGCCTCAATTTCAGGGAAGAATGGGGTTCTGACCGAGCCATTCTCGCGCGCCTTGTCATTCGCTCGCGAACATGGGATCGAAAAAGCTGGGCGCAACCGAATTTCATGCACTGCCAAGGATTGGAAGGCGCAAGCCTCAAGATCTTGAACCCATAACATGGCCGGGAGTAGCGGTTGAAGGCATAGAGCGGCCCAGTGTGCTTGTTTGTTAGGGCAAAAAATTGGTCCATTGCGTCGCGTTTGAAACGAGAGTCCGGTTTGTGCGGCCCATTGAAGGCGATTCCTTCCGAGCTCAATCGAGGTGGAACACTGTGGCGGAAAAGCACTTGTTCGTTGCCGCAAAGTTCAAATGCAGCACGGCGGCGAAGATATGGATTAAAGGGCGGCAAATTTGCGGGTAAAGTCACATTGTGAGATTGACATTCCGGCTCAGGCGGGCTTCTAATGGCCCACGTAGAGCCGGACGACGCCCTTATGCTTGTCAAATGCATTTGCACCAACTGCGCGGGTCATCTCGAATTTGAGGAGGAAAACGCGGGCGAAACCATCCCCTGTCCGCACTGCGGATTTGAAACCGTCCTGACCCTGCCCGGGACCGAAACGCTCGCCCCGGAATTACTGGCGCTGAGCCGTCGGCGGGCGTTACGGCGACGCCTGGCCCCGCTCCTGGTGGCATTTTTGATCCTCGCTGGGTTCGGCTATGCCCTATACCGGTGGGGGGTGCCGTGTATTGAGGACCTGCTGCCCTCCATCGACAGTACTGGCAAAGCCGTCGTCGTGTTGCTGCTCGGTTGCACGCTGGCCCCGTTCGCCCTCTTCTGGCTGGTCTTCCCCATCCTGCTGTTCTTCCAAATCCGCAAGGGAACAGAGTTTCTGTCCCGCATCGCCGAGACCTTGGAATCCATGCCGCGCGAACCCGCAACCGCGGCTGAGGACTTATCCCCGAACGAAGAAGAGGCGGAAAAGGAAGAGGAGGGTGCGACGCCCGAGTGAGCGGCGACGTGGCTGAGCCCGGGAACGGTGATTTGTCGCAAAGCGGCCGCAGGAGCTACTCCGTAGCGTAACCGAAGGCGCGGCAATAGGGAGCAAGGCGTTGCCGGAAAGGCGCCAGCGCTGCGGCATAGTGGTGCCAGCGGCCGACTGCCCGATCGTGAACCAATTGGGCCGCGTCGTTATAGGTCGGCGAAAAAACGAATTTGCGAGCCGCCGTTTCGTGGAAACGGGCTTGCGCCGAATTCCACTGGAGCCCAAGAAATGCAGTAACGCGCTGTCCCATGGTTTCCATGTTCGTCACGAGGTCTTCGTAACGTGTTTCAAGCCAGTCGAAGCCACCCAGCTCGCGCAGCCGCAGCCAAACATCCATCAGGTCGGCGTAGTGTTTGACGGTGCGTTCGAGGCTAAGGAAATTGGCGTTGGTGGGGGTCAGCACCAGGTTCTGAAAGAAGCAACTCACGATGACGTCGCGGGGATCGCGCAAGGCGATGATCACTTTTGAATCCGGAAACAGCCGCAGCCAAAGGTGCAGCGCCGCCGTTGGGGAGGGGTTTTTGTCCAGCCACACGCCAGCGTTGGCCCCACCGGGCAATTCTCGCAAGAGGCTCTTCAGGTACCGTTCGCGCAATTCGGAGCGGCGCGCGGGGCTCAGGTCGTTGAGCTCTTTCAACTTCAAGGGCTGGGAGGCCTGCATCGGCGCGAGCTGATACCAAACTTCCTGCGGAAAGGCTTCCGATTCATCAATGGCAAGCAGGTCCGGATGGGCCCCGAGGATTTGCTCGAGCAATGTGGTCCCGCTGCGCGGGTGTCCGCCCAGAAACGCCAAGGGCCGCTGGCTGGGAAAAGCAGGACCTTCCGCGCGCCAGCGTTGAATCGTTTCCGGAGTGAACTCGGCGAGCAAATCTCGGCGCCGCCGGTCCGCCCGGTCGTAATCCTGTTCCATCCGGGCAGTGTTGGCCATCCCACGCGCCTGGGTCTTGGCCTCACCCAGCCAGCGTAAGGCCTCGGTATGCTGGCCGAGAGCGTCCAGCACCACGCTGAGCAGGTGTCGGCTCGAATAGCCGACGCTGGGCTCGAGGGAACCGGTCTGCAGCAGGTCGCGCAACACCGTTTCAGCTTCCGCGTTTCGTCCCTGGCGATGAAGCAGGAGCGCGCGCACGCACAGCGCCTGGGGGTCCCTGGGATGCTGCGTGAGGCAGGCCTCGACGCATTCCCAAGCGGCATCCAGGCGCCGCTCGCGTTCGAGCCAGGCGGCAAGGCTCAGGCGCGCATGGACAGAACCGGGATCGGCGGCGACGGCCCGCTCGAAGCAGGCACGCGCCTGGTCCAGGCGCCGGAGCCGATGAAACTGCTGGCCGAGCAGGACCAGCAGGGAGACGTCACGAGGCGCAAGTTCTCCCGCCTGGCGAAAAGCCCGCTCGGCCAGCGCAAAATTCAACGCTCCCATTTCGGCGATTCCCAGCTCAAACCACAACTGCGCCACACGCGGGAACCGCTGCGCCAGGTCACGATAGCTCGCCAGGGCGGGACCGGGCTGGCCGCCAACCAATTGTTGCTGCGCGTTCTGCCAGCGCGCCAATTGCCGCGGGAGGCGCTGGAGTTTTCGAAGATCCGTAGTCATGAGGCCGGCAAGGACCTGCTTGCAATCGGTTGGGCTAAGGCGCCATCCCGGCAGGAACCGGCGCCAGAAGCCTCTAACGTTCTAAGGCCACTCGAACTCACGCCGAAGCGAGGTCCGGCTCGACACCCGAGAACACCGGTCCGTAGTTTCCTGCCGGAATAGCTTGAGTGAGCCCTTAGCGAGGATCGTGCCACCACGAATGAGAGCAGGGCTCACGCTTTTGACAAAACCGTGAAAACACACGGGTTTCCACAGGAATCACAACATTTTGGAACATGAGTCGCCTTTCCGCGAACTTGGGCCGGGACTGGATTAAGTAGTCTCAGTGCAAATAAAATTTGCTGTGCTGCAAAGTTGATTTGCAGCCGCGGGCCGATTACGAAAGCCACCAAGCGGCACTCAGGCAGAGATGTTGCGTTGCCCGTTCGGCTCATTGCCGGGAAGTCAGACGCCACCCGGACTGGTTCTTGTAGTCAGGCGATCACTTTGTGGGTAAGTTGAAGTCTGCTCGACGATGAATCCGGGTTTGAAGTGGCGGTTGATAGCTCTTGGCCTGGCTGTGGGCCTGATGGGCGCGTTGATTGTCCTGGTCACATTCACCGCCGAAGGGCGCGCGCGTGAAGCAAGGGACCGGTTAAGCCAGGTGGACTCGGAAAGCTTCCGGCTCGCCGAGCGCTTTAAGGATCGATTACGAGAAGTGAACGACAAAATGAGGCGTTACGCCAGTTTTCATGAACCAGCGGTCTGGGAGGAATTCAAGGAGGCGAGCCGAGGGCTCCAGTTCTGGATCGAGCAGCAGGGGGTGCGGATGCAGACCGAACGCGAGAAGGGGGTGCTGAGCCAAATGAAAGGGGCGTATGATGATTACACGCGGCGGGCCGCGGAACTGCATGCACTGATGGAGTCTTCCGGCAAATCCGGCGCATCCCTGGCGGACTACAATAGCTTTTTCGAAGAGTCACGTCGGTTGGTGGACTTGTCCCAGAAGCTGGGACTGGCCCACTACGATTCCCGGAACCTACTCCTGGCGCACGCGAGCCGCACCCTCACGCAGCTCCGAGAACTGGTGCTGGGGCTGCTCGCGCTACTGTTTTTGTTCGGGCTTGCGCTGGCGGGCGTGGTTTACCGCGACCTCATTGCTCCGTTGCGTCTTCGGTTGGTGGAGACCGAAGCGCTGGCGGAACGCAACGAGAAGCTGGTTTCCCTGGGCGTCCTGGCGGCCGGTGTCGCTCACGAGGTGCGCAACCCCCTCACCGCCATCAAGACTGCGCTTTTCAGCCAGCAGCGCAAATTTCCCTCCGGCTCGCCTGGCCGGAACGAAGCCGAGGTTATCGAGCGCCAGGTCGTGCGGCTGGAAAGAATTGTCAACGACTTTCTCCGGTTTGCGCGCCCGGCCAAACCGGAACGGGTGGCCGTGCCGGCGGACCTGCCGCTCAAGGAAGTGCAAACCCTGCTCTCGCCGCAGTTGGAAAAGGCGGACATCCAGCTACTCCGGGAAAACCACAGTCCGCTGCGGATCAAAGTGGACGCAGGGCAAATTCAGCAGGTTTTGATTAACCTCGTGCAAAACGCAGCCGACAGCATCGGCCACGGCGGCACTATCTTCTTGCGCGCCCGGCCCGACCGCAAGCGCCTGGCCGGCAAGGATGCCGATGTCGTGGTGCTTGAGGTCGCCGACACCGGCAAAGGTATTCCCCCGGACGTGGAGAAGCGGCTCTTCGATCCGTTCTTCACCACGAAGGACAACGGCACCGGCCTCGGTTTGTCGATCGCCTCCCGGATCGTGGAGCTCAACGGCGGCGCGCTGCAGTACCAAACCCAGGTGAATCACGGCTCGACTTTCGGCATCGTGCTGCCAAGGGAACTTTAAACGCGCGCGCCGATTCTGCAGAGGGAAGCGTCGGAGTGGGGACGGCCGCGTTCCCTCCCGTAGTTCGCTTGGGACTGCTGACTCGGGGACGTGGCCGTCCCCGCCCCGGCGGTGGGTTCGTGCTGCTTGGAGAAGCGCGGCGGATTGTGGATTTCGGATTTTATTTGCTTCCATTTAGCTCCGGTGTAAGTGATATCTGATGATTGGTGATTCTTTCCATGATGGAGCCTTCTAGAATACTCTTGATCGAAGACGATCCGGGCATCAGCGGCACGCTCCGCCAGGTGTTCGTGGACGAGGGTTACGAAGTGGAGGTCGAAGCGCGCGGCGATACGGGTCTGGCACGCGCGGGCCGGGAGGCGTTCAATGTTGTGGTGACGGATTTGAAACTGCCTGGCTTGAGCGGGTTGGAGCTGGTCAGGCAATTGCACGCGGCGCAGCCGCGGCTGCCGATCATTCTGGTGACCGCCTATGGCACCACGGAGACGGCGATCGAGGCGACCAAATTTGGCGCTTACGATTACCTGCTCAAACCGTTCAATGTCCCGGACCTGCTCGACCTGGTTCGTAAAGGGGCCGACAGCAATCGGCTCATGTCCGAACCGGTGCTGCTGGGGGCGGATGGTGCCGGCCGCGATGCCCTCGTCGGCCACAGCCCTGCCATGCAGGCCATTTACAAAGAGATTGGCCGCGTCGCCTCGAAGCCGGTCAACGTGCTGATTCGCGGCGAGACCGGAACCGGCAAGGAATTGATTGCGCGCGCCATCTACCAGCATAGCGATCGTACCAACGCGCCGTTCGTCGCGATCAATTGCGCGGCCATTCCGGAGACGCTGCTCGAGAGCGAGTTGTTTGGACACGAGCGGGGCTCTTTTACGGGCGCTCAGGAGCGGCGCATCGGGCGGTTCGAACAGGCGGACCACGGGACCATCTTCCTGGATGAGATCGGCGACATGAGCCTGGGCACCCAGGTGAAGCTGATGCGTGTGCTGCAGGAGAAGTGCCTCGAGCGGGTGGGCGGGAAGGAAACCATTCCCGTGGACGTGCGGGTGCTGGCGGCCACCCACCAGGACTTGGAAACCGCCATCCGCCAGAAGCAGTTTCGGGAAGATTTGTATTACCGGCTGAGCGTGGTGGTTATTCAGTTGCCCGCGCTGCGGCAACGCCGGGAGGATATCCCGGACCTCGTCCGACACTTCCTGAAGCGACATGGCCCGGAGCTGGGCAATCCGAACCCTTCCATCCATCCGGAAGCGATGGATTTTCTGCAGGGGCACAACTGGCCGGGGAATGTGCGGGAGCTGGAGAATGTGGTGCGCAAGGCGGTACTCCTGGCTCAGAGTTACACCATCAACCTGGACCACGCCCGGACCGCGCTCAATCGAACCAGCGAGCTGACCTATTCCCCCGCGCGGTCCTTTGGCGATTACGTCGATGAATTGCTCGGTGCCGCCCAACGAGGCGAGATCGACGACGCCTACGCTCGAATTGTCGGCAGCGCCGAGCGCGAGCTCTTCACCCGCGCCATCAAGCTCGCGCAGGGCAACCAGGCGAAAGCCGCTCGCTGGCTGGGGATCTCCCGCATCACCATGAAGGCCAAGCTCGTCCAATTCGGGCTGCACCCGGCGCAGGAGCAGGAGACCGGAGCGTGATGGTCGTGGTTCCAGCAGAGGATGGCAAAGCGATTACGGGACGGGGTACTATCAAAAAGCTTGCCGCCCCTTTTAATTCCCGGTAATTGCAGGGTTTGAGGATGAGTCGCCCGCGGTCACATCCAGACCAACAATTTAATTACAAGAATGACCTCGCGGCAACGAACTGGAATGTGTTGACCAATCCGACCCTCCCCGCGAGCCCTTGTTTGTTCATCGACCCGACACCGGCTTACGGCGCGAAACCGTTCTACCGCGTCGTTGAACAGAAGCTCTTGAGGCGCGCCTATTGCGGAGGAGTGGCATTCAGGCCCCATTCCTTTTTCGGTTGCGGGCCCATCGTAAATTCGAGGGTGCCGCCTTTTTTCAGCTCACTGTAAGGCAGAAAGGGGGTTGGCCAGTCTTTGCCGTTCAGCTTGACCGACTGGACGTAGATGTTCTGGTCGGAAAGATTCTCCGCGGTCATCGTGAATCTCCTTCCGTTTGAGAGGCGCATGACAGCCTTCTTAAGGCCTGGGCTGCCGATGACGTAATAATCGCTTGCGGGGCAAACGGGGTAGAAGCCCAGGGCGGTGAAAATATACCAGGCGGACATCTGACCGCAGTCGTCGTTGCCGCTGAGTGAATTCGGCTGGTTGCCGTACTGGGTCTTGCTGACCTCATGCAGGCGCTGCGCGGCTTTCCATGGCTGGCCGGCGTAACAATAGAGATAGATGATATGATGACTGGGCTCGTTGCCGTGCCAGTATTCGCCGATTCGGCCCTGGATATCAGTGGCGCCTTTGGCCTGGTTCGGCTCCTGGTAGGCAAACAGCGCGTCCAGTTGTTTCGTGAACGCCTCCTTGCCGCCCACCAAGCCAATCATTGCCGGGACATCCTGCGGATTGTAGAAGGTGTATTGAGTGGCTGTGGCTTCCGTGAAGTCGGCTTGGGCACCTTCGCCGTAGGAATGGGGATCAAACGGAGTGCGCCACTTGCCGCTGGCATCTCTGCCGCGGGTCTGGCGGGTTGAAGGATCGAAGACGTTTTTGTAGCTGCTGGCCCGTTTCGCGAAATAGGCATAGTCCTCCTGTTTGCCGAGTGCCTTCGCCATCTGGGCGATGCAGTAATCATCGAATGCGTACTCGAGGGTCTTGGACACCGACTCGTTCTCCTGGTCGCACGGAACCCAGCCCAGTTGCCGGTAGGCAGCCAGGCCGTCGTAATTGGGATTCATGGCCGTGGTCTTGATGGCGTTATAAGCACGCGCTTTGTCGAAGCCTTTGACGTCTTTCAAAAAGCCGTCGGCGATCACCGGGGCGGCATGGTAACCGATCATGCACCACGTTTCGTTGCCTTGCAGGGACCACATCGGGAGGAGATGATCGGCGCTCTGGTCGTAATGAGCGAGGAGGGAGTTGATCATGTCGGAATCGCGCCGGGACTGGATCAGGGCGAACAGCGGATGTGTCGCTCGGAACGTATCCCACAGCGAAAAGACGGCATAGTTTTGGAACCCTCTCGCCCGGTGAATGTTTGAGTCAAACCCACGGTACTCTCCATTGACGTCTTGGTAAAGGTTGGGGGCGAGGAATGCGTGGTACATGCCGGTATAGAAGGTTTCCTTGTCCCACTGCGAGCCTTCGACCTCGATACGGCTGAGCTCGAGGTCCCATTTGTCCCTGGTCTTGCGCACGACTCGTTCGAAGTCCCAATCGGGGATCTCCGAATCGAGGTTTTCGAGGGCATTGGCGGCACTCACGGCGGAGATGGCAACCTTGACCATAATGGGTTCTTCGGCGTGCGTTTTGTAACCGGCGAGGAACTGGAGGTTCGTGCCCGCAGCTTCGTTGCGGCTGCGGAAACGATAGGTGCGGAAGCTGTCATATTTAACCTCGCTGCCGTTGCTCATGATTTTGTAATTGTCAAAAGGCCTGGAGTAGCGCGCGGCGAAATAGAGGTAGCGCTCTTTGGCCCAGCCGTTGACGAGGTGGAAGCCGGTGACGGTGGACTCGTTTTCGACGCGGACATGCGACCAGATGAGCTTAAACCGTTTGCCGCTGAGAAAATGCTGGAGGTCGGTCATGATCCAGGCGTTGTCACTCTGGGGGAAAGTGAAGCGCATCAGGCCGGCGCGCTCGCCCGCAGTGAGTTCGACCGTCACGTTATTGTTGAGAAGCTTGACTTTGTAATAGCCGACCGAAGCCGATTCCTGGTCGTGGGAATAACGAGCGCGATAACCGGAATCCGGGTCTTCTTTCGCGCCGGGCACAAGCTTCGGCTCGCCGATTTGCGGCATGAAAAGGAAATCGCCGAGGTCGGGAATGCCGGTGCCGGTTAAGTGGGTGAGGGTGAACCCCATGATGGAGGTGTCCGAGTATTCGTAACCCGAGGCCGTTTCCCAAAGGTCGCGGTCGGTATCCGGGCTGAGCTGGACCATGCCGAAAGGAGCGGAAGGGCCGGGATAAGTGTTGCCCTCACCCTGTGTGCCCACGAAGGGGCGGACGTAGTCGGAAACGTGAGCGTCCGGGGCGGCGGGGAGAGCAGTTGACGTTGCGAGCAAGACGGCTGGGAAGAGCAGTGAAACGTGAAACATGAAGCGTGAAACGTAAACCGTGGCGCGTGGAGCAGCAGAATGGAGGCGGTGGTTCATAAATGCGTGCAGGCGATTCGTCATCAGACTGCAGACGTGATACAGAAGGTTTGCAGAATTGCACGCAAGAAACAGCGAAGTGTCCACGGCGGTAGAGACAACACCGCTTGTCAAATCGCCGCTCCCCCCCGCGGTAAACGCATCCGGGGCTGGTCACCCATTGCACGGAGCGCGTCGTTGCGCCAGCCAACCTGCAACTTTCAGCCTTCAACCTGGAACGCTCCAAAAGCGACTTCCGTGCCGGCTACGGTTCTTGAGCCGCTCGCTGGGCTGGCGGCGCGTTGGGGCAACGTGCCTTACCTGCTCAGGCGCCGATGGTCTTCCTAAGCACGGCCAGGCTTTTCGGAACGGCGATGTCAGGATCCTCTTTGCCCTCAAATTCGAGGCAGCAGTAGCCGGTGTAGCCAGCGTCGGAAAGGATGCCGGCGATGCGCGGGTAATCCAAGTCGAGCGTGTACCATTCGCCGCCGCCGTAGTAGGTCTTGGCCTGCACGTAAACGGTTTTCGGGGCGATTTGTTTGAGCTTGTCGTAGGGGTCCTCCATGAAATTGCCGGTGTCCATCAGGGCGCCCAACCAGGGAGACGGGACGGCTTTGATGAGGCGGAGTTGACCTTCCGGCGTGCGGCTCAGGCCCCAGTGGTTTTCGAGGGCCATGACCACGCCGCATTGCTCGGCCTTGGGGATGCATTTCTCGATGCATTCGATGCACCAGTTGAAACCGTCGTCCTCTTTGCAGCCGGGCAGGATCGGCTCGATGCCGCGCGCCTTCATTAGGTCGTCAAAGTCTTTGATGGTGTTCCAGCGACCGGAGTTGAGGCGGATGCTCGGGATACCCAGTTCATAGGCAATTTCGAGGCACTTGTGCGCGTGCTCGACCTGTCTCTGGCGCTCGGCAGGGTCCTGCTGGACGAAATTCTGGTGAATCGAGAGGCAAACCAGGTCGACGCCGTTGCGGAAAGCGTGCCGCTTCAGTTTTTGCAAATACGTGCGGTGCTGCGCTGTAAGCGGCTCTTTTTCCGGGATGTCCATTTGCCGATGCAGCATGTCCACGCCCTCCGCGCCGAACTCCGCGGCCTTCTCGACGACCGTTTCGACGGACACTTTCGGATCGCGGAAATGCCAGAAGGAATAGGTGCAGACGCCGATTTTAATCCGCTTCTTGTGGGCGGGCGCCGAAATGGCGGTTTCCCGGGCATGAGCGCCGAGCGCGAGAGTAGCGCCCAGGCCGGCGGTGGCAGTGAAAAATGAGCGACGATTCATAAGAACGCGTTGGTGAGTGGTGATCGGTAATTGGTGATTGGTAACCGGTCGTTAATCATGGGTCGTGTTTCTCCAGTACTGAACAATAGCTCGCGTTTTTTGCAACCAAATTTCGCGAGATAGATACGCTTAGCGCTCGGCCACGGCGGCGCGGGCGAGGAGCACCTTTTGGGTCGGGATGTAGTTGGCGGCGAAGTCACGGCGGAATTGGGCGAAGGTGCCGTTGGCGATTGCCCCACGAACCTCCTCCATAACTCGAAGGTACATACGGGTATTGTGCACACTGAGCATGCGAAGCCCGAGGATTTCGCCCACGTTGAGGAGGTGGCGCAAGTAGGCGCGCGTGAAATGGCGGCAGGCAAAACAATCGCAGCCTTCTTCGATGGGACGGAAGTCGGATTTGCAGGCGCCGGCTTTGATGCTGAGGCTGCCTTTGCGAGTGAAGGCGGTGCCGTTGCGAGCCACGCGGGTAGGCAGGACGCAATCGAACATATCCACGCCGCGCGCGACGAGCTCGACGAGTTGCGCCGGGGTGCCCACGCCCATCGCGTACCGGGGCTGAGTCGCCGGCAGGAACGGCTCGGTCATCTCAATGGCACGCATCATTTCCGGCTCGGGCTCGCCGACGCTCACGCCGCCGATGGCGTAGCCGTCGAAACGGAGCCCGACCAGTTCTTCGGCGCATTCCTCGCGCAAAGCGGCGTTGGCGCCGCCTTGGACGATGGCGAAGACCATCTGCCCGGAGGCGCGGGGCTGCTCGCGGCATTCCTTGGCCCAGCGAATGGTACGCTCCACGGCGGCGCGCAATTCGCGAGGCGTGCTCGTGTGCGGCGGGCAGTCATCAAAAACCATCGCGACGTCTGAGCCAAGCTCGCGCTGAATGGCCATCGCTTCCTTGGGCCCAAGGAACAGGAGGGAACCGTCCAGGTGGGAGCGGAACTCGACGCCGTGGGCCTGGATCTTTCGGATGGTGGCGAGGCTGAAAACCTGAAAGCCGCCGCTGTCGGTAAGGATCGGCGCGGGCCAGTTAATGAACTGATGGAGGCCGCCCGCGGCGCGGATAATTTCGAGGCCAGGGCGGATGTTCAGGTGATACGTATTGCCCAGGATAATCTGGGTGCCCATCTCGCGCAGCTCCCGCGGATCAATGGCCTTGACGCTCCCCTGGGTGCCCACGGACATGAACACCGGCGTATCGATTACGCCATGCGACGTGGTCAACCGGCCGAGCCGCGCCCTGGAAGAGGGGTCGGTCTTTAGGAGTTCGAACATGGCCTCCGCGGTATGCATTTACGATTTACGATTGACGATTGACGCGAGCTGCAATAAACGGCGCGTCAATCGTCAATCGTAAATCGTACATGCGCTGCCTCCGGGTATGAAACTCGTGCCGGGTGGTTATTTTGCAGGGACGACTGCGGGGAGTTCCACCACCATCCCCTCGCGCGCGGCATCGACTTTGAGCGCGCTCTTCTGCGCTGCCACCAGTTGGCGCGCGTGGTCCGCCATCTGGGAAACCTTGGCGTCGTCATGGTCGGGGTCGTGATGGAACAGGACAAGGTGTTTAACCTCGGCCTGGAGCGCGAGGGCGACGACTTCATCGACGCAGCCATGACCCCAGCCAATATGGTCGCTGTATTCTTGCCGATCGTATTGCGCATCCATAACGAGCACATCGACGTGACGGAGGAAATCCGTGAGCTTCTGGTTTTCTGCGCGGGCGAAGTCGGCGGCGGCCGGAGTCTCGGCACCGCGGTTGGTCTGGCGGATTTCGTTATCGGGGAAGAACGCGACGGAGCGGCCGGCGGCGGTGAGGCGGTAGCCGACGCAAACACCCGGGTGGTAGGCGAAGCAGGCGTGAACCTGGAAGTTCCCAAGGGAGAAATTGAGCTGTTTGAGTTCTTCAACGCGGACATTGGCAGGCACCTCGCGGAGCCCGATCGGGAAGAAGGGGTTCTCCATCTGGCTGCTCAGGACGGTTTCGAGGCCGAGGCGCGCGCCTTCGTAGCCGAGGATGCGGACCCGGTTTTGCGACTTATAGACGGGCAGGAAAAACGGCAGGCCCTGGATGTGGTCCCAGTGCGTATGCGTCAACAGGAGGGTGAGGTCGAGCGCTTGGTCACCAAACTCGGTTTGCAGTTCGCGGCCGAGCAAACGCAAGCCGGTGCCCGCATCGAGAATGACAATCTGGCGGCCGGCGCGGAGCTCGAGGCAGGAAGTATTGCCGCCGTATTCCAGGGTGCTGGGACCGGGGGTCGGAACCGAACCGCGCACTCCCCAGAACTTCAGTCGGACTGAAGTCGGCGCTTCTGAAGTGGCCGGGGCGGGTGGGGGCGAAGTTGGCTCAGGCGTCGCCGTCAGATGCGAAAGGAGCCGGAGGAGTTGTTCGAGCTGGATGGGTTTGGCCAGGTACTCATGGGCGCCGGCTTCGAGGGCTTCCTGGCGGTCGGCTTCGAAATCGCGGCCCGAGGCGATGACGATTTTTGTCCCCTTCAGGGCTTCAACGTCGCGGAGCGCGCGGCAAACTTGAAAGCCGTTGCAGGGTGCCATGAGAAGGTCGCAAAGCACCACGTCCGGAAGGTTGAGCTGGGCCGACTGGATGCCCTGCTCGCCGTCGTCCGCTTCAAATACCTGCCACCCGTTTTGGCGAAGCAGTTCTGCCAACAACGTCCGAAATTCCCTTTCGTCGTCGATGACTAAAACAGTTCTCATTCGAGATAAGCCACGGCCGTAAGTCACATCGTAAGCAGGGCTTGGCCGAATGGAAACTCAAAAAGAGAAGGGCGAGCATCACTCGCCGGGCGAGGACCGGAGGGCGAAGCAGGCGATGGCCAGCAACAGGAGGACCACTCCGGTGAGCGCCACTGGCGTAGAAGCAGCCACGACGCCGGCCGACGCCGCCAAAAACCCCAGAAAAGCCAGCGCAAAAAGGATGTAATCACCGGTCGTTCGGTCAGTTGAGTCGGAATAGTTCATGTCAAAGTTAGTCGCCATGTCGTGGCGTGCTCCAATCTAGCGCGTTAAACTTGTTTCGCAAATATTCGACGTGATGCGCTCCAGTGGTAGGCTCGCCGGTGGCAAGCCTCATTAGTTCCTGAGGCGGGTAGCGTAAACCGTGACGATGAACTTTTTCCCGCAACCAGCTCAGGAGGGGTCGATACTCACCGTGGGCGATTTCCGTTTCGAGCGACGGGTGGTCCAGAGCGGCGCGGCGCATGAGTTGTGCGGCATTAACATTGCCGAGGGTATAGGTCGGGAAATAACCAAGGTCGCCCAGGCTCCAGTGAATGTCCTGGAGGCAGCCGTCGGAGTCTTTGGTGATTTTCAGGCCCACCAGCTTCTCGAATTCCTCGTTCCAAAAAGCGGGCACATCCGCCACTTTCAACTGGCCTTCAAGCATTTTGACTTCGATCTCGAAACGCACCAGGATGTGCAAATCGTAAGTCACCTGGTCGGCTTCAACTCGGATGAAGGAAGGCGTGACCCGGTTGACCGCACCGGCCATTTGCGCGGGGCTGAGCTTCTTCAACCCGGGAAAATGCTGGCAGGCGAGTGGGTGCCAATGCTCCCAAAACGAAGGGTGCCGTCCGATGTGGTTTTCCCATAGGCGCGACTGCGATTCGTGAATGCCGAGCGAGGCGGCGACGCCCAGGGGAGTTCCGAAGTGCTCGACGGGCAATCCCTGCTCGTACAAACCGTGGCCGGCTTCATGGAGGATGCCGTAGAGCGACTGCGTAAAGTTCCGCTGGTTGTAGCGGGTGGTGAGGCGGCAGTCGCCAGGGCCGAGCGTCGTGCAGAACGGGTGGGTGGTCGTATCGACCCGGCCGGCGCTGAAATCGAAACCAATGGCTTCGGCAACCTGCCGGTTAAAGGCCTGTTGGGCGGTAACCGGGTGGTCTCCCTCTAACAGGTTTTCGGGAGTGGCGGCGGAGCGTTCCAAGGCCGCACGAAGAATTTCGCCGATGGCGGGGCGCAGCTCGGCGAAGAGCGAGCGCAGTTGGCTGGCGCGCATACCCGGTTCGTATTCATCGAGCAATGCGTCATAGGGTGATTCCTGGAACCCCCAGCGCTGGACCCGTTGCAGATTCAGGTCGAGGAGCTTCTGCAGGTGCGGCTTGAAGATTTTAAACTCGGAGCGCTGGCGCGCTTCTTTCCAGGCCTCGCGAGCGTGCGTGCGAGCGCGCTGGAATTTCTCGACCAGGCTGGCCGGCAGCTTCGTTGCGCGGTCACAGCGGCGGCGCCATTCGCGCACGTTGGCGGCTTCGGGTGATTCGGGCGCGAAGCCGTGCTGTTCGCACTCCGTCAGCCAATCGCCCACGACCTTGCTGGTGAACAGCCGATGGGCATGGCCGCCCAAATAGGCGAACTGCTCCGCACGGAAGTCCAGCCCCTTGGGCGGCATGTAGGTCTCGACGTCCCAGTTAAGCGCTTCGGCAGCGTGGAACACCCAGGCGATCTCGTGCGACCGCTTGAGGAGTTTCCGGTAGGGGGCAAATGACGTCGTCATATGGCCAGTGAATGTGGAATTGCGCGGCGCGAAATTCAAACCCGATTTCAGACGAGCGATGCGTTGATCTCGCCGGCCTGCCAAAGCAGGCGCCCTTCCATGCCGCCGGCCACCACCAGCGTTTGACCGGTGATGTGGCGCGCCAGGGCATCCGAGGAAAGAAAGACTGCGGCCGCGGCGATGTCCGCGGGCCGGCCAAGCTGCGGCAGGGCCATGGTGGCGGTGACCTTCCGAATCATTTTTTCGTCGCCCAGTTTCGCAGCCAGCCGTGGCACTACCGTCCAGCCCGGGCAGATGCAATTGACTCGTCCGCCGCAGTAGGTTCGGGTGTGGGGAGCGAGCCGTGCAATTTCGTTTTTCAACGAGCGGGTAAGGCCGTACGCGATGGCCGCCTTGCCGGACGCATAATCGGCGTGTCCGGCCTCGCCGAAAACCGCGGCAGTTGAGCCAATAAGCACGGCGTTGCCCTGCTTTTGTTTCGCTACCAGGCGCATGAACTCGCGCAGACTGAGAAACGCCGTGGTCAGCACGCCGTCGAGGGTCTGCCGCCACTGACGCAGGCTCATTTGGTGCAGCGCCACGTCGCGAGTTTCCCACGCGCCGGCATTGGCAACGAGGATATCGACGCGGCCAAAGTGCTTCGCCGCCTGGGCGAAAAGCCGGCGGGTGTCGATTTCGCTGGCGAGATCGGCCCGCACGGCAAGCGAGTCGGTGCTCTCGAGCTCTCCCCGAAGCGCATCAACCTTCGCGCGCCCGCGGTGGTAGTGAAGCACCAATCGGGCGCCTTCCGCAGCGAATGCCCGGGCGATTCCGGACCCGATTCCGCCCGAGGCGCCGGTGATCATAACCACCTTTCCATTCAGGAGCGTATCCATAGGGGCCACGGTTTAGCGCAAAAACCTTCTGAAGGCCAGCGGTTCACACCGCCTCCCCCAAACGGGGGTAACACCAGAACTCTCGGTCACACTCTCAGCCGTCCAAAGCGGCAGAGGACTGCCGCACTCCAAGACCTGGCGGAAGTACTTCGTGCGCCAGGAACACGCTTGCGTTTTGGAGTGCGGCTGTCCTCTGCCGCTTTCCTTCGTCAGCACACTGATGACCGATTTTAACTCGCCGGCGGATCGCCGCAGTGCGCCCGCCAGGAAACGTAGGCGGCTTCGTCGGAGAGCTGCGCCTCGATGGCCGCCCCGAGCGGCTCGGCGCGGACAGTGCCCGAGAAGACCGCGCGATCGCCAATCGAGTTTTCGATTAAAAACGTGGGGCGCTGCGTTACTTGCAAGGCGTGGAACTCGGCAGTGGTCGCTTGTGTCCGGGCGGCGACCTCGGGCGACTTGGCGCGGGCCAGGAGCTTGGCCGGGTCCAACCCCGCGGCCTCGGCGGCGACCGCCACCGCGACTTCCCAGCGGCCGACTTTCTTGCCTTCGCGGACGGCCGCGTGAGCTATGGCCAGGCGAACCTGGTCATCCGTAACCCCAAAATCCTTCGCGGCCTCCGCGACGTAGTTGGGGGCCAGGTATTCTTTGATTTCCGCATCGAACCAGCCAGAGTTGAGCTTGAAGGGTGAGCGCATGACAGTGCCGCTGCGCCGGTAAAACCAATCGCACTGGCTGGCGGACACCGGGTAGGTCTCGGGTGACATGAGCGCGATTTTCCAGCCAAACTCGGCGCGGCCGCCGTAGCGTTGCTTCAGCTCGGCCCAGGCCGGCTCGGCCCAATAGCACCAGGAGGAGATGACCTCTAGATAATATGTGACGTGGAGCATGGGGAAACATTGACCTCACTAGTGGCAAAAGGCCAGTGGGTTTTTAGGTCTGCCTAACTTGTCCCCTTGAGGAAATAATTCTGCTGCTTGGCACTGATGGGCATTCCCAGCCTCTCCATCACCTGCAGCATATCCTCCCAGACGCGGCGCTTTTCGGCCGGCGCCTGGTTTCGCAGCAGATAGGCGGGATGGTACGTGGGCATGAGCGGTGTGCCGCGATAGGTCCGCCATTGGCCACGGAGTTTGGTGATGCCAATGGTTTTGCCCAGCAAACCTTCCACCGCGGTTCCTCCGAGGGCGACGAGCACGCGCGGGCGGATTAAGTCGATCTGTTCCTGCAGGTAGGGGATGCACGTTTGCATTTCCGCCGGGGTCGGCTTTCGGTTGCCGGTGGCTTGTCCCGGTGTGTCGGGTCGGCACTTCAAAATGTTGGCGATATAGACCGAGTCGCGCGACAGGCCCATGGCCTGAATGATTTTCGTGAGGAGCTGGCCGGCCACCCCGACGAAAGGTTCGCCCTGCGCGTCTTCATCGGCGCCGGGCGCCTCGCCGACGAACATGAGTTGCGAGTTGATGTCGCCTACGCCGAACACCACGTTCTTGCGCGAAGCGGCCAGGTGAGCGCACTTCACGCAAGCCATCGCCCGGTGGCGCAATTCGGCAAAGGTGGCAGCTTTGGCCTCGGTGCTGAGCGCCGGGAGCGAAGCGGCCGGGGCGTTCTCACCCGTCAGGGCCAGGGGCAGAGCCTGCGCGACCGCGAGTTCGGGATCCGCACGCCTGGGCTGCGGGGCGGGAGGTCTTGCAACGAGTCTTTCAACGTGTGGTGACGCAGGAACGGGTTTGGCGGAAGAACCGGGTGAGAACCCGGCCTGCCTCGAGCGGTTCAGGGAAGCCAGCGTTTCCGGCTTAACCGGGACAAAGCGAACGCCGCGCCTCTTCAGTTCCTCGACGTGTTGAATGGCCGCGTCGAGCAGTTGGGTATAGGCACAAGACATCTTCTCAAATCTAGGCTCCCGCGCACCCAGCGCACAGAAAATTCTTTCACCGTTTGACCGGAGATTTCCAACTCATAGGGGCGGGGACGGCCACGTCCCCGGACGATCACTGTGTGGCGGTGATCTGCGGGGACGAGGCCGTCCCCGTCCCAGTGTTCGCGGGTTATTCGGCCGGGGTGATGACAAGAGAGACCACCGCCATCTCGATTGGCGAGGTCAGCGCGATGGCCACACGCGCCGGTTTCTTCCGGCTGGTGACATTCTCGTCCAGGGTCTGCGCGCTGATTTGGAAAGGTTTGCCGCCGGTGTCGATCCTGACCCGGACCGCCCCGCCTTCATCGTTGAAAAGGAGTTCATTCTCGGAAACCTTTTTCCAATCGCCCCAGGTGATGAGCGCCGTTTCGAAGCTCTCGGCTGCGCTGAACGCCACGTCGTCGCGGACCGTAAGCGAGGCGGGGTCGGCGCGATGGAACACGAACGTTCGTTCCAGTCGCTTCAACTCGGGCACTGCATAAGCAGAACTGATATCAAGCGCAAGGCCGTCTTCTGCGTCGCTAAAGTCAGATCGTCGCACAACCGCTTTGGCCGATGCCCCGACCTGCTGCAGTTTGCCGCCAACCACCGGCACAGCGTGGCCGTAAGAGCTGAGGACTTTACTATCGTAACGATGAGCGCCGAACGTGCGCGCGGTATAGACCTCGGCGCCGGGATCGCAGACGATCATTGCACTGCCGGAAACGACGCTGAAACTGCCGACGTCGTTATGGTTGTGGTTTTCGGCATTGTTCCCGCCTTTAAGCGCGGCGGCGAAAGGAGCCGGCGAAGCGGGGTCGGGCCGGCAGATCAGCACTCCCCCGTCATTGAACCAGGTGCGCAACGGCGAATCGGGAGCGAACTTTGGATGGCGTATCGGGGGCAGCGGCTCTTTAAGGAACGAGAACAGCATGGTTGCGGCGAGGCTGCCGGCAGGCTTCACGAACAACGCCTCGGACGGGCCGGCGTCTTTGAGGCCAAAGCGCTCGGAGATAAAGCGCACGAACTGCGGATCGGGCCGGCTGCCCGGATGGACGTCTGAGATCGTTGGGAAAATGCCGTTGAGGATTTCCGCGCGTGTGCAGAACAATGCGGGTTGGAGGGCAGCGGGATCGGCGAGCAAATCGATGCGACCGCCGGTGGCCTGGCGAATGGTTTCACCGAGCATCAGAAAGTGGCCGAAGCCGTAGTTCCAATATCCGATGCCTTCACTGCAATACCCGTCGGGGGTGAAACTCTTCAGGAAGTAACGTATATAGTGTTCCGCCGCGGCCACAAACCAGGCGCGGTCTTTCGGTGAATCCTCGAGCGCCAGGGCGGCGCCGGTGGTGCCGGCGAGACACACGGCGTTCCAATTAGGCGTCGCGCGCAACCAGAAAATTTCTTTGCGCCGGCCTTCAACCATGTCACGAAACGGCTGCAAGACGCGGCGCTCGACGTTTTGTTTGATGAGGCGTCGCGTGGCAGGCGCAAGAGTATCGCCCAGCAAATAGTCAGCGGTGCCGAGTTCCCAGCCGACCGCGGTTGCGCGGAGGTCCGCTTCGACGGTACGGCCGTAGAAGTTGTCCAGCTTGCCATCGTGCGCGGGATAGACCCAGGTGCGCTCGCGGCAGATGGCTTCAATGGTGTCGGTGAGCGGCTTCACAAACCGGCGCTTGTGTTCAAGGCATTCGGCGGGCGTAAAGGTGGTAATGCGGGCGCTGCGCGCGGATTGCACGCGCTGGCAGCGGTCACGGTTGCCGGTGCGCGAGTAATCGAGATACAACTCATCGGGCAGCTCCGGCACCGGTTGACCGGCCAGCTTCTCGGCGTTGGGAATGACCGACGCAAAGGCCGGGGTTTGAGCGAGTTTTTCCCAGGCGATGCGGTCGGTGATGGGCCGGCCGAGGCCCTGCGGTTTGGGCGGCAACAGGACGGCGATTTCTTTGACGCGGGCAGGTTCAATGTTAGTCACCGCGGGCGCCGCGGCGATAAGTCCCGCGAGCAGCAACGCGCCAAGAGCACAAGCGCGCATTGACGCTGGACGAGCGGCATCCGACATGCGTTGAGCATGGCAGGAGCAGGCCGGAATAGGAAGACATTCGCTCCACTGACTCGTAGAGCCTCGATTGATGTCTCTACTCTGCTCGGTGTGTAAAACCGGCCAAGCCCAAAAACGCGGGGCAGGGCTGCGGCGGAGGGCGACGGCGGGAGAGTTTTCCTTTCCAGCTGGCAAATGATGGCTACCGAACTTTACTGAATTTAACCGGCCGAGCAGAGGGTAGAGGTGTTCAGGCTGGCCTTTGCGATGGGGCAAGCGGCTGAAGGAAAGTGGCTTGAACGCGCGGGTTGGAGACGGGGCGGCGGCTTGAGACTTTACCGCGGTAAAGTTTGAACCAAAGGCTTTGGTGAGCGTGGGCGGGAGCATAGGGATTGAACCTATCCATCCCACGTGAGCGCAGGCTCGGGAATTTGATCGGTGAGCGGTGCGTCAGGAGGAATAGGTTCGGAGAGCCGAGGCGGGCCGTTCAAGGCGTTGGCTTCCTTGCGCAAGGCGGCGGCGAGCAGGACCAGGCGGGCGGTAGGGATGTCTTTGAGGTCGCGCCGGGCGAGTTCCTCGCGCAGGCGGCGCTCGTCATCGGCGAGGGACTCGAAACAATGGCGGCGGGAGAGTTTGCATTGTTCGGCGGCGGCCTCCATTTCGAGGGCCTGGAGATTGCGGATGCGATGCTGGTGCTGGCGGCTCCAGTGGATGAGGGTGGGTTTGGAGACATCCAGTTCGGCGGCGATGCGGGCGAAGGACCAGCCTTGGGCACGGAGGCCGATGAACCGTTCGATGACCTGGGGATCTTTAGCGTTCATAAGAGGGGGCAGCCGGTTCAGGCGCAAGGAAGGGTGTGCTTGTCCGGTGAAGGGGAGGAAGGGGAGGAAGGAGCAGCGTCGCTAGTTTCCTCCTGGCCGTAGATCTTGTGGAGGGCGGCCTCCCATTCCTGGCGGGCGGCACAGCATTTGGGACATTCGTCCTGGGATTGCGCGGATTTCTGGGCGAGGTCGGTGGAGAGCCGCGCGAGACTGGCGGCCAGGTGGAGGATTCGCTCGATCTGGGCGAGGGAGGTAGCGCCGTGGATTCGACCTGCGTGCCGTGAAAGGATGCGGCGGCCAAGGGCCAGGAGGTCCTGAGCGAGGGCCCACTGTTGTTCGAGCGACAGGCTGGCGCGTTCTTTCCAGTCGGGCGCTGGGTGGTGCGATGCGAGGGACGAGGGGCTGATATTGTATTCTGTCATGTGTATACGTTAATCGGATCAGGGTTGAAAACGCAAGGGGAATAGTGTATTTTTATTGTATTATACAACTATGAAGATAGAGCCGCATGGAGGGGTCAAAGCGCTGCGGAAAATTATTGGCCGGACGCAGGCGGAGTTTGCGGCGCTGATTGGGGCGTCGAAAGACACGGTGGTGAGCTGGGAAACGGGGCGCAACAAGCTCTCGGCGGCGTTTGCGCGGAGGATTGAGCTGGCCACGGGCGTGCATGGGAGATACCTGTTGCTGGGGATCAGCGTTCCGATGACGGGAGATGCGCTGGGAGAGCCGCGGTGTTATACAAGGAAGGATTACGAGCAGCACCGCGCGACGGAGTGGGGCCGGTCGGACCAAGAGGCGGCCCAGCGGCATTTGGAGCGGTGCGTGGACGCGCTGGAGTTGTTGTTCCGGGCGGCGGCGAAACCGGGAGGGGGGAAGCTGCGGGGCCGGCTGCCGGGGCTGATGGATTCATTTATCCAGTGGTGCGAGGGGGTGCGGAAGGACTTCAAGCTGGAGCGGGAGATCGATGAGCAACTCGAGCAGCGCAGGTTCAAGGCGGGAATGACGCAGAGTTATGGCGAGTGGCGGGCGATGGCGAGGCGGGACCCGGAGGCGCTGAAGGCCGTGGGGTTCAAGGATGATCGGCGGAAGCGGGATAAAGACCGGCTGAGGCTGGAGCTTGAGCTGGCACCGGACTGGGCACCAGGGCGGAGCATGCGCGCGTCGGATCGGGCGGCTATGAGAGCGGTCCTACCCACGAGGTAAACGGCTACCCTGCGCGACTAACGAAACGAATCAGACGCGCCGGCGGAGTGGCCCACGACGAACAAACCATACTTTTCATTTTGTCCTTGGCCGTTTCGATCCTTTCTGCCGGGCCTTGCCTGCCAAATATAGCCTATTGTTCAGGCTTTTCCAACTTCCCAGGTGCAGGCGCTCGGCGATCTCCCGAATCGTCAGGGTCGTCTCTCGCCTCAGCCGCACGGCCACCGCCAACTTGGCCGCATCGGTCTTGGGATGCTCCTGGAGGTCTTTGTCCTGCCACTTCAATCGCTTCAACTCCTCACCGATGATCCGCTCGCCCTTGGCCTGCGCGCTCTCGTGGCGTAATTGGCCGGAATGATGCTCGCCCAATTGTCCCTCCATCTTTTCGAGCAGTTTCGCCCGAAACTTCTCGCTGCCCAACAACCACCCACGCCGGAGGGATTTCCATTCACTCCCGTCGCTCTTTTCCTGTCGTCGTTGTTCCATCCGGCGTTCGAACTTTTCCCTTCCGGCAGCAGTGTCTTTTTGGATTCCGTGCTCGCCCAGGAGGCGATCGACCCGTATCCAGGCGGGCCGGTGCTTGGGCGCTGCCAGGTACCACACCAGGCTGCTCCAGGGATACTCCAGCAGGCGCTCCTTCGGGCTCAACAGCTTGGCCCGGACTGGGTTCAGGTGCACGTAGTCACACGCCGTGCGCAGATACCCCGTCCCGCTGCCTTCGACGATGACCGCTTTGTAGCGCCCGCTGAACACATGGCCAAAGAGCTTCTGCCGATGATTCAGTCGAATGGTGTAGGTGCTCAAGAGCCAGCGCATGCCGGCCACCAGGTCCGCGTTGGGGGTCTCGACCACCAGGTGAAAATGATTGCTCATTAGGCAATACGCATGGACCTGGAACCCCGTTTTCTGACAGGCCTCCGCCAGGGTCTTCAGAAAATCCTGTCGGTCCACATCGTCCAGGTAGATGTCCTTCCTGCGATCGCCCCGGCTCATCACGTGGTAAATGGCGCCGGGATATTCCACTCTTAGTTGACGCGGCATGAGCAGCAGCCTGCCGACGGCTCCAAACGCTGTCAACGTGGAAAGTTATGGTTTGACCCCTTTCTGGAATCAAGATAAGGGTTTTGATTGGTGGCCGTCAGTTTGGCGCTTGGATAACTTTGTTCGGATCAAACTCTAAATTACGAGAGCCTGAAGGATTGAGGATTGATTCGATCTCGAAGAAATGGTCCCCGCCAGCGATCATCGCAAAAGTCATTCGGGCGTAGCTCCCATTCGCCAGCCTTAAGAAGTAGTTTCTTTTGGCACTAGGTGACCAAGCCTCCCCCAGGGATACCGGCATTTTGATTTCGTCTGTAGGTGTATATCCATCTACTGGTGCCAAGAATGGGAATTCATTCGTGTATTGTTGCAAACCCCCATTGGCGACGGCAATTCTACATCGCCAGTTGTATTTCCAGGTGTCCTTCGGTTTCTCGGTCCAACACTCCACCCGAACGTCGCCTTGGCCGGCAGTTACTCTCTTCCCGACGATGAGCGACAGTTCAACCGGTTCCCCGTTCTTCTTGATCAGAAAGCTCTTTTTACAATATGCTACTGGCTCGGCTTCACCCTTTTTTCTAAGCCTGAACATCACCGGTTTGCTCTTGTCAGCGACGAAATTCTGCGCGTCACCCGCGTAGTCGAAGGCCAACCCGGAAGGCTCATAAGCATAGTAGCCTTCCTTTGACACTCGAACTATAAGGTTCTTTCCGCGTGCACGACGTAACGCGAACCTTCCATTTCGATCACTTTTTGTTTTCCACTCTGAGTTACCTTTCACGGATAGGTCCGTCCAAACAAGATTGGCCTCGGCATCGGGAACAGGGTTAGTTCCTTCATCAACAACCTTCCCATAAAAGTCAATCGGCGTCAGCCAGTCCGCCTTCAAGTGCAGGTAGTGATTGCCAAACACACCGAGCGCAAGTACTGCGATCAGCAAAAGCGCGGCGAGCACGTATTTGTTCATCGCTCCAGAATGCTGAGGCAACGACCAACTGAGCGTTCAAGCGAAGGCATAACGCACAGCGCAGCCACGCCGGGCCAGTGGCGCTGGAATGTAATAGAGACGCGCTTCCGGCGTTGGCTGCCGCGCCTGGTTAACCGCTCTTGGTTTCACTCGTACATCTGAACAACGTTGACTATTGTGACCTGGTTGCCATCCAGCGAAAAACTGAATAGCACATTGGGCGAAGAAGCAAAGGTGATATACGGCGTGCCTTGAGAAATCCCTATCCAACTCGGCTGCGTGACGTCTACCTTGGAGAACTCGTCTTTCAGCCAAAGGGCTTCATTCCGAACCCTTCCTTTCACAAAGGCCTCCACGACCTTGTCGGCTCCGGCTGGTGTGATTCCATTCAGCAGTCCAACCCTCATCTCACGGTCTCCAATCCGTACAATCGTCCGCTCCTGGAGCTCTGGTTTGGCAGAGCCTGCCCAAAACTCCCCGACTGACGGGGCGTCAACCGGGCGCACTCGTCGACCGCCATTGGGGTAAATCTGCAATGTTTTGAAGGTTACCGACCGCCCTTCGACTTTCTCATCCCCGGCGACTTGAATCGTGGTCCCGCCCAAATGCAATTCGGTGCTAACCGCAACTATTTTCTGGATGCCGCAGAGATGAGCCAGCGTCACCACCGAGTCCAGCTGATTGGTTGATAGGCTGGCTCGGGAGACGAAATTAGTCCGAAAGGGCAGCAGCTCATTCGTTGCGGCCCCGCCAGCCTGTTCAATCCCCAGACAGGCCAAAAACAGGAGAAACGTTCTCATGGGGTGACACGGTTAACGCTGAACGCAGCCACGCCAGGCCACTGACGCTCGATACGCCGCAACGTGAACTCCCGGCGATGGCTGCCGTGATGGGTTAAGTGACCTGTGCATACCCCTCACTCCGATTTCGAGAAAAGCTGCCTGACGATGCCGAGCAGCGCGGCGGCAAGGGCTCCAAATGCCAGGGCGACCGCCAGCCAAAATATCCCGAAAACCAAGCCCATTCCAATCTCCCCGTCGAGGACCGCCCGCCAGGCTGTCGGCTGATCTCCTTTGTAGTGCACCGTAACAGCCAGAAACAAATAGAGGAAGCACACAAGGCTCAGGATGAGCCAGAGCTTCTTCGGGAATTTGAACGGTTGTGTGAGGGCGCTCATGTTCGCATACACTTAACACCAAGGTAACCGACAGCGGCGCACACCGCCGTGCGAATCGGGAACGGGTTCACCCGCCGCTGTTCGGTTCAGAGCCGGGTTAGGCCTGGCATTCATCGCGCTGGCTTCCCCAACTTAATTACCGCATTTGTGCAGAATGCCGAGACCTTGTTCGTGCCAGCCAAGGTGACTGTGCTGTTCGTAAAGCCGGGGTGTGTGACTTTCAACATGACCCAGGCTCGGTAAATCGGCACCGTTGCCTTCCCGTTAGCGTCGGTCGTTGGACGCTCGGCCTTGTATCGAGATCCATTGCAGGTCGTCTCGATGAGAGCACCAGCGACTGGGCGGCCCGTCCCATGTTCTATGACTCGCACCACTACGGCGGACCAACCAGGCTCGAGGATACGCTCGACGGCAGGAATCGACAACGCACCAAACGCTGCGACCATCAGGGTCACGAGAAGGCGAGTGCGCATAAGGCCTAACGCTCGGCCTGAGCGGCGCGGGGCCGAGGACATCGAAATGCAAACAGGATGCGCCTTCCCGCGTCCGCTCCAGGCCGCTCGTTAGGCCGACTATTCATGCAGGCGGAACCAATCATCGGATGAACGTGTGAAAAGTAGGAAAGCAGCGGCCAAAATGAGCGCCAACTGCGATACAAGCAAGGCTGCATCTACCCCGGTCTGGCTCATCTCGCGCCTAAAATGCGCTAGAAGCATCACCAGCCAGGCCGCCGTCATGCACGTAAAAAACCATCTGGCCCAATTCTCGCCCCGCATAATCATAATGACCGTGAACCACGCAAGAGAGATTGTCGGAATCGCTACGAAGTAAGACAGAAAATGTGCCCAATCCAATCTCGCAACCATGAGTAATGACGCCAGTCCATACGCCAACAACAAACACCATATCGCAGCTTGCACAGAATTAGGACGTCGCTTTTTCATGGATGTGCTCGTCGGCCTAACGACGAGGATGAGCCGTGACGAGCAGCGCGCCACAAACGCTCGATCGCAACACGCGGCAGATCGCGCTGCTCTTCTTCGGCTCAATCCGCTCGTTGGGCCCCATTTGCATCGCATGCGCGTTGTCAGGCACCTGTTTTGAGGCCGGGTGTCAGGAAACTGGACGGTTCGGACTATCGCTTGAACTTCAATTGGTCTCGCACAATTGAAACTGTGCGCGGTGGGGTCTCCGGGTCCGCATTGGCGGCAAGGAGTTGCAATTGAACAGTGGTGTTGGGCGCGCCATGAATCATATCGACGACATCTTTTAGCGGCAAACCGCGAGCATCCACGAATGCACCGTCGCCCTGCGCCAGCGCAACGATGCGATCGCCCGGAAGAATTTGACCGCTCAGTTCCGCAGGTGTGCCTGGAATCAATTGATTAACTACTGCGTATCCATCTTGCATCCTGAGTGCTGCGCCGATGCCCACCGGCGCCATGGTACGAATGGCCGCGAGGGCAGCATCGCGCTCTGCCGGATCTTGCAATTGGCCGGCATATTTCAGGGCTGCATCCGTGTCGGCGGCGCTCCAACTCGCGAGGACAGCATGGAGAAAATTTTGTTGTTCCTCCGGGGGAAGTTGTTCGCCCAGAGCAAACGCCGATGCCGGATCGGAACCGACGAGAGCAGCAGCGGTTCGGCGCAGAACGGCGGCGCGGCCGGCGCCTTCGGTGAGTTCATTGGCCCAAAGAACTGCCAGTTCGGGGTTATCGGCCAGTTCGACGCCGAGCCCAGCCTCGATGCCGTAGGTCGAGATATAGTGGGCCCGGTCTTGTGCTGGGCTAAGGTGTCCTTGGGTCCATTGTGTCACCAACGCCAGCAGAGCTGTTTCCCGCTCGGTGTCGTTGCTCAGGTCCTTGACGGCACGCAGGGCGTTGGTGGGATTGCCTGCTGCCAGAGCGGCAAAAGTTTGGCGAATACGATTCAAGCGCTCCGATTTGTTGGTGATGCCAGCAAGCAGATCGGGTGAACCGGGATTGGCTACGTTTTCAGCCGGTGCGGGTTGCTTTGCAGGTGAAATCTGAGGGCGCGTGGCCGCCGTCTGCACTGGCTCGGGTGGTGTTTCCGCGACAGGCGATGCCGTGTCAACCTCAGGCTGGGCAATTGGTTCTGAATTGCGATTCGCCTGACTCCACGGATGAAAAACAGTGACGGCGACAGCCAGAACGGCCAATGCAAGCATGAGTCCGACAGTTAACCCGGTTTTCACTGGGAGCTTGAGTTTCGAGTGGAATCTTCACCTCGTAAACCGAGAAATCAAGTGAGAAAGAGCGGCCGCGGAGACATGCGAGCAACTCACCGTCGGCGAGCCAAGCGACCGAAAATCAGAACGGAATCGGCCTCTCGCCGCCGCCCAACGAAAAGCTGAGGCGCGGCGCGAGTGAATGAAGGCGTGAATGCGCATAAACACACTCAACCACCAGCGAGCCCGCCGTCGCCTCCAGCGGCTAGTTCGGTTTTCACGTTCCGCACCCTTGCGAGCAGCTGCTCAGGTGTGGAATCAAAATTCCTGGCAATGTTCGGGGCTGAGCAGGTGTCGTGCAATGCCCCCGCCATGTCGGCGAATATATCGTGTAATGGGGCGGGCAATCCTTGCTCCGCCCAGGAGTCGTGCTCCATGAAGAATGAATCCACAAACCTGCAATTGGCGTCCATTCGGCCTTCGGGTGAGCAGAGGTACTGGAGCAGTGCATCGAGCCGCTGGACCACTTGGCGGAGATCGATGGTTTCAGCGGTCAAGGCATCCCGCAGCTCCTCAACCATGGCGGTGGTCTTTGAGTCAGCCATATGTTACCGAACGGTGCACATCAGCCGCCCCGCGCGAAGAGCGTTCAGCATGGAATAAGAACGTCATCGCGGGGTCAGGCTGCATGTGCTGGTGTGCGCCTGACATGGGCGTGAACTGATGGGGTGAAAGTCCCCTGTGCAGGAATGCAGTCAGGCTGGCTCTCATAACGGGAGTCAGTTTGGCCCAAGTACTAGACCGAAGCAACTGCGGGAT
>Ga0210409_10000601_pt1 | contig 55099 bp, 56 predicted proteins | sample IncBWH17MmetaG_FD_161649 | JGI IMG/M metagenome (GOLD analysis project Ga0210409, IMG submission 161649) | Forest soil microbial communities from Barre Woods Harvard Forest LTER site, Petersham, Massachusetts, United States - Inc-BW-H-17-M | ecosystem: Environmental > Terrestrial > Soil >... | reverse complement strand
TTGCTCTACGCTTCCTCCAGACCCCACCTTGCGATGACGCCCTTGCGCTTCGCTACCCTTCACCTCCATCAGGTTGGTAGAGGACTTTCACCTCCAAGCTGTCGAACATGCACGGCGTACAAACAAATGCCCCGCTCGGAAGAGCGGGGCTTTTTTGTTTCGAGTTCGACAGGTATCGGCAGCATCTTGACCCCACTCAATCGCAAAGAACGCGATTGAATGGGCACCGGCGGTCAGTCTGTGAGTTATAAACATCCCCCACTCAAGCCAAAACCGGGCTTGAATGGGCCACCCGTCCGCTACCCAGGTTAGCGTCCAACAAACGGACGCGAACCCTTCGACTTCGCTCAGGGCAGGCTCTGGGGCACCCTGGCTCCCTACGGGGCAATCAGAGCCTTGACCTGGGTTTCGTTGTCGGTGGCTCCGTTGCCGCTTCTTCCGTAGATCACGACCATGCAATCTCCGGCATTCACCTTCACCGGAACGGAGAAAATGTTCTCGAGCTGGCCTTGCAGCGCGGCCTTGCCCGTCTCGGCGGAAGTAATCCTGTCTACCAGCGGGAGGCTCGACACATGCAGCGCATCGTGCGGAAGCCAGCTGTGCAGCGTCGATAGCGGCGCCGGATTCGGGAATCCTTGGCTATTCAGATTCTCCTCGAAGATCCCACACCCTCCCGGAAGCAGGTAGAAGTCATTCACCGCGCCCCACGATGCGCCTGTCGGGATCGGGCCATTGTCCTTGGTTCCATCGAACGTACTGTCGCTGATGTTTCCATACAGTTCCACCAGATGCCCGGCCGGCAGCATCGGGATCGGAACCGCGAACGCTTCTCCATCAATCGCGGTGGCATTCTGGCAGCCTCCATCCTGGCCAAAACAATATTCGCCGCCGACATCGACCACCTTGTTCGGGTTCGAGTTCTTCACCGGTCCGTATCTCAGGTTGAGGTCGGCCGACATGGTCGCCTTCCCTGCAATCAACGGCCCGCCACCGTAGTAAAGGCCCACACATCCCGTCATCGGTAGAGGGTGCGGGAAATCGAGATTCACGATGAACGAGGAGTCCGACTGGGAGGGATTCTTCACAATGTCGCTCCAGAGGAAACCAGCAATTTTGCTCAAGTTAATGTCGTGCGCCGGACATTCTCCCTGCCAATAGACCAATACCCACAGGACCTCGCTGAACTTTGGATCAAAGTTCTTGAGTGAGAGGGTCCCCGTGAGACCCACTAACTCGGCCGGCGACTTAGCGCCATCGAGTACCTTGTAGGTGGCTAGAAACGTGGGAAAACCGTTCTGGGAGCCCTGGGAGGTGGTCTGAGATTGTTGAATGTGCAGGACGGACGGTTCCGTCGCGGCGGCCTCCTGCGCTTGCAAGTTGGATACTCCCAAGCGAGCAAATATGAATAGTGCGTGAAAAACTACTCTTGCGTAGGACTTCATCTTTCTCCCATCTCTCCTTTTGAGTTTTGATCGAGACGCGTTTCGGTTGGTCACGCGTTACGGGATCTGTAACCCGTCGGTGCGGCAAAAGTCGTGCGGGACACGGGTTCCAGGGACGTTCACACGACCTTCGCAAAGTGAGAACGACTAAGAGCGAGAAATATTCCACTGAATCTGCGAGAAACTGGTGGAGGGCGTACATCGGAATCGAATGTCGCTCGCGCAATCCCACTCAAGCCAAAACCGGGCTTGAGTGGGCCACCCGTCCGCTAAGATTGATATTTGCATAACGGACACGAGCCGCTATTCTTGAATCGCATGGAACTTCTCAGCCTCGACGAAGCGAAGCTCTTAATGTGGAAGCTACGTGCTCGCTGTTCCGAGCTCTGCAAGCTTAGAGTTGCCAGGCAGCGCCAGTGGTACGTCGAACATCCGGAAGTCGCTACTCGCGTGGAGCGTCTGGACAAACTGCGGGACATCCTTGGAGAGGACTGTTTCCAGAGAAAGTTGACTCCTTACGAAAATATTCTTTTAGCTGAACTCGAGATTCTTGGGGACGAACTCATGTCGTTGCCAAAGTGTCCAGATGGACTCAGTGTCAGCGAAGATCAGGAACTCCGTGATGCAATGAGCCAAGCAGAGCGCCTTCGTCGCGGTTTGCCCTCCGCTCCGAAGACGGGTTGAGATACGTTTCTCCTGCGCCGGACGACGGGTGGCTACCCATAAGAGCCGGCCGGTGGCCCATTCAAGCCCGGTTTTGGCTTGAGTGGGGCAGTTCGACGGCGGGACAGAGTGTTCCTGCGGCGCGTTCGCGCTTTCGTGCCGTCCATTCCGACTCAATCTCTACGTGTCCTTCCAAGCCCGTGGCGCAGTGGCGAAAGCTGCTCCACTGCCAGCCTTCCGGTCGATTGCATAACCCTTGCTTCACTGGATTCTGGTGAATGTAGCGGAGTTTCTCGACAAACTGCTGATAGCTTCGAATGTTGAAATCGTAATAACGCTTTTGCCAGAAATGCTGGGCGTCGCCGATTAAACGTCGTGCGACTCCTTGCTTCAGGGACTTTAACGCATCGGCCAGTGAGTATTGTTGCGGTTTGTTGAGCCAGTTGGAACCCCCACTCAAGCCAAAGGCGGGCTTGAGTGGGCCACCAGGCTTGAGTGGGCCACCGTCCCTTTGCGGTTCGCTGAGCAGGAGGTGGATGTGGTCGGGCATGACTACATAGCCATAGATGTAGAGTCTGTAACTACGCCGCATACGTTCCAGCGCTGACTCGAAGATTCGACAGCTTTCGTCGTTGATAAACAATCGCTGGCGGTGGTAACAGCAGAAAGTGACGAAGTGGCTCTGGCCACTGTTGTGAAAACGCGTGAGTCCCCAGGGCATAAGGGCAATCTAGTTTTGTTCGCCGCAGTAAGTCTGTGAGTTGTGAACATCCCCACTCAAGCCAAAACCGGGCTTGAATGGGCCACCGTCGACCAAACTCTGGGGTATCTTGCAAAAACACTGGTAAACGTCCCGTCTGTCCCCGGTTTTGGTTCCTCCCGGTTTTGGTTCCCGGTTTTGGTTCCTCCATGGCATGAGGGCAGTCTAGTTTTGTTCGCCGTAGTCAGTCTGTGAGTTGCGAACATCCCCACTCAAGCCAAAACCGGGCTTGAGTGGGCCACCGTCCAACTTAAAATTCCAAGATCAATTGGAAATCATCTTGACCGCACGACAGAGCCCCAATGACAATTAGCAGCTCGATGGCCCGATCTTTATTCTGAAACCAGAGGGCACGCCGGAGAAAAAAGAGAGGGGCTTGTTCAGTACGAGTGCCAACCTCACGAATCAGGTTATGAAGTCCCGGCGGCTCCCGGTAAGTTCGCAGACTTCGAAGCTAGGCAGCGGCTTATTTCTTGCGTTTCTGGCCTGGTTTCTTGTTGCCCCCACGCAAGTCACTTGGGCACAAACCGAAAACGTCATTTATAGCTTTTGTTCCGTGCCCAACTGTGCTGACGGCTTTTTTCCTGAAGGCCAATTGATTCGAGATGGAGCGGGGAATTTTTATGGCACGGCCGCGTCCGGGGGAATCTCTGGGGGCTTCTGCCCAAGTTACGGCTCCGGCACCGTTTTTGAGCTGACCGCTTCAGGCGAGGTGCGGACTCTCCATAGCTTCTCGGGCCCAGACGGTTTCGCTCCCATGGGCGGACTGGTGCGCGCACGAAATGGCGATCTCTACGGAACCACGGATGTTGGCCGCCACACGGGCGGGCTTTGCGCGCCTAGCGGCTGCGGCACAGTTTTTGAACTGGTCAGAACCGGATCCACCTATACGGAAAAGGTACTTCACACTTTCACTGGCGGCACCGACGGGGCGATGCCGATTGCAGGCCTGGTTCGAGATGCGAATGGAAACCTTTATGGCACGACGTCCAATGGCGGCGATTCGAGCTGTGGGTCGGTCGCTGGCTGCGGGACGGTTTTCAAGGTCACTCCGGACGGCAAAGAAGAGATATTGCATGCATTCGCCGGCGCCGACGGCGCCTACCCAAGTGCCGGCTTAATTTTGGATTTCCGCGGCAATCTCTACGGCACTACGTCGCAGGGTGGTAACACCGGCGGGGCATGCATCAATTTAGGATGCGGCACGATTTTCAAGATTGAGCCCACTGGGAAAGAGATCGTGCTTTACAGATTTACGGGAGGCTCGGATGGGGAGGATCCGATTGCTCCGTTGTTGCGCGATCGGAAGGGCAATCTCTATGGCACAACCGCGATCGGAGGCGACACCAAGAACCTCTTCTGCGACGTTCAGTCGCCCGGCTGTGGCGTTGTGTTTGAGTTCACCCGGCGCGGTGAACTGGTGACCCTTTACACCTTCCTGGGTTACCCCGGCGATGGACAGACCCCCGCCACGGGGCTGGTTCTCGATAAAGAAGGCAATCTCTATGGCACGACCGCTCGCGGCGGCCCGGCAAATGACGGTACGGTATTTAAGCTAACCCGCACTGGTGAGGAAACCGTGCTGCACAACTTCATGGGCGGCCCGGATGGCCTAAATCCGCGATCCAATCTGGTTCTCGATCGAAAAGGCGACCTCTACGGGACAAGCTACTGGGGTGGAAGTTTCGGCGTGGGGACGCTATTTAAGGTGACGCCGTAGGCGGGTGGCCCATTCAAGCCCGGTTTTGGCTTGAGTGGGGCAGTTCGACGGCTGGACAAAGTGTTCCCGCAGCGCGTTCGCGCTTTCGTGCCGCCCATTCCGACTCAATTTCTACGCGTCCTTCAGCGCCGGTCGCGTAGTGGCGAAAGCTGCTCCACTCCCAGCCCTCTAGATGTTCGCACAACCCGCGCTTCACCGGCCGGGTGCGCGTCCATTCTGTGGACGCTGACTGGGTTCAGGTAGATGCGGGACGCGCCAGTTTCAGGTTTCAAGTTTCAAGTTTCAAGTTTCGAGTTTCAAGTTTCGGGTTTCGAGTTGCCGGGTTTCAGGCCTGAAAGTCGATCGGCATTCGTCAGTGCCGCATCACGACCCACTCAATCGCAGAGGGCGCGATTGAATGGGGCATCCAAAACAGGTCCTTCGCTACGCTCAGGATGACAATTCTTACATCATGACATTTCTTGCCTGGGACGACGGGAACGGGCGGGACGCCCGTCACTCCACCAGATCGTTATGAACCAGCTAAAGCGGTATCCCGAAACATTTGCTCAGAGTTGTGATGGTGGTCACTGGGAGTTTCGTGGTTCGAACGTAGACTGTGCGAGTTGCGCGTCCCGAGTTCCCAGTACCGAGAAAAAGCAAAGTCCTAAAAGGCACAGGCGAGGATTGTGAAGAAGCGGCGGAAGGCGCGGGGCGAGTGGAGCGAGTCGGTGTTCATGGTGCGGGCGGTGGAGCGTGGGTTGCCGGTGAGCCGTCCGTGGGGAGATTCCAACAGCTTCGATTTCGTGGTGGGCAAGCCGGGGCGCTTCGTCAGCGTGCAGGTGAAGTCCACGACGGTGAAGAACGGCTGAGGGTATGTGTGCTCCGTGCGCCAGAACGGTGCGAAGTATTCGCGCGGGGCGTTCGATTTCCTGGCGGCTTATGTCATTCCGGAAGACGCGTGGTACCTCATTCCGGCGAAAAAACTGGCGGGAAGGGGATATGTGACCCTGTGCTCGAATTCCGGGGAAGCGAATTTTGAGGAGTATCGGGAGGCGTGGCATCTGTTGCGTGAGGCTGCAGGGTTGCATGAAGAGACGGGGGCGCCCCAGGCGGAAGAGAGTGCGGATGAGGCCGAGGAAGTGCTGATGGGTTCTGCGGTGCGGCGGGTGCAGAACACGTTTGATTTCGTCCGGCGTCAACTGGGGAAGGGTGGGCGGAGTTAAGGAGTCAAGACAGAGTTTGGAAGTTTCGAGTTTCGAGTTTCGAGGTTTCTAGTCTGAAGGCGACGGGCTGTGGAATCCCATCTACCGTCGCAAAGAACGCGGCGTCGGAGGCGGCTTAGGCGGAGGCGGCGCGGCCTTGTTCGTGGGTTGGCTCGGAGGCGTTGCGGGCTAGCTTGCGGTAGGCAGCCATGACCAGGAGGAACGCTACGCCGATGCCGATGACGACACCGATGCCGTTGTAGAAAGCCTGGGTACGGGCTTCGCTGCGCAACGCTTCCATGGTTTGTGATTCGATCTTCGACTGAAGTAGCGTGATTTGCGTGTGCTGGTCGGCGATCTGCTTCTGCTGATCAGCGATCTTCTTCTGCTGATCGGCGAACTGCTTTTCATAGCGGGCGGTCACCGCCGATTGCCAGTCGTTGCGCTGTTGCTCGGCGATGGCCTGGCGATACTGCTGGATCGCCTGGTCGCAGGGGTCTCCGGGAAACCAAACCAGACAATGCGGTTCGGTGCCAGGCCGCGGATACGGGGCAAGCGGCGTCGGTTGTGTCGGTGCCTGCATGCTCGGCCAGTCTAGTTCCGGGGGGGCCTCGGCTAAAGATTACGAGGGTTCAGTTGGCGGGGCGGCGGATGGCACAGGGAGGCAAGCTGGACGTTACGGGCGGCGAGACATCAAACCCCCCGCCCAAGCGGAGCTTGGACGGGACACCCGGCGAACATCAAGGTTTCGAGTTTCGAGGTTTCGAGGGTCAAGGTTTCAAGTCTGGAATCGACCGTGGCATTGATCAGTCCTGGACGAATCGGAACATAGCAACACAGAAGTGTGCGTGGCACATACGTTTCACCACTTCTCGCCAAGGAACGCGAAAAATGGCACCCCGCGTTACCTCGGGTGAGTCACGCCGATCGCGGACTTTTTGTTTGGGCTAATGCAGCGATGGTCCCTTTTGCGGCCTTGAGATAGTCGGCGGGAGCCAGGAGAATTTGCAGACCACGCGTTCCGGCTGAAATCGAGATGACGTCAAACAGCTCTACGGTCTCATCGACAAAGACGGGATAGTCTTTCTTGGCGGCGAGGGCAGTCACACCTCCACGGATGTAGCCGGTTAACGACTGCAGATCTTTTACCGGCGTGAGCTGGATCTTTCGATTGTTCGATACCGAGGCGAGGGCTTTCAGATCCAGCTCGCTGTTGCCAGGAATCACCGCCAGGCAATGGCCGTTCCTGTCTCCGTGGGCCAGCAGTGTCTTGAAGACCTGCTCTGCCGGTAGACCGATTTTCGCGGCGACGGTCTCGGCGGTGAGGTCTTCCGGATCGACTTCGTATTCGCGCAATTCGTAGCGGATTCCCAGTTGATCCAGCAGTCGGACCGCGTTGGTCTTGTTCGTCATTGGTTGATTGTATGCGGTTCGCGATTTGCTCTGGCGGGCTTCCGGGCTCTATAGTGTCTGGCCTGCGGTAGAGAAGGAGCACGTATGCGGATGTTGATTCACTGGGTTATAACCGCCCTGGCGATCTGGATCGTCTCGCAATTCGTACCCGGCTTTTCCGTGAGTGGGCCGGTGGCGGCTCTTATCGCAGCCGTGGTGATCGGATTTGTAAATGCGACGCTGGGCTTTTTTCTTAAGATCGTGACGTTTCCTCTGACCGTGCTGACGTTGGGCCTTTTCTGGCTGGTCATCAATGCCATCATGATTAAGCTCGCCGCAGCGATTGTTCCAGGGTTTCACGTAGCCACGTTCGGTGCTGCGTTCTGGGGGGCGATCGTGCTGAGCCTGGTGAACATGGCGCTGAAGTGGCTCGTGATGCCGGACAAAGCGAAGTAGACAACGGTGGTTGGCGCTCAGCAGTCAGCATTCAGCATTCAGGCAGACGGCGATTCGGTCGAAGCGTTTTCATCTTGTGCTTCTCACTTCGGCTGAGACGATTTTTTCGGCTTCATCATCTCCCATTCGTCTTCCGTCAGCATTCTTCCGAGGGCGCTGAACTCTCCTGCGCCCTGAAGCCATTCGCCGCCATCCATCGTAATCACGTCCCCATTGATATAGGCCGAGCCATCACTTACAAGGAACGCGGCGAGATTGGCGAACTCCTCAGGCGTGCCGAAGCGGCCCAATGGATTGCGGTCTTTGGCCATTTGCTCGAACTCGGGACGAGGGAGAAGCCGGGAAAATGCTCCCTGCGTCGGGATGGGCCCTGGAGCGATGGCATTCATGCGGATGCCGCGGTTCCCCCATTCGACGGCAAGACTGCGGGTGAGGGCTTGTACTCCGGCTTTGGCAACCGCGGAGGGAACCACGTAGGCGGAGCCTGTGGTGGTATAGGTTGTCGTGATGTTCAGAACAACAGCGGGATGTCGCGCCTTCAGCCAGCGTTTTCCGCAAGCGAAGGTTGTGTGCAAGGTTCCCAACAGCACGATGCCAAGCACCGATTCGAAGGCGCGCAGCGAAAGCTCTTCCGTGCGCGCCAGAAAATTGCCGGCGGCGTTGTTCATGAGCACATCCAGCGGCCCATCTTTCCAGACGGTTTCGATCATTTCGTCGACGGCGGCCGCGTCGCGGACATCACATGGCCGTGAGTGGATCGTGCCACGCGTCTTCTCATGCAGTTCCTTTTCGGTGGCAAGCAGGACCTCGTGACGGCGACCGCAGATGTAGACGGTCGCGCCCAGTTCAAGGAATCGTTGGGCGGCAGCCTTGCCGAGGCCGGTGCCGCCACCAGTAATCAGGATTCGTTTGTTCTGGAGAAGATTGTTCTGGAACATGATCGCTCCGGCGGGCGGGGACGCCCTCAGTTCATTTGCGTGTCAGAAGAAGTTTGATTGTAGCGGGTTCATGCAATCGGCGCGGGCACTCTCGCCTGAGTTCCCAGGTTAGCGTCCAAAGAACGGACGCGAACCTGGGCCACCGACCGGACTACTGGATCTCACATGCGACGCGAAAGCCGTAATCGGCGTATTGAAATTCCGGTGGGATGCTGGAGCGGGCCGAGCAGCGCGAAACCTTGATGTGATGTCGCCAGGATCCTCCACGCGAGGCGCGTCGCTGGCCAGATTCAGGTCCTCGTGGATTGCGTTCCGGCGACACGGCATAGTAGCCGGGGTCGTACCAGTCACTGCACCATTCGTGAACATTGGCGCAGATATCGAAAAGGTCGAAAGCATTTGCGTCCGATTGACCGACCGGTTCCGGCCCGGTTTGCCATCGCTGGGTGTAGTTGGGAAGAGATTCGGGTGGCGCATCGCCCCAGGGAAAACGCGCGCCCTCCACTTCACCGCGAGCGGCACGCTCCCATTCCGCCTCAGTCGGAAGACGATAAGGCTCTTCGCGAGTTGCCGACAGCCAGTCGCAATATTGCTGAGCTTCGTGCCAGGACACTCCGACGACCGGCTGTTGCGGATGATTGAAATGTGGGTCGTTCCAGAACGGCGGCGGAAGGCTCGCCGTGGCTCGCAGAAATTTCGAATATTCAGAGTTTGTGACTTGATGCGCCGCCATTTGAAAGCCGTCAATCCAGACACGGTGTACTGGGCGCTCGTTGTCCTGCCCGAGTTCCGATCCCATAGAGAACCAACCCTCCGGGATGGTGACCAGGATTGGTTCGAGAACAGAGGGTATCGAGGTGGAGACCATTGCAGAAAGCCTAGCACAGAGAAGCCTTGAGGTTGTGCGCAGATCGCAGCATGCAGTTGCTAGGGAAACTCTGATTAAGTCATCTCGGCGGCTAAAGCCGACCTTCATTGAGCATTTTACGGACGGCCTGAAGGCCGTCCCTTGCAAAACGCTACTTAATCAGAGAATCCCTAGTAAGCTTGTCGGCCATCGAGCGAGGAGGCAGAGATGGGCAAGATCAAGTTCAAAGTCAGACTCGACGGTGCGGAGTCAGGCGAAGGAGCTGCGCTTAGCGCTCCCTTTGACGTGGAAGAAACTTTTGGCACGAAGGCACGTGTGCCGGTGCGAGGGACGATCAATGGATTCCCATTCCGGTCGTCGCTGATGCCGATGGGCGGTTGTCATCGCATGGTGGTGAACAAGCAGATGCGCGAGGGCGCGCGCGTGAAGGCGGGTGACGTAGTGAACGTGGTGCTCGAACGCGACGAGGTATCACGGACCGTGGATCCGCCTCCCTTGCTGAAGAAAGAACTCGCAAAGAATAAAACCGCACAGACAAATTGGGAGAAGCTCTCGTTTACTCATCAGAAGGAAATGGCGCGGTCGATCACCGACGTAAAGCAGGAAGAGACACGTCAGCGCCGGCTCGCCAAGATCATGGATGTTCTGACGAAGGGCAAGAAATGGACCGGTTAGCGGTTTAAGTGCGCAACGATTTCCTGGATGTTGTGTTCTTGAAAGAGCCGGATTCCGGCGATTCCCACCGCGCCAGCCTCGAGACAGGCGCTCGCGTTCTCCAGTGTGATCCCACCGAGGGCGATGACCGGAATCTTGTGTTGGCAAGCTTGCTTTAGTGCGCCGAGTCCAGTTGGTCTCGTTTCCGGAGCATCCTTCTTTTCGAAGACCGGAGCGAAGATGGCGAGATCGGCGCCCGAGGCTTCGGCACGGGCCACTTCTTCGAGGCGGTGACAGGAAACGCTGATGGTTACAGTGCCAGGCTCATCTGCACGACATTGTTTCCAGAGCTGTCGGATCTCCATCGGATTGAGGTTGTCCGCGGGTAAGTGAACGCCATCGGCACCAGTGGCGATGGCAACGTCGGCTCGCGAATTGATCAGCAAGTGAATTCTAGGAGCCGCGCCGCCTGCCCTCACCTCGTCGATTCGGTTCCGGACGTTGACAGCGAGGGCCTCCAACTCGTGAATCGTCAAATCTTTCTCGCGAAGCTGGATGTAGTCCACTCCAGCACGCGCTGCCTCGGCGATCTTAGCGAGCAAAGATTCAAGCTGGGCAGCTGAATCGCCTCGAAACGCCCTTCGATCTGTGATGTAGTAGAAGATCGGCGCCGGCATCCGCGTTCAGGGTACTACGAGGGTCGCGTCAGATGAGTGGAGTCGTCCCGCGCCTGCACTTCCATCGGAGAACCAGGAGTCCCAGCCGGCAGGACGGGCGAGACGCCCGTCCCTCCATCGTCGCAGTGACTTCGACCACTAAGGTCGGGTCTTGGCGATATCCGGTAGAACCTCACCGTCTTTCTTAATGATGCCTGCCAAGTGGTGCTTGGTAAGGCCATCACGGAGAAACTCAAAGCCCTCTTCCGGAGAGTCGACCAGCTTGAACAGGTCAAGATCGTTTGCGGAAATTGTTCCGGCGTCAATCATCGCCTGAAAATTGATGAGCTTCTTCCAGTACTCGCTGCCGTAGATCACGACCAGGATCTTCTTGGCCAGTTTATCGGTCTGGGCCAGCGTCAGGATCTCGAAGAGTTCGTCGAACGTGCCGAAACCGCCCGGGAAGATCACCAGGGCTTTGGACAGGTACGCAAACCAGAACTTCCGCATGAAGAAGTAGTGGAACTCGAAGTTGAGCGACGGGGTGATATAGGGATTCGGGAACTGTTCGAAGGGCAGATTGATGTTCAGGCCGATGGTCTTGCCTCCGGCCTCTTTGGCGCCGCGGTTGGCGGCTTCCATGATCCCGGGGCCGCCGCCCGTCGTTACCACAAAACGACGGCGCCGCGCAGGAATCGTACTCGCCCACTCAGTCAGCATGGATGCCAGTCTGCGCGCGTCTTCGTAGTATCGAGCCATTTCCAAACCAGCGCGCGCTCTTTTGAGAACGTCTCCCGAATCCTCCGATCTCAGGGCTTGTGCCTGCTTCAGATTCTTCTGGGCGTTTTCCAGGCTGTGGAATCGCGCTGAGCCAAAAAAGACAACTGTGTCCTGAATCTGTTCACGGCGAAAGCGAGAAAACGGCTCGATGTACTCGGAGAGGATGCGAAGAATGCGACCATCCGGGCTATTGAGAAACGGCTCGTTCTGATACGCAAGGGTTGCAGGCTTGAGTTTGTCTTCACTCATCAGGAGGAATGCCTCGTCAGTTAAATTAGGGTCGAGGATACGTGCCGGCCAGCGCGACGGGAATGCGTTCCCAGATTCACGTCGCCGCGGCTATTTGAGATCGTCCTCATGGTAGTGGATTGCTTCGGAGAACCCGATCCAGATATCCAGCAAACCCAGACCGCTGCATAGTCCGCGGAAGAAGCCGTTGGTGATGACGCTGCGCAGGTCCGGATACCGCAGCAGAAGAATATTGTCGGTCCACTCGGCCGTCCAGGGCAGGATTACCAGCAGAACGCCGGCCGCAGCGCAGACGAACACAAACAGCAAAACCAGAAGCCGGTGCATCCAGATCTGTGCTCGTGTCGCGGGGTGGCTCGCGGCAGGCTCGTTCGGAGGCGGATCGTGCATGGGAGTGGAGGCAACACCCGTGGACGCCGGCCCGTGCAAGCCGCTGTCCTGTGCAGAATTTGGGGTGGGCATCAGGCAGGGCTCCGCTGACCGAATGAAAGCTTAGGCACGTTTCCCGGGGTGCGGGGCTGCGCAGGAAAACCCATCAATACATTTTACGACTTCAGTGCCTTAATGCGCTCGCCAACGTCTCGATAGTCGATATTACTGCCGTAAACTTCCATGAAGTAGCGGAGAGCCGCAGGCTTGTCGCCCGCCGTTTCATAGGATGAGGCGAGTTCGTAGTGCAAGGCCATGCGGGTCTCTTCGTCGAGGTTCGGCAGTTTCAAAGCCTTCTCGTACCAGCGGATCGCGGCCTCGGGGACGCCCTTGTCAAGGAAGCACTGTGCGAGCCAGGTATAGGTCTGCATGACTTGCGGGAATGGATTTCCACGCTCGACGGCCTGGCACACCTTCTGCAGTTCACCGATCGCTTCGTCGAGCAATCCCATTTCCCGGAAGGCAACGCCGAGGTTGTAGTGCGTCTCGGGATCCTCTTCGGAAGTGGAAACCTCTTCTTCCAGTTCGTGCCGGATTTCGCCGAACATATCCGCCAGATCGACGCTGGCCGCTTGCTCGGCCTTGCCGACAGGCGCTGCGCTCGGTACGGGACGAACCGAAGTATGGAAGGTCGGTGGCGCAACGGGAGCGGCCGGTGCAGGAATATGAGGCGCCGACGTTGGCCCGGCAACGGCGCTGGCGGCCATGTGACGCATGGGCTCAGGCGTCGCAGCCGCGATTTTGGATGGAGCCGCAGTAGCAGCGGCCACATGGTCCGGTTCGGAGACGGGAGCCTCCCGGAGGAAGTCGTCTCCCAGGGATTCTTCGAGGTCTGCGACAAAACCCCCGAGCACACCACCTTGTGTTTCGGGCGTCGGCTCTGGCTCGGGCTCGGCTTTCGGCGCGGGAACCGGTTTCGGCTTCAGTTTTGGACCCGCCATGAACTCGAGGTGCCCGACTAGCGCTGGATCCGTGCCAGCATGCGCGACCGGTTCCTCTTCATGCTCGATCTCGTGATGCGTAACCGGGTCGGGCAGGAATCCATCGCCAAGCGAGGAATCGAGTTCCGCTGCCATCTGTGCAAGCGGGCTGGGAGCGGCCGCTTCGGGTTCCGGTTCGGGCTCTTCGTTGACAGTGTCAGAAATCTCAGCGACTTCGACTGCGGGCTGAGCCGGTTCCGGCTCGGGCTCCGAGACTTCGACTTCGGCGGGTTCGGGTTGGCTCGCTGCCGCCGCTGCGTCGATTTCGCCATGAATCGCGGCGAGCTGCTCGTAGTCCGCGGTCTGCGATTGCAGTTTCACGAAGGCGGCGCGGGCCTGGTCCACCATGGCGTGTTCCAGGTAGAAACGGATCTCTTCGATCGTCTCGGTGACAGCATCCGTGCTTTCAGCAGAGATTTCTTCGACCGCAGGCTCCACTTCGGCTTCGTTTGTCACTTCTTCGATACCCGGTTCAACCGAGGCGACAGCATCCGAGACGGCGCCTTCCCATTCCTCCGACAGATCGATTTCCCCTGCCGGCTGCTCCTCCACGATTTCGACTTCCGGGGCAGATTCAGACTGGCTGTCTGGCGCGTGAGCCGCAAAGTGAAGTCCTTCGGGGCTGGGAGCCGCAGGCCACGGCGGAAGCGGCGCATCCGCTTCTACCGGCGTTGCGTAGACCGCGGGCGCCGAAGCGGCGCGTTCCTCGCAGCGCTGGGCAAGATCGCCGTAGCGGGTGGCTTCCTCCGCGAGTCCAGCCTGCTCGTAAGCAGTTTGCAGCGTACGGCAGCAGACGGCGGCGTCGGCGAAGCGTTCGGCTCGCGTGTGCAAAGCCGCCAGGCGCTGGTTCAAGCGGACATCGTTGGGAGCGATGGGCACAACCGCCATCAACGGTCCGAGCGCCTTGTCGGGCATGTTGTAAGAGACAAACAACTCGGCATCCGTCAGAGCCGAGCGCAGAGCGGCGGCAACTTCCGGAGAGTAGGACTGATCGACGGGAGGCGCCGTGGTCTCAAGCTCCTCGACCAACACGACCCCCTCTTCGACCGTCAGAAGCTTGGAGCCGCTGGAACCGCCCATCATCCCGACGACCTGCTGGTAGTTCTGCATGTGCATCGGGTTTTGCGGTTCCTGCTCGGCGAGGGACTGATAAAGATCTTTTGCCTTGCCGAAGTCGCCTGTTTGCACGCAGGCATGGGCCAGCAGCTCATTCACCTCGTTGATGTGGGACTGATCGCCGGCCTTATAGAACAACTCGACCAGCTTTTCGAGGGCGGGAACATTGCCACTCACGTGGCCGATGATGCCGCGGAGCATCTCCAGAACTTTCGCGGAGTTGTCGGCCAAGAGTCGATCCGATTGCTGATCGATGATCTGCAGCGCTTCCTCATGGCCGCCGTTCTGCACGAGACTGTCGATGTAGGCGAACATCGCCTCGACATCGTTGTGGTTCAAAAGCAGCTTGGTGGCGAGTTCGCCCGCGTCGGCAACCCGGCCAGTCTGCAGATAGGCCTTGAGCAGATCCCGCAGGCCGTCGGGGTGACTGTCGATGTCGGCGACCTTTTCAAAGAACGGAATGGCGGCCGCGGCGTCGCCGGCTTCGAGGGCATTCCGACCGCGCAACAGAAGCGCATAACTGTTGCCCGGATCCAGCGTAAGCATACGCTGCAAAATCTCTTCCGCCCCGCTGCGTGAACCTCGGCTGCGCAGGCTCTCGGCGGCTGCAGAAAAAATCTGCCAGGCTTCGGTTTTCTTTCCCAGCCGGATGTAGACCTCGGCCAAACGAACGCGCATGGCGACGTTCTCCGGGTCCATCTCGAGGATTTTCTGGAAGATGCGGACGGACTGCTCGAGTTCTCCAGCGCGCAGGAATTCTTCGGCGACTTGCAGATATTGGGCGCGGGCGTCGTTGAAGAGGCCCTGCTGGGTGTACAACTCCGCCAGCTTAAGAACGCTCTCGAGCGAGGGTTTGAGCTTCGCGATCTTCTTGTACATCGCGATGCCCTTGACGGTGAAGCCCTGTGCGGCGTACGCATCGCCCACACTCTTGAAGCATTCGGTGGCCTTGTCGGCCTCGCCGATGCGCGCGTAAAGATCGCCGACCGTATTCAGGACAGTCAGGTCCTTGGGATCGGCCTTCAGGATCTTTTCGTATTCGGAGATCGCGTTCTGCAGCTTGCCCTGCTGGACATACTTCTCCGCAGCGCTGAGAACCTTTTGTTTATTGAATCCGAAACCAAACGCCATAAAGGTGCGGACTCCAAGCTTTCTCCCCGCCGCTCTTTACACAATTCAACCTGGGAAGCTCATGCGGGGCCCACAAACAACCTCTCCCGAAAGTACTTCCGGAGGAGGCACAGCTGGACCAGCACTGTCATTGTAAGGCGGGTAACCCAGAATCGTATGGTTACCAAGGGTTACCGAAAGGGAGTGTACGACCGGATTACGGAAGGAACCTGGTTCGGGAGGTCTCCGAAAACGTCGCCCAAGGGGGCGTTGGGGTTGGAAGACGTCCGCCGAAGCTAAAAAAACGCAGATTTGTTGCAAGAGCCGATCGATGCAAACGAACCACGCGTCGCTCTGGACAAGGACGGCAGCTCAGGCTCGAGCCAGGGGCGTCAGCACGAAAATGAGAAGGCACAGGATCGCCGGCCTGGGAAGCCTGCGCATCACGTGCCATACCATGAAGCTCATCGACGAAATCCTCCGCGCGGGGGAGACCGCGAATGAATCTGTCTTAAGCCGGTCGGGTCTGCTAATTCTTAAAACTAACGCTACGTGAGGGAACGAGCCAAATTCTAAGCCACAACCTGGGTAACCAGGCAAGCGGTTTTTCGGGCGACCCAGAAGTGCAGTGCCCTTTTGGAACCGCTGATCGCCGTGCTTCGGAACTGGTTAATAGTCTTCGTCTTCGTCGGAGGACTCCTCCGGCGGCGGGCGTAGACCCTGCAGAGCACGCGAAACCTTTTCGATGTCGTCGGCCTGCAGGCGCGAGGCGCAGTCAAGTTTCTCGCGGAGAAGTTTGTTCATTGCACTGAGAGACAGGTTCTTGGTGGCGGCGAGAAACCGGCTCCATTCCGACCAGACGGCCTTTCGTTCGTCGGGGTCGGCATCTTCGTAGAATTGCGCCGCAGCCTCCTCTAGAGTTCCGTACTCGTCGGCCACGTCCTCGTGAAAGTAACCCCGCAAAAAACTGCGCAGCGCGGGAAAATTCGCAGCAGAGATTTCAGGGTGATCTTTAGGTGTCGCCTTTCCTGTCATGCGCGGCACTCCGGATAAGAAGTCAGCACGTAGTAATCACTGGGCCCGGACCACTTCAGTACGATGGTTGCATGAGAACAGGGCTCGGCCTGATCGGCATCGCGATTCAACGTGCGACCGATCGGGTGGGAAGGGTCTCCATCATAATCGATCACCAGGTTCGGATGCCCTACTGGGCGGTTGAGCCAGCGGTTGACCTTGTCGCGATTCTGTTCGATCGCCGCGCCGACGGCGCGCTCGGCAGTTTCACGATCTGTCCACGTCGAAGCGGCGGCGATATTGCGCTCGTGACGGAGTCGCTGCCGAAGTTCTCCGTCGGTGCGCCCAACGTGTTTGCGGAGCGTGTGGCCGCCGGCCGCTTCATCCTGAGAGAGATCACGGGCAGCCGCGGAGGCAGCCTGCTTTTCTTCACGGATCGATTCGCGCGCTGAGGCTCCGGCGGTCCCGGTCTGAGCAGGCTGACATGCCAGGGTCGCCAGCAGCAGCGCGAGACATAGCAGCGCCGCAGGCCAAGCGTCCGTCTTTGGATATCGAGCCATACCAGTTCAGGAGTCGAACACTATGAAGGGGCCGAGGTGTGTCTACCTGTGACGAAAGCCCGGGGCGGTTGCGTCACATCGCCTAGCAGCCTACCGCCTCGCGTACGTGTCTGGCAACTGGTGCACTCACAGGCAGGACTTTGATTATGGAGCGATGGGCGTCCTCGCCCGTCGATCCGCCACTCTGAACCTCGAGGGAAGTCTGATTACGCGCCGCAGTAGGAAACACAAGGTCCCCATTCGACTCCCTCGCTCAGCTCGGTCGCTCAGGGCAGGCTCTCGACTCTCCAAAATTGCCGTAACAGAACGGCAATTCTGCTCCGCTCGGGATGACAGCGAGTTTAGGCTGATCAGGCTTGCCGCTGCGAGAATCGTCACACCCGCGCTACATTGAAGAATATGGAACGCCGCTCGGTAGCCGGGTTTGTCGATGACTTCGCGCAACACGGCACCGCGTGGATGTTTGTCCAGCGCCGGGGATTTCGGACAGAGAGGGTCTCCTACGGAGAAGTCGCGCGAACCTCATCACAGGTGGCGCGGGAATTGGAGTCGCTCGGAATCGGAAAAGGAGACCGCGTCCTGCTGTGGGGTGAGAACTCCGCCGAATGGGTGTCCGCTTTCTTCGGTTGCACTCTGCGCGGCGCGGTCACCGTGCCGATGGACGATGCTGCTGCCCCGGATTTTGCGCAACGCGTTCAAGCGCAGGTGACGGCGAAACTGATTGTCTGTTCGCGCAAACATTCAGACCAGTTCCCCGGTGCACCCACGATCAAACTCGAGGGCCTGCGCGAATCGGTCGACCATCACTCCTCCGATATTTACGAAGCCGTGCAATCCGATCGAGACGATCCTCTGGAAATCATCTTCACATCCGGGACCACGGCCGAACCTAAAGGCGTCGTCATCACGCATGGGAACGTCTTGTCGAATGTTGCACCGCTTGAAACCGAGATCAGGAAGTATCTGAAGTACGAGCGCTGGGTGCATCCCGTGCGCTTTTTGAACCTGCTTCCTCTAAGCCATGTATTCGGGCAGTTCCTGGGAATGTTCCTTCCGCCGCTGCTGGAAGGGACGGTGATTTTTCAGCAGTCACTTAGCCCGTCGGAAGTTGTCGATACATTTCGACGCGAACGAGTGTCTGTATTGGTTGCCGTCCCGCGAATGCTGCAGTCACTGAAAGAGAAGATCGAGCGCGATTTCGCCGATGAGGGTCGACTCGAACGTTTCGGGAGCGACTACCGCGGGGCCGAGGGTCAGCACTTCCTGCGGCGATGGTGGACTTTCCGGAGCGTTCATCGGAAATTTGGTTGGAAGTTCTGGGCGTTCATCTCGGGAGGAGCCGCCTTAGATCGCGAGACCGAGGAATTCTGGGGACGCCTCGGCTATGCGGTGGTACAGGGATACGGGCTAACGGAAACGACTTCACTGATCAGCGTGAACCATCCCTTCCACCTGGGTCGAGGATCCATCGGAAAAGTGCTCCCCGGGAGGGAGCTGAAACTCGCAGACGACGGCGAGATTCTCGTGCGCGGCGGAGGAGTCGCCGGCTACTGGAAGGAGGACGGGACGGAGCGGGCCACAGAGGAGGATGGCTGGTACCGCACAGGCGACATCGGAGCCCTGGACGCGGAGGGCAATCTTTACTTCAAGGGGCGGAAAAAAGATGTGTTGGTTACGCCCGCGGGAATGAATATCTATCCCGAAGATCTCGAGGCTGCGCTGCGAAAACAGCCCGAGGTCCGGGAGTGCGTGGTAGTGGGACTGGAGCGCGGCCAAAATGCCGAGCCCTGCGCGGTTCTGATCGTACGCAACGGTGCGGATGCTGCGTCCGCGATCAACCGTGCCAATGACTCTTTGGCGGAGTACCAGCGCATGCGGGAATGGTTCGTGTGGACGGAGAGTGACTTTCCGCGTACTTCCACGGGCAAGGCGCGGGTGAACGTGATTCGGAGCGTAGTCCAGGATCGGCGCAAAGGGCTGGCTGCCGGCCCCGGGAGCACAAGTCCGGTGGCCGAATTGATCGCGAAGATTTCGGGCCGTCCCACGGGCAATCTCGAGCCCGATGCGAATCTCGAGGACGACGTTCATCTCACCTCTCTCGAACGCGTCGATCTTCTGAGCGCACTTGAGGATCGCTACCAGGTCGATCTCAACGAAACCCGTTTCAGCGCGGCGCGCACGATTGGCGACATCGAGAAACTGATCGCCGGCGGAAGTGCAGGCGACCAACCCGCGCTGCGAGCGAAATATGTCTATCCGCGCTGGGAGTTGGCCTGGCCAACGCGCTGGATACGGACGCTCGCTTATTATCTGCTGGTTCGTCCGGCCATCCTGTTGCTGGGCTGGCCGCGGATTGAAGGCAGGGAAAACCTTGCCGGCGTGATGGGACCGGTTTTGGTGATCTGCAATCACATCGACGACGTTGATGTTGGTTTTGTGCAAACTGCATTGCCGGCAAGATTGCGTCATTGGCTGGCGACGGCGACGGGCGGAGAAGCACTCCAGGCGCTGCGCACGCCACCACCGGAGCGGGGGGTGATTTTGCGAGTTTACGACCGCGTGAAGTGGGCGCTGGGTGTGGCTTTGCTCAATCTTTTTCCCCTGCCGCGTGAGGCTGTATTTCTCAAGAGCTTTTCGTACGCGGGCGAGTGCGTGGATCGCGGCTACAGCGTGCTCGTCTTCCCGGAAGGCCATCATACGACGGATGGAAAGCTGCGGCCGTTTCGCGCGGGAATCGGACTGCTAGCGAACCAGTTGCGCATCCCGGTGGTTCCGCTGCGAATTCACGGATTGTTCGAGATCAAGCAGTCAGGAAGGAAATTCGCTGCGCCGGGCAGGATCCGCATTTGCATTGGCAGGCCGATTCGGTTCGAACCGGGGATGGAACCGAACAAGATTGCCAAGGAATTACAGACGGCTGTGGAGAACCTGTAACAAATCTGCCATCCACGCGGTGATCGCAGATTTAGAGTTGGCTGCGTTTTCGCTGCACTTCTGCGTGTTCGCCCGCGCGCACGCCAGGCTTGCCGGAGGCTATAATTTTCCCACCATGAAACATACGAAGATGCTCATTGTGCCGTTTACACTGCTGCTTGGGAGTTCCCTGTTGTATGCTGCCGGCAAAACGACAACCGTAGAAATGAAGAATGCCAAAGGCGAGAGCGTTGGCACGGCCACGTTAAAAGAGGCAAAGACCGGTGTCAGAATCAAGCTTGACCTGAAGAACTTGCCACCCGGCGAGCACGCCGTCCACTTCCATCAGAACGCCAAGTGCGAGCCGCCTGATTTCAAATCGGCGGGAGGCCACTTCAATCCAGAAAGCAAGAAGCATGGGCTGGAGAATCCCGACGGGCATCACGCGGGCGATATGCCGAACTTCGTGGTGCGCCCAGACGGCACGGCGAAAGTAACGATCCTGAACAAGGATGTGAATTTTGGCAGCGACAGCCACTCTCTGTTTTCGAATGGCGGGACTGCCTTGATGATCCACGCGAAGGCCGACGACATGAAGACCGACCCGGCCGGGAATGCGGGCGACCGCATTGCGTGCGGAACAGTTACGCAATAGGGTCTTCGGCAAGAACAGGTGCTCCAGAAAACAAAAGAAGGGCGTCCCCATCCCCAGGTGCGCCCCTCTTCTGTGCAGAACAGCTCTACGGCGAGCGGATTGATTCTCCGCAAAGCCGCTCTACACTCTCGTTGTGCCGGGCAAGCAATGCGCCGAAACTGCCGACGCATCGAGGCCCGCGACTCCAACTCCAAACTCAGTGTCCTTAACCCAAGGAGTTCGGAGAAGTTCCGCGGCTGTTGATCAGTTGTTCGCCTTTTTTGCGGCCTCTTGAGTGGTTCCCTGTAGGAAAAATCTTGCGTCTATCGCAGGGGAGAACGGTCCGACATCCAAACGCGATCAGATGGGAGGTCCTGAACATGTTGGGATCGCAACCCCCTGAGGTTGATGAAGATAGGCTGAGCAAATCTATCGATTGACATCCCCGACAGGGGGGCGTAGGTAAACAGTATTCTCAAACAAGCCGGCTGCTCCGTCTGAAATCCGCAAGACTTTCCCGTCGCCACAACGTCCTGGAGGAATGTGATGAACGTAGGTAAATCGAAGCAGGTTCGACCTTTGCGCGTATTCGTCGGCCATGGAACCGAGGCCGAGAAGGGCTTTCGGTCGAGAATGTCGATGCCGGAGACCGAGGCGATCGCTCCGGGGGTCGCTCCCACCCCAAGCCACGACCTGGTCTTCCATGGTGGGCACACCATTCAGGATCTGGTCTTTACGAATTTCTACGTGGGAGGTTCGGCAGCGTGGAACGCCAGCGATACTCAGAACATCGACAAGGCCCTGGCGGCGGCGATGGCGGACGCAGACCTTAATAATGTGATGGTGCAGTATTTTGCCTCTGGAAAGATTACAAGCACTTTTAAGCCATCTCAGGTATTGGCGGGGCCCAAGCCGCCGGTCGTCTCGCAAGGCGATGTCGAGAACCTGGTGCTTCAGTTATTCCAGGCTGGGACTCTGAACGGATTCGACTTCACTTCCACGGTCTTCAATTTCATGCTTCCGAGCGGCACGATCCTGAACACCAACACTGCGCCGACGAACGGAGCCATTGCTGCGCAACTCGAGAAGCCGACGGGGGCACACAAGGGCGTTCCGGCCGAGGAGGAAGAAGATTCCACACAAGGGCTTGGCGGTTATCATGGCTCGGTTCACGCCGGGTCAGGCACCAACTCCCAGATTGTCTACTACGCAGTGGGCGTTTATTCCGAGACTCTGCCGGACGGAACGGTCAACGGCATTCCTGTGTTCGACCAATCCTGGAAGAACGTGGTCGCGACCTTCTATCACGAACTGAACGAAGCGCGCACCGACGCCGATGTGGAAGACGCGATTCGGGCCGGAAGTGATCCGAGTGCCACCAAGCTTCTTGGCTGGACTTCAAAACAGGGAGAGGAATGCGGAGATTTTCCGGTTGCGGAAGCGAATCCCCTTTCGCAGGTCTTCCAGGAAGTGCAGCTCACGGATAAGAGCGGGACGGCGCCGGTGCAGTTCCAGTACTCCGATGCAGTGCATGGTCCGGAGGGGCCGCGAGCCACGCCCGATCCGTTCGCGGGACAGGCTAAGGCGAAGGGTGCTGGCGCGGCGCACGGCGGAGGCAGCAAGCGCAAACGCGCGTGACCTTTTTGGGTTAGCGGTCGGCTTGCTTATAGACGCGTACGTAGTCGACCAGCATGCTCTGCGGGAACTTGGTGGTGACGTCGGGATCTCCGGGCCAGTCGCCACCCACCGCGACATCGAGGACGATAAAGAACGAGTGGTCGTAAACCCACTTCGCATCGCGCGGGAGGTCGGCAGGAGTGCGGGTCGCGTAGAGCTGGTCGTCGACGTAGAAGCGAATGACGTCCGGGGACCATTCAATCGCGTACAGATGAAAGGCGTCCGCGAAATTCTGCCCTGAAGGCAAGGAGAAGGGCGAGCCGATTCCGTGCGCGCCGGAATATCCGGGACCATGAATGGTTCCATGGATCATCGTCGGCTCCTTGCCGATATTTTCCATGATGTCGATCTCGCCACACGCAGGCCACTTCTTCTGGTCGATGTCGTCGCCCAGCACCCAGAACGCCGGCCACATTCCTTGTCCGCGAGGAATCTGGATTCGGGCTTCGAAGCGGCCATAGGCTTGCGAAAACTTGTGGGCGGTCTTGAGACGAGCTGAGGTGTAGCTGCGCATCACGCCATCGTTGTCGCTGTAGGCCTCTTTGCGTGCGGTTATGACCAGGTTGCCATCGCGCACCTGCACGTTTTCGAGGCGATTGGTGTAGTACTCGAGTTCGTGGTTGCCCCATCCATTGCCGCCAGTTTCGATTGCCCACTTCGACCGGTCAGGAGCGGATCCGTTGCCGCCGTTGAATTCGTCATTCCAGACGAGAGTCCAGGCCGGATGGGGAGACGCAGGGGCCGCGGCTTTTGTTTGGAACCACGAGAAGAAAAAGACTAAGGCGAGAGCCATCATGCCGACTCATGATCTCACGAACGGCGCAGGAAAGCGTCGGCATTAGACCGGATCGGGCGCCGGAATTGTCAGCCTCGAGCGCAGCACATCGCGGCTCAGTTCGCCTTCCCAGCGCGCGATGACAAGAGTGGCGACGCCGTTGCCGATCATGTTGACCAGGCCGCGGAACATACTCATGAAGCGATCGATCCCGAGGATGAGGGCCATCCCAGCCACGGGAATCGCGGGCACAACCGCCAGTGTCCCCACCAGCGCGATGAATGCTGCTCCTTGAACCCCGCTGGCACCCTTCGATGTGAGGATCGCGACAGAAAAAATCGTCAGCTGCTGAACGAGAGTGAGATGTGTATTCGTGGCTTGCGCCACGAACAGGGCCGCCAATGTCATGTAGAGGCTCGTGCCGTCGGTGTTGAAGGTAAAGCCGGTCGGGACAATCAGCCCGACCATCGACTTCGAACATCCGAGCTTCTCCAGTTTCTCCATCAGGGTGGGAATTGCTGTTTCCGAGGAACTGGTGGCGAGGACGAGAAGAATTTCTTCCTTGATGTAAAGGAGAAATCGAACGATCCCAAATCCGGCGATTTGCGTAATCGCACCGAGCACGATCAGGACAAATAGAGTCGAAGTGATCCAGAAGATGGCGATCAACCTGGCTAAGGGGCCAAGGGATGCAATGCCGTACTTGCCGACGGTGAAGGCCATTGCGCCGAATGCACCGATGGGCGCGAACTTCATGATGATGTTCACGACACCAAAAACCGCGGCCGATAGTGCATCAAAGACGTCGAGCAACGGCTTGCAGCGAGGTCCAACCGCGGAGAGCGCGAAGCCGAACAGGATGGCGACCAGGACGACTTCGAGGATGTCGCCCTTCGCGAACGCATCCACGACAGTTGTGGGAATGATGTGCATCAGGAAGTCGGTCACGCTCTGGGCTTTCGCCTGACCGGCATAATCGGCGACGGCCTTGGCGTCCAGCGTCGCGGGATTTGCGTTGAAGCCGCTGCCCGGGTGAAGGACATTCCCGACAACGAGGCCGATGAACAGGGCCGCGGTGGAAACGATCTCAAAATAGAGGAGCGCCATGCCGCCCACGCGGCCGACCTTCTTCATGCTTTCCATTCCGGCGATGCCAGAGACGACCGTGCAGAAGATGATCAGGGTGATGATCATCGAGATCAGGCGGATGAAGGCGTCACCCAGCGGCTTCATCGCAATCGCGCGCGTGGGACTGAGGTATCCGAGCGCCACCGCGATCAACATCGCGAAGACGACCTGAGCCGAGAGAGTCTTATAGAAGGGTGGCTTGCCGGGAGTGCTGCGCGTCGAAGACGAGGCGAGAGTTGTCGCGGCGCTGAGTGTTCCCATTCTTCGATCCCTTCCTTAGCGTCACAACTCCATCCGGAGCGCGAGGCGGATTAAACCCCGCTCTCCGGATGTTTCCCCCTCAAACTGTTCAATGCTTCTCGTCCCCTTGCTGAACCTCGAGCGTGCGCAACAGCCAGGGGATGATCACCTGCTTGAAGATCACCGGGTCCGGCCAGACCTTCACCTGCCGGCCGAGATGGCCGCCCTGCGGATTGATCCACGCAGTTTTTGGAACGTCGCCCTTGCTCAGCAGCAGATACAGGTCGGCGATGGGTACCTGCGTGTCGAGCACGCCGCCGATGACCAGCATAGGGGCCATGGGCTTCCCGAGAAGACCCTGCTGGACCAGCGACATTTTCGGAAAGATCTCGGCCAGTTGATCGATGGTTGTCACGTTGTCGAAGATCGCCATCAGCGCGGGAACCTGGTCGAAGAGGTACTCGCGGTTGCCGAGAAGCGAATGGAGCAGGAAGTCTTTTTGAAAGAACCCGTCGATCGGCGGCGATTGGGCGCTGGTCCCTTTCAGTCGTGTGCGCTCAACAATGGCCAATTTCGTCGCCCAATAGGCTCCCCAACTCACCCCGTGGATCGCGATGCGATTCTTGTCAATCTCCGGACGACTCTGTGCGTAGTCGATCACGCGCGACAACATGCGGTCCGCGGTCTCGCTGGCCTTGATCGGAGCTTGACCGGTGCCCGGGCCGTCGACGGCGAGAAAAGCAACCCCGAACGGAAGGATGGCGCCGAAGCTCTCCGATAGATCCTCCTTGCGGCTGTCGAGTCCGTTGACTGCGATGACAAGCGGCACGGGCCCGTGCGCGTTCTTCGGAATTCGCAGGTAACCGGTGATCTCTTTGCCTTCGAACGGAATCTTCACGACTTCCAGCGGTGGGTCGTAGAAGCGGGCGTGGGCAAGGAAGGCTTCGATCGCCTTATCGTAAGAACGCTGCTTGCCTGGGGACGCCGGAATCGGCCAGCGCCCAAACGAATAGAGTCGCCAGGCTCGGATGTAATCGGCGTTGGCCTTCTCTCGATCCGTGGTCTCGACTGACTTTCCTTCTGCCATGTACCGATCGGCAACTTTCATGAACGCCGCGGCCCATTCGTCCTTGTCAGTCGTCTTAACGGACTGAAAGGCTTCGCGCACGTCCGCCGGATCGAGACCGATCAGGGGATACATCCCGTTCTCGGCGCGCTTGATGGCCTCGACCTTGATCTCGTCGATCGTGCGTTCGGGACGTTGTTGGCCGGTAGCGAGTGCCGCAATCGCAAGGATGCTGAGAGGAACGAGAAGCTTCTGCACGATCGAGCAATCCACCTTCGGACTCCTAATCGGTATGGCTTTGTGGTCAGACAGCTGTACCACTTGAGTTTGCCGGTTGTCAAGAAATTAGCCGTCTCCCGCGGCTTGACGTTGCCCGAGCGCTAGGTGGTATCGTGGTATGACCAATTTTTGACTGCAGTTTTCGCTGATACCTTTTCACTCATCGGGCCCGTGCATGGAGCCCTGACATCCAATCATTTCTCCGGAGGTCTGCGAGTATGGCGATTGCAACGATTGATCCAGTGAACGGGCAGACAGTCAAGACATTCGAGTCCCTCAGCGACGCGCAGATCGAACAGCGAGTGCAGCGGGCCGCCGATACATTTCGGGAATACCGCAAAACTTCGTTTGCCGACCGCGCCAGGAAGATGTTGAAAGCCGCCGAGATCCTTGAGAAAGACAAAGACTCGCTCGGACGCTTAATGACGCTGGAAATGGGAAAGCCCCTGAAGGCCGCGATTGCGGAGGCCGCGAAGTGCGCCACGGCGTGCCGCTACTACGCCGAGAACGCGGAGAAATTTCTGGCAGACGAAATCGTGGAGACCTCGGCCAAACGAAGTTTCATTCGTTATCTGCCACTCGGCCCGGTGCTCGCGGTGATGCCCTGGAACTTTCCGTTCTGGCAGGTCATTCGCTTCGCTGCGCCTGCATTAATGGCCGGCAATGTCGGATTGCTCAAGCACGCGTCCAACGTTCCGCAGTGCGCGTTGAAGATCGAAGAAATTTTCCGAAGTGCTGGATTTCCTGAGGGTGCGTTTCAAACGCTCTTGATCGGCTCACAGAAGGTTGATGCGCTCCTAGCCGATCCGCGCATCGTTGCCGCAACTTTAACGGGCAGCGAGCAAGCCGGAATTCAGGTGGGCGTCGGAGCCGCGAAACGAATCAAGAAAGTCGTGCTGGAGCTCGGTGGCAGTGATCCGTTCATCGTGATGCCGAGCGCCGACCTGGAAACGGCAGTCGCAACAGCCGTCGAAGCACGCATCATCAATAATGGACAGTCGTGCATCGCGGCCAAGCGCTTCATCGTCGCGGAACCGATCGCCGAAGCGTTCGAGCGCAAATTTGTGAAGCGCATGGAGGCGCTGGTTGTCGGCGATCCCCTCGACGAGAAAACAGAGCTTGGGCCGCTTGCAACTGCGGACGCGGTCGTATCGCTCGACGCCGACGTGCACAAGACAATCGATGCCGGCGCCCGTTTGTTAACCGGAGGTCGTCCGCTTCCGCGGTCGGGGAATTTCTATGCTCCCACCGTGCTCACGAATATTCCAAAAAATTCCCCGGCGTACAACGAGGAATTTTTTGGCCCGGTGGCTTCGATTTTCCGCGTGCGTGATATCGACGAGGCAATTCACGTCGCCAACGACAGCCGGTTTGGACTAGGCGCGAGCGCATGGACGAACGACGAGCGGGAGCGCGAACGATTCATCAACGAGCTCGAGTCCGGCATGGTGTTCATCAACAAAATGGTGGCCTCGGATCCACGCGTCCCCTTCGGGGGAGTCAAGCAGTCTGGCTATGGGCGTGAACTCGGAGCGCACGGCATCCGGGAATTCACGAACATCAAGACAGTCTGGATTCAGTGAGAAAACGGAGTCTTGCTTAGGGAGTTTGGCGTTTGGTATAGTGGTCCAACCACATGACCAGAAGGTGGTCTTCTTCCTAATCGCGTCTTTCCACATTATAGTAGCCGGGCTATGGCTAACGAAGCATTCGCGCCCCTGGGCGACAAACTCGTGTACAAAACGGTTCGAACGTCGCGCTTATACGAACAGATCGTGCAACAGATAGAGGACTCGATCCTCAAAGGTGCTCTGAAGCCCGGCGATCAGTTGCCTGCTGAACGCGAACTGGCGCAGAACTTCGGGGTGAGTCGAACTGCGGTTCGCGAGGCGGTAAAAGCGCTCCGCGAGAAAGGCCTCGTCGAGGCGTATTCCGGACGCGGCACCTTCATCACGAACGGAACCTCGAATGCGATTCGTCAGTCGCTCGACTTGATGATTCGCATCGGCCAGCACGAGGGATCGACCCACCTCGCGGAATTGCGGCAGATTCTCGAACCGGAGATCGCCGCGCTCGCAGCCACGCGAATCGAAGAACAACTTCTCGTCACGATGCGGGAAGCCGTCGCCACAATGGAACGCGGCCTCCACGATCCGGGGGCCTACATCGAAGCCGATCTTGACTTTCATCTCGCGTTGGCAGAAGCCGCCGCAAATCCTCTCGTGCTTTCGCTTCTCGACTCGATCGTGGGACTACTCCGCGAGCAGCGCATGAAGATCTTCCAGAAGGACGGAGGCCCGGAACGCGGGCAATTCCACCACAAGAGAATCCTGGCCGCGATCGAGGCCCGCGATCCGGACGAAGCACGGGCTGCAATGAGAGCGCATCTGGATCAGGTGAAGAGCGACTCAAAGAGTTCCTCGCCGGAGGAAACTCCACACACAACGGATTCCTAGTTCGGAGGCTGAGAGGGGATGGCGAATTTAGGGTTCGTGGGCCTGGGCGTCATGGGCAGCCAAATGGTGAGCCGGCTGCTCGACAAGGGCCACACGGTGACCGGCTACAACCGGACGCGGGCGAAGGCTCAGTGGCTGATCGACAAAGGGATGAAGTGGGCCGATTCTCCGCGGGCGGTCGCTGCCGCTAGCGACGTCACCTTTGCCATGGTGACAAACGCCGCCGCCATTGCAGCCGTGACCGACGGACCGGATGGAATCATCGCTGGACTGGGACCGGGCAAGCTCTTCATTGATATGAGCACCGTAAGCCCGGAGGTTAGCCGTGCGACCGCAGCGAAAGTTCGCGCCAAGGGCGCCGACATGGTGGACGCGCCCGTTTCGGGCAGCGTGATCACGTTGCAACAAGGCAAGCTCTCGGTGATGGTAGGCGGCAAGAAGGAAACTTTCGACAAGGTCCAGCCCCTGCTTCTGAACATCGGCCCCAAAGTGACTCACGTTGGCGACAACGGCCTGGCGCTGGCGATGAAGATTGCAGTCAATTTGAGTCTCGCCGTACAGATGATGGCTTTCTCGGAAGGAGTATTGCTGGCGGAAAAAAGCGGCATTCCGCGCGAGATTGCCGTCGACGTCCTCACACACAGCGCGGTCGCGTCCCCGATGATTCAGTACCGCGGCCCGTTTATTCTGCAGCAGCCCGACGAGGCCTGGTTTGACTGCAACATGATGCAGAAGGACATGTTGTTGGCTTTGGACCTCGGTCGCCAATTGAAGGTTCCTGTGCCCACCACGGCCATCAGCAACGATTTTCTAACCGCGGCTCGCGGTATGGGCTGGGAGAAGAAGGATTTCGCAGTCGTCTTCGACGTGCTGGCTCGGATGTCGGGGATACAAAAATGACCATCGCCACCGAGCGTTCCGCCGACGCCAATACCAAAGTGGATCAGAACCTGCGCTTCTATCGCCAGATGATGGCGATCCGCTTGTTCGAGGAGCGGGTCAACGACCTCTACACTCGCGCGCTGATGCCCGGGCTCGCACATCTGTATATCGGCGAAGAAGCGGTCGCGGTAGGCGTATGCGAAGCGCTTCGCCCGGATGATTACATCACGAGCACGCATCGCGGACATGGCCACTGCCTGGCGAAAGGGGCTTCGCCCAACCTGATGTTTGCGGAGTTGCTGGGTAAGGAAGCAGGCTACTGCAAGGGCAAGGGCGGATCGATGCACATCGCCGACCCAGCCACCGGCAATATGGGCGCCAACGCAATTGTCGGAGGCAGCGTTGGAATTGCCACGGGCGCGGCTCTTTCCGCGAAGCGATTGGCGAACGGCCGCGTGGCCGTTTGTTTCTTCGGAGAGGGCGCCTTGGGGCAAGGGTCTCTATACGAGGTCATGAATCTTGCCCAGCTTTACAAGCTGCCGGTGATCTACGTTTGCGAGAACAATCTGTACACCGAGTACACACACTTTACGGAAACCACCGCCGGAGACATCCTTACGCGCGCAACAGCGTTTGGACTGTTCGCTGCTCAGGTCGATGGGCAGGATGTACGCAGTGTGCACGAAGCGGCCGGACACCTGATCGACCGCGCCCGCAACGGGGGCGGCCCCGCCTTCCTGCTCGCCGACACCTATCGCTACACGGGTCACCACGTTGGCGATATCAATCGCGAGTACTACCGCTCAAAGCAGGAAGAGCAATCCTGGAAATCCGATCGCGATCCCATCAAGAACTACACTCGCTGGCTGATCGAGCAGAAGCTGGCCGACCAGGACCAATTGGCGCAGATCGAGTCAGAGTTGGCGATCGAGATGGACAAGGCGGTCGAGTTCGCGATCGCGGCGCCATACCCGAAACCAGAAGAGGTCGACCAGGACGTCTATGCCTGAAGTCGCCGTTCGAGAGTTGACGTTCGCGCAAGCGATCCGGGAGGCGCTGGCGGAAGAGATGCGCCGCGACCCGACGGTCTGCATCATGGGCGAGGACGTCGCCGAAGCGGGTACGCCGTTCAAGGTCCTCTCCGGCCTGGTCGAGGAATTTGGAAAAGAGCGCGTGCTCGACACGCCAATTTCAGAGGCTGGATTTACAGGGATGGCGGTGGGCGCAGCGATGACGGGCATGCGTCCGATCGTCGATATCATGTTCGGCGACTTCATCACGCTAACGATGGACCAGATGGCGAACCAGGCAGCCAAGGTTCACTACATGTCGGGCGGTAAATGGAAAGTCCCGATGGTCATGCGCACAACGCTGGGAGCGACCCGCCGTTCCGCAGCGCAGCACTCCCAGTCTCTGCATGCGTGGTTCAGCCACGTGCCTGGATTGAAGGTGGTGCTGCCCTCGACGCCTTACGACGCGAAGGGATTGCTCAAGGCAGCGATCCGTGACGAAAATCCGGTTGTCTTCTTCGAAGACAAGATGATGTACAAGCTTAAGGGTCCAGTGCCGGACGAGGACTACACGATTCCGCTTGGCGTCGCCGACATCAAGCGCGAAGGGAGCGACATCACACTGGTCGCCACCAGCAGCATGGTGCAGGTTGCATTGGGGGCAGCAGCACTGCTGGAAGAGGCTGGCATCAGTGCGGAGGTCATCGATCCCCGTACGACCTGGCCGCTCGACGAGAAAGCCCTGATCGAGTCCGCCAAAAAGACATCGCGCGCGATCGTGTTGGATGAAGGCTATCAGCGCTACGGAGTTACCGCAGAGATTGCCTCGGTGATTGCTGAGGGCGCATTCTACGATCTGGACGCTCCCGTGAAACGCATGGGAGCGATGCACGTTCCGATTCCGTTTTCTCCGCCCTTGGAAGACGTAACTGTACCGACGGAGCAAGCCGTATTCGAGGTCGCACGGACCATGTGCGGCAAATCGTAGCGCCGGCATCCTGCCGGCTGTCTCGAGGGCGTCCCGCCCTCGACCAAAGCTAGCAGCCAGGAGCTAGCAGCTAGGAGCTGATGTTATGGCTTTACCAACTTACGGAACGATGTCCGTCGACTGGGAAAATCGCGTCGACTTCGATCGGCTGCGCCGCGAGCGGCTTCAGCGCGCGAAGGATTTGCTGGCCAAGTCCGAGATGGGGGCACTGCTGTGTTTCGACATGAACAACGTGCGCTATCTGACGGCGACGCACATTGGCACATGGGCCCAGGACAAGGCCAACCGCTTCACGTTGCTTCCGCAGAATGACGAACCGATTTTGTGGGATTTCGGCTCGGCGGCGCGGCACCATCAGTTGCATTGTCCATGGCTCGGCGAACGGTCGCGTCCCGGTATTTCCATGTTGCGGGGCGCGATGACTCCGGAGATGGGACGCGCCGAGGATGTCGCCAAGAAGATCAAGCGCGAACTCGAGATGCGCGGCCTGCACAAAGAGCCCGTCGGGATCGACATCATCGAGTTACCTGTGCTGTTTGCCTTGCAGAAGGAAGGCATTCAGGTCGTGGATGGTCAGGCGCTGATGTCGGAGGCGCGGCTCATCAAGACGCAGGATGAGATTGCGCTGCTGAATACTTCGGCGATGATGGTCGACGCGGCATATGACGAACTCTATCGCGCCATGAAACCTGGCCTTGCCGAAAACGAAGCCGTCGGGCTCGTCAGCAAAGTTCTCTATGACCTGGGCTCCGAGTACGTGGAAGCGGTCAACGCGATTTCGGGAGAGCGGTGCAATCCGCATCCTCATGTGTTTTCCGATCGGGTGTTGCGGCCGGGCGATCCCGTGTACTACGACATCCTTCACTCGTACATGGGATACCGCACCTGCTACTACCGCTGCTTCACGATCGGATACGCGTCGCATGCGATGGTGGATGCGTACAAGCGCTGCCGTGAGTATCTCGATGCGGCCATCGAGTTGGTGCGTCCGGGGCGCACCACGGCGGAAATCGCGGCGGTGTGGCCGAAAGCAACCGACTTCGGATTCCCGAACGAAGAAGCGGCCTTCGCTTTGCAGTATGGCCATGGAATCGGGCTGGCGATTTGGGAGAAGCCGGTTATCAGCCGCCTTGTGTCGTTCGATCATCCGTGTGAGATCAAGCCCGGAATGGTGTTCGCGCTGGAGACGTTCTGGCCATCGACGGACGGATGGAGCGCGGCGCGCATTGAAGAAGAGATCGTCGTCACCCCGACCGGACATGAAGTCATCACACGCTTTCCGGCCGAAGAGCTTCTGGTTGCAGGCGCCCACTACTTCACGGTGAATGGTCCGTTGCCGACCACCCGTGAAAGCGAGTCGCAGCCGACCCAACACATAAAAGAAATGATCGAGGCGAGCGCCCGGAACGAACGAGTTGGAGTCGGAGACTGAGGATTCGGGCGTAGTTCTTCGGATTCGAGGCGCCGTTCTTCGCGACAAAATCTATGCCAATCAGCGTCGTCATGCCTGCTCTCGAAATGGCGCAGGAAACTGGGAAGCTTATCGCTTGGCTAAAGAAGGAAGGGCAGAGTGTGTCGAAGGGTGAACCTCTGCTCGAGATCGAAACGGACAAAGCAATAATGGAGATTGAGTCTCCGGGCGACGGCGTTCTCGAGGGGATCAAGGCGCAGGAGGGCGCCGAGATTCCGGTTGGCCAAACTATCGCTTGGATCCTTGGGCCCGGAGAAAGTGTTCCGGCGGAACAGGCTCAAGCCGAGTCGGGCCGACGCCATGACACGCCGGCTGCGACCGTGAGCGCGGCGACTGCGGAACTTAAAGTCGGCACGACGGCATCAAGCGCGCGCATTTCTCCCAAGGCTCGCCGGCTTGCAAAAGAGAAGGGCGTCGATCTAGCGAGGATTAAGGGGTCGGGTCCGGGTGGAGAGATTCTCGCGTCCGATGTTCTGGCGGTAGCTGAAGCTGGAAGCGCAGCGCCGAGTACTACCAAGATTCAAACTCAGCCGCAGCTGAGCACACTTGCTCGCCTCATGGCGGAGCGCACGACGCAGAGTTGGACGACCGTTCCTCACTTTTTTGTAACGCGGGAGATCGATGCGAGGGGATTGCTCGCCCTTCGCGAAGCATTTGCCCACCAGAACGGGCAGAGTTCGCGCCCAACTCACTCTGATCTCCTCGTGGCCCTCGTCGCGCGCGTCCTGGTCAAGCATCCCGCGCTGAACGCCAGCTGGATCGGCGACGGAATCCGCCAAAATCCTGATATCAACATCGGGCTGGCAATGGCAGTCGACGACGGAGTCGTCGCGCCCGTGATCGCCAAGGCCGACAAAACCGACATCGCGCAAATCGCAAGCTTGCGCAAAGATCTAACGGAGCGCGCCCGGGCTGGGAAGTTGCATCCCCAGGATCTTTCCGGCGGGACATTCACGATCAGCAATCTTGGGATGTTGAACGTGGACGCATTCACCGCGATCATCATCGCTCCGCAAGCGGCGATCCTCGCGGTGGGGCGGATTGCGGATCGGGTTGTAGCGGTTGACGGGCAACCGTCCGTATGTCCGATCATCTCGTGCACGCTGTCGGTCGACCACCGCGTTGCGGATGGTGCTCGCGCGGCGCGGTTCCTCGACGACCTGGCGCAGGCGATTGCCGATCCCGGCAAGTGGCTCGAATTACGATAGATAGCGCGGTTCTTTCAGCAACGACCGAGCACTCAGACCTGGTTCTCGCACGGGGTCCGGGCACGTTGTCCATCACCCACCCTTCCTACGGCAGCCCCCACTTTCCGGTAGTGCTCGCATTTGTAAACGCGGCGTAGAATGTCTGCTCCCGCCATGAGCGAGAGCCAGGAAGTCACGCTGCTATTGTCGGCCCTGACCCGCGGGGACGATGGCGCAGCCTCGAAGCTCATTCCGGTGGTTTACGGCGAACTGCGCCGGCTGGCTGGAAGTTACATGCGTCGGGAGCGGGTCGACCATACGCTGCAGGCCACCGCGCTGGTACACGAAACGTACCTGAAGTTGGTGGAGCAGCGATCGGTCAACTGGCAGAGCCGCGCGCATTTTTTCGGTGTCGCGGCGCAATTGATGCGGCGCATTCTGATTGACCACGCCCGCGGTCATTTGCGGCAAAAGCGGGGTGGTGAACAGAAGAAAGTATCGCTCGACGAGGCATTCGTCTTTTCCGAGCAGCAGGCGGACGAGCTGCTCGCAGTAGACGATTCGCTGAACCGTCTGGCGAAGGTCGATGCCCGGCAGGCCCGAGTTGTAGAATTGCGCTTCTTCGGCGGACTGAGCGTCGAGGAAGCCGCCGAAGTGCTTGGAGTCTCCCCCAAGACAGTCAAGCGTGACTGGAGCGTTGCGAAAGCCTGGCTCTACGCCGATTTGAAAGAGCGCCATGGAATTGACGCCGCAGCAATGGGAGAACGTCAAAGAGCTGTTTGAGATTGCGCTCGAGAAGACTCCTTCCGATCGAAACTCGTTTCTGGCCAAGGCCGCACAGGATTCCATGGTGCGCAACGAGGTCGAACGCTTGCTGGCGCATCATGTTGAGTCTGGCGGATTCCTGTCAGCGCCTGTCCTTTCTTCAACTACTGCTTCTTCTTCAAATTCTGCCTCCATGCCGTTCTTCGTCGCAGGCGACCTGCTCGCCGAACGCTTTCGGATCACGCGTTTTTTGGCGCGCGGCGGAATGGGCGAAGTCTACGAAGCCGAAGACGTCGAATTGCATGAGCGGGTGGCCCTCAAATCCATTCGCAGCGAGCTACTGAATGATGGGCGCGCACTCGACCGCTTTAAGCGTGAAGTCCACCTTGCGCGCAAGGTAACTCATCCCAACGTTTGCCGGATCTTTGACCTGTTCCGCCAGCCATCGATTGTGGTCGCCGGGCAAAGCCGCGGCCCGATGATCTTCGTCGCCATGGAACTTCTGGAAGGCGAAACCTTGGCCGAATTCCTAAAGCGGCAAGGGCGCATGCGTGCGGATGAAGCGCGCCCCATTGCTCTGCAGATTGCAGCGGGACTGGGCGCGGCGCACGCCGCTGGTGTGTTGCACCGAGACTTCAAGCCTGGCAACGTGCTCCTCGTTCCCGGGTCAAAGGGCGTTCGAGCCGTTATCACCGACTTCGGCCTCGCCCTCCGCTCCAACCAGGACATGAGCCTTTCGACCGTTACGGTCACCGGTGAACTGCTGGGAACACCGGCCTACATGTCGCCGGAGCAAGTCGAGGGCAAAGAACTCACTCCCGCCTCCGATGTGTATTCGCTCGGCCTGGTTCTCTACCAGATGGTCACGGGCACGCGCGCGTTCGAGGACACGACGCCTCTTTCGATGGCCGTGAAGCGTGTGAAAGAGGACCCGGTTCCCCCGCGCACGCTGGTTCCGGATCTCGAACGGAAATGGGAGTTGGTAATCCTACGCTGCCTCGAACGTGATCCGAAGGAGCGTTATCAGAACGCCGATGAGGTCGCCGAAGCTCTGCGCGGTAGCTCTTCCGCGCAACATCGCACCTGGAGCCTTGATAAAAGGATGGTCCTGGCGACACTCGCGTTGTTGCTGGTCATCGCGGGAAGCCTCGTGCTGATTCCGAGGATTCGGAATCGAGTCGCCTCGAACGTCAACACGCCCGCCATTCAGCCGATCACCGTCCGGCCGTCAGTGGCCGTTTTGCCGTTCCACAACTTGTCGGGGCGAACAGACACCGAATGGGTTTCCACCGCGCTGCCCGAGATGCTGACCGCGGAACTCGCGGCTGGAGAAAGACTGCGCACTTTCCCGGGAGAAAACATCGCCCGGGCAAGCATCGATCTTGGATTGACCGGGAAGCAAACGCTCGCGCGCGATACGCTGGGACGTCTCAAAAAGTATCTGGGCAGCGACTATGTCGTACTGGGCTCTTATTTCGATCAGGGCAATGCCTCAGAAGGTCAGATTCGCATCGACCTGTGGCTGCAAGATACGAAAACCGGCGAGATCGCGGCGACCGTCTCGGAGAAGGGGAGCGACAGCGAACTCGACGATCTGGCCACGCGTGCCGGCGCCGATCTGCGCAGAAAGTTGGGCGTGGGTGAAATTACACCCAGCGAAGCAGCGCTGGTCCGGGCGTCGTTGCCGTCGAATCCAGAGGCCGTTCGCTACTATTCCGAGGGCCTGGCGAAGCTTCGGATTGTCGATGCGATCGCGGCGCGAGATCTACTAGAAAAAGCGGTGGCCGCCGATCCCGAATATGCTCTAGGCCACTCTGCCCTCGCCGACGCGTGGAAGGCGATGGGCTATGACACGAAGGCTCGCGACGAATCCAAGAAAGCCCGCGATCTTTCTTCTGGTCTGTCCCACGAAGAGCGCCTTTGGATTGAGGGCCGCGATTGGGAACTGAATCGCAAGTGGGACAAGGCAGTCGAAATCTATCGGACGCTCTTCGAGTTCTTCCCCGACAATATCGAGTATGGCCTGCACCTCGCGATGGCGCAGAAGCAGGCGCGTACGGTGGACGAAGCACTGGCAACGTTGGCGGCACTCCGCAGGTTGCCACCTCCGGACCGCGATGATCCTCGAATCGATTTGCAGCAGGCAGATGTCTTCGACATCAAGGGCGCCTACAAGGAACAGCAGGCGGCCGCCGAAGCCGCAGCGACGCGTGCTCGCGAGTTGGGAGCCAAGTTGCTCCTGGCGCGTGCCCTGAATCAGGAGGCGCGTGCGTTCGAGAAGCAGGGCAAACTCGAAAACGCTCTGCGCAGTGCCGACGAGGCGGCACGCATCTCGACCTCCGCGGGCGAGCGCGCAGAAGTTGCGAAAGCCCTCACCATCACCGGGATCGTTCACTTCGACCAGGCCAACTTTCCGGAGGCGGCAAATGCCTACAACCAGGCGCTCGCCATTCAACGCGAAATTGGGGACAAGCGTGGCGCCGCCACCAGCCTTAACGATCTGGCGAACGCCCTCGGAGAACAAGGTGAACTCGCGGGCTCCATCAAAATGCTGAACGAAGCGCTCGCGATGTTTCGCGAAGTCGGCGACAAGCACAGCGCGGCGGCTGTCCTTGGAAGTATCGCTGCCCGCACACTGCAGCAGGGAGACTTGAAGCAAGGCAAGAAAATGCTCGAGGAGGGGTTGGCCGCCTCGCGGGAGATTGGCGATCAGGAGCGGACCGGTACTGCTCTTTATAACCTCGGCGAAGTCTACCGCTGGCAAGGCGATCTCAAGAATGCACGCAGGATGTACCAGCAGGCACAGGAACTCTCGCAGCAGATTAGTGATCAGAGTGGCGTTGCCTACGCACTCTTTAGTCTCGGAGATGTGCTGGCCGCTGAGGGCGATTTGGCTGGCGCCCGGGACAAGTACAACGAGTCCATGACTCTGCGTACTCAGATGGGAGAGAAGGGGAACATCGCCGAAACGCAAATGGCACTCTGCGAGATCCAGATTGAACAAGGCCACCCCGGCGATGCCGAGAACGCCTTGCGTCTGGCTCATGACGAATTCCGCAAGGAAGGGCTGGGCGATGACGAAATTCTGTCCGATATAGCCCTCGCTCGCGTCGCGCTTGCGCAAGGCCGGATTGCGGACGCGGAAAAGGCCACGTCCACCGCCCACGATCTTCTGGCGAAGAGCCAGGATTTTTCCGTTCGCCTGCGAGCGTCGATCGCTGCGGCCCAAGTCGAGGCAGCCGGCGGGAAAACATCGGACGCCGTGAAGGGCCTGCGGGAAACGATCGCGAATACTAAGAAGTCCGGATACCTCGGCTATCAACTCGAAGCGCAGCTGGCGCTCGGTGAGATCGAGACGGCTTCCGGCGACACGGCCAACGGGCAAAGTGTGCTGGCGGATGTCCGAAAGCAGGCTCAACAGCGAGGGTTCCGCTTCATCGCCAACAAAGCGGCAAAGGCCTCCGTGAAGCCGACGAGCGCATAAAAAACGCGGTCCCGAAGAACCGCGTAGTGTCCTGCCGGGATCCTCTTCAGAACTTCGTTTTCTTCGACGCCAACTGCGTGCTTCCTGCGGCGGCGTTGTTCTTGTCTTTGCGGTGAAACAGGTTGTGGAAGAATCCAGCCTTCTTGTTGTTACTGGCCGCTTGAGCCGGAGTAGCTGGCACGTTCTTCGGAGTATTGCCTGCGATCTTCTGCACTGCGCTCTTGGCGGCGTTCTTCGCCACTTCTTTCGCCGCAGCCTTTCCGGTGCTCTTCGCCATTCCGCTAAGATCCGGGATGATCACCGGCACCGACGTCGTGCCCACTACCTGAAACGGAATGTCGTTCGGCAGGTTTCGCAGGCCGACGTGATTTAATCCAAACCTCACCGCGCCATCACTTGCAACGTGGGCCACCATGTGGAAGTTGAGTTGATTGCTTGCCGTCACGTCGCCGTCGCCCGTCACGCTGCCAATCCCGGCAAACTGCCCGTTCAGACCGGCGATTTGCGTTCCTTCCGGTGCGATGTGAAGATGTGTGCCCAACGTAACAATCGTGAGATCCGAGTTCCCCTTCAAACCGCTGAGTCCAGGTAGTGCCGACAACTTGGAGCCGAGGTCGAACCCCGCGAGATGCGCGTTCGCGATCTGAGCCGAGCCGGAGGTCACGACACGATCAGCGGGTCCATCCAGCGATAAGTTGGCATCGACTGTTCCGCCGCGCAGCTTCGACCCGCCTGGCAGGACCACGCCTAAAGCAGGAAGCACGCCCGCGACGCTGTCGAGCGGAAGTTGATTCCCGGCGATCTTCATATGAACCACGAGCCCTTTGCCGCGCGCTTCATACGTCCCGGACAAACGCGCGACGCTCTTGCCGGCATGAATTTCGCTGTTGCGCAGGACACCCGTCTTCTGCGAGACGACATAGTCCGTTTCGTAGTTCAGGCTGATGGTCTGGCTTGCCGGCTGCGCCCCACGGACAAGGCGTAGTTTGTCGGCGCTCGCCTTTCCTTCGCTGTGGATGGTGCTCCCGTCGGAGGTTACCGTTCCATCGAGCGTCAGCATTCCTCCGAGCGCGGAAGATGACCCCAAAGATGCGATCTGTGCCAGGTCGGCTTTGCGGGCAGTTATGGTCGCATGAAAAGGAGTCTGCCCAGGATTGTCATGATTCATCGGCCCTGCTTCGCCCTTGATTTCCAACTTGCCAGCATCGGTGTGTGCCGAGAGTACGAACGACATCGCGCTGTCGAACGAGACGTTTTTCAGATCAACGTCGATATTCTTCAGAGCGGTGGCGGGCTGACCCGCCAGTCCACTGGAGATTTCGATTGTCGCGTTCGAGATCTTGAGCCGATCCAGAACGATGGAGGTCATCGAAGGGGAATTCGACTGCGCCAGCGAGCCCGACTGCTCGGCGGTTGAATTCTCGTCGGCGCCGCCGGTCGCGCTTCCGATGGTGGAAAAATTCCACTTGCCTTCCGATGACTTGATCAGGCTCAGTTGTGGATCTTCGAGTGTCAGCGAAGTTACATGGAATGAGCGCGAGAAGATCAACGAGAGAATGCTCACGCCGACGCCTAGAGATTTAGCCTGCAGGAAATTGCCGTTGTTGAAGGCCGGATCTTCTGCAACGGAAATCTGATCTACGCGGGCTCCCCCGGCCAACAGCGAGAGTTGCATGTGGCCGATGTGGACGTCGCGTCCGAGAGAGGACTGCAGGCTGGCTTCCAACTGTGGACGGAACCGGTCCACGTCCACCACATAGGGAAGAGCCAGGATGGCTAGGAATACGACTGCTGCGACAAGCGCGGTGACCTTCATGCCTTTGCTCTTCATAACGCCTCTCCTTCAACAGGGTGTTTGTGTGGCCGATCCTCGGCCCTCAGCCATTAGCGCGACGAATCTTCAAAAAAGGGGACAATTTGTTTCGGCGGGCAAGATGCCCGCCGGACAGCCGCCGGGATCCTTCGACCTCGCTCAGGACAGGCTCACGGCGCTAGAAAAAGAAAAAAGACCGCCCGGGATACGAGCGGTCCGGTAGAGCTACCTGAGAATTAAGCCTCCGCCACTTTGCCCTCGGGCACTGGCAAGGGGGGATGAACCAACTGCGGCCCGGCGATGCCAGCTGCTTTGACGGCATTCGCCTGCGAGATATGGAACTGCTCGTCACGGATCTGGCGCAGTCCCTGCTGAACCAGACCGAAAACCACGAACCAGCCAATGACGCCCAGGACGATCAGGTGAATATCAAACGGCGAAGTAAAAGGAGAGTCCCAGGTCATGTGGAGCAGGACCGGGATGGCCATCGTTCTCAGGAAGCCGCCATCGAAGAGCATGTGCAACTGGAAGGGCTGATCGCCTTTCACTCGCCACAATGCCCCAGCGGCGATCGCCGTCCACGCCACGTGCCCGAAGGGCGTAAGGAAGGCACGAACCTGGATGACGTCGAACATCACGTCCATCTTGCCGCTCTTCTCCAGGAACTCGAAGGCGTAGCCGGCGCTCTCGAAGAACGCGAATCCGGCGCCCACCGCGGCCCCGTACAACAAGCCGTTCAGGATGTACTTCCCTTTGAACGATCGCGCCACGAGGATCACAGCCAGTAGTTTTCCGATCTCTTCTACGATTCCCGCCTGCGAGGCGCCAAGCCAGCCCAGGTCCGAGACGCTAAAACCAACCAGCGCGACGAACAGGGAGACGATCCCGCCCGAGGCCACCAACATCAGCACACGGTTGAACGAGATGTTGCGCGGAACGTTCAATTCGAAGAAAAGAATGACTGTGGCGAGCGGGACCGCAAGGGAGCCCATCATGATGAGGCCGGGGATCAGTTTCGGGTTCCCGAACTGCTGGAAGGCAAAGTAGAACCCCAGATACACCAACGCCAGGAAGACCAGGACGCGAAGAAAGAACCAAGGCTTCGGCCAGCTGGTGGGGACGTCGAGGATCGAGGGCGTTGTGCGGCTCGTTCCGACGACGAAATAGTCGTCGACCTCGTTGGTTTCGCGCTTCTTGAAGACCTCGGAGAAGAACTCACGGAGGCTAAAGCCCTCCAGCTTGTCGGTGCTGGCGAAGCTGGAGATCTGATTCCCAATCGATTGCAGCATGCCACCCTGTTTCGCCGGGCTGCCGGACGCGCCCTTTGCATTCGTTACGGTCCCCGTACCCTGCCCACAGGCTGCACAAAAGTGAGCCGCCGCCGGATTCTCGTTACCACATTCCATGCAGAACATATCGATCTCCTCGTCGTCCCAATTGCCTTCAAAGAACCACGCGACAGAATTTCCAAACCGGGGTCATGGAAACAGGGGAGGATGGATTGCTACAAAATGGCTGATTGCAGCGTCGTGTCCGGCAACCAGTCCCGACTGGCCTAGGCTGCCGAGGGCCGCCTCGAACAGGCCTCATTGATCTCGGCGGAGCCGCAGACGATGACGATTCGGAAACTGTCGCGGCCTTGGGGATCGAGCGTCCAGCTGGACTTGGTTTCGCTCTTTGCGGACACGAAAAGTGTGAGAACCGGCTCGCTGGAATTCGTCATGGCCAACCTCCGAAGGTTCGGGCTGCTTGCGACCTTCACTCAGTAGCGCGACACCGGGTCCCGTCTGGGGTCATGTTTTCTGCGAACTTTCCCCACTCACGTCGAAAAAAAAGCCCCGGGACTTTGGGCCCGAACCCAGAAAATCCCAGGGCGAGAGGAGCTCGGAATCGCTTGGCCCCCGAGCTCAAACTTAGGGAAACAAACCCCGAAGGACGGCGGCCACGTCGGTTCGCGGCGGCTGCGGTGCAGGCTTCGGCGTGATCACGACGGCCTGAGTCAAGTGGAAGGTCAGTACCGACTCGGACGGCATGACGATGTCCTGGGGATGGTTGGTTGCGGCCGATCCGACCGCTCCCGCGCCCGCGCCGGCGGCTGCGCCGATCAGGGCACCCTTTCCGCCATGGGCCAGCGCTCCGATGGCTGCGCCAAGCACGGCGCCACCGGTCGTGATCTCTGCGGTTCTCTTACCTTTGCCCTGGGAAACGCGAACGATTGGAACGGTCTGAAGCGTGTAGGGCTGGCCGTCCAACGTGAACGATGTCAGCGCGACGCGCAGGCTTGCACCGCCCGCCAGGTGTCCGGCCGGAACGGCCTGGATCACGTTGCCGGAAAATTCCGTGCCCTCCGGCACCGCAACTTTGCCGTTGAGAACCAGCGGCTTCGCCAATTTCGCGGAAAAGTGGCTGCCCGACGCGCTCGTCTTCGAACTGACCGTCTGATCGAGGCGCACTTCGACCGAAGTCCCCTGGACCAGCGTCACAGTCGGGGGTTTGGGCGGGATCGGTGGATGCGCGTACAGGTAAGCGGCGACGGCGCCTACGATGATCAGCACGATGGGCCATTTTGATTTTGTGGATGTCATGTTGGTCTCCCCGTTTTGAGCAGCTTGATTCGGAAATCCGTGCTCACCAGGTAGCGCGATATGTGTTGGAAATCGGGGTCATGCTTTCGGTTTTTTTGGGGGCGGAATCGGGACGGGTGGGGTTCTCAGCGAGAGGAAGTACGGGGGCGTGCGGAGCTGGACACTATATGCAGAAATCCCGTCCTTGAAACAAAAGGGGCGACCAGAGTCGCCCCTTCTGCCTTGGCCGGACACCTTCCCCTTTATTGCCCGGTCCGAGACAGACTCGTGGATTGCGGGCTTCCGCCGGCGTTGTCGGCAACGCTAGTGGCCCGGTTCCCTCTTGTTCGAGTTCAGGGCGATTACCTCGCGCGGAGTGACTTGACCTTCAGCGGGTAACGCGATGGACAGCCGCGGCAGGGGTCATCGCCGACATGTGCTTGAATGTAGGGCTGATTACTGCGTGGGTTCGGTTTGCGCTTGAGATCGAGTTGCGCGCGCCGGATGATCTGCTAGCATGACGCCTCGCGAGGTGCGATTGAACGATCTCGAACACGTATCCGGCCCGGCCCGCGCTTCGACGATTCTTGCCGCGGTCGCCCGCGACATCCATTTCTGGGTGCCGCTCATTGTTCTGGTTGTGGGATTGGTGGTTTTGCGATGGGTGAGCTAGCCCCGGTCCGGCAAACTGCAGAGTCCGCTGGACCTCAGGCGGCGCGCATCCACTCGCTCCAACGACTCGGCGTCCTTTGCGGGGTCGCTGCCGGGGCGTGGCTTGGCGCAGCCGAAGTGCCTGCCAAACTCGTTTCCGCTGGGCTCTCTCCATTCCTTATTTCGTTCTTAATGGTTCTCGGCGTCTTCCTCGGCCGGTGGTGTCTACCGGCGCTGGCGCGTGGTACCTCCGACATTCGCGCCGATGTCAGCAAAGCGCCGCATTTGATCATCTGGGCCATTGTTGCGGGCTGCTTGTGGTCGGTAGCCAACACGCTGACAGTCTTCGCCATTCGTGACCTGGGACTCAGCATCGCGTTTCCTTTGTGGAACACCAACGCGCTGATTGGCATCCTGTGGGGCGTCTTGTTCTTCGGCGAACTCAAGAAGGCCGGACGGGCGCGCTGGACGGCTGTCCTGGGCGGCGCCGCCCTGATGTTTATCGGCGGCTTGATCCTGGCACGCGTGTCGGCCAGCCAGGTGTCGTCGCAAGTCGCGACGAGGGGAATCGTCGCCGCTTTAGGGGCCGGGTTGTTGTGGGGCACGATGTACATCCCCTATCGCAAGGCTTACCTCTCGGGGATGAATCCGTTGTCGTTCGTATCGTTCTTCACGATCGGCGAGCTCGGCATGATGACCGTTCTCGCAGCTCGATATCTGGGCGGCTTGCCCGAGTTGTGGCGGCAGGTAAGCGCGGCGAGCTCCGTGCAATTCTGGCTGCTGGCGGCAGGTTTCGTTTGGGTGATTGGCGACATCTTCCAGCAGTACGCAGTGAAGTACGTCGGCGTGAGTCGCGGCATCCCGCTTTCCAATTCGAATCAGCTCTGGGGACTTCTCTGGGGCGCGGTCGCGTTCGGGGAATTCCGCAACTGGCCACACTCGGCGATCTCCGGCGCGGTATACGGTTCCATTTTGATGGCACTCGGCATGGCAGCAATTTCCTTCTCCGTCGCAGACAAGGCCGAGCACGACAAGTGGCGCGAAGCTGCCGACCGAGAACAAACCAAGTACGACATCGATCCCCGCTTTATCTCTTCCGCCATGGAAGGAACAGCGTTCCACCAGTCGCCTCGCAAACGGTGGCCGGACGTCCTGCTCGTCGGCATCGCCACCGCTTTTTTCCTTTGGACTGCAACGCGGGCCCACTGGCCTGCGATGAGTCTGCAGTGGCCGGCCGTCTATGCGCTGCTGGCCATCGGTCTCATTCTGCTGACGGCCGCCGCTGTTTCTCTCTGGAGAATGACTCACTTCAACTAGGGGGGAGATGTATTTCGGGAGTCCGCCTCGAAAGCCTTGCCCATCGGCACTTTTGGTAGTAGAAACTTGCTGCCGTCCTATATCGCATGAACCCGTCCGATGAATCAATTGCGCGCCTCCGGTGGCGAAAGATCTACCGCGAGGCCGAACTCTACAAAGCGGCGGTTCGCGTCTACACGAAGCCACTGTTTCATTGGCGCAAGGCCCTGCACGTTTCGACCGACGGCAAGACCCTCTACGATCTGGCGTGCCACGGCCTGCGCGGTCTGCATGCGATTCACAACGCGCTAGCAAAAGAAGAGTTTCGCTTTCGGCCATCGATCGGCCTGAAATACAACTTCAACGGCAAGCGCCGCACGCTCTACATCCCGCCCTGGGAGGAGCGCATCGTCGATCTCCTTCTCTACCGCATTCTGAATCAGCGCCTGCTTGCATGGTTCTCCCCGCGATCCTTCGCGTACCGCGACCGCACCTACGGGCTCGACGCCTGCCAGTCGCAGATCGCAGCGGTTCTGCGTTCGTCGCGCCGTCCGGTTTATCTGGTGAAACGGGACATCTCCGACTACTTCGGATCGGTCAACCACGACATTCTGCTGGCGCAAGTAGCCAAGCTGGTTGACCCGGACGACTACCTGTTCCATCTGCTACGCGAGCGAATTGAATTCATTTATCAGGATGAAGAGGGAATACATCAGGCGGCAATCGGCGTTCCCTTCGGCTGCGCCAGCGCATGCGTCTTTGCCAACATCTATCTGACCGGTCTGGATCGTGCCCTCGCGGCCATTCCAAGCATTCACTATTTCCGCTACGCCGACGATCTCCTCCTGCTGTCGCCTGACCGCGAGTCTGCGCTCCGCGCCCGCGAATTGATGGCCTTGACCCTCGACAACCTCAAACTTGCGACCAAGACGAGTCACGAGGCCGACCTCTTTTTGACATCGCGGGCAATCGACGATTCGGGATTCGTATCAGCGGCTGACTTTCGCCACCTCGGCCTTTCATTCCACGCGGGCGGTGGTGTCTCACTCTCGCGCGACAAGCGGAGAAAAATCCAAAACCTGTTTCGCTTCGCCTTTCGCCGTAAACGTCGCAGCTGGAGACCAATTACCGAGCCACGCGAGCGCGCAAGAAGCCTCGCCGCCATCGCTGCCGATACTATCGACGAGGGCATTCGCAACGTCGCCATCGTCGACTACTACCTCAAGCATGTAACCGACATCGCACAGCTGCGTGCCATCGATCGCTGGCTGGCAGAGGAAATCCTCAGCCTGGTTTTTGCAGGACACAAGAAAGGCCACTTCGCCAAACTCAGTTTCGCCACCCTGCGAGAGCTGGGCCTGCCCTCTCTCGTACATCGCCAGAGACTGATTCTTCACGGGCACACGAAAAGCCCCTTCTTCCTCTGGCAACAACAGAAAACAGTTCGAGCAATCAGGGGGACGGTTGCCAGTCCAATGGCTGCCACGCGCGGCCAGCGGGCTTCTCTCCGTACCCAGAAGCAGCGGCCAACCGAGCCCGTGAGAGAGGGCGGCTGCCTGTAGATGGGCGTGATGGAATAACCTGTCGCTAAAGCGAAGGTTCGTTTTTTCAACCGTCCCCCTGAGTGCTCGCACGGAGCGGGTGAAACCATGGGACTGCTTGATTTTCTAAAGAGCCTGCTCTCAGGCGGAAGCAAGCTGCAGTGCCCCGGCTGCGGCACCATCGGTGCGCAACAGGATACTCAAGGACGGATTCGGTGCAAAAATCCTTCCTGTCAGTATTTCGACGCGAGATCAGGAGCCCGCGCAACGCAGTCGCGCAACGGAACGACCGTACCCACGCAAGGGAACTTTCGCCCGACCGATCCGCTCACAATTCGGTACAGGAACTTTGCCGGGCAGGAGCGATCGTTCGTCGCGGAACGCGAATCGCTCGTAAGGAAAAGAAATCACTTGGTAGGGCAAGTCGCCCCCACCGGCGCAAAGATCGCGCTGTCACGCGATCGGATCCAGAATCTGAGCGACGTGGAGGCTCGCCTCCCGCAGCGAGTCGAACCGGGACAGGACTGGCCTTCCCCCCGCGAGCGGCAGGTGCTTAGCTATCACAAAAAGCACGGAAGCACTTCACCGTTGTACGAGAAGGTCCGCGCGAAGTATCCGAATTGGTAAGTGCGAATTGGTGAGTGGAAGAGGCTTCAGCTTGAAATGCTGGCGGAGGGAGAGGGATTCGAACCCCCGGTACGGTTTCCCGTACAGCGGTTTTCAAGAGCATCGGGCCGATTATCTGCCTTGCGTGGTCAGCAACTTAGCGCGCTGCTGGTGTCTCCAAAGCGTGGTCAATAGCTCTCATATTCACGTTAACTGACACCCAAAGTGACACCAAAGTACCATTGACAGGCTGTAGGTATACCTATATAGTCGCGAACTGTGAAAACGATTCAGACACTGAAGTGCATGCGATGCGGGCATGAGTGGTTTCCGCGCTCAACCAAGCCCCCCGCGCATTGTGCCAAGTGCAATTCGCCGTACTGGAATCGACCGAGGAAGAAGAAGCGCTAAGACAATAACGGACTGAGCAAGTGTTCTAGCACATGCCCAGCCCTAACCAGTTCGCCCGCTTAGGAGGCAAACGTGGCTGTTGAAAATCGTACCACCCCTGCTTTACCCACCCCAAACCTCAATCCCGAAGACATCGCCCTTGAAGCCCTGACTATTGCTAGGGAGTGCGCAGCGGCGCTCTTCCACCGAACCCCTGTTCTCGTCCTGTGGGCGCGTGCGATTGCACGGCAGGAGCCTAAGCGATGACCCCCGTCGAGCAATTCCTGGCATACCTCGCGGCAGAGCGTGGATTGTCAGAGAACACAATCGAGAACTATGGGCAGGACCTGAAGCAGTTCGCAGAGCTCCTGCCCAACGGCCTAGAAAAGGCGAGCCGCGACGATGTGCGGCAAGTCTTCCTCGAACTACAGGCGGGCGGGCTGAGCCCTAGGAGTCTTGCCCGCAAGATGAGCACGCTTCGCCACTTCTATGCCTATCTGCGTCGGAAGCATCTCATCGCTACCATCCCGCTGCAGAACATCCCATTGCCAAAGCGGGGCAAGCGCCTTCCGAAGCCTGTCAGCACGACTGATTTCGAAAAGCTCTTAAACGCTGTGGATACCACGGACATGGGCTTGCGGGACCGTGCCGTCCTCCGAGTGTTCGACTCCTGCGGGCTCCGTTGCAGTGAACTGGTAAACCTCACTGCAGACGATTTACACCTCGACGAGGGCTATATCGTCGTGCGCCATGGGAAAGGCGACAAAGACCGCTTTGTTCCCATAGATGAGGCAGGAGCGAAAGCGCTCACGGACTATCTGCAAGTATGGCCCGTACTCTATCCGAACGAGTCTCGGCTTTTCCCGTTCTCCCGACAGCGTATCTGGCAAATCATGCAACTGATTTCAGAACGGGCCGGAATTTCCCTCAAGCATCCCCATCAGTTGCGACACCGGTTCGGCTCAGAGTTGACTAGGAGCGGGCTTGAAATGCGGGACGTGGCTGATCTGATGGGGCACTCCTCCGTCGATACGACGTTGCAGTATGTCGGACTGGACCTCGGTTACATGCGGGAAATCTTCCGCAAGACTCACCCGCGAGCGGTGCGCCCATGAAAACACTGATCGAGAGCTACATCACGCACCTCAAACTATCGAACGCCAGCGAAAATACGATTCGTTCTTACCGTGGTTACCTGCTGGATTTTGCCCGGTTCGCTGACAAGCTCGACGTGGAAGCAATCGAGGGCTATCTGGGCGTGCTCCATAAGCGGCAATTCTCCAAGGCATCCACGCGCCGCGCCCTGGCCACACTCAAGAGCTTTGGCCGCTGGATGGTGGATGAGGGCGTATTACCTGAAAACCCAGTTGCAGCATTTCGCCCGCCTCGTGGCCGGACTCACATCCAGCAGAGATTGACGGAAGAACAGGCCCGCCAGCTCTGCGAAAGTCCTGTTCGAACCTCATTCCCTGAGCGGGATCGGCTGATTCTCGAACTGCTCTACGGCTCAGGACTGCGCTGCGACGAAGTGGCCAGTCTGCGCGTTGAGGACATTCTTGACGCTGACGTGTTGCTGGTTTCGAAGGGCAAGGGCGATAAACAGCGCCATGTTCTGATGACCGACTACGCCCAGCGTGTGCTGAAAATCTACCTGCGAAAGCGAAAGCGAGTCCTCAAGAATCGAGCGGGCAAAGGGGATAAGCGGGAAGTAACGGGACTCTTCTTTGCTCTGCACGGTGGCCAGATTGACGCCCTCAGCCCACGCAGCGTGTTCCGGACAGTCGTGGCGATTGCCCAGGATGCCGGACTGACTTGGGTTTCGCCTCACGATCTACGCCGAGCCTTCGCAACTCACATGGCTGAGCGCGGAGCGCCGCACATCGTGATTTCCCGCCTGCTCGGTCATGAGAAGTTGAGCACTACCGAGGGATACATCGCAGCAGCTTCCCCGGATCGGCTCAAGAGAGCCTATGCGCGGGCTCGGGCATAAGAATCATCGGCCCTTTCCCCATGCGGTCACAGAACATCGTGGCCGCTTTTTCCTTCCTGTGCTATCGTCTCCCGCCAAGGGGAGCAAGCTGTGTTTGAGCGCTACACAGAGAAGGCGCGGCGGACGATTTTCTTCGCTCGCTATGAAGCCAGTCAATTTGGCTCTCCACAGATTGAGTCGGAACATCTGCTTCTTGCTATTCTGCGCGAAAGCAAGGCCATGCCCGAAGGTTCCCAACGCCCTGATATCTCAGGGGCTCTGCTTGTACGACACAAAAAATTAATCCGCAAGCGCATTGAAGCGCGTACCACGATTAGGGAGCAGGTCCCGACATCCGTCGACATGCCTCTGAGCAACGAATGCCGGCGTGTGCTGGCCTATGCCTCCGAAGAGGCTGACCTTCTGTCCCACGAACACATCGGAATTGACCATCTTCTGCTGGGCTTATTGCGAGAGCAGGATTGCTTCGCCACAAAGTTGCTCAATGAGAGAGGCATACTTTTCGAGAGCGCTCGTTCCCAGATAGCGAGCTATGCATCCCGCACCGGTATATAATTCGCGGCGCTATGAATACCAACGCAGCTACCGAATTAGTTCGCGCCATTTCTACCCTAGATCAAGCGGTCAAAGAACTCGGACTCCATCGGCGGGCACTGGAGATTGTTCTGCTACGGCAGAATCCCGATTTGAGGCTTCTGATAGAGGCGGAAGTGGAGAAGTTACGAAAGCAAGAGTCCGTTCCGCTGAACGATGTACGATTTTCAACGCTTCGTGAAGTGTTAGTTCGAGACGCGGTTTAGCTTTGGCGGTACACAGGGGCACTCTGGGTGCTTGGCCTGATCCTGAGCGCACTCCGAACAGAACATCCGAACGGCAGTGCGGCCATCCTGTAACATTACATTCCGTAGTAGGGTCGCGGGTAAGCCGCTGCCGCATTTGCAATCAGGGCTCACAAATCCGCTACTTCGATCTGCCCCTGCCAGTCGGATTGCCATAAGAAGGAAGACACTTTTTCGTCATGCGAGAAGTTTTCTTCTGGCTCAATTCTGGGCTGTTCGCGCTTCATTCCGCCCTTCCCAAGCACGAGACATTGCACGGGACCCGAACAGTGCGGACACCGTTCTAGTGCCTCGGTCGCTGCCACTCGCATCTGCCCGTGCTTCCTACAGGTCACACGAATGTATAAGCAGGGGGTAAGTCCGGTATCTCTTAAGGCATCTGCTAGAGGCTGCGTCATATGTGACGAGATGCAAACGCGCAGAAAACTTGTGTTACTTACGCATTAAGGTCATAAAAGTTCATGGGCCCGGCGCCTGTCTGCTGTAGAGGCCCACCTGTCACGGTATAAAGCAGTACCCTAGTGGCTAGAGTCGCGGCATCGCTATTGCCCAGGAAGATCGTGTTTCCACCCGCCGTCACATTCACACCGGCACCCGATGTCTGGACTTGCACACCATTGACGGTGGTGTTTGTGTTGCCTGTTGCTAAGTGCATCCGTATGGCGGTTCCGAATTGTTGAAGCTGAGTGGTGGTTAGAAGTACGGCTGTGCCGCCCGAAACTACAACATTTGCGCCACGCAAGAACCCGCCCGTACTTACGAACGAATACACGTTGAGGTAAGTCGACGCCGGGATACCAAACGTGCCCAATGGTCCCGGATACGCATATACGTCGGGGTATCGGTTTAGGTAAGTAATTGCTGCTGACATTTATTGTTTCCTCGATTTCCTAGTGGTGCGGTTCGTTCTTTGCTCTTTCTGCGAAAAGTTCGCCCGTGACGATTTCGATGGCGCGGTCAATACCGATACGACGCAACTCGCAGCCGTCGTATTGACGAGAGTGCAGAATCTCTGCGCGTTGCTCAGTCGTGAGGCAACCCCAGATCGCCTTGCAAAATTCGTCCGCCCAGTGTGCCATCACCAGCCCCTGGCGCGTCTGGCGAGCTCATTCAGCGGCATCGCGTACAGCTCGTCCTCCGTTAGGGCTCGCTCGGCTTCGATTTGATCGGCCCGCGCTTCGGCTTTGCGTTTTTCGTTGCGATTCACGATATGGTCCTTGATGTCCAGCAGTCCCAGAGCCTTCTGCCGCTCGTACGCATCTTCGAGGTCAGATAGCGTCGGGTTCTTCACATCGCGGTTGCGAAGGCAGAGTTTTATTAGGTCCGCATTCTTAGGCGAATCCTGAAACTCAGGATGCAACTCCAAGAACACGGTGATGTCTGCATTGGTAGCGGCGAGAGCGGCCTTCTCGGCATCGGAACGCGCCAGCCGGTTGCAGGCCGCCTTGAGGTCGTCGAGCGGCATGTTCTCAAGGGCAATCTCTTCCGATGTAGGAACGTCGCGCCGCATAGCTTCCCGTGTCTCAGCATGGCGCATAGCTTCGACGCTCTCGAAGCTCTGGTTCGTCAATCTTCCTCGGTAGGACATGGGCAGTTTTCCTTTAGGCCATTATTTCCTGTCCAGTCTGGATGCACGACTGGAGCAATCGATTGAAGAGCCCACTGTCGAAGATGGCGTTCGGGTCAAGTTTTCGCATCAGTGGCTCATCGGGGCGGACTCTACCCTCACATTTTTGACAATATACGTAACCCGGTGATAACGGCACGCCATTGTCATGCACAAAGACGCAGTGTGTACCACCACCAGCCGAGGCTAGATGCTCATGTGTGCAGACTTTCTCTTGAATGAAGCGTTTGTTTTCGTTCTTCTCCTTAACGCTCTGCGCCGTGGCTAAGCGTTCCTGTTGCGCAAGGCGAGTAGCTTCGAGTTCCTTCTCGTCCGGTGGTTCTGGCTTGCGCATCTCCTCTACTGCGGTTTTCACTGCCGACGAAACGGCTGTATTTATTAGATTGCTCAACTGCTCAGAGGTTAGAGTTAGATTGCTCATTGTTCGTTTTTCTCCCGTTCCTTGGTAATCCGCGATCGCTGCTCCCGTTCCAGTCGCAGTACTTCCTTCAGTGACACTTGAGACTCGCCGACTCGGACATCTGGACCTGTCTCCGTCTCTTTCTCGCTCTGCGGTGGGCAAATATTCTCCAACACAAGGCCGTACCGCGTCCCGATTTCCAGCAACTTATGAAAGTCGGTAGCCTTCGTTTTCGGCGACCGTAAGTAGGCGAACAAGAGTTGCTGCAATTCGGCAAAGTCACAGACCTTGCTTCGGCGTCTCACGGGCGCTACATAAACGCCGCGCTCTAACTTCGGCGTACGTGGCCCACGGGCTTGTGGTTTGCGCGCGTATCGCTGCTTCATCGCGGACTGGGCGCGGGCTAAATCTCGCATGGTTACTCCGGCCAACTACGAATAATCTTGACTAGCAGAGAGCCACGGATGAGGTCGTAAATTCCCCTCGCGACGTAGGGATGATCCTTGGCCAGTTCACCCGCTGCCTGCACCAGCTTTGTAACGGCTGGTAGGTTCTTAAGTGTTGCCTCGCCGGCCGCGGCGCCAGCTTCACCTACGCCCGCCAATGCAGCGGTACCTGCAGCACCGATTGCGGGCGCGGCTGCTAGAGTCTCTGCTGCTTTCGTTCCGAGATTCTGCGGAGTAGATTCTTTTTGTGCCTGGGATTTTGCTTCGGCAGTTTGGCCGAATGCGGCTGCACGCCTCATTGTCTCGTCGAAGGATTCGCCCGCTCGGGGAATGATTACCGTACTGCCTGAATCGTTCGTAGTCGTCCCGCTCGTGTCAGGCGGGGCTTGCTGCTGGGCAGCTTCTTCCCAAGGGAGGCTGCCAGATACAGGAGCCTGTGTCTGCTGTTGCGCTGCCTCGACCCACGGTAATGGAGTTGTGCTCACTGCTTCACCCAGTTTTCTTTCTTTGTAGGATCGCCGCCGGTGAACTTGAAGCCGTTGCGAATCAGTCCAGCTTTGTACTCAGTTGGGATCGTGGACGGCATCTCTACCGGCTTAAAGTTTGAGCCATACGTCTGGTTAACCGTCGCCAGTGTGTTTTCGTACTTTGCCTTTGAGCCCTGCGCCTGAATCTTCTGCATCGCCTCCATGTCACTGAGGACAGAACTAGGGATAGACGCTCCCGTAAGTTGCTTCCCGAAGTTGCCCTCCATGCGCTGGAAGATAGAACCACCGCCGTAGTTCTGGATTTCGGCCATGTTGATGCGGTGAACGCCCTGAGATGTCGTGATCTGTAATGCACCTTCCTGTGGGATGAGCTGATAGGAAACGACGTTTCCGCTTCGCGCTGCATCCATCATGGCTTGCAGACGATCACTGACCGATTTTGCTTGCGCGTAATCCTCTCCTGCTTTTGTCGCTGCCGCTGTCGCTGGTGTAATGAGTTCTTTCGGGCACTGGCGAGAGCTGCATTGCTGCCCCTGGCGATTTCGGCATCCATCAGGGCCTTAGCTCTCCCTTCGGCTGCTGCGACGGCTTCTTTGCTCGCCTGTATGTTCGGATTCGTAGCGATGGCCTCTTCCTTTTTGGAAGCAGCTTGGGCTTGGGAAGTATTTACGTCGGATTGCGCGGCCTGCAACAGATCCACACTTTTCTGCAACTGCGCCACTAGTGCGGGCTTCGCGTCTGGTACGCCGTTCACGTTGGTATGGGTCAGGTAACTTGCTAACTGCTGCTTGCGCTGGGCGAGAATTGCGCCGATGTTCTGTTCCGTGAAGGGCTGCACCGGTGCAAGAAACGAAAGGGCCTCCTGTGCCATCTGGCGCTGGCCTTTGAAGCCGAGTGTTCCCCACGATTGGTCGTCGATGGGAACTAAGCCCTGCACTGCTCTCGCGTCATCTACCGCAGAACGGAACCCCTGTTGATTCTTTTGCAGGTCTAGTTGAGAGGGGGCATATACCCCAATGTTGAAAGTGGATTGGTCCCCCGCGTGAGGCTGAACAAGTGTATGGACGGGAGGAATCCATCCGTTATTCTCGGCAGCCAGCGTACCCAGTGCGCCATTGGCCTGGGCGTGTGTATCGGCTCCATTTCCCTCGATGTTGACATCGGGCACGATGCCGTACTCGTCCGACAAGAACTTTGCGTGTGCGTCGTTTAATTGCTGGATTCTCGCGCGCGACTCTTCGTTCAGGTTGTCGATGCGTGTGGCTTCGTTGAGCGCCTGAACATGAGTTAATGCGGCCTGGGCGGACTCGAATTGCGCCCGATTCTGCGCGAACTGAACATTCGCAGCGGCAGTTGCACGGCGCTGGTCGAATCGCTCCTGCGCGAACGTCGGGGATATACCACCCGCGACGGCGGCGGGTACTCCGCCTGTAGCCAGACCCATCAGGACGCCACGGAGACGGGAGCCAATCGTCGGCTGAAACTTTGCCTGTGCAGGTTGTGTGCTGTCGAGGACACTCTGCAGGCTTGATGTAAGCGTGTCGGGTGCTCCCTGATACGCGGCTTGTGGCGATGGTGCAGGAAGCGTGTCGGGCGATGGTGCAATTGCGCTCTGGAGGCTTCCGCCAGTCCGCGGGCCGGGCGCTTCGCTTGGAATTGCCAAGGCTGCGAGGCCAGAGCCGCCATCGCTGATAGCGCTCGCGAGGTTCGACGAAACCGGCAAATCTGAAGTGTCTGGGGGTGCTACGGGGTTAGTTGCCATTCAAGTTTTCTTCCTTCTGTCCTTCGAGTTCAGCAATGCGCTTCTCCATTCGGGTGCACCGATACATCAGCGCTTCGAGGTTTGCGAGAATCGGTTCTAGGTCGATGCCGCCGTTTACACGTCTCCGGGCCTCCGCAAGGTCAGCGCTTATCTGAGCTTCAAGGCTGGGAAGCTCGCTCTGAAAGTTACCCATCCACTCATTGAATGCATCGTCAACGTTGTCCAATCAGTTCTCCTCGAAGGAAAGGGCGGCTGTCACCACAACAACCGCCCATGGCAGGTACAACCACCCTTAATCGCGTCCCCTACCACCGATGCCACGCAAATCCTGACCGTCGAAACCGCCGGTCTCGTCTACGTCACCTTCCAACGCCGGACCTTGATTCAAATACTCCCTGCTCGACTCGAGCATGTTGCAATCGTTCAAGCCACGACCCTTGAGACCGCGCTGCGCTGAATCGCGGTCAGGAGTCCATGGACGAGTCGGAACTTTATCCTTTACCTCGGTAGGCATTCCCGAGCCGATGTTAGAAAGCGGTCCATCTTCACCGCGTGGATCGGAGCCGGTACTTTGTGGAAAGCCGATAACACTCTTGGTTGGGGCGCGATCGAATACTTTTGGGGCCATTACGCGGATACCTCCTGTTTATGACGCTTTTCCAATTCGCAGGCAGGAATTTCCCAGCGGCCGTCCTCGCTCTTCTGCGCGGGCAATGAGCCGTCCCAGAGTTTCTTGTAGACGCAATCCAGCCGGATTCCT
>Ga0210409_10000600_pt1 | contig 55373 bp, 58 predicted proteins | sample IncBWH17MmetaG_FD_161649 | JGI IMG/M metagenome (GOLD analysis project Ga0210409, IMG submission 161649) | Forest soil microbial communities from Barre Woods Harvard Forest LTER site, Petersham, Massachusetts, United States - Inc-BW-H-17-M | ecosystem: Environmental > Terrestrial > Soil >... | reverse complement strand
GGATTCGGAAGTGTTTGGTGGCACAGCCATCCTAGTGTAGCACGAATGCAAGGTGCCCGAAAGGAGACGCGCTCAGCCGTGTCAGGGTAAGGCCCGCGAACCGGTCACCGCGGCAGGGGGTAAGTGTCACGAAGGCGGGGGCACGTTGCGGTTTCGGCCGGGTTGGCGTAACTCGGATAGCGCCGATCTTGCTGATAATGGGCCGACCCCGCATCCGGGGATAACGGCGCCGCTCCGCGGCGCGTCGAGCGGCAAACTGCGCCGCTCGACTGGTCGGTTAAGAAGGAGCCGGCTCTGCCGGCTCCAGTGATTCTCAAGATGGAGTAATACATGGCAACGCGGCAAACACTCCCCGTTCTGCCTCTCCGCGGAACGGTGATTTTTCCGGGCCTGACCCAGCCGATCGCGGCGGGACGACCCGGCACGCTGCGCGCGATCGAGGCGGCGCTCAAGGGCGACCGGCTCGTGTTCGCGGTAGCTCAGCGCGACAATACCGACGAGCCGGCGCCCGACATTCTGTATACAATGGGGGTCATAGCCCGCATCGGGCAGATTCAGCGCGGGCTCGGCGGCGTGCAGTTGTTATTGCAGGGCGAGCAGCGGGCGACTGCTCTCCAGTATCAGACGATCGACAATTACCTCGCCGCGGTGGTACTCCCGGTCGAGGAGATGACCCCAATCGATGAACACGATGCGGCGTTCGAGGCCCTCCATAAGGAGATCCGGGAACGGGCCGCCGAGCTCGGCGAGCGTCGGGGGCTGCCCGAGGAGGTTGTCCACCAGGTCCTCGACTCGGTCACCGAGCCGGGAAAATTCGCGGACCTCGTCGCGGGCTACATCGAGTTGAGCGTCGCCGAGAAGCAGGGGCTTCTCGAAACACTCTCTGTCGAAGAGCGCCTCCGTCGCGTCCTCGTCCACGTGCAGCGTCAAATCGGCCTGCTCGAGGCGCAAGAGGAGATCAAGTCGCAGGTCCAGGAGGAGCTGGGCGAGCGGCAGCGCGAGATGTACCTGCGCGAGCAGATGAAGGCGATCCAAAAGGAGCTCGGCGACGATGACTCCGCGCGGGAAATCAACGAGCTGAGAGATAAGCTCAACAAACTCGAGCTGCCCAAAGAAGCTCGCGCGGAAGTTGAGAGAGAGCTCGGGAGGCTGGAGCGCGCGGGGCGCGAGTCCATGGAAGCGCAGGTGATCCGGACCTATCTGGAATGGATCGCCGAACTGCCCTGGAACGCGCGGTCGGACGACAAACTGGAGCTCGGCCGGGCCGAACAAGTCTTGGACGAGGACCACTACGGTTTGAAGGACGTCAAAGATCGTGTTTTGGAGTTTCTCGCTGTACGCCAACTGAGGGCGCAGCAACTCGCGGACGAGGTCGAGACGACCGGAGAAGTCCCCGCGGCGAAGCTCAAGGCACGGAAAGAAGACGCGACTCCCACCCTCAAGTCGAGCGAGGACGACGACCGTCGCATCTCGGACACGAAGGAGGCCAAGGCGCGCGCGATGGCGCGCGGTCCAATCCTGCTCTTCGTTGGTCCGCCAGGCGTCGGTAAGACCTCGATCGCGAAATCGGTCGCCCGGTCGCTCGGCCGCGAGTACGTGCGAGTCTCACTCGGCGGCACGCGCGACGAGGCCGATATCCGCGGCCATCGTCGGACGTACGTCGGCGCCATGCCTGGTCGCATCATCCAGGGGATGAAGCAGGCTGGGACGAAGAACCCCGTGTTCTTGCTCGACGAGGTCGACAAGCTCGGGACGTCGTATCAGGGCGACCCTGCATCGGCCCTGCTGGAAGTCCTCGATCCGGCACAGAACGACACGTTCACGGATCACTATCTCGGCGTGCCGTTCGATCTGAGCGAGGTACTGTTTATTGCGACGGCGAACTTCATTCAGAACATCCCGGGACCGCTGCTCGATCGTATGGAGGTGGTCGATTTTGCCGGGTACACCGAACGAGAAAAAGCGGAGATCGCCAAGAAGTACTTGATCCCGCGGCAACTCGAGGAATCAGGACTGGCCGCGGGTGGTCGAACGGTCAAGTTCGATGACGAGGCGGTCGCGCGCATCGTGTCCGAGTACACGCGGGAAGCCGGCGTTCGTCAGCTCGAGCGGCAGATCGGCGCGGTCGCGCGCAAGATCGCGCGTAGGCTGGCAAGCGGCGGGACGGATGACCTGCAGATCACGGCGGATGACGTCCGCGAGTTGCTTGGACGGCCGCGCGTGCATCCGGAGCGGGCCAACGAACAGAACGAGGTTGGCGTCGCGACGGGAATGTTCTATACGCCAATGGGCGGCGACATCATGTTCGTCGAGGCAGCGATTCGTCGGTTAGGCTCAGCTCCACGGACCGATGATGAAAAAGTTCAGGTGAGCGGCGGCGGGAATGTCTCGTTGATTCTGACGGGGCAGCTCGGCGACGTCATGAAGGAATCGGCGCGGGCCGCGCTGACGTATGCGGCGACGCATGCGTCGCGGTTGCAGATCCCCGAGGAGCGACTCGGCTCCATGGAGGTCCATGTCCACGTGCCGGCCGGGGCGATCCCGAAGGACGGGCCCTCGGCGGGTGTGACCATGGCGACGGCGTTGGTTTCGGCGATGTCCGGAAGGCTCGTGAGACGGGACGTCGCGATGACCGGCGAGATCACGCTGCGTGGACGGGTGCTGCCGATCGGTGGGCTCAAGGAGAAAGTGCTCGGTGCTCACCGCGCGGGCATCGGCGTGATCGTCCTGCCGAAGGCCAACGAAGCGGATATGGAGGACATCCCGGAGGAAGTCCGGAATGTGCTCAAGTTCTATCCGGTCGAGACGCTGGACGAGGTCTTCGCGATCGCGTTGCTCCCGGCAACCAAGCCGGTGAGCACGCGGAAGACCGAGATGGAGGAGGCCGAGGAGGAAGCCGCTATCGCCGGGTAACCAACCGGCGCAAGAGCACAACGGTCAGTGGCACGAGCATCCAGCCAATACCCAAGAGGATGCCGGCGCCGCTGACCGTTGGCGTTTTCAGCAGGGCATGTGTGCCGAGCGGGAAGAAGTACGATCGCTTCCGCGGCATTGGGGGCGGAGCCGACCGCCGAGCGCATCCAACGAAGGAATCCGCCCGGGTAGACGTACTCCTCGATCAGATGCAATACAGCCGCAACGAGCAAGCTCACTGGATCGGCCCGCCGCTGAAAATGCTCATAACGTCGAAGCGCAAGCCGAGCGGCTCAGTCCCCGGAAGGAAGTATTCCGTGTAGCGTTGGTCAGGAAGAGTCGTCGAGTCGGCCAACGCCCCCGTGCGACGGTCCAACTCTGCCGTGATCAAACTGGCCGGCGGCGTCCACTCGCCCGCCTGACGCCCGGTATAGTACTGGGCCATGAGGCGCGCCCAGATCGGCGCGGCGAGTGAGCCGCCCGCGGCGCCGGCGGCGATCGGGCGCGGATGATCAAACCCGAGCCAGACACCGGTGACGAGATCGGGCGTCATGCCAATGAACCAGACGTCAGTATCGTCGTTCGTCGTTCCGGTCTTCCCAGCCGCCTGGAGCGTCGGACCGATAACCTTGCGAACACCGGCGGCGGTCCCGCGATCGATGACATCCCGCATCATGTCGCGCACGATGTACGCGACGTTCGAGTCCAACGCCGGCGTCGTCGGTCCGCCTTCGCCAGCCCAGACGAGCCGGCCCGCGCGATCGTCGACGTGGAGGATCGTGCGTGGCTGGATCGCGATGCCGCCATTCGCCAAGGGCGCATACGCTGTGACGAGCTCTATCGGCCGGACTTCCGACGCGCCGATGGCCGAGGCGGGGAACGGGGCGATCGGCGTCGTGATCCCGAGTCGCTGGGCGAGGGCGATCACCGTGTCGATGCCGACCGCGAGCCCGAGCTGAATCGCCACGGTATTCCTGGATCGCGCCAGTGCCTCTCTCAACGTGAGAGGGCCTAAGAACTGATGATCCGAGTTCTCAGGCTGGTACGTACTCCCGTCATCTAACGGGATGGCTAGCGCGGTGTCGTACACGATCGTGTTCGCCGCGATGCTGTCGGCGATCGCCGCCGCGTACACAATGGGCTTGAACGCCGAGCCAGGCTGCCGCAGCCCCGAGAGCGCTCGGTCGTACGGCGAGTCTTGATAGTCACGACCGCCGACCAGCGCGCGAACCTCTCCGGAAGCCGGGTCGAGCGAGACCAGTAGCCCCTGCAGATAATCCTTCGATGCCCCGAATTTGGGGTTCGCGTAACCCGGCCGCTCCTCGACCGCCTTCGCTCCCTCTCGAACCGCGATGATCGCGGCGCGCTGTAGAGTCGGATCGAGCGTTGTATAGAGGCGATAGCCGCCACTATCGACCGGAATCCCCGCGTGCTCCGCCTCGGCGCGCACCGCGTCGACGAAATACGGCGCCAGGCCGTGCACGTCCGGATTCACGGTGAGGGGATCCCGCCTCGCTCGATCCGCTGCCTCGCGCGAGATCATGCCCTGGTCGGCCATGAGTCGCAGCACGAGGTCTCGGCGTGCCTTTGCACGGTCTGGATGACGGATCGGGTCGTAATACGGCGGACTGCGTGGGAGGGCGGCGAGGGTTGCTGCTTGCGAGAGTGTCAGCTGCGCGGCCTCCACACCGAAATAGTGACGCGCCGCGGCATCTATCCCGTACCATCCGTGCCCGAGCTCGATCTGGTTCAGGTAGGCTTCGAGGATCTGCTTCTTGGAGTAGTGTCGCTCCATCTCGCGCGCCGCGGCCTGCTCGCGCAGCTTGCGGTCAACGCTCTTGTCGCGGCGACTGACGACGTCGGGGTGCATGTTCCCGACCAGCTGCATCGTGATCGTGCTCCCGCCGCGCGCGTGTCCTTTCAGGGCGTCCTTGAGCACGCCAAAGATCCCTTCCACGTCGACGCCATCGTGCCGATAGAAGCGGCGATCCTCGACGGCGATGAACGCCTGTGGCACGTAGGGGGGCAACGACTGCAGCGACACGCTGGTGCGGATCTGCCGCCCGAACTCGCCGATCTCGGCGCCGTCCTTGGCAAAAACCACCGACGACTGAGGCGCGTCAATTATCTGCCAGGGCTCTGACGCTGGCGGTTGGACCAGCAGCCAGAGCGCACATATCACATGCATTTAGTCCAACGACTCCTTTACATGTACGCGGAGCGGGCAGCTCTCCGGAAATGAGCCTCGGCCGATAGACGTCATTCGCCAGCGGGCAATCTGAACTCAGCGTAGACGTATATTTAGAGTATGCCGCCGTATCTCCACGTCGCCATCGGACAGATCTCGCCTCGCAAAGCTGACTACGCGGGGAACCTTCAGCAACTTGGTAGCCTGTTCGAGCGTGTCGACCGGATGACGCCACGCCCGCAGGTCCTGCACCTGCCGGAAACGGCGCTCACCGGCTACTTCCTCGAAGGCGGCACCGAGGAGGTCGCGCTCACGGCCGGCGCGCTCGCGGCCGACCTGCAACGTATCTACACCTCGACGCAGCCGTTGGACGTCGTGCTCGGATTCTACGAGCGGTGGCAGGGTATCCTGTACAACAGCGCGATGTATGTCACGCTGGGCGTATCGGAACCTGTGATTCGTCACGTGCACCGCAAGACGTTCTTGCCGACGTATGGGTTGTTCGACGAAGAGCGCTTCGTCGAGCGCGGCCACGATGTCCGTGCGTTCGACACGCCGTGGGGCCGCGCCGGCATTCTGGTGTGCGAGGACCTCTGGCATGGGTTGCCCGCCACGATCGAAGCGCTCGACGGAGCCCAAGTGTTGTTCGTCCCCTCGGCCGCACCGGCGCGCGGCATCTGGCCACGCGATGACGGCGTGCCGGGACCGGCAACCGTGTCGCGCTGGGAGCGGCTCGTTCGTGGGACAGCCGAGGAGCATGGCATCTACGTGTTGTACACGAACCTCGTGGGGATGGAGGCGGGCAAGGCTTTCGTCGGTGACTCGCTTATCGTCGGCCCGGCCGGCGACGTGCGCGCACGGGCACCTTTGTTCCAACCGGCGCTGATTACTCAGGCCATCGACTTGGCCGACATCTCACGCGCGCGCGCGGATACGCCGCTGCTCGCGGATTTGCGCACCGCTTTGCCGTATCTCCGCGACTCGCTGGCTCGCGTCGATTCACCCAAGGCCGCCGTGTCGTACGACCCGGCTGGGGCGGAGATCAAGGGCGACGCGTGCCGGCCGAGCGGGGGGCCGCCTCCGCTGGCGATCGATGCGCCGCTCGTGGAACGGTGGCTCACGACGTTTGTTCGCGAGGAGCTGGCGCGCCGGGGATTTCGGAAGGCGGTCATTGGGGTTTCCGGGGGCGTGGACTCGGCGGTCACCGCGTTCTTGGCCGCCAAGGCACTCGGGCCGGACAATGTGGTGGGGGTGAAAATGCCCTACCGTACGTCGAATCCCGAGAGCATGGAGCACGCCCAGTTGGTGATCGACGCGCTGGGCATCGAGTCGCGAATTATTGATATCTCACCGGCCGTCGACGGGTACTTGCAGTGCGAGCCGGATGCCGATCCCGCGCGAAAGGGCAATGTCATGGCGCGGCAGCGCATGATTGTTTTGTTTGATCTCTCGGCGCGATATGACGCGCTGCCTCTCGGTACTGGGAATAAGACCGAGAGACTATTTGGATATTTTACGTGGCACGCGGACGACTCTCCGCCCGTCAATCCGCTCGGGGATCTGTTCAAGACACAGGTGTGGGCGCTCGCCCGACACCTCGGCGTGCCGGATGTGATCGTGCACAAGCCCGCCTCGGCGGACCTCATCCGCGGGCAGACAGACGAAGGTGACTTCGGTATCAGCTACGGCAAAGCCGATGCGATCTTGAACTGGCTGTTGGCCGGGTACTCGCCGGCCGAGCTCACGGCGCGTGGCTTTGTGGCTGACGAAGTCGAGCTCGTGTACCGGCGACTATCGAGCACGCACTGGAAGCGCCGGCTCCCGACCGTCGCCCTGCTCAGTCAGTCCGCGATCGGCGAGAGTTACCTGCGCCCTGTAGACTATTAGCCGCGTCGGCGAGCTCACGCAGTAGCGCCGTCGCCGCGCGCTGGCGCCTCGTGCTCAGCGCCGCCAGGGCTTTGCGGATCGCCCGGACGTGCTTGGGCCGAATGCGCGTGAGGACACGCCCGCCCTTGGGCGTAAGCGTCGCGAAGGTCGCGCGACGGTCATCGGCACAACTCTTCCGGCGGACGAGCCCCTTCCCTTCGAGGCGATCGACCAGGAACGTCGCGCCGCCGCTGGAGACGGCCACGTGGCGCTGCAGCTCGCCCAGGAGCATCGGTCCGCGCTGATCCAGCACGTCGAGCACCGCTAACTCCGCCAGGCTGAAGCCATGGCGCGAGGCGTCGGCGGTCGCGTGCGCGGCCATCGCCGCGTAGGCGTCGCCAAGCGCCGCCCATAACGTGATGGCAGCGTCGTTCGAGGGAGAGGATTTGCCGTTCACGCTACGCGCACGGGATCGCGGAGCGCCGTCGTGATGCGGGCCGCCATGGCATCGAGCAGCGTGCGGTCGGGCATCAAGGAGCGATCGAACGGCAGCGGAATGTCGAACCCGTCGCCGGTGGCCCGCGGGATGAGATGCACGTGATAGTGGAAGATGTTCTGTCCCGCGCTCGCCCCGCTGTTGACGACAATGTTCATGTCGCGTGCGCCGGCCATGCGTCGGATCACCGGCGCGAGGCTCATTGTGACCTCGAACAGATGCATGGCTACGTCAGTGGGGACGTCGACCAAGGTTTCGTAGTGGGCCTTGGGCACCACCAGGACGTGGCCAGGATTGACCGGCTGGATGTCCATGAACGCGAGCGCGGTCGCGTCCTCGTAACAGATGGATACTTCTGCCGCACCCCGGATGAGGTCGCAGAAGATGCAATGCGGACTTGGTTTGGTCATTGGTCCCCTCCCCAATGTTCTCCCGCGGCTGAGCGCTGTCAAGAAATGCGGGCCTCGAATACCTTTCTCGCATTATGGCAGCACATACCGACTTGGAAGGCGCGGTGGCCGGTGGCCTCCGCCGTGACCAACTGATTGCCGCGTACCGCACCATGTATTTGGCGCGGCGGATCGACGACAAAGAGATCCAGCTCAAAGGGCAAAACAAGATCTTCTTTCAGATCTCCGGAGCCGGCCACGAAGCCATCTTGGTGGCCGCCGGGCTGACCCTGCGCTCGGGCTCCGACTGGTTCTATACATACTATCGCGATCGCGCGCTCTGCTTGATGCTCGGCGTGACGCCAGCCGAGATGCTGTACGAGGCGGTCGGCGCGGCCATCGATCCCGCGTCGGGCGGGCGTCAAATGCCTAGCCACTGGGGCGCAAAGGCATACAACATCACGTCTTCTTCGTCCCCTACGGGGACTCAGTTTCTCCAGGCCGTCGGTTGCGCCGAGGCGTATCTCCGCGGCAATGAGCTCGAGAGCACGGACGAAGTCGTGTACGTCTCGACCGGGGATGGGGCGACGAGCGAGGGCGAGTTCTGGGAATCATTGAGCACCGCGACCAACCTCAGGCTGCCGGTCGTGTATCTCGTCGAGGACAACGGCTACGCCATCTCGGTCCCCGTCGAAGTCAATACTCCCGGTGGCTCGATTTCCAAGTTGGTGAGATCGTTCCCTGGTCTGTATGTCGAGGATGTCGACGGGTGCGACTTGATCGCGAGTTACGGCGCGATGAGTCGGGCAGTTCAGTATGCGAGAGAGCGGAAAGGGCCGGCCCTCGTGCGCGCGACGGTCATTCGGCCGTACTCGCACTCGCTGTCTGACGACGAGAAGCTGTATCGGCCGCCGGCCGAGCGGGAGGCGGATGCGCAGCGCGATCCGTTGCGCACGTTCCCGGCATGGCTCGTCGCCGAAGGACTGGCGACCGAGGAGGAGCTCGCGGCCATTCGCGAGGCGGCGGACGCCGAGATCCAGGCAGCGACGGACGACGCGCTCGCCCAGCCGCAGCCCGAGGGGTCGACCGCGTTATTCGCTGTTTACTCGCCAGACGTCGATCCGACCAGCGAGCAGTTCGACACCGAGGATGACCCGCAGTTCAGTGGTGAGCCGACGACGATGGTCGATCTGCTCAACGCCTGCATGCGGGACGAGATGCGGCGCGATCCGAAGATTCTGGTCTTCGGTGAGGACGTGGCCGATGCGTCGCGCGAGGACGTGCTCGATCAGGTGAAGGGCAAGGGTGGCGTGTTCAAGGTCACCTGGGGATTGCAGCGCGAGTTCGGCGCGAACCGCGTGTACAATTCCCCGCTCGCCGAGGCCAATATTATCGGCCGGGCGATCGGACTGGCGACACGCGGGTTCAAGCCGGTCGTGGAGATCCAGTTCTTCGACTACATCTGGACCGCGTACATGCAGCTCCGCGACGAGCTGGCGACTATGCGGTGGCGGTCGAACAATGCGTTCAGCGCGCCCGTCGTCGTGCGCGTGACGTATGGCGGGTACATCCGCGGGGCGATCTACCACTCGCAGACCGGCGCGTCGTTGTTCACGCATTGCCCCGGACTACGCGTCGTCTGCCCCTCCACCGCGCTGGACGCGAACGGCCTGTTGCGCACGGCCATCCGGTGCGACGATCCGGTGATGTTCCTTGAGCACAAGCATCTCTATCGGCAGACGTACAACAAGGGGCGCGCGCCGGGATCGAATTTCATGATCCCGTTCGGCAAGGCGCGCGTGGTGCGGCCTGGTCGCGACGTCACCGTGGTTACTTACGGAGCGACGGTCCAACGCGCGCTGGCAGCGGCGAACCAGGTCGCCGAGAGCGAGCGTCCGATCGACGTCGAGGTCATTGATCTCCGGACCTTGTCCCCCTGGGATCGGGAAGCGGTATTCGCATCGGTGCGCAAGACTTCCCGGGTGATCGTCGCCTATGAGGACTCCCTGTCCTGGGGCTACGGCGCCGAGATCTCGGCGGCGATCGCGGACGAGTGCTTCGCGTGGCTCGACGCGCCGGTCAAGCGGGTGGCGTCGCTCGATGCGTTCGTGGGCTATGCCCCGCGCCTCGAGGATGCGACGCTCCCACAGGTATCCGACTTCGTTCGCGCCTACGAGGAGCTCTCGAAGTTCTAGCGAACTGGGTTGGTTTTCATCTCGTCGTCCTCGCCGCTCTGGGGCTCGATCTCGCATTCGGTAAGAAGCGCCCAGCGGTGTGGACGGCGGTGTGGGTTGCCCTGGCCCTGGCATTTGCTGTGTGGGTCTGGCAAAACATGGGCAACGCCGCGGCCGTCGCGTTCCTCACCTGTTATCTGATCGAGTTCTCGCTCTCGGCAGACAACATCGTCGTGATGCTCTACATCTTCACGTCGCGGAAAGTGTCCGAGCCGGACCAACACCGGATGCTGCTCTGGGGCGTGCTCGGCGCGGTGATCATGCGTGGTGCGTTCATCGTGGCTGGGACGACGCTGCTCGCGCGGCTGGAGTGGGTGTCGTACGTGTTCGCCGCGCTGCTGATCTGGGCCGGCATCAGGTTGGCGATGGGAAAACCCCATCGGCCGCCCGCGAAGACGATCGGGGGATTGTCGGCATTCTTTACGACGCTGCTGCTGGTCGAATCGGCGGACCTGCTCTTCGCGATCGACTCGGTGCCGGCGGCGTTCGCCGTAACCCGAGATCCATTTCTCATCTACACCGCGAATATTTTGGCCGTGATCGGACTCCGATCATTGTATGCGCTCGTCGCCTCTTCGATCAGCCGGATCAAGTATCTCGACCGTGGGCTGGCGGTCATTCTCATATTCGTCGGCATAGGCCTTGTCGTTACCGTACCGCCCGCCGTGACCCTGGGCGTCGTCCTGGGGATTCTCGGCCTGACCACCGCGCTTTCGGCGCTTAAGTTCCGGCGCCCTGATGTCTGATCCACTCACTCCACGGGGATTCCTGCGTGAGGCGGCCCGGCGACTGCTGGATGTCGCGGAGCGTGTCACGCCCCCGCCGGAGGATATCCCGTTCGTTCCACCGCGTCTCACCTTTCCTCAACCGATCATGTCCCGTTCACGCGACCGTGTTCTCAACAATCTCGACGAGATGTACCGCGAGGCCTTCGACCGCGCGAGGACCAGCGGCGATCAGAACCAGATGACGACCTTGGATTTCGCGTACCGGCGCGAGCAGCTCTACTTCGAGATCCTGCTCGACATCAGGGATGCAATGGAGCAGCGTCGGTAGGCGTTTCCAGTCGGTGAAACACGGCATCCTCCACGATGCGGCCGTGCTTCAGGTGCTCGACGACGATGCGCTCGAGGAGCGCCGGCGTCACGTGCGCGTACCAGATGCCCTCGGGATACACGACGACGATCGGGCCGCCGGCGCAGACGCCGAGGCACGGCGTCTCGCCACGCTTGACGCGCGTCGGGCCGAACAGCAGGTTCTCCCGCTCCAATAGTTTCGCGAGCTCGGCGTAGATCGCGCGACCCCGTCGATCGGGCGAGCAGAACCCGCCGGTGCAGACGAGCACGTGGCGCGTGTAGGGATACATGATCGGTTCGGGCACGACCGTAAGTTAACCGAACGGGGGAGGCGACCGTGGGTGACAACACGCCGGCCAAAGAAACGCGGATTGTCGTATTCGGTTTGATCGCTCTCGGTGTCCTGATCGTGGGGTATTGCGGCGTCAAGGCCGTGCAGATCGGGCGCGAGGCGACGGGCATGGTGCAGCGCATGGACACGACGTTCCATGTGGCTGACGGATCTGCGGTGTATCTGGATAAGGCCTCGATCGCGCCACTCACGAGAGTCGTCGTGATACATGGCGACACGGGGCAGGCCGCACAGCGCAGCGTGACGGCCGCGCTCCAACACGAGATGGTGATGTACACGGCCGGCGCTCCGACCGACCCCGCGGCCGCGTCGCGGGTCGCCGCTATGCGGTCGGTGTATGGCGTGATGCATGGGCGATATGATGGCGCCGATCCCGTGCGCATCGAGCTCACGGAGGGCATGGTCGCGGCAACGGTGCCGGACGGGATACTCACGATCCCGGGGCGCCCGCGGGGGATCCCCCTGTACGTAGCCCCCAAACAGTAGTGAGCAGCGTCGAGCCCACCGGGACCCCAAGCCCTGTACAGGGGTCCCAGCCCGCGCCGGCGTTGTAGCCGCCGTTGCCGCCCTGTGTGATGTCGCGAAATCCTCCGTTCGCGGCATAGAGGCGCGACACGAGATCGGTCAGCTTCTGGCCACTGGCTTGCTGACAGCAGGCGATCAATGCGGCCCACAGTGGTGCGACGGCGCTCGTGCCACCGATGACGAACGACGAGCCGTCGACGACGACGTTGTACCCCGTTTGCGGGTCGGCGTCGGCGCTGACATCTGGGACGCCTCGACCCGACTGCTTGAAGGACTTGATGGCCTGCGACTGCCATGACGGCGTCGGGAAGGTCGTCGAGAATCCACCACCGGTGTCTGTCCAAACGGTCTCCGCCGGTGTGCCCTTGGCCACTGTCAGGCTGGTGCCACCGCAGCCGATGGCGTTGGGGCTCGACGCGGGAAAGTCGACGTGCAAAGATCCGTCGCTCACGCCGTCGCTCGCGCCGCCGTCGCCGGATGCGACGCATACCGCGATGCCCAGTGCGACCGCTTCGGCGAACGCCTCGTCCATCGCTTGTGTGGCCTGTGCTGTCCAGGTGGACTCGGGGCCGCCCCAGCTGATCGAGATCACGGTGGGTGCATGGGTGGTGTCGTGCACGGCCGTCGTGACCGCATCGAGAAATCCCTGATCGGTGTTGGGCGCGAAGTACACGGCGATCGTGGCGGCGGGGGCGAGCGCGCCGGCGACTTCGATGTCGAGCATCACCTCGCCATCGGGACCGTTGGCATCGCCCGTCGGCGCGTTCTGGCCACCGTCGACGCCAACCGGGACGACCGTCGGCGTTTGGATCGACAGGCCACTGAAATAGGTCTTGAGATCAGACGCCTGATACCCTCCGCCCAGCTCGATGAGGCCAATACATTGGCCCGCCCCGGTGGCCCCGGACGGAAAGCCATACACACCGCCGAGACTGGGCGCCGAGTAGCTCACGGACGGCGTTGCGGCCGGTTGGCGGCGAACGCGAAAATGCGTGCGGGCTTGTGGCCGGTTATCGAGACCAAAGACGCCGGTGACGACATCCGCGAGGTTCGCTGGAACGGTCACGGTGCCGGTGCGCTGACGAAAGTCGCCCTGGGCTGTCGTCACACACTGCAGCGTCACGCCAAATGCCTTCTGGGCGAGCGGCGCGGGGCCGCGGAGCACCACCGTTCGGCGAGGGAGGTCGACTTCGACGACCGTCAGCCCCGCGGTGTGCGCGAACGCCTCGACCGCCTGGGCGTCGGCGGTGCTCGCGCCCACCATGGCGGATAGCGCGGCGCGAGTCAGTGGCTTGGCGCCGCGGCGACGGGGGCCACGTTTGTAGATCCGGGAGGCCTTGTCAGGCGAAGCCGGGCGGAGCCGGACGGTGACCGTGATCGTCTCGCCTGGTGCGAGCGGTCGAGGGTTCGAGGCCCCCGGAATGGGCGGCCGATCACTGCCAGGGACATGATGCATTGTCTCCCCCGTTACGTTTCGGGATATATGGCGAAACCTCCCGTTCATCTCCGCATCACTTGGGCCGGCGGAACGCGATTCGATGGTGGGCGGCCTGGACGGCCGACTGCGCGCATGGATGGCAGCGGCGAGACGGGGCCGAGCCCCGTCGACACCCTTATCAACGCGTTAGCCGGGTGCGCGGCGGTCGATGTCGTGGAGATTCTGGCGAAGCGCCGGACGCCGGTCGAGACGCTGGTGATCGAAGCGCATGCCCAGCGCGCGGATGCCATACCGGCGCGCGTGACGAGCGCCCGGCTCGACTATCACATCACGGGGGCCGGCATTGATCGGGAGAATGCGGAGCGGGCGATCGAGCTCGCGATCGCCAAGTATTGCTCGGTCCGCAACTCACTCAACCCGGATATCCCGGTCGAGTTCTCGCTGGCACTAAATGGTGAACCTGGCGCTCTGAAGAGCGTAGAACTCGGGCTAAGCCCGAGTTCATCTTAATCGACGCGCCGCGGAGCGGCGCTGCTTAGCTAGGCCGTGGCCGAGAAACCCGCCGACCGCAGCGCATCCAACACGCGGCCGCGGAGCTCATGCGGTGCGCACCGCGTGCACCGACAGTCAGAAAGCGCATCGAGAAATGCCTTCTCGAAATCGTACTGCGGATAGCAGGACGAGCACAGCGCGAGGTGCTGCCGGATCAGCAGCGTGGTTTCCTCGCTCAGCTCACCGTCGAGGTATTCCCAGAGTTGTTCGAGGACGACACGGCAGTCGAGCGGGCCGCAGTCGTGGTTATGGGTGGAAGGATTATGCTCACTCATGTGTCGCGGGACTGGCGTCCTCCGGACGCGTTTTCGCGGTCGCGAACCCGGCATCGCGCGCGTAGTTCGCGAGCATCGACTGCAATAATCGACGGCCACGAAAGAGGCGGGATCGAACCGTGCCGATGGGCACACCGAGAATGGTCGATGCGGCTTCGTAGGATTGGTCTTCGACGTCGACGAGCATCACGGCCGAACGGAAGGGCTCTTGGAGCCTGTCGAGGGCATTCGAGAGCGCCGGCGCGAGGTCCAGGCGGGTCAGAATGCGCTCGTCGCCGGTGACGGCGCCGTCATTCTGGCCGACATTGTGAGCCACCGCTTCCACGTCGCCATCCTCCAGTTCGACCTGGTGGCGGGCGCGCTCGCGGGTGCGGAGAAACGCGTTACGACATATGGTGAACAACCACCGACGGGCGTCGCTCCCGCGCTCGAACGTGTGCCACGAGCGGTAGGCCCGGAGAAACGTTTCCTGAACAACGTCGTCGGCATCGGCTTCATTTCGGGTCAGGGACAGCGCGAATCGGTAGACGTCGTCGAGCCACGGCAGGGCCTCCTGCTCGAAACTACGGTCATATTCGAGCTGTTCCTCGGGCGTCATTCAGCGAAAGCTAGCACGTTTATTGGTAAATGGTTCCCGTAAATATATGATATGAGAGTTGTCCTGCTCGGGACGGCTGCTGGCGGCGGGTTCCCGCAGTGGAACTGCTTCTGCCCGACGTGCCGGGTTGCGCGCGAAACGCCGGCCCGCGCGCATCCGCGGTCGCAATCGTCGATGGCGGTGAGTGCGGACGGCGAGCGGTGGTATCTGTGTAACGCATCGCCAGACGTGCGAGACCAACTGCGCTGGGTCATGCGCGGCATTGCGCCGGCCAAAGGGACGTATCGATACGTTCCCATCCAGGCGGTCATACTGACAGACGCCGAGCTCGACCATACTCTGGGGCTCGCGCTGCTTCGCGAAGCGCGCGCGCTTACGGTCTATGCAACGGAGGCCGTTGAGCGCGTGCTCGAACACGATTCATGTCTCTTGCCTACGACTCGCGCGTTCGCTGACATCACCGTCGCGCGGTTGCCTCTCGACGCAGAGACCACGCTTCCTGGAGGACTGACCATCGAGGCCTTCACCGTACCTGGCGACGCGCCGCGCTTCGCGCGTGCGTCAACTGCCGGGCACACGGTAGGTCTCGTGATCCGTGAGGCGGCGACGAATAAGAGCGTCGTGTTTGTGCCAGGGTGCGGGGCGATCGATGATCACGTGAGAGAGCGGCTGGCGGGCGCCGATCTGGTGTTATTTGATGGGACCTTTTGGGTGGACAACGAATTGATTGCGCTCGGCATCTCAGCGTCGACTGCTCGCGAGATGGGACATGTGCCGATTTCCGGACCCGGTGGTAGCCTCGAGGCGTTGAGCGCGATCAGCCCTGCCCGGCGCGTTTACACGCACATCAACAACTCGAACCCGATTCTGATAGAAGACTCCCCTGAGCGCCGCGCCGTCATTGATGCAGGGTTGATCGTGGGCACGGACGGGGCCGAGTTCCTGGTGTAAACGCTATATTCCGGGTATGGCGACCCTCTCGGCGCCGCCGCCACCGCCAATCCCGACTCTGGACCGCCCGCTTGCGCCGACCGAGCTGTGCAATGCGATGCGGGAGTTCAGCACGTCGTACTACGCCGTGCACCCGTTCCATCGCCAGATGAAAGAGGGGACGCTCTCCAAGCGCCAGCTCCACGGTTGGGTCGCGAACCGGCTCGCGTACCAGCGCGCGATTCCGCGCAAAGACGCGGCGATCATCTCGAACTGCCCCGACGGGGACGTTCGCCGGATGTGGATGCAACGCATCGTCGATCACGATGGGACCGCGCCCGGATCGGGCGGCATCGAGCTTTGGATCCTGCTGGGCGAGGCGTTGGGCGTGCCGCGCGATGAAATGGACGATGAACGGCATGTGCTGCCCGGCGTGCGCATGGCGGCCGAGTCGTACGTGACGTTTTGCAAGACGCATCATTGGGTCGAGTCCGTAGCGAGCTCACTTACCGAGCTGTTCGCGCCGACGCTCATGCACGAACGCCTGGCGGCGTTTCCGAAACACTATCCCTGGGTCGATCAGGCCGGGCTCGAGTACTTTCGCGGTCGTCTAACCCAAGCACCGCGCGACAGTACTCAGGCGCTCGACATCGTGACCAAGCATTGCACCACGGTCGAGTGGCAACTGAGAGCATTCCAGGCGCTCGCGTTCAAGATCGAGATGCTGTGGGTCATGATCGACACGATCCACCATGCCTACGCATGAAACCGCGTCTGTGGAGGCTCGCACGGGTGGACTTCGACCCCGTGCGACAGCGGCCCGTTCTGCTGTATCCGGAAGGTGCTATGCTGCTCAATGACACCGGAGCCGAGATCCTTGCGCTTTGTGATGGACAACGAACGGTGGATGACATCGCGGCGGTGTTGAGCGCCAAATATGGGGCGGACGTGACCAAGGACGTCACGGAGTATCTCTCGGCGCTCGTCGAGCGGGAGCTTGTGATCGATGCCTAAGCCGCCGACAACGCTACTGGCCGAGCTGACCTATCGCTGCCCCCTGCACTGCCCCTATTGCTCAAACCCAGTCGACCTGGCTCGGGCCGCGGCCGAGTTGTCGACTGACGATTGGAAGCGCGTCCTGTCCGAGGCGCGCGCGCTTGGCGTTCTGCAACTCGGGTTGTCCGGCGGCGAGCCCATGTTGCGCAAGGACCTGGAAGACATCATCGAGCACGCGCGCACCGTTGGCCTCTACTCCACGCTGGTCACATCGGGCCTAGGCCTCACGGCATCACGGGCGCGACGACTCAAGGACGTTGGGCTCGAGCACGTCCAGATCTCGTTTCAGGACTCGGACCCTGGCGTGGCCGAGCGCATTGCCGGGATCAAGTCGGTCGATAAGAAGCGAGCCGCGGCTGCTCTGGTGAAAGAACTGGATTTCGCGTTTAGCGTGAACGTGGTGTTGCACCGCGCGAATCTCGATCACATTGGCGAGATCATCGAGCTCGCGGCATCGCTCGGCGCTGACCGACTGGAATTGGCCAACACGCAATACTATGGCTGGGCCTATGAGAATCGCGCGGCGCTGATCCCTACTCGCGCGCAACTGGACGCGGCCGAACCTATTGTCGATGCTGCTGTACGCCGCTATCGCGGACGCATGCAGATCGTGTATGTGCTGCCGGACTACTATCAGCAGTACCCAAAGCCGTGCATGGGTGGGTGGGGCAATGTATATCTGGTGGTGGCGCCGGACGGACGGGTGCTACCCTGCCAAGCCGCATGGCAGATCGAGTCGCTCGCGTTCGATAATGTGCGAGAGCGATCATTGGCGTGGATTTGGGAAGAGTCCGAGGCGTTCCGTGCCTTCAGGGGCGATGCGTGGATGCAGGAGCCTTGCCGGAGCTGCGAACGCAAGCATCTCGACTTCGGCGGCTGCCGCTGCCAGGCGTTCCAGTTGACTGGCGACGCGCGCAACGCCGACCCGGTTTGCGTGAAGAGCCCGCAGCATCATCTCGTCGACACCTCGTCGGCCGACGTCCCCTATCGCTATCGCGTATTCGAACATGCCGATGCCGCGGCCCCCTGAGGACCGCTATCAGCGCCTGATCGACAAGAGTGCCTTCGGCGTGTTCCGATCCACGCTCGACGGCCGCTTCGTCGACGTCAACCGAGCCCTCGTCGACATGCTCGGCTACGACTCGGCCGAAGAGCTGCTGGCCGCCGATGCCGCCCAGGACATCTACCGCGAGGCCGAGCACCGGGACGCGCTGATCGACGACATCCGGAGGGGCCGGTCGCTTGGCTGGCTCGAGCTCCCCTGGCGCAAGAAGAGCGGAGTGCCGATCACCGTGCGCCTCACCGTCGACCCCGCGCGCAATGACGATGGCACGATCTCGTGGCTCGACGGCCTGGTCGAGGACCTGACCGAGCAACGCCGGCGCGACGAGGTCGTGCGGCGCAACGAGCGCATGGCCAGCCTCGGCAAAATGCTGGCGGGCGTCGCGCACGAGCTCAACAACCCGTTGGCGGCGATCGGGGGGTTCGCCCAGATCCTGGTCAAGGCGAAAGGGTTGGCCCCCGACGACGCCCAAGCGCTCCGCACCATCCATCGCGAGTCGGTACGCGCCGCCAAGATCGTGAAGAGCCTCCTCGACTTCGCGCGTCGCCCGGAAGCCGAGCGGGCCGTGCCGGTCGATGTCAACGCGGTGGCGCGGTACGCGCTGGATTCGGTTGAGCAGCAACTCGTCGCCAAGCACATCCGCGGCGAGCTCGATCTCGCGCCCCAGCTGTCGACCGTGCGCGCCCAGCCGTCGCAGATCGAGCAGGTAGTGGTCAATCTGGTCGTGAACGCGCGGCAGGCCTTGGAGACGTGGAGGCGCGAGGACGGCGTGCAACACGCCCTCGGCATCCGCACGCGCGAGACGGACGGATGGGTCGTCATCGAGGTCTGGGATAACGGGCCCGGCATACGCGCCGACCATCGCTCCCGCATCTGGGATCCCTTCTGGACCACCCATACCGACCGCGAAGGCTCAGGGCTGGGTCTCTCCGTGGTCCATGGCATTGTCACGGCGTACGGCGGCACGATCGATGTCGCCACACTCATTGGACAAGGCACGCGGTTCTTGGTCAAGCTGCCGGCCGGTGAGCCGCTACCGGCCGTGGCGTCCGGATCGTGAGCACGAGCGTTACAGCCTCATCGATCGATTCGGCGTTAGGAGCCGATCTCGATACGCTCGATCGCGCGGGATTGCGACGCGGGCTGCGCCCAGTCGCACACCGCGTTGGCGCTCACGTTGTCGTCGACGGGCATGACGCGATTGACTTTTCGTCTAACGATTACCTCGGATTGGCTTCGGATCCGCGCATCTCGGCTGCGGTGACCGCGGTCCTGCGCGATGGCGCCTTCGGCGCAGCCGCGGCGCGGCTCATCTCCGGCAATCACCCGCTGCACGAGGCGCTGGAATGCGAGCTGGCGGCATTCAAGAATGCTGAAGCGGCGTTGCTGTTCGGGAGTGGGTATCTCGCCAACGTTGGAGCGATTCCGGCGCTGGTTGGACGGCGCGACGTCATCTATGCCGACGCGCTCAATCACGCGTCTCTGATCGACGCGTGTCGTCTCTCACGCGCCGAGGTTCGGACATTTCCGCACCTCGATCTGGCCGGCCTGGCGGACATGCTCGATGCCGATCGAGGACGGTTTCGGCGACGGCTCATCGTCGTCGACGGAGTGTTCTCGATGGACGGGGACCTCTTTCCGCTCTGCGAGCTGACGAACATCGCGCAGGCATACGACGCGTGGACGTACGTCGATGACGCGCATGGCACCGGGGTCCTCGGTGAGAACGGACGCGGGTCGGCCGAGCACTGGAAGATCGAAGGGCAGATCGACGTCGTCATGGGGACACTGGGCAAGGCGTTCGGCGTCGCCGGCGCCTATGTCACGGGGTCGCGCGTGCTGATCGACTATCTGCTCAACCGCGCCCGGGCATTCGTGTTCACGACTGCGCAGCCGCCGGCTCTGGCGGCCGCGGCATCGGCAGCGCTTCAGATCGTCCAGACGGAGCCAGAATTGCGCGCGCGCCTTCGGCGCAACGCCGCCAGAGTTCGCTCAGCGTTGCGGATACCTGGGCCGAGCAACGGGCATATTGTTCCCCTGTTGATTGGCGAGAGTGACGCGACGATGCGCATCGGAGCTGAGTTGAGAGAGCGGGGCATCCTGGTGGGGGCTGTGCGACCACCGACCGTACCGCTCGGCACGTCGCGCCTGCGCATTACGATCAGTGCTGCGCACACCGACGCCGACGTTGACCGACTGCTCGGCGCGCTGGCCGAGGTGCGGCCGAGATCGTGAGCGTCGGAGAACTGGATCGCCAGCACATCTGGCATCCGTATACTCAGCACGCGACCGCGCCAGCGCCCATTCCGATTCGACGGGCCGAGGGTGCGGTGCTCGTCGACATGGATGGCCGGGAGATCATCGATGCGATCTCGTCGTGGTGGGTGACGCTTCATGGCCACGCGCAGCCGGACATCGCCGAGGCCATCGCGCGGCAGGCGAAAACGCTCGAGCAAGTCATCTTCGCCGGGTTCACGCACGAGCCGGCAGCGGAGTTGGCGACGGCGCTGGCCGAGCGATTGCCGAAAGGGCTGACGCGCGTGTTCTTCTCGGACAATGGCTCGACTGCCGTTGAGGTCGCGATCAAGATCGCGCTCCAGTACTGGCAGAACCGCGGTGCGCCGCGCACCAAGATCGCCGCGCTCGAGCATGCGTATCACGGCGACACATTCGGCGCGATGTCCGCCAGCGCGCGGGGGCTGTTCACGGATCCATATGGCTCGCACCTCTTCGAGGTGCTTCGCGTCCCGCCAGAAGACATCACTGACAAACTGGCGGCGGTCATCGTGGAACCGTTGCTCCAGGGCGCGGGAGGGATGCGCATGTGGAGCGAGGCGACACTGCGCGCTATCCGGGAGAAGACGGCCAAGCATGGAGTACTGCTTATCGCTGACGAAGTGCTGACAGGGTTCGGGAGGACCGGACCCCTATTCGCCTGTGAGCGCGCGGGGATCGTGCCTGATGTCATCTGTCTGTCAAAGGGACTGACTGGCGGGTTTCTGCCGCTCGGCGCGACCGCCGTGCGAGAGGAGATTTTTGAAGCATTCCTGAGCAGCGAGCGCCGCCACACGCTGTTCCACGGCCATAGTTTTACCGCGAATCCCATCGCCTGTGCCGCGGCGCGGGTGAGCTTAGCGTTGCTGAATGACGAGTCCGCCGCGCGACGAGCGGCGATCGAGGCGGCGCACCGCAGGCATCTTGCCCGGCTGGCCGCCCATCCGTGGGTAACCGAGCCCCGAGTGCTGGGAACCGTCGCGGCGTTCAACCTGGGTGGCGAAGGCTACCTCAATCCGGTCGGCGCGGACCTGTCACGTTTCGCGCTAGAGCGTGGCGTGCTCCTGCGGCCCCTCGGCGATGTGGTATACGTTCTGCCTCCCTACTGCACGACGGACGCGCAACTCGATCAGATTTACGGCGTGATCACAGAGTTCCTGAAATGATCCGGTATGGGATTACCGGAACCGACACGGGCGTCGGCAAAACGGTCGTCGCCTGCGCGCTCATCGCAGCGTTGCGCGACCGTGGCCTGTCCGTTGCCGCTATGAAACCGGTCGAGACCGGCGTCGAGGGCGAGCCCGCGGATGCGCGACGTCTGTGCGACGCGGCGGGCGGGCAGGATTCGCTCGACGACGTCTGTCCGGAGCGGTTCGATGAACCCCTCGCGCCGTGGGTTGCCGCGCGCCGGGCGGGTCGCCCGATTGCGCTCTCGACGCTCGAAGCGGCGCGTATGCGGCTGGAATCTGGCCGCGACGCGCTCATCGTCGAAGGCGCGGGCGGCCTCCTCGTACCGATCACCGATGGCGTAGCGTATGACACGCTGTTCCGCCGGTGGGACCTCGACTGCATTGTCGTCACTGCCAACCGCCTCGGCGCCATCAACCACACGCTGCTCACCGTACGCGCCGTGCAGACGGCAGGGCTTCGCTTGCGCGCGGTCGTGCTCAACAACCTGTGTCTCGGTGACCCGACTATCGCCGAGCGGACGAACTTCGACACCTTGCGCCGACTCGTGCCGGAAGCGACCGTGCTAACTTTCCCCTATCAGGGAGGCGCGGGATCGCTCGCGCCACTGCTATGATCTACGATACATTCGCCGATCGTGCGCTGGCCGGCGCGTGCCTCAGTCGGGACGAGGCGCGCTCGGTGCTGTCGTCGGGCGACGACGAGATGCTCGATGTGTTGGCCGCCGCCTATCGCGTGCGGCGGCACTACTGGGGCAACCGCGTGCGGTTGCACTTCTTGCTGAACGCGCAGAGTGGGTTGTGCCCCGAGGATTGTCACTACTGCACGCAGTCGAGCGTGTCGACGAGCGAGATCGAGAAGTACCCGATGCTCGCGCGCGAGAAGATCCTGGCCGCAGCCGGCCGCGCGGCGGCGCTCAAGGCCGGCACGTTCTGTCTCGTCATCTCCGGGCGATCACCTGGTGAGCGGGTGTTCGGCAAAGTGCTGGACGCCGTCCGGGACATTCGCTCGCAATACAATCTAAAAGTCTGCGCATGCCTCGGCTTGTTGAGCGCGGATCAAACCGTGCGACTCAAAGACGCGGGCGTTGAAACGGTCAACCACAATCTCAACACGTCGTCGCATTTTCACGGGGAAGTGTGCACGACGCACACGTTCGATGATCGCGTCGCGACGGTCGAGCATGTCAAGGCCGCGGGCATCAAGACATGCTCCGGTGGCATCATCGGCATGGGCGAGTCGGACGATGACGTCATCGATCTCGCTATGAGTCTGCGCGAGTTGGATGTGCGCAGCGTCCCGGTGAATTTCTTGTTGCCGCTGGATGGAACCCCGTTTGCGGAACGCCGGCTGCTCGATCCGCGGCGCTGTCTGAGAGTCCTGGCGTTGTACCGGTTTTTGCTGCCGTCCCAGGAGATTCGCATCGCGGGAGGACGAGAGGCGCATCTACGATCGTTGCAGCCGCTCGGATTGTATCCGGCGAACTCGATCTTTATAGGGGATTATCTCACCTCGCGCGGCCAGCCGGCGAGTGCGGATTACGCGATGATTCGGGACGCGGGATTCGTGCTCGAGACGCCCGATGGGGAACCCTTCGATGTTCCAGAGCAAGTGGACATCGAGTATCCACGGGCGCCCCTGGCCATGCCCTCGGTGTGAACGTGGACGAAGATCCGATCCGGCAATTCGAGCGCTGGTTCGCCGACGCGCACCACGAGAACGCCATGACGTTGGCGACGACGGCGCCGGACGGCGCGCCCTCGGCGCGCATTGTCCTGCTCAAGGGCGTCGACGAACGGGGCTTCGTGTTCTACACCGATTACCGGAGCCGGAAGGGCGGAGAGATCGAGGAGAATCCACGAGTCGCGCTCGTCTTCCACTGGCCCGCGCTCGAGCGCCAAGTGCGCATCGAAGGCCGCGCCGCGCGCGTCGATCGCTTGGAGTCTCAGGAATACTTCGACTCGCGCCCGTTCGGCAGTCGCATCAGCGCGTCCGTCTCGCACCAGTCGCAGATGGTCGACAGCCGCGAGTCCCTGGAGCAACGGCATCGCGAGCTGTCCGCGCGCTACGCCGATGGCAAGGTCCCGCTGCCCTCATACTGGGGCGGCTATCGCGTCACGCCGAGCGCGATCGAGTTCTGGCAAGGTCGCCTCGACCGCCTGCACGACCGCATCCGCTACGTGCGCGACGGCGACGCCTGGCGACAAGAGCGCCTGTCACCGTAGCGGGACGAAGTCGCTGACCGAATCGGCCCAAGAAGCGTCGGGTACACGGGTATCAGCCGCTATCACCGTCGGGTACGAGCGGCCGGTATCATACGCAATCCTGAGCGAGTACCACCCATCGGCAGCCAGTATCTCGCGGGCCTGGGAGAACAGACTGTCGATCGTGATCGGTTGGGGCGGGCTCAATTGAGAGAGGCTGTCGAGACCGACGGCCGATGCAACCGTGTCGGCCTGGATCACATAGCGAACGTGATCGCGGAACCAACAACAGGTCACCCAATAAACGAAGCTATAGTCGTGGATGCCGAGCGACCGCCAGCGCGCTTGAGCCTGCTCGAGCTGGCGCAGTTGCTCCATTCGACGTTCCGGGGCGGTTAGGCCATGGCAGGCGACAAGCACCCCGGCCAAGACCACGACTCGCGCCCGCATATTGATCTGACCCCGCGATGCTCTGCGCCGGTCACTGAGCGGCTTTTTTACCCCGGAACGCGCCGAGACGCCACGCCGTGAGCGCGCCGCCGATCACGAGGTAGACGATCGCTCGTGTCGCGTCGCCAGCGGAGAACGCGGTGTACGCCAGATATAGCCAGAAACACAGCAGCAACAGCACGAGGGGCTTCGCCACATGAGGCTCCGGAAGTGTTCCGGAAAAGACGATTCATGGCCGCTGGTGGACACGCACCGACGGATCGATCGGGCCTGCCCAAGCGGCAGTCGTGTAGGGCTAACTCGCCCGGCGCTCGAGGACGATGAACGGCACCCGGTCTTTGGCGCATTCGCGCAGCCAGGATACGAGATCGCCGACGCGCTCCTTCGGGTAGATGCCTTTGGCGCCTCGCGTGCGGTGGATGATCACCAGGTCACGTCCGTCCTGCCGGTAGATCACCTCGTAGTGGCCGAACACACTGGTCGCGTTGACCGAGGAGGGTAACCGGGCGTGCCAGCCATCAGGCAACGTGATGCGCACGTCGATTTCGAAACGTGCCTGGGGCATGAGCTGCGCGGCATCGATCGGCTGATGGCGCGGTCCATGCGCTTCGATCTCGTCGGCCATCCGCGTGAATACTTGGGAGCGGTCGCCGACCGCGAGGATATCGACGTCGCCGGACTGCTGGGCCGCGCGACCGTCGCGGATCACGAACGACATGACGGGCCGCGCCTTGAAATCTTTCCCGTCGAACACCACGAGACTGTCGCCTTTGGCCTCGGGAGCGATGCTCCCGGCCAGATTGCGGAGCATGGCCTCGCGTTGCGTCGAGTCGGGCCGGTTCTGCAACATCGCTCGCATCCCAACCTCGAGCTGGCCGTACGCGCGGTTTTCGACGCGCCCCGAAATGATCCCGTCTGTGGAGAGGACGCCAGTGAGCTGGCTCTCGAACCGGTCGGAATCCGGCGGATCGGGTGGCGTCGTCACCGGCTCGGTCTTGCCGTCGCCATGGACGACAAGGGCGAACTGCCCAGCGTCGGCACCGGGCAGCGTCTCGAAGCGTGAGAGTGACGACGTCGGGTCGACGAACTGATAGCCCGTGCCGCGCTAGATGGCGACGATCTCGTGGTTGAACGCGCCGATGGTTGGCAGCGTCGAGTCGGGCTTGCCGCCAGCGTTGATCAACACGGGGTACGCCTCGACGCCGAGAATCGCCAGCGCGTCGATCAAGAGCGTCGCCTTGTCCTTGCAGTCGCCGAACCCCGAGCTGAGGACCTCGTCGGGAAAGCGCGGCTGGTAGCCACCTTGACCCAGGTTCACCGCGACATACCGGATGTCCTGCGCGATCCACCGGTGGACGGCGTGCACGGAGTCGGCGAGCGTCACGGCGCCCGCGACGACGCCACGGACCGTATCGCGCAGGCGCTGGTCGGGATGCAGCCGATCGACGGCTAGCCCGGAGTACCATCGGCCGATGTCAGCCCACGATCCCGGGCCGCCGACGTCGATGTTCATGGCGACGTCGTTGGAATCGGCGGGAGGTGCGTAGGGCTCTGCTTTGACCCACGCGACGTTTTGCGTGGCCCACTGATAGATCTTGCGGGAGCCAATGATCGTGTCGTGTCGCGGAAAATCGAGGTGGTGCTCGACGATCCGAAGCGGCATATCCTTTGGCGCGTCGACGATATAGCGGGACCTCAGCACCGTGGTCCCAGCGGTCACACGCCAGGCATCGAAGAAATCGCCTTCTCGATAGGGCTTGCGGAGCTCGATCGTCCAGCTGGCATCGACGAGCGTGGCAGGGGCGACGCCGGAGAGCGAGAGCCGGAGCACTTTCCGGTGCTCGTACACCGGATTCGTGCGCGCGGCCGGCATGTCCGACTCCTGAGTCAGCGCGGGCTTCTCGCTGATCACGTGGCCGTCGAGACCCCGCACGCGCATAGCGTTGATCGTCAGGCGCTGGTGATCCGGGTCGTACGTAAACTGGCGCTCTTGCAGACCCGCTACGGCGCGCTGCCGTAGCACCTGGGTGATCTGGTGATACGTGCGCGTCTCGCGCCCGTCGGATTCGACGGTGATGACACCGTCATCGAGCAGCAGCACGGTTGACTGCTCGGGATACTTCGCGCTGTCGACGGCGAGCTTGTAGATCGTGTCAGGGGCGATCTGGGGCACCTGCGCCGCAACCATGGCGGCGTTGCCGAGGAACGCGCCAACCAACCACGCACGCGTAGTCATGAGCTACAAGGTGGTTACGCGCCAGCGTTCGCGCCAGCGGAGGTCGCCGTTACGACCGCTGGTAGATACGCACCCATTGGTACTGTGAGTGCGCGGGCAACATCGACGGATCGATGCGACCTGCCCAAGAGGCAGTCGTCGACAGCCACAAATTCAGCATCGGCCGGACCGGGTGCGTGGGCACCTGTGCGGGCGACGTCGTGCGCGCGACCAGAATCGTGTCGGCATACCACCGGATCTCGTTCGGCTCCCACTCGAACACATAAGTGTGAAAGTCGGTCGTGGCGTCGAAGGGCAGCACGCGGAGGATCGGAAACGGCGGGATCAACGTCGGGTTCGCATCCGGCGAGTTGTAGACGTTCGACTGCACGGCCCGCGGATGATCGCCCAGGAATTCGATATCGATCTCTTGCCACGGCGGTTCGTTGTATCCGAACCACGAGGAGATCACGGCGCTGCCTTTCGCGGCCCGCATGCGCACTTCGTATCGGCCGTAGGTGAATTGCTGGCGTAGCTCCAACTCGGCGCCCGAGTAATCGCGATCCTCAAAGTGATCCGGTTTGAGCGACAGCTCGAGGTGGCCATGGCGAATCGCGGCATTGTACGGCCTGAACTGAGCGGCATTGCCATCGAACGTGTGCGTCCCCAATGACCACACGGTCGTATCGAGATGATCGAAAGTGTACGCGAAAGCGATTCGCCAACCGACAGGCACGGGAGTCTCGGCTGGCCGTGGCGCGCAAGCTGCGACGAGCGCGAGCGAAGCGAGCGCGAGGAGTCTCACTGCAGTTCCTGCCGGAGCCGCACATAGCTGTCATAGCGCGTAGCACTAAGCTCACGCGCGGCGACGGCGGCCCGGACGGCGCAATCGGGCTCGACGACGTGATGACAGTCGGCGAACCGACAGTGGCCGAGGTACGCGACGAACTCCGGGAAGCACCGATCGAGCGCATCGGGCGAAAGCCCCCAGATGCCGACCTCGCGGAGCCCAGGCGTGTCGGCGACGTAGCCGCCATCCGGCAACGGATGCAGCAGAGCCCCGACGGTCGTGTGACGCCCCTTGTTCACGGACGGGCTGATCGTGCCGACGCGGAGGTTGAGGCCGGGATACAGCGCGTTGAGCAGCGACGACTTGCCGACGCCGGACGGCCCGGCGAGGGCCGAGATTCGCCCTTTGAGCTCGACGGCCAGCTCGTCGAGACCGACGCCGGTCACGATGCTCGTGAAATGCATCGGATAGCCAGCGACCGGGTAGTCGGCGAACCGCGCGCGCGCCGCGGCCGGGTCGACGAGATCGACCTTGTTCACGACGATGTGTGCCTGCAACTCGTTCGCCTCGGCGATCACGAGAAAGCGATCGAGCATGCGCGGATGTGGCTCGGGGCTCGCGGCCGCGAAGACGACTACGACCTGGTCGACATTGGCAGCGACTATGCGTTCGCCGTAACTGCCGCCCGGCGACCGGCGTGCCAGCACGGAGCGACGGGGCAAGATCTCAGCGATGGCCCACGCGCCGCCCGCGTCTTCGAGAACGACTTCGTCGCCGACCACCAGCTTGTCGGCCGAGATCTTGAGACGCCCGCGGAGCGACACGTCTCGCGTGGCGCCATCGGATGTCCGGACGGACCAGACACCGCCAGTACCCTGAAGCACCACGCCGCGCTCCGTCATCGCGCGAGAATCAAGGCGTCGAGCGTGGCCTTCACCTCGAGCAACGTCAGGCGATCGAGCGCCGCCCGAATCATGGACTCGTCGGCGCCACGCACGAGATAGTCCGACTCGAGATGCCCCCGGATCGTCGGCGGCTCACCATCCCAATGAATGAACAGCAGGTAGCCCCCGGTGTCGTCGACCAACACGTCCACCGTGTACGAACCACCGTCCACGCCGGCAAATCCCGGCGGGCGAGTATGGACGGCGATATAGCCGCCCAACGTCGACTCATCCGTCACCGGTGACCGCTCACCAACTCCCGCAACACGTTGCCGGTGATGAACGCGACGTTCGCCGGTCGCTCGGCGAGGCGGCGCATGAGATATGGATACCATTGCGTCCCGAACGGGACGTACACGCGGACTCGATATCCGGCGCGTACGAGTGCTTCCTGCAGATCGCGGCGGACGCCGTAGAGCATCTGGAACTCATACCGGTCGGCCGAGATGTTTTCTGACTTCGCAAACGCCTTCGCTTGCTCGATGATCCGCTCGTCGTGCGTGGCGATACCGGGATAATTGCCTTCTTTCATCAAGCGCTTCATGCACCGAACATAGTTCTCGTCGACGTCCTTCTTCGCCGGAAAAGCTACGGCGGGCGGCTCTCGATACGCGCCTTTGCACAGGCGGACGCGGCACTTGGCCGAGACGGCGTTCGCGACGTCGGATTCGGTCCGGCGCAGGGCGCTCTGCAGCACGATCCCCACGTGATTCCCGTACACGGGGTAGAGGCGATCGTAGAACAGATGCAACGTGCGATCGGTGTATGGGCTCCCTTCCATGTCGAGTCGAACGAACGTCCGATAGTCTCGGGCGCGGGCGACGATATCGTGCATGATCTCGATGCAGAGATCTTCGGACAGGTCCAAGCCCATCGCCGTGAGCTTCACGGACACATTCGCGTCGAGACCCCGCTCGCGGATGCGATCGAGCATGTGCAGGTATTCGCGGCCCGAGGCACGGGCCTCGGACTCGGAGTGGATGCTCTCGCCGAGCAGATCGAGCGACGCCGAGATTCCTTTGGCGTTGAGCGCCACCACCGAGTCGAGGACCTGCTCGAGCGTCTCGCCGGCGACGAATCGCTCGGCGAATTTCCGGGCCAGCGTGTTGTGGCGAACGAACTTGAAGACCTGGGGCTGATTCGACAAATAGAGCAGCGCGCTGCGCAGCATGGTGGCGATTAAGGGGCGAGTCGTCTGATCGGGTTGCCTTCGACGACATTCCACGTGACGAGTCCGTCGTCGCTCTCCGGCTCCAAAAGATACACGGCCAGGACTCCGAGGCGTTGGTGTGTCGACACCTCGTAGCAGGGTCCCTGAACCGGTTCCGCGGACGGCGACCAATGGCCGAACACGTGGGCTTGGCGATGGCCTTGGAAGGCTACCGTGTCTCGCGTCGTGCTATCCACGGCAAACGACTGCGCCGGGCCACAGGTTGCTTGCGGGCCGGTCAGGGCTATGCCATGCAACCGGAGGAGGCGCACCGCCAGGGTCTGGTTGGCCGGTACCACGTATCCTTGCGGCATCGGAACCTTCAGCGTCGGCGCGAAGCGGTCGTAGACCTCCATCGTCACCGTGTCGAAGTGTCCGGCGCGGCGGTATCCGTGCGGCACACCCGGCTGCGTCACCGACGAATCGCCGGTCGCAATGAGCGACTCGGCCACCACGGGCAACGTCAATGGCGTCGGTGTGAGGGCCGAGCGAATCGGGACGCTGTCGGTTTTCGGATCCGGGAGATGAATGATCTTCGCTTTCTTCTCGGCGACCAGCGACAGAATCTCCCGGACAAACGCATATGTCGCGTGCACGCGACGTTCGAACGGATCGTGGGAATACGCCTCGCTCAGAATGGCGATGCGCCCGCGAATCCCGAAGTAATTCGTGCCAAATCGGGGCCGATTATCGTACGTCTTCCACGCCCGAGGCTGCCCCTCGAAGTTGCCGTAATCAAAAATCGCAAAGCCATCCCGCTTCGCGACCCGGCGGCGCAGCTCGGGAAGCAGTGAGTCGCGCGTATAGGCGCCGGCCGCGAGTGACGCGGGAGAAAGTGACGGAGCGTAGGTGAGCGCGTACCCGTGGAAGCTGCCGTCGGTCGTGTGGAGATCCACGAACACGTCCGGGTTCCACGTATTGAACGCTTCCAGTGACGCGCGCGTCTCCGGCGCTTCGGCCTTTACGTAGTCGCGATTGAGATCGAGACCCATGCCATTCGGGCGCTGCCCGACTTGCTCCGGGCCGTTCTGCTCCGTGCGATTCACAGACTGCGACGCGAACTTCTCGTTGCCGTCGGCGTTGTAAATCGGCACCGCGATCAACGTGATCGAGTCCAGCACGCTCGGTCCGTGATGGGTGCCGAGGTCGCGCAGAACTGCCAGCAGGGCCTCTTTGCCCTCGATCTCGCCCGCGTGGATGTTGGCCTGGACGTAGACGATGGGTTTCCGCTTCGGCAGGCCGCGCGACAGTCTCACGTACGGGATCGCGCGGTGTTCGGACGTGTAGCCGAGCGTGCCGAACTCGGCATGGACCGAGGGGTCGATACGAGTCTTGAGCGTGTCGAGAAACGCGATGACGTCGGCGTAGCGCGACGTCTCGAGATAGTTCGTGCGCTCGGCACGAGTCAGGGGCCCGGTCCCGCCGCCGAACGCGGCCAGGAGCGGCAGCGCGATTACAACTGATCGCGCACGAATTGTGTCAGAGACTCGAATAGGTGGGCCTGGGAGTTGCCGCCGCTGATCGCGTGCGTGCGGTTGGGGTAGAGGAGCATATAGAACGGCTTACCGGCGGCTTCCAAATCTGCGGCATACTGGATCGAATTCTGCGGATGCACGTTGTCGTCACCCGTGCCGTGCACGAGGAGCAGCCGCGCGGTGAGTCCGCCGACGCGGCGCTGCACGGAGCTGGAATCATACCCCGCGCCGTTGTCCTCGGGCGTCCACATGTACCGCTCCGTATAGATGCTGTCGTACAATCGCCAGTCGGTCACCGGCGCGACCGCGATCGCCATCTTGAATACCGGCCCGCCTCGTTCGGCCGTGAGCGACGTCAGGTAGCCGCCGTAGCTCCAGCCCCAGATACCGATCCGCGTCGCGTCGCCCCACGACTGGGCGCCGACCCATTTCGCGACGTCGATCTGGTCTTGGGACTCACGTAAGCCCAAATGGTACTGCGTCATCTTGCGGAACGACCGGCCACGCCAGGCGGCGCCGTGGTTGTCGACGCTGATGACGATGTAGCCCATCTGCGCCAGCATCTCGTGCCAGAGATAGTTTCGGCCGCCCCACTGGTCGACCACGGTCGGCGCCGCGGGGCCGCCGTAGACGAACATCAAGACCGGGTATTTCTTCGTGCTGTCGAACGATGGCGGCGCGAGACGATAGCCATCGAGCCGCGACCCGTCGGGCATTGGGACGTGAATGAAATCCGGGGCGCGCAGCGCGAGGGCGCCGAGTTGGGATTTGAGTGCGGCGTTGTCGGCGAGCGTCCGGGTTACCGTCATGGCTGGCAGCGCATAAACCGTCGCCGTCGGCGGTGTGCCCAGGGTCGAGGCTACGTCAATCGCGAACCGCGCGCCCGGCGCGATGGTCATGCCATGTGCGCCGGCCGCCGTCGTCACCCGTACGCCTGGTCCGCCTTTGAGGGAGTAGCGATAGATCTGTCGTTGAGTCGGATCCGGCGCGGCGCCGGTCACATAGACCGTGCCGGCCTTCGTGTCCGTCCCCACGAGCGAGAGCACATCAGCGCCATCAGCGGTGATCTGATGGATCATGTGGCCCGACCGGTCGTACAGATAGAGTTGCTTCCAGCCACTGCGGTCGCTGAACCAGAGAAATTGCTTGTCGTCCAGCCAACGCGGCTCGTCGACGGATACGTACGCCGAGTCCCGCTCAGTGAGCAGCGTCCGACCCGTGCCGGTTGTGGCATTCAGTACCATGATGTCGAGTTGGTTCTGACGCCGAGGCAAACGCTCGACCAACACGCTATCAGGGCCGAGCCACGACGCCCGTGCGACATAGATCCCGGTATCCGGGCCGACATTCAGCCAATGGGTTTGGCCGCTGGAGAGATCGAGCACCCCGAACTTGACCGACGAATTGTGCTCTCCCGCCTTTGGGTAGCGAAGCGAGAGCACACGCGGATACAGCGTGCTGTCGTCGAGCAATGCATACGTCGGGATCTCGGACTGGTCGAACCGCCAATACGCGATGCGCTTGGAGTCCGGGCTCCACCGGAAGGCATCGCGCAGACCGAGCTCTTCTTCGTAGACCCAGTCGGTGGTGCCGTTGATAATGTCGGCGGCGCCATCCGACGTCAGTTGGCGCTCGTTACCGCTGGCGAGATCGGTGACGAAGATATTGTTGTCGCGCACGAAGGCGACCTGGCGCTCATCGGGCGACAGCTTGGCGAACATTTGCAGGCCGGGTCGACTCGACACCGGCGTGAGCTTCTTCGTGGCGACGTCGTACACGTGATAGGTGCCGCGCGTGTTCGTGCGCCAGACACGGACCGAGTTGTGAAAGAGCAAGAGCTTCGACGCATCGGCGTTCGGCGTCACTTCTTCGGCGACGAACCCGAGCTTAGAGGCCAAGACCGTCGAGGCGCCTGTCGACACGTCGACGCGGACAATCGAGTCGTTGCGCGTGTCGACGTACGAGTGACCGTCGCTGAGCCACCGGACCGTGGGCAACGTTGCCCCACGAAAGTCCGACCCGTGAAAGATCCGGTCAATCGTGATCTGCGTTTGTTGGGCGCCGCTGACGTGGGCGACCGCCAGCGCGGCAATGCAAAGCGTGATCTTCACGTCTTGGGGGAGGTGAATGGCAGTTTCTGGCGCGCGTGCTCGACCAGGAGCTCGGTCGGCGCAAAACGCGGGGCATAGCGGTCGTTCAGCTCTTCGAGCTTCTTCACCACCGCGTCAGCTCCCAGGTGGTCGATATACCGAAATGGACCGCCCCGGAACGGTGGGAACCCGAATCCGAAGACGGCGCCGATGTCGCCGTCGCGCGCGGAGTGAATGACGCCATCCTCGAGGCAGCGAACCGCTTCGTTCACCATGGCGAGCACGGCGCGCTGCTGAATGTCATCGTCGGGCACGGTGCTCCGTTGCGCGCCGGTCGGCAGCAGTGTGTAGACAGACGAGTCCACGCCTTTCTTCTCACCCGCATCGTCGTAGAGATAAAACCCCTTGCGGTTCTTGCGGCCGAGGCGGCCGGCGGCGATCACGCGCTCGAGCGAGGCCGAGGGCGTCAGGCGCGCGCCGAAGCTCGCGCTCATGATCTTGCCCGACTCGCCGGCGATATCGAGGCCGACCTCGTCGATCAGGGTGATCGGTCCGACTGGGAACCCGAACGCGACCAGCGCGCGGTCGATGGCATCAACCGCCACGCCCTCGTCGAGCAGCCGGCCCGCTTCGTTGATGTACGGCGCGAGCGTGCGGTTGACGTAGAACCCCGGGCTGTCGTTGACGACGATCACCGTCTTGCCGAGGCGCTGGCCGAGCGCACGCACGGTCGACGTCACCGAGGCATCGGTCTCTGGGGTGACGATGACCTCGAGCAGCGGCATCTTCGGGACCGGCGAGAAGAAGTGCATGCCGATCACGTGCGTGTGGTCTCGGGAGGTCTCCGCGATCTTGGCGATCGGTATCGTGCTCGTATTGGAGGCAAAAATGGCGCCCTTGGGGAGCACGGCCTCTACTTCCCGCAGGACGGCGTGCTTGACCTCGAGGCTTTCGAAGACCGCCTCGATGACGACCTGCACGTTGGCGAACCCAGTGTAGGCAATAGTCCCCTGCACCAGCGACATCATGTCATCGAACTGCTGCCGCGTAATCTGCTTTCGCGTCAGGCGTTCTTTTATGACGCCGCGCACGGCAGCCAACCCCTTGAGGACGCGGCCGTGCTCCGTGTCCTTGAACCGCACATCAATGTTCTGCTGGATGGCCACGGAGGCAATGCCCGCGCCCATGAAGCCCGTGCCAAGGACCGCGATCTTATTGATCGGCGTGCCGGGTTCTGATTTCTTGAGCGCGTTCTGCGCGAAGAAGATGTAGACCAGGTTCCTCGAGACATCAGAGACCGCGCAGGTTCCGAACAGGCGGGCCTCCGTGTCGTACCCGTTGCCATTGTAGCCCGCGGCCACGGCTTCTATCGCGGCCAGCGGCGCCGGATAATTCCCGTGCGTTCTTGACCGAATCTGCTCGCGGGCTTGCCGGAAGACGACCGCGCGCCCGACGGGATTCCCTTCCAAGAGAAACCCACCTTTCGGTTTCCGCCGTGCGGGCGGGCGACCCGCCGCGAATGCCTGGGCACGCGCCAGCGCGATCTCGCGTAGAATTGCCGGGTGCACGAGCTCGTCGACCAAGGCGGTCTGTAGTGCTTTGCGCCCACGCACGTTGCTCCCGCGGAGGATCATGTCGAGCGCCTGTTGCAGGCCGACGGTGCGTGGGAGACGTTGGGTCCCGCCAGCACCCGGGATCAAGCCGAGGTTGACTTCTGGAAGCGCGAGGATGGTTTTCGGCGTGTCGGCGGCAATGCGATAGGAGCAGGCAAGCGCGAGCTCGAGACCTCCGCCCAGGCATGCGCCCTGAATGGCCGCGATGAGCGGCGCGCGCAACCGCTCGACGCGTTGCATGAGCCCGTGCCCCGACTGGCTCAGTCGCTCGGCGTCTGCCGCGGTCGGGAGCGACGTCAATTCCTCGACATCGGCACCGGCGATCCAGACATCGGGCTTGCCCGAGAACAGCACGGCCGCCTTGATGCTCTGGTCCTTCTCCAAGCGCTCCAGGATGGCGATGAACTCGGCGCGGGCCGCCGCCGTGAACGTGTTGACTGAGGAGCCCGGCGTGTCGAACGTGATCAGCGCGATATCGTCTCGGGTCTCGACGGTGAGTACGGGTGCGACGCCGACCGTCACGCGGCGCGCTCCACAATCATCGCGTGGCCCATGCCCCCGGCGGCGCACACGGTCATCATGCCGAATTGACCGTCGCGGCGGCGCAGCTCGTTGACCAGCGTCGTGAGGATCCGCGCGCCCGTCGCCCCGAAAGGATGACCGATCGCAATAGACCCGCCCATAACGTTGAGCCTCGCTCGATCCACCGCGCCCAGCGGCTTGGTCAACCCGGCACGTTCTGCCCAGTATTGCGACTCGAACCCGCACAGGTTCGACAACACTTGGGCGGCGAACGCCTCGTGCATCTCGCCGAGGTCGATGTCGGCCAACGTGAGTCCAGCCCGTTGTAACGCAACCGGCGCCGCCAACACTGGGGCCTGGAGCAGTTGCTCGCCCGGGTCGAGCGCGGCGTAGGAGTAGGACCGAATAAACGCGATCGGCGTGAAGCCGAGCGCCTTCGCGGTGTCCTCGCCCATCAAGATCACAGCCGCCCCGCCGTCGGTAAGCGGCGAAGAATTGCCGGCGGTGATTGAACCGTACTTCCTGTCGAAGACGGGCTTGAGGGCAGCGAGTTGCTCGAGACTGGTATTCTCGCGAATGCCGTTGTCCGACGTCACCACCGTCTCGTAGCGCGGCGCGACGTAGACCGGCACGATCTCGGCGGTCAGCCGGCCATCGACGGTGCCGGCCGCCGCGAGCCGGTGGGATCGCAGGGCGAACTGGTCCTGCTCGTCGCGCGGAATATGGTTGATCTTCGCCATCTTCTCGGCCGACTGCCCCATCGTCTCGCCCGTCGACGGCTCGGCGATCGCTGGCGTCACCGGAACGAGATCGCGTGGGCGCGTCCGCGCCAGCACCGCGAGCTTCGCCGGCACGGACTTCGCGCGGCTCGCGTCGACCAGAATATCGGCGAACGCCCGCGAGTGGAGGATCGGGACCGCCGATAGCGATTCAGCGCCGCCGGCGATGACCACGTTCGCCTGGCCGAGCGCGATCTGGTCGGCGCCGTCGGTGATCGCTTGGTTGGCCGAAGCGCAAGCGCGGCCGACGGTAAATGCCGGGATGCCCTTGGGGAAGATCGGCAGTAACGCGACCTCGCGCGCGATGTTGGGCGCGAGCACGGACGGAACGACCGTGCCGAAGATCAGTGCGTCGACGTCTTCGCCGTCGAGGTTCGATCGCTCGACCAACTCGGTCACGCAGAGGCGGCCGAGCTCGATCGCGCTCACGGTCTTGAAGACCGTCCCCGCTTTGGCGAACGGCGTCCGTAGGCCGGCGACGATCGCCACCCGGCGGCCATTTCCAAAGGTCGGCATCTAGCGGAAATTAGACCCGTGCCTTCTCCGGTGCCACCACCGCACACGCGCGGTGCGCGAGCGGCGGCCTTCGCCGCGCTTGGCGCATCTCCGTTCGATCTGCTCGTCATTGGCGGTGGCATCACCGGCGCGGGCATCGCGCGCGACGCCGCCCTCCGCGGGCTCAAGACCGCGCTCGTCGAGCGCGACGATTTCGCCAGCGGGACCTCGAGTCGATCGTCCCGACTCGTGCATGGCGGCGTGCGATACCTCGAGCACGGGTACTTGCACCTCGTGTTCGAGGCGAGCCGAGAGCGGCGGACGTTGTTGTCGATCGCCCCACATCTCGTGCATCCGCTCGCGTTCACGTGGCCCGTGTACGCCGGCGCGCGCGTGCCCCGTTGGAAGCTCGGCGCCGGGCTCTTGCTCTACGACGCGCTCGCGTTGTTTCGGAACGTCGGCACGCATCGGCAGCTTTCGGTGACCGAGGTGCTGGCGAGTGAGCCGGCGCTGCGACCGGACGGGCTGCAGGGCGGCGCGCAGTACTGGGACGCGGCGACGGACGACGCGCGATTGACGCTGGCCAATGCCATCGCCGCCGCCGAGGCGGGCGCTGTCGTCGTCAACCACGCCAGCGTGTGCGAGCTCGTGCACTCGGGCGAGCGCGTGGTGGGGGCGATTGTCGCTGACGCGTTCAATGGTGGCGATACGACGACTGTGCGCGCGAGTGTGACCGTGAACGCGGCCGGGCCTTGGAGTACTGCCATCCGCCGGCTGGACAAGCCCGACGCGCCGGCGGTTGTGCAAGGGACCAAGGGGGTGCATCTCGCCGTGCCGGCGGCGCGCGTGGGCAATCGCGGTGCGGTGACACTTCTCTCCGTCGTCGACGGGCGCGTCATGTTCGTCTTGCCCTTTGGCTCTTTGACCATCGTCGGGACAACGGATACCGCTACGACGGCGACTCCGGACTCGGTGCGGGCATCCCGGGGGGACATCGCCTATCTCCTCGAATCCGTCAACGCTGCGTTTCCGGGTGCGGCGCTCGGGGACACCGACGTGGTCAGTGCCTGGGCTGGGATTCGGCCGCTCAGCGCGAGTGTGCGAGAGACAGGGACCGATCCCGCCTCTTTATCGCGCGAGCATTCGATTGATACGAGTGCAGGGGGAGTCATCAGCATCAGCGGCGGGAAGCTGACGACCTACCGTTCTATGGCGGCCGAGGTCGTGGACACCGTGGAGCGTGCGCTGGGGCGGGCCGTGACTGCCGGTGTCACCCAATCACTGCTCCTGCCTGGAGGGGCGCTCGGCGCCACCTCAGACACCATCACCGCGGCCGCCGAGCGCGTTGGCGCCGGGCGCGTTGGTGCGCGTGACGTCGCGACCCGGCTCGTGAAGGCGTATGGCGATCGGTGGCCGCTCGTTTGGGCTGTCGCCGAGCGAGACAGCACGCTCGCTCAGCCTCTCGTCGCTGGGCTGCCGTACATCGCCGCCGAGGTCGTTTATGCTGGAGAGTACGAAATGGCGTGTACCCTGTCCGACATACTCATGCGTCGGACGCAGATTGCGTTCGAGACCCGGGACGCCGGGCGCGCCGTAGCCCCGCGCGTCGCGCAGCTACTCGCGCCTCTTCGCGGGTGGGATTCTACTGCGCAGCGCGCGGCAGTTGAGCAGTATGGCGCTGACGCCGAGCGCATATTCGGCATCGACCCGTAAAACGTCGACGGCGCTTCGCGCGTCGAACGCTTACGTATCACGCTGTCGCGAATTCGGCACGAGTCGACTCCTCGCGGAGGACGCGAATCGGCTCATCGTGCATGGACGCGAGTCGCGCGATCGTGCATGGACGCGGGTCGCGCGAATCGTACATGAATGCGAGTCGCGCGATGGACGCGGGTCGCGCGCGCATCGTTCATGGACGTGGGTCCGGCTCATCGCGCACTAGCGTGAGTCGGCCTGGTAAGCGGTCGCGCGAAGCGCGCTGTGTAATTCGAGAGAGCCGGGCCAGCCCGGGCCGAGCTGTTAGGCCTGCCCGAGATCGTGAATCGTAAGCAGCTCGACGATCTTGAGGCGCCGAGTGCTAGCTGGAAGCTTGAGGACCGTGAGGTCGCCGAGCCCGCGCCCGACGAGGGCCCTACCGATTGGTGACGACATAGAAACATGACCGTCTTCGAGCTCGACGGAGTCACCGAAGACGAGATTGTAGACCTCGGTCGACTTGGTAGCCTGATCCTCGACAGTGACGCGGGATCCGAGTCCGACCTTGTCCACGGGAATCTGCGCCATGTCGATCGTGGAGAGCTTGCTGAGCCGCTGACGAAGCTGCCCCAGCCGGGCCTGCACGAACTGCTGCCGCTCGAGAGCAGCCTTGTACTCGCTGTTCTCTCGAAGGTCACCCAGCTCGACCGCTTTTCGTATTTCGTTGGGCAGAGTGACGTTCAGCTCGTGTTGGAGCCGCTCCACTTCTGCGCCCAGTTTGGCCTTCAGTGCTTCAATCATATGGGAGTCAAGACCGTAAACGGAAAAACATACCCCGCGGCCCCGAGCCACCGCAAACGCAGAGGCCAACGTCAAATACATGCGTTTGGTGTGACGATCCTTGCCAGTTTCGCGTCGTTCCCGACGAGAGCCTGAAGAGGAGCGTTTTCAGTGAGACGGATCACAGCGATTACCGTCGCGAGCGCGGCGTTGTTACTGGCGGCATGCGAAGGGAGCGGATCGCCCAACGGCATCGCGACCGGCCCGGGTTGTACCGTTATTCAAGGCTCTCAGAACGTCAATAACTGGTCCTACTGCCGGAACTTCCTCGGCGGTGGCGGCGGCAGCGGTGGCAACACCAAGGGCCTCGCGCCGGCGGCACTGTATCGTCTGATTCGCGCCAACGGCCATGCGCTCCCATACAACTTCGGCGGCACCGAAGACAGCGTGGTGACGGTCGATTCCACGCGTATCATCAATTTCCTCCTCGACAGCTCGCTCATTTCGCTGAACACCGACAGCACGGCCGTCGAGATCGACTACATGTCGATCCGCGATGAGCGCATCGCGGCCACGCACCCGCCGGGGAATTTCAACTATGTGAACTACCACGTCGTCGACACATCGACCGGGACGTGGAGCGACTCGACGGGTCAGCCGACGATCCAACTGCTGACGGGCAAAGTCAGCAACATCGGCTACCAGTACAATGGCGATACGCTGACGGCCAACTACGCCTACAACGTCATCGACAGCACCGGCACCAACGTGTTCGGCATCGGGTACTTCGTGTACCAGAACATCGGCAAGTCGTTCCACGACGTGGTGACGCGCCGCGACGGCGGGTCATGGTCGGCCGCCGCGTCGCCCATTCGCCAGTCGCGCCCCGGCAGCCCGAGTTTGAGCCTCGTGGGCAGCGACTACCGCCGCGGCCGCCTCGTCTGGGTCGTCCGTCAGTAGCATCAGATCGAGATCGCCCGGCGAGATCTTCTTCTCGGTCAGCACCCGGGCCTGCAGCCACCGCAGCAGGCCCGCCCAGTAGCGGCGACCGAACAGGATCACGGGGAACTGATAGATCTTCCCCGTCTGAATCAGCGTCAGCGCCTCGAACAACTCGTCGAGCGTCCCGAACCCGCCCGGGAAGATGATGAACGCGACCGAGTACTTGATGAACATCGTCTTCCGCACGAAGAAGTAGCGGAAGTTGATCAGCGTATCGACGTACGGGTTGGCGCCCTGTTCGAACGGCAACTCGATATTGCAGCCCACCGAGTGTCCGCCGCCCTCGCGGCACCCTTTGTTCGCCGCCTCCATGATGCCGGGTCCGGCCCCCGTGATAATCGAGAACCCCGAGCGTGCGAGCAGTTTCGCGGTCTCCTCGGCCGCGCGATATTGCGGGTCGTCAGGGCCTGTTCTGGCCGAGCCGAAGACCGAAACGCCCTTCTCGACTCCGGCGAGCGTGTCGAACCCTTCGATCAACTCGCTCATGATCTTGAGCACGCGCCACGGATCGGTGCGCGTGAAGTCCACTTGCGGTCCGGAAACCTGGAGCAGCTTCTCGTCTTCCGTGATCGGTGGGCGATCGCGAATCGACTCCTCGACCACGCGAACCGCACCCGAGCGGCGGCTCGCATCGCGGAGCTGCGAGGGCGGCGTGCGGCCCGCGAGCAAGTGCCCTTCCTCGGTGCGGGCGCGGACGCCTTCGATCGCGGCGCGCTCGACCGTGCGCAGCGCCTCGGGGTCCAGCTTCTTGCCCGTGGCGGTGCGAGGCACACTGGGGGTTCGGTTTCGGTCGCGCTTCTTCGGCGGCATGCGCGGTAGTCTACCCCTCGTTCTAGTGGCCTTCAATTCCGCTTGGGCGCAGGTGACCGGCCATGCGCCACCGGGCGCGAAGCTGAGCATCCCCCAATTGGGGCTGCACACCTCGGCTGACTCCACTGGACGCTTCCGGTTCGACTCGGTCAGCGATGGGCGATGGGTGGTCGAATCGCGCGCTTCGACCGGCGTGACGTTGACTCTCGCTGTCGTGCGCCACGGCGCGGCGTCGGTCGCGGTCAAGAATCACGCGGCGCCTTCGGCGACCGCGCAACCGACCGACTGCGGCGGCGGCGACACAACGCACGTGGCGGACTCCGCGGCAGCAGGCCCGAATGGCGCGACGAAACCACCGATAACGCTCTTTTGGCGTCCGGCGCAGCCGGCGCCTGGTACTCTCATCATGATGACGGCCGCGGGCGACTCGATGCAGGCGATCTGGGGCCGAGTGGCGGACGAGCCGGTCATGTTTCGGCGGGACACCGGAGCAGCGTTCGTGGCGCTCGCAGCCGTGCCACTCGACGTGACGACCGTGCGCGCGGCGCTCCGGTATCGATTTAGCGATGAGAAGATCGTCGCGCGCGACACCGTGCTCGGCGTGACCGCGCCACCTCCAGCGGTCGTCGCCAGCGCCGCGAAACCCGAGCGTCTGCGCGTCGCCGCCGAGTTCAGCCGGCCGGCCACGTCGAACGTCACACGACGCATCGACGGCGAGAGCGAGCTGGCCCACACCGTCGGCGCGATCGCGCTCGCGACGCCGCCGCTCTGGCGCGAGCCGTTCATGAAGCCGCGCGCCAGCCGAATCACCAGCGGATTCGCGAGCGGTCGCAAATTCAACGGCACGCTCACGTCGCGGCACACCGGCGTCGACTTTCGCGGCAAGATCGGCGACCCGGTGCGCGCAACGAACCGCGGGGTCGTCGCGCTCGTCGCCGACTTTTACCTGGCCGGGACGGTCGTCTACATCGTGCACGGCGCCGGACTCGTCTCCGGCTACTTCCACTTGAGCGCGACGCCGGTCGCGATCGGGGACACGGTCCAGCGTGGACAAATCATTGGCCGCGTGGGCCAGTCCGGACGTGTCACGGGGCCGCACTTGCACTGGATCATCCGATACGACCATACGACCGTCGACCCGCTCGGCGTCCTGTCCCTCGGTTGGGTTCCCAAGCGAGATTACGGGACATGTCGTGGACCCGACTGATCGGCACGCTCGCGTTCCGCGCGGCGCTCAACCCTCGGTTGGCGCTCGCGCTGCTCCGCGTGGCCTGGCGCTTTCGCTCTCGTGGGTCGCTGCTGCCGATTCCTGATCGCGCGTACCTCGGCTGGCGGATGTACACAGCGTACGGCGACGCGAACGCGGTTCCTCCTGCTCGAGACATCGAGCAGTATGCGCGATGGGCCTCGAATCTCGGATAAGAGCGACGGCCTACGGACTCGGCTTCGACCTGTGCGGCATCACGTCGCTCAGTCCCGCCGATACGGCCGAGCAATTCGATGCGTGGCTCGCAGCCGGCTACCACGGCGAGATGGCATATCTCGCCCGCCGCCGGCAGCTGACCGGCGCGTCCCACGCGATCGTCGTCGCGCTGGATTACGGCGGCAAGTCGCCCGACGGACCCGTCGCGCGCTACGCTCGCGGACGGGATTACCACGATGTCATGCTGGAACGACTCCAGGAGCTGCATCAGTGGCTGGAGCGCCAGGTCGGACAGGCAGTGCCAGGCAAGGCGTACGTCGACACCGGTCCGATCCTGGAGCGCGATCTCGCGCGGCGAGCCGGGCTGGGATGGTTCGGCAAGAACACCATGCTGATTCATCCGAGGCTAGGGTCGTTTTTCTTTCTCGGCGAGCTTCTCGTAGACCTCCCGCTCGTCAGCGACGAGCCGTTCGCGACCGACCACTGCGGCACATGCACGCGGTGCCTGGATGCTTGTCCGACGCAGGCACTCGTCGCGCCAGGTGTGATGGACGCGCGCCGTTGCATCTCGTACCTCACGATCGAGCTCAAGGGCGCGATTCCCGAGCCGCTACGGACGGGGATCGGGGAGCACGTCTACGGCTGCGACGTCTGTCAGGACGTCTGTCCTTGGAATGTTCGGTTCGCTCGCGCGCTCGATGAGCCCGACCTCGCGCCGCGGCAGGAAATCGACGCGGCCGAGATGCTGGCGTTGGATGATGAAGGGTTCCGCGAGCGATATCGCGGGACCGCGGTCACGAGGGCCAAACGCCGCGGCCTTGCCCGCAACGCCGCGGTAGTTCTTGGCAATCGGGGCGACGAGAGCGCCTTGCCGGTGCTTCAGCGGGCGGCGACCGAGGATCCCGACCCGATGGTGCGCGAACACGCCGCGTGGGCGGCTCGGCGACTGCAGGCTACGGTATTACCGTGAACTGATCGTCCTCACCGCGTCACCTAAGGCGTCAGCGTGAGAGCGACGCTGTTCCCGCATACGGGTAACAGGATCGCGTGCCCCGTGACAGCCCCCGTCGCCGGGTAGTAACACGCTCGAACGGCATACGTACCAGGCGACAGCGAGAAGGACTCGGCGCTTGGTTGGGTTGAAGACGAGAACTCCACGTTAACCGATCCCAGTGGCGCGACGGCACCGGAAACCAGCGACAATGTATCGAGATTCAGGAAGCCGCCAGACAGGAGCGGGCCGGCGCCTTGCCACTGTCCCTCGACCTGGATCTCGACAGTGACTGCCGGCGCCGTAAAGGCCAGGTGTAACGTCGTGTCCGTGGGGTTTGAGGCGGTCAGCGTGACGGTCAGCACGCCGCTGACACTCTCAGCGGAGCTCGAGAGCTGCGTCGTGAGCACGGGGATTTGGCGCGGTCCACTGGCGTCGGAGCAGGCCACCAGGGCTGCCAATAGAACGAGTGAGGCGCGCATATACACTGGGGTTGACCCTGTTACGAACTACAGCCGTCACCGCGTGTAAGTTATCGCGCTACCTCGGGGCTTACGTCACGAGGGAAGGAACCTTTGTTTGCCTGAAACGGCGTGCCCACTGGACGCGCCCGGTCGTCTTGGATTGGATGAAGCGCACGGACTTGATGCTCGTCGTGACCGTTGTCGCGATGGGTGGCTGGATTGCGGTGCAGGCGGACGAGGTGCGCCATAGCTCGGCGCCCGAGACACGTCAGAGTGCCGCAACCATTGTCGACGTGCCGCGCTCGAACGCGCCGGATGATGCGGATGCCGGCACGCGGACGGGCGTCGTCACTGGCGGTCGTGCGCGGGATGCCGCGCCCGCCAGGGACCTTTCCGACATCCGCCGCCGCTTATTCGAGGGCGAGACCGGGACCTACATCGGCGACATCCTCGCCGAGCGGGACTCGGCCTTGGCCCGGTGGCCTGAGCGCCTCGTGGATCCGCTCCGCGTGTGGATTCAGTCCGGGGACTCCATCGCGGATTGGAAGCCGGAGTTCGTCGAGCAGACTCGGGACGCGTTTGTCACCTGGCAGAATACCGGCGTTCCCGTGGCGTTCGTCTTCACGCCCGATTCGTCGAGCGCCGACGTGCACGTGACCTGGCGCGATCACTTCGACGAGCAGATCAGCGGGAAGACCATGTGGGCGCGCGACGAGAACTGGTGGATTGTTGATGGCAACATCTCGATCGCGCTCCATCATAATCGCGGTGAGCCCCTCGATGCCTCGGCTGTTCGCGCCATCGCGCTGCATGAGGTTGGGCATCTGCTTGGGCTCGATCACTCGAACGATACGACCAACATCATGACGGCCCGTGTGCGCGTGCGCGATCTGTCTAATGCGGATCGCGCGACCATGCGGCTGCTCTACACTCTGCCCCCGGGCAGCGTCAAGTAAACTCGGCAGGTGCGAGGGTGCCGGGTGCGCAGCGCGTTTCGCGCCACCGCGCACGCATTGTCGCCCAACGATCCTGCGTAGCTCGGCTTGGCGCGCAGCACGCTACTGGGGCCGCAGCGTGACCGTACGGACCCTGTGGTTGCCGTAGACGCGAAGCGTCACGGCATCACCCGGCGGCAGAGCAATGAGCTGCGCCAAAGCCTCGGGATCAGTGACGTTCCGCCCGTCCGCACTGAGCACCACGTCGCCGGCGTGCAACCCGGATGCCTCGGCGGGCGTGCCCTGCCAGACGTTGACGACGAGCACCCCGCCCGACCCCTTGGGCGCGCCGAGGGCAGCCAGAAGGTCACCGTTCGTCCGAATCAACGCCGCGCCAGCGGCGGCGATCTGGTCCGGCGAAGGCATCGTGATCATGGGCCCCACAAACCGCGGCGGACGCGGGAGCACGCCGATCGACTCGACGTAGGAGGGCGGACGCGTGGCCACCCGCATCGCAACCTCTTTGATGGCCCCGTTGCGGCGGACGCGAATGAGCACGCGCCGACCGGGTCGCAGCATCCGCGTCAACGAGAGCTCGTGGTTGATGACGTCAACCGAGTCGTACGCCAAAATCGTGTCGCCAGCGCTGATGCCGGCGAGCGATGCCGGGGACCCGGGCTCGACCGACTCGACGGCCGGATAGGCGAGATGGATGACCCGCACACCGCTCGCGTCCTCGATCCGCTTGAGCGGACACGTGAAGGCGATGCCGAGATAGCCCTCGGGCTCTTGCGCCCCCAACGCCCCAGCGGCGAGCAGCAACCCGAAAAGGACCCTGCACATTTGCTAATACCGCTCCAACCGGTACCCAACGGGAAGCGCGCCTTTCAATTGCCGTAACGTCGCATTCCGCGCCCCGACCGTAGACAAGTAGTACTGATTGAGCACCGGATCATTCGGAACCTCCTGCAACCCCGCCGCAGTCGCCTGCGCCACCTCGTCGAGCGCGGCAAGCCGCGCCCGGTAGGCATCGCGCTGCTCAGTGACCGTGGTCTCCGGATTCTGCGCGACAAGGTACGCCGAGGCGTGCCGATAGTCGCGCTCGGCCCGATTCAGCGTCGCCAACGCCTCGGAGGCCGAGTGAAAGATCGGCATGGAGTCATCGATGTTGGCCACCGCCGCGAACTCGGGGGCTGACGCGACGGCGCGGGGCAACGCGGAGTACCGGCCGACGAGCGCGCCACCGACTGTAAAGAGGAGCGCGGCAGCCACGCGTGCCGGCCACCGAAGCGCCCGTCGCCGAATGAGTCCCGCGGCTGCCAACTGAGGCGCCAGCGTTTCCCATCGGGTGGACGGGACGCTCGGTATGCGGGCTTCCTCGCGAGCGAGCACCAAGAGTCGCCGGTGCGCGCTGATCTCGGCTACGCAGCTCGGGCACACGGCTACATGCGCCGCCTCGCTGGTCGTGAGCTCGTCGTCAGCGAGCGCCGCCATGCGCTCGGCAGACAGGTGATCAGACAGTGGTGTGTGCATCGCGTGGATGTCCGTCAATGAGGTGCGCGAGCCACCGTTTCAATTTCGCCCGCGCCTTGAAGAGCTGTGACTTTGACCCGCCCGGTGTAATGCCCAACGATTCCGCGATCTCTTCGTGCGTGTACCCTTCGATGTCATGGAGCACGAAAACGGTTCGCGCTCCCGGCGCCAACCGGCTCGCGGCCTCGAGGATCGAGGCGCGCACGAACGGCGCCTCATCATCCGGTTCGACCGCGGCCGTGTCTTCCTGAACGGGCCCGCCCGCCTCCGCGAGATCGACCCGCTTCGCGCGCCGGATCGCGTTGAGCGTACCGTTGACCGCGATCCGATGCGCCCACGTCCCGAACTGCGCATCGAAGCGAAAGGACGGCAACGCCCGGAAAATCTGGATCCAGACTTCCTGGGCAACGTCCGCTGCCCGATCCGGGTCCGGGATGAGCCGGCGAACGAGCGCGTCAATACGAGGGGCGTGCAGCGACCACAGCTGCCGCATCGCCCGCTCATCGCCTTCGATGGCGCGCCGTACGAGCCCGTCGTCCGTTTTCATCCTGCGCTGCCTTTGAGACACGGACGCCACACCTGATGGTTGCCGGGAATCAACACCGTCGTCCGTGTATATATTTGACGGAACTGGCAACTCTATTGTATTTATGGGCTTGCGTTAATCGCGCCCAAACGGGCTCGGCTAGCATGACGTATGCGAGTTGAGCCTCCTGGAGTATAACCCCTAAAACATAGTTTCTCCGGAGTCGCAGGTGCTGCCCCTCGTAGTTGCGGCCTTAATCTCATCTGGTTTACCGGTGAAGAGTCCAGCCGCCGTCGGCATGTCCGAACGGCGCCTAGACGCCATCAACCGGGTGATTGCGCGCGGTATCAAGGCCGGTGGATTCCCCGGCGCCGCCGTAGTCATTGGTCGCAAGGGCGCGCTCGTGTGGGAGCACGGATTCGGTCGACTCTCTTGGGAGACGTCAAGCTCGCATGTCTCCGCTGACAGCACCATCTACGATCTGGCGTCGCTCTCGAAAGTCGTCGGCACCACAACCGCCATCATGATCCTGTACGACGAAGGTCGCGTCTCGCTCGACGCGCCTGTCGTCTCGTACCTCCCTGGTTTTACCGGCGGATACAAGGACTCCGTGACCGTGCGGCAACTGCTCGAGCATCGATCGGGCCTGCCCGCGGGACGCGATCTGTGGCGCCTCACGCATGATCCCGATCAAGCAAAGCAATACATCGTCGAGACGCAGCTCGAGTGTCGGCCTGGCGACTGCTACATCTACTCGGACCTCGGCGCGGATCTCCTCGGGATGATCGTCGAGTCAGTCACTGGCGAGACCTTGGACGCGTTTCTGCAGGAGCGCGTGTTCCAGCCGCTCGGCATGACGGACACGTATTACCGGCCAGACGCGTCGATCAAGTGGCGCATCGCGCCGACTGAGCTCAATCCTCCGCGTGGCTATCCGCTCCAGGGGGAAGTCCACGACGAGAACGCGTTCGCGATGGGCGGCGTCGCGGGGCACGCCGGCATGTTCTCGACCGCGTCCGATCTCGCGGTGTTCGCGCAGATGCTGCTCAATGGCGGCGTGTACAACGGGACGCGCATCATCAGCGATTCCGTCGTCGCGCTGTTTACGCGGCGCGCCGCGGGAACGAGAGCGCTCGGCTGGGATACGTGCGATGGCGAGGCCGGGTGTGGGCGGTTCCTCGGCAGCCATGCCTATGGGCACACCGGGTTTACCGGCACGTCTATCTGGATCGATCCCGATCGGCAGATGTTCGTGATTCTGCTGACGAACCGCGTGCACGCGGCGCGGGCGCGGCGTCCGGCGCGCGTTATCGCCGACGTGCGTGCGGACCTGGCGGATGCTGCCGCCGTAGCTTGCACGGACGAGCCCGGCGCTGTTTTGTCGATGCCGGTCGCGTTCCGTGCCGATCGCGAGTCTGGGTGGAACAGCCGGCTTCGCCATTCCCGCCGCTCACGCGCGGCGCACCGGGCTCATCGCAAGGCACGCGCGAAGCATCCCAAGTAGCTTACGGGCATGAGCGAGACGCCCGCGCCCGAGGATCTGACCCTCACTCCGGATCACGTCAAGGCGGTGCTCCGTCGGGTGAAGGATCCCGAGTTGAATCTCAACATCGTCGACCTTGGACTCGTCTACGACGTCCGGGTCGACGGGGCGAAGGTCGCGGTCGACATGACGCTGACATCGCCTGGGTGTCCGTCTGGGCCTGAGATCATGACGGAGGCCGAGCAGCAAGTGCGCGGCATGCCGGGCGTTGCCGATGCGGCTATCAACCTGGTATGGACGCCATTCTGGTCGCCCGATCGCATCGAGCCACGCGTTCGAGCATACCTCGGGCTTTAACTACGTTCTGAGGGGCGCTTCGCGCCGCTCGCTTTGCTCGCTCAAAAAGTGACGTAGCGGGTGCTGCTGCAGGCCCGACGCTGAGCGAGAGCGCTTTCGGGCGAAGCGAAGCGAGCCGACGCAAAGCGTCGATCAGAACCATCAACCGTCGCGATAAGGCGAGTCGGCCACAGCCGGGGTCTCCGAGGCGAGCGCCTTCAGGAAGTCGGCGCCGAGCACGTCGACCTGCCACCGGCGGACGTCGTTGACGCGCGCCAGGTCCTCGGCGGTCCGCGGGTTGGCGCGGGCGACGGCCTCTAGGCGCTCGCGCGAGAAGAGGACGCCGGGGTCGAGGGAGAGGCGGGAGGCCGCGGCGTCGCGGACGGCCTTGAGGCGGGAAGCGCGGGCGTCGAAGTCCGGGTCGCGGTCCCAGCGAGGAGCCTTCGGGAAGCGAGGCAGACTCGTGTCGGGCTCGGCGAGGCCCCGCTCGATGGCGGCGAGGACGTCGTTGGCGCGGCCGTCGACGATGCCGCGCGGCATGCCGCGGATCGCGGCGAGCGCTTCGCGCGTGCGAGGAGCTTCGCGCGCGGCCGTCAGCAGGGTCTCGTTGCCGACGACCCGAAACGTCGCGCGGTCCAGGACCTGCGCGACGCTGTCGCGCCACTGGACCAGCTCGCGGAACAGCGCGAGCTCGCGCCGCGTGAGATCGCGGGCGCCCTTGATGCGCATCCAGGCGAGACTGCCATTCCCGTCGTCGTCCCACCTCGTGCCGTCGAGACGCGCGAACTCCTCAGCGGCCCATGACCAGCGTCCGGCCGCGTGGAGCTCCTCCTTGAGCCGATCTCGCAGATCCAGCAAATGTCGCGTGTCTTGCGCGGCATAGTCGAGCATACCAGGCGTCAGGGGACGCAGCGACCAATCAGCGCGCTGGTGCTTCTTGTCGAGCTTAATGCCGAAGTAGCGCTCGAGGAGTGCGGCCAGCCCGAAGGCCTTGAGGCCGAGGAGCTGCGCGGCCACCCGCGTGTCGAAGATGTTCGCGGTCTGCCAGCCGTAGTCCTGGTGGAGCAACCGGAGGTCGTAGTCGGCGTCGTGGAAGACCTTCTCGACGTGCGCGTCCTCGAGCAATCGGCCGAGTCCGGCCGGCGAGCCGATCGGCAGCGGGTCGATGATGGCGCTCCGCTCGCGAGTCGAGAGCTGCAGCAGGTAGATTCGATCGACGAAGCGGTGGAAGCTCGCGCCCTCGGTGTCGAGGGCCAACTCGCGCGTGCCGGTGATCGCCGCCAGAAAGCGGTCGACTTCGGCCTGGCTGTCGAGGTAGACGAGCGAGGTCTCGCGTGACGGTTGAAGCACGGTTCGAGGAATCTAGCACCAGAGCGAGGCTTGGGACGTTTCCGACTCCGGTCGAGCTTCGGGGCTCGCTGTGGGTCAAGCGCGATGACCTGAATGCTCCCGTGTGCGGGGGTAACAAAGTCCGCGCGCTCGAGTTTCTGCTCGGCGCGGTCACGCCGGGGGACACGGTCATCACGCTCGGCGCGCGTGGCTCGACCCACGTCCTCGCGACCGCAGTCCATGCGGCACGCCTCGGCGCTCGCACCATCGCTTATACGTGGCCTCAGGTCATGAATCCCACGGCACTGGCTGTTGCTGACGAACTCCGGGCTCGGTGTTATCGCATCGTTCCCACTTTCCACGCGCTCGCAGCGCTCGCGCGCTATACCTACGCACACGCGAGGGGGGACGACCCACGATATGGCACCGCACATGGGACCACACACTTCGTGCCCATTGGGGGAACATCGCGGGTCGGCATAAGGGGCCATATCGAGGCGGGGCGAGAGCTCGCCGAGCAAATTCGCCGTGGTGAGATGCCAATACCGGAGACAGTGGTCGTGCCGCTCGGCACCGGCGGCACGGCCGCTGGAATTGCCATTGGCCTGGGCGTAGAGGGCATCCAAACGGCCGTCACAGCCGTGCGCGTCGTTCCGTGGATTGCCACGCCGCCGTGGCGAATCCCCCGGTTGATTCGCGCGAGTGGGCTGCGGGCCGTGCCAGTGCGAGTGGACGATACGGCGTACGGTGGGGCGTACGGCAAACCGCTGGACAGAGGCCGCCAGGCCGCGGCGGAGATTGGATTGCCATTGGACGATACGTACATGGCGAAAGCCGCCGCCGTCGCGCTGGCCGGGCGTGGGCCCACGTTACTGTGGGTCACTTTCAATGCGCGCGCCGTGGCGCCAGATTTGGCGACGTGCGATCGACCTGCGCCCTAGCCTGATCCCGTGGGGTGGCTCATCGCCGTCACGGTCGCGTGCGACCTTGCGGCGCTGTACTCGATCTGGCACAGCCCCGTGCATTCGCGCAAAGCGAAGGGGCTCTGGACGACCCTCGTCCTGGTCCTGCCTGTCCTCGGCGCGCTCGGCTGGGTATCGCTCGGCCGCGAACGGCGGCGGCCGTCATGATTAGCGCCGCTGAGCAGACCCGGGCGGCGCGCATCGGGGCATGGCTCTTTCGCTACCGCAGCTTTTTGCCCGTTCCCATCGTCATCATCGGCCTCCTCGTGCCGGGGCGCCAATGGGCGCTCACCTGGGCCGTCGGCGCGTGGTTCATCGTCTGGGGCGAAGGGTTTCGCCTCATGGGCGTGGCGGCAGCCGGAACGGTCACGCGGCGGCGATCGCGCAACGTGAAGGAGCTCGTCACGCGGGGCGTGTTCGGTATGACTCGGAACCCGCTCTACGTCGGCAACCTGCTGATCTGGATCGGGTTCGCCATCATGTCAGGCGTGGCTTGGTTTCCGCTCGTGGCCGCCGTCTTGTTCGCGGTCGAGTACACCTTCATCGTCGCGTACGAGGAAGGCGTGCTCGAATCTACCTTCGGCGAGGAATACCTCGGCTACAAGGCGAAGGTCGCGCGATGGTGGCCGCACGTTGGTGCGCGATTCATCCCCGGGGAGCATCACTGGGGAGAGGCATGGAAGAGTGAGCGCAGCACGTTCTTGCAGTATGCTGCGCTCATCGCGTTGCTTGTCGTGAAGAAATACTACTGGTTCTAGCGAGTCGGACGCCCCGGTGGCGTTGGGCCCTTGAAGACGTCGCGGTTGATCTGAACGTACTGCGTGGAAGCGGAGGGCACGTCTTCCTCAGGGAAGATGGCCGTTACCGGGCACTCCGGCTCACATGCCCCGCAATCGATACACTCGTCCGGGTGGATGAACAGCTGCTGCTCTCCCTCATAGATGCAGTCCACCGGGCAGACGTCGACGCACGCCTTGTCCTTGACGCCGATGCAGGCTTCCGTGATGACGTAGGGCATGTGGGCAAAACTAGCGGTCTTGTCCTGTCGTCGCAAAGTACGGAAACGGGTCGATCGGCTCGCCGTCCCACCACCGCCGTTCGTCGCGGTACCGCATGACCTGAAAGTGGAGATGGGGTGGCCCGCCCCGGGCGTTGCCCGTCGTGCCGACGTAGCCAATGACGTCGCCCTTGGCGACCACCTTGCCCTTGTAGGCGATGACGTCGTACCGATCGAGGTGCGCGTAGTAGTACACGAGTCGCCGCAACGGATCCATCGCGTAAATCGTGAGCCCGCCCAGGCTGTTGCTCGACACGCGAACGATCGTGCCGTCGTCGGCCGCGAGCACCGGAGTGCCCTTGGGCGCCAGGATGTCGATCGCGCGGTGTACACGCTCCTCGCCACGGCGATCATAGAACGTGTCGCTCAAGCGATCCAGCGTCACGCCCAGCACCGGGACCATGAGTCCGCGAGACCTCAGGTACCCGGTGTCGGTTGCCATTGCTCCTTCAACGTTGCCCGCTACCGGCGATGGAGCCGTCGACGGGCGCGTGCCGCCGGAGGCGCACGCGCTCATCAGCACCGCAGCGGCGCCGAGGCTAAGCGCCCGCCGCGATGCTTTCCTGCTCCCGGGCCAGCTCGGCAATGCCTTCATCGAGTGTCCTCGAGTGATGCATCGAGCAGAACTTCGGCCCGCACATGGCGCAGAACTCGGCGCTCTTGAAATACTCGGCCGGTAGACTCTCGTCGTGATACTCCTTCGCGCGCTCGGGGTCGAGGCTCAGCCGGAACTGCTCGTTCCAGTCGAACCCGTATCGGGCGCGCGACAGTGCGTCGTCGCGATCCCTCGCGCCCGCGCGACCCCGAGCAATGTCCGCCGCGTGCGCCGCGATCTTGTACGCGATCACGCCCTGGCGAACGTCCTCGGCGTTGGGTAATCCGAGGTGTTCCTTGGGCGTCACGTAGCACAGCATGTCGGCCCCATACCATCCGATCATGGCAGCGCCGATCGCGCTCGAGATATGGTCATACCCCGGAGACACGTCGACGACCAGCGGACCGAGTGTGTAGAACGGCGCGCCGTGACACACCTCCTTCATGCGGCGCACGTTCATCTCGATCTGGTCCATCGGGATGTGTCCGGGACCCTCGACCATGACCTGGACATCCCGATCCCAAGCACGCTTCGTGAGCTCACCCAGCGTGTCCAATTCGGCGAATTGCGCGCGGTCACTGGCATCGTGCAGACAGCCAGGACGAAGCGAGTCGCCGAGCGAGATCGTCACGTCGTACTGTCGTAGGATATCGAGCACGTCGTCGTAATACTCGTACAAAGGGTTCTGACGACGATGGTGCATCATCCACACGCCGAGCAGCGAGCCGCCGCGGCTCACGATGCCCGTAATGCGCCCGTGCACGAGCGGCAGGTGCTCGAACAAGATCCCGGCATGGATCGTCATGTAGTCCACGCCCTGGCGCGCCTGACTCTCGATCACGCTCAGGAGATCGTTGATCGTCAGCTCCTCGAGCTCCTTGCCCATCAGCACCGCCTGGTAGATCGGGACAGTGCCGACGGGTACGGTCGAGGCGTTGATAATGGCCGACCTGATGTTGTCGAGGTCATGACCGGTGGACAGGTCCATGACGGTGTCGGCACCATAGCGAACTGCCAGGTCGAGCTTGCCGACTTCTTCCTCGAGGCTCGACGTAACGGCCGACGTGCCGATGTTGGCGTTGATTTTGACGCGGGCGACTTTGCCGATGCCCATCGGCTCCAGCTTGCCCGCCAGGTGGCGTACGTTCGCCGGGATGACCAAGCGACCCGCCGCGACTTCGGTACGAACAACTTCGGGGGGCAGTGATTCCCGCTGCGCCACGAACGCGATCGCGTCGGTCATCTCGCCGCGACGCGCGGCGGCCATCTGTGTGCTCATAAGAACTCCCTACGCCGGTATAAACCGGATCAGGTTCGACGGTGTGATCTCAGCCGGAGCGGATCGCCGGCACCCGTGTCGTAAGAGCAAGGTAATGTGGGGGGTCCGGGGGGCGTAGTTGGGGTCTGCCCCCGCCTAAGCTACCGCGCTTCCCAGGCGAACCCGTTCGCCATTCGCTGCAGGCGATTCTTGTCGGTGAGCTTCAAGATCGTGATCCCACCCGCCGCCTCGGTGAACCCACGGGTCGCGAGATCGTCGAGGCCGTCACCGTCCGCATCGAACGCCATCAAGAGATCGTGCCCCTTGAACCGGAGATCACTCACGCGGAGCGTGGTGACGGCACCGAGCGTATCGATGAGCACGACGCGCTCGCGGATCCACTCGTTGTTGCCGGCGCGAAGGTCGACTGCGAGCGCGATCCGGCGCGCGCCGCCAAAGCACCCGACGATCGTCGACCACTGCGGCTTCTCGGTCTTCATGAGGCGCTGATAGGGGGGCGGCGGGAGCGATTCGAGCCAGGTGATCAAGGAGTCGCGAATCGTCAGCACGCGAGCGCGCAGCGAATCCGGCACGTTCCCCCGGTGGCACGTGTCGGCCTTGGCCGAGTCTGGATGACTGCCAGTGGCCGTGTCGGCCTTTGCCGCCGAATCGGCGCGCCGCAGGGAGTCCGCGCGCGTCGAGTCGATGCGCTCGGCCGAGGCCACGAATAAGGGTGCCGTGCGCCCGATCGAGTCGATCGCGTGGGGCGCTGTGAGGGTCGCGACGACGCGGCCGTTCCAGACGTCGAATCCTTTGACGGCGACATCCGCCAGGCCGTCCTGCGTGAACAAGCGGAAATGCGTGCCGATGGGAACCGGAGACAACTTCCGCACGGCCTCCAGGTACGCGCTGAGCCGATGCGGTTTGGTCTTCACATCGGCGTCGACGCGGCCGAGGTCGAGAAGCACGCGTTTAGCCCGGGACGCGACCACGAACCACGTCTGCGACGACGGGACGAACACGATGTATTGCGCGATCGAGTCGGCCAGCGGCGACAACGTCGGGGGCGGGGGTGCCTTCGGCGCCGCCCGAACTGTCGTGTCTGCAGGCGCTACCGCGGTCGATTCGGCGCTCGCGGACGTGTCCTCGGCGCGGGTCAGCGCGGAGTCGACGGCCAGAGAGTCGACGGCAGCCTTGGCCGGGCGGCCAGAATGCCTGCACGCGACCGTGACAAGGATCACACTTGCTACCAGAAAGCCGAGCCGATCGTCCATTAGGCGATGAATTATACGGGTGCGTTTCTCGTCTCGGATCGTAACGGTCGCGCCTATCCGATCGGCTCCACGCCCCTCACGATTGGACGCGACTCGGTCAGCCATGTCGTCGTGGACGACCCATCGGTCTCGCGGTTTCACGCGGAAGTGAGGACAGACGATCGGGGACGAAAACCCGTCTACGTGTTCCGGTCAATGGGCGCGGCAGGGTCGAGCGTCAATGGCGAGAGCGTAAAATCGGAGCGCAAGCTCGCCGAGGGCGATACGATCACGATAGGTACGTGTGTCGTGCGGTTCACGCAGGAACCCCTCCCGGACGGCGTAACCATCGTGCAGCGGAGCGACGCGCCGGCCGATGGCGGCGCGCTCAAGCAGACTATGGTGGTGCGGTCGGTCGAGCCGCCCACGGTTGGATTGCTACCCAGTTCGGGGACTCGGCGGCGCTTCGCGCTCGCCGCGTTGGGGGGAGGCGCCGCCGCGGTGATTGCGGCATTCGCCACGATCGTCCTCGTGCGCTGCCGCTAGCGTCTAATAGCGAACTTCTAACGAGTCGCAGCGGCCGTTGCCGGGTGGCGATGGCGCAAGGCCGCACTGGGTCGGCGGGCGCTGAAGGCGAGCCAGAATAGCGACACCGCGACGGCAACGATTGTCAGGGTCACGGCGAGCCCGCGGGTGAGCTTTTTCTTGATCGACCGCTCCTGAAAATCGCGCGCTTCGACC
>Ga0210409_10000599_pt1 | contig 55426 bp, 31 predicted proteins | sample IncBWH17MmetaG_FD_161649 | JGI IMG/M metagenome (GOLD analysis project Ga0210409, IMG submission 161649) | Forest soil microbial communities from Barre Woods Harvard Forest LTER site, Petersham, Massachusetts, United States - Inc-BW-H-17-M | ecosystem: Environmental > Terrestrial > Soil >... | reverse complement strand
GTGGAATCCCTGAATGTCGGCGTCCTGGCCGTGGATCTGGAAGGCATCGTCGAATCCTGGAACACGCGTATGGAGCAGCTTTTCGGCGTAGCCCGCCAGGAAGCCGTTGGACGCCAGCTTCGTTCCCTGCTTCCGGAAGAACTTGCGGCCGAAATTGCCGCCCGGGGCGACGCGGAGCAAATCACAGGCATTTACAAACAGCGCCTGCACCATCAGGGCAAAGCGCTCACTTTGAATGTTTCGATCACTCCGTTGGTCAGCAAATCGGCTGAACGCATTGGGCGCCTCTTGCTATTCGACGATGTCACCCAGCGCGAGCGCATGGAAGAGCAGATGTCGCAAACCGAGAAGCTGACGTCCCTCGGGCTTCTGGCCGCGGGAGTGGCTCATGAAGTCAACACGCCTTTGGCGGTGATTTCCAATTACATCCAGATGCTGGCAAAGCAAATGCCCGACGGCGATCCGCGGCAGTCGATCATCGAAAAAATCGTCAAGCAGACATTTCGCGCCAGCGAAATCGTCAACAATCTTTTGAATTTTTCGCGCACGGGCGCCGGCGAGGCCGTGGACATCGACGTGAATCGCGTCGTGGAAGAAACGCTTTCTCTCGTATCCCATCCGCTGAAGACTTCGCAGATTCAAGTGGTGAAGCATCTGGGCGAAACTCTTCCCGCCGTCCGCGGCTCAGCGAACAAACTGCAGCAAGTCTTTCTGAACCTATTCCTGAATGCTCGCGATGCCATGCCTGGCGGCGGCCTCCTGGAAGTACGCACGGGGGCCCACAATGGCAGCGTCGAGATTGAAGTCGTCGATACCGGTGCGGGCATCCCGCGCGAACATATTCATCGCATCTTTGATCCCTTCTTCACCACCAAAGCCAGCGGCCGCGGCACCGGGCTGGGCCTCTCCGTCAGCTACGGCATCATCAAGGAACATTCCGGCAAGATCGACGTCCGCTCGACCCCCGGCAAGGGCACTTCATTCCACGTAGAGTTCCCCGCGGTCAGAAAGTCAGTTCATGTCTAAGGGTTCCATCCTGGTTGTTGACGACGAATCAGAAATCCGCGAAGGCCTCGAGCTCTTGCTTACGAGCGAAGGCTACGGTGTTTCCAGCGCGGAGACCGGGGAATCCGGCCTTGCCAAGCTCGGCGAGCAGCCTTTCGATTTGCTGCTGCTCGACGTAAGTCTGCCCGATCGCAATGGCCTCGAGCTGCTTCGGGAAATTCGCAAACGTGACCCGCAACTTTCCGTCGTTTTGATCACCGCCTACGGCTCGATTGAAATGGCGCGCGCTGCATTCAAAGGCGGTGCGCTCGATTACATCACCAAGCCGTGGTCCAACGACGAACTCCTCGCGCAAGTGGCGCAGGCCGTGGAGTCACGCCGTCTCCGCGAAGAAAACGTCCACCTAAAACGCGCGCTAAAGCAACGCTTCAATTTTCCGAACATAATCGGCAAGAGCGAAAAGATGCTGACGCTTTTCGATCTGATCACCCAAGTGGCGCCTTCGCGTTCCACCGTGCTGATCAGCGGAGAAAGCGGCACCGGCAAGGAACTCATCGCCAAAGCCATCCATTCGGCTTCCGCGCGCGCGGACAAGGCCTTCGTTCCCGTCAATACCGGCTCCATTCCCGTGGATTTGCTCGAATCGCAACTCTTCGGCCACGTCAAGGGCGCATTCACCAGCGCCGTCGCTTCAAAAAAAGGCCTCTTCGAAGTCGCCGATCAAGGCACCATTTTCTTCGACGAAATCGCCACCATCAGCCCGGAAACGCAGGCCAAGTTGCTCCGTGTGATTCAAGAGCGCGAATTCATGCGGCTCGGGGGCACGGAGCAGCTCAAGGTGGATGTCCGCATCGTCGCCGCTTCGAACGTCGAGCTCCTAACCCTTGTCCGCGAGGGCCGCTTTCGCGAGGATTTGTATCACCGCTTGAACGTAATTCATCTCGTACTACCTCCGCTGCGCGACCGCCGCGAAGATGTGCCCGCGCTGCTCGCCCATTTTCTCTCGCGCTATTGCTTGGAGAACGCCAAGCCTATGCGCCAGTTTACGGCAGGCGCGCTGAAACTCTTGATGGACTACGATTGGCCCGGCAACGTTCGCGAGCTGGAAAATGTCGTCGAGCGCGCCGTCGTGCTCTCCACGCAAGAACGCGTCGATGTGGATTTGCTTCCCGAAAGCATTCGCAGCAAGGAAATCGTCCGCGGTGTCCGCCTGCAGCTCTCGGAATTTCTTCCTCCTTTGCCTGGCGAACCGGGTTCCCGTTCCGGCGCCGATCACCCTCAGCCTTCGCTCTTTCAAATCATGGACGAAATCGAACGCCGCATCATTATGGACATGCTGGAACGTACCGGCTGGAATCAAACAGAAGCCGCCGAGCGTTTTATGATTCCTCTTTCCACGCTGAATCAAAAAATCAAACGCCTGGGGATTGACGTCCGCCGCCGTGGCCGCGCCGATGAGACGCTTTCAGCCTCCATCGGCAAATAGCCTCCCGGCAAAAATCGCCGACTGCTTATTCCCTCCGTTTCTTCAGACTTTCATCTTGCATCTGAGAGTTGGTCTATGCACAGTATCGCGGGATGATTCTTCGCCTTTCCAGTTCAGCGGCGCGCGGGCTTCTTATTTTTTTTGCTTTAATGCTCGCCGCCGGTCTTTCCTACTCCGGCATTCGCAATGCTCTTGCTGTGCATGATGCGGGGCTGAACACGCCTGAAGGCTACGCCCGAGCCACCCAGCTCGAGCCGGATGACGCCCGCAACTGGTATCTCCTCGGCCGCTACTGGCAATACAACCTGGAAGATCCCGATGCCCAGCGCGCCATTCGCAACTATCAAATCTCATTGTCTTTTGATCCGCATTCCGCAGACGCGTGGTTGGATCTGGGCACGGCGTATGAATCGGAAGGTGACATCGCCGCCGCCCGAAATGCATTTGTTCAAGCTAAGCGCGTGTACGCGCTTTCGCCGGAAGTCTCGTGGCGCTATGGAAATTTTCTGCTCCGCCGGGGAGAGCTAGACGCCGCATTCGCGGAGATCAGGCATGCCGTAGAAGCCGACCCAAAGCGCGGAGCGGCAGCTTTCGCTCTTTGCATGCGCTTCGATCCGGATGTCAACTCCGTCCTAGAGCGTGTGTTGCCTCACTCCAAGGACGCCTACTTGAACGTGATTTCTGCCCTCGCTGAACAGGAAAAAACCGATCAGTCACTAGTCGTCTGGTCCAGTCTGGCCGCTCTTCACCCGCAGCTTCAGTTGAGCGACTCCTATCCGTTGCTCGAACTCCTCCTTCATAAACGGCAGATGTCGGATGCCCAACACGTCTGGGATCAGGCTCTCCTTTTCTCGGGCGTTTCGCGTCCTCTAGCGCCGCCAGGCTCTTTGGTATGGGACGGAGGTTTTGAATCGAATGTCGTCGGCGGCGGATTCGCCTGGCGCTACTCCTCATTCATAGGCGGCGTGGTAGTCACCCAGGATATAAAGGAAAAACATTCCGGGTATCGTTCTCTCAGGCTCACGTTCAACGGCCTCAGCAACGCGAACTTCAATGATGTGTGCCAATACATCCCCGTCCAGCCTTCTACTTCCTACCGCTTTTCCGCATGGGTCCAAACGCGCTCGTTGTCCACCGATCAAGGTGTGCGCTTTGGACTACACTCCATCGGCGACTCCTCTAGTTCCATCGCATGGACGGAAGATATGAAAGGCACGCAACCGTGGACCAAAATCGAGCTTCCTTGGACCTCGGGAAAAGATGTCCGTGAACTGCAGCTCTGCGTGAGCCGCAATCCGAGCGGAAAATTTGACAGCAAGATTCGTGGGTCGGCCTGGATTGACGACGTTGCCTTGGTCCCGGAGTCCGCGGAGACCAACAAGCCGTGAAGCTCATCCGCATCGGCATTTGCGCCCTCGTGGTCTTCGGTGTAGCGTCACACGGCGCCGTCGAGGATTGGGCGCGCGCTGTCCTCGAGATCGGGGCAGCCTTGCTCTTTCTCGTCTGGGCCGTCCAAGCCTATTTGACGCCGGAACATCAGCTCGTCATTTCGCCTCTGCTTTTGCCTCTTGTCTCTCTCTTGCTGATCGCCCTTGGCCAGTGGCTCTTTCATCGCACCGCCTCCTCCTACAACACCCGCATGGAACTCCAGCTTCTGCTTGCCGATATCCTTCTTCTCTTTTTGGCCGGGCAAGCGTTCCGAACGCTCGAGGACTGGCGCGGCTTTGTCTGGTTCGTGATGAGTTTCGGGTTTCTGGTCGCCATCTTCGGGATCCTGCAGCACCTGACCTTTAACGGAAAGCTCTATTGGTTTCGCGAGATGCATTTTGGAGGCATTCCTTTCGGCCCCTATGTGAATCGCAATCATTTTGCTGGATTTACAGAACTCGTCATCCCAATCTCTCTGGTTCCCTTGGTCCTCGGCAAGGTGCGCCGGGAACGCTGGTTTCTGGTCAGTCTCTTTGCCGTGGTGCCCATCGGCGCTTTGTTTCTCTCGGCGTCTCGGGGAGGCCTAGTTAGTTTTGCCGTGGAAGTCGGCGTCTTAGTCCTTTGGTTGATTCTTCGCCGCACGGTCGGAAAACACTTGCTTTCGGGAGGTGCGGTCCTTTTGCTCGCATTTCTCATGGTGTCCTGGCTGGGTGTCCAGCAACTGGTAGAGCGATTCTCCTCCCTTCAGTCACTTGAGGTCACCGGGGGGAAACGCGCCTCCATGAGAGCCGACACTTGGCGGATTTTCCTGGACCATCCTTGGACGGGCACTGGCCTCGGCACGCTCCAGCTTGTCTTTCCCGCCTATGAGACTCTCTATGATGGAAAAGTCGTCAACCACACCCACAACGATTATCTCGAAGGTCTTGCGGAAACGGGTATTGCGGGTGGCTTGTGCTGCCTTTGGTTCCTTGGCGTTCTGTTCTTCGATTCGCTCCGGCGCTTGTCTCAATCCAATGGAGTTTTTGCTTCGACCCTGCAGCTTTCGGCCTTTGTCGCGTGCCTTGGGTTTCTCACGCACGGACTCGCCGATTTCAATCTGCACATTCCAGCGAATGCTCTCCTCTTTTTTCTCCTGGCAAATCTTGCGACAAGCGAGATTCGCCAACCAACTCGGCTAATTCCCAAAACGGGAAACCCTCGCCACAGACATCGAAATCACTGATGGACTTGGTCCTTCTGACTGTATAATCACTTGGGGGTCATCCATTCGTATGCAGCCAGCGAGACTGGGTGCGGGGACGTTGTGTCTCGTCTCCACATCTCTACTCGGATTACTGGTTCTGGCGCCGCCCAGCCGCGCGCAGGCCGTTCTCGAGACGCCACAACAGACCAACGACCGTATTCGCGAGCTTTCCGCCGCCGCCCGCAACGTACCGCATGAGTACATCATCGGCAACGGCGACATGCTCTCGATCGATGTCTTCGACGTTAAGGAGCTGAGCCGCGATGTTCGGGTCAGCCAAACCGGCACCATTGGCATCCCGCTCGTACCAGTGCGCTTACATGTCGCGGGGCTTACCGAGATCCAGGCGGAACAAAAAATTGCCGAAGTGCTCGAAGCAAATGGTTTGGTATCCCACGCCGAGGTGAGCGTTACTGTCAGAGAAAGAAAGAGCAAGCCCATTACGATTGTCGGAGCTGTCGGACATCCTTTGGTTTACCAGGCCGACCGTCAAGTCACGCTTCTCGAAGTTCTTGCCGAGGCCGGCGGGCTTTCCGCTGACGCAGGTGACGAAGTCATCGTAACCAGGCCCGTGCCGCAGATGTCTTTCGATGACTCGGAGCCGCCGGCAATCGGTCCGGCGGATGCCGCTCCCGCAAATTCTCTGCCCATCAAACCGGAAGCAAAGCCCGCGGTGCCAGCCGCTGCTCCTTCGCCTTCGTCACACAGCGGGTCCGTGGCGGACCCTCCTGAACTGCCGGCGCCCAACGCTTCATCGGGTTCTCCCGCAACCGACAATATTACGGTTAATTTGTATCAGTTGATGGAAGCGGGGAATATCGCGAATAATATCCTCCTGCAAGCGGGAGACGTCGTGACCGTGCCCCATGCCGGTATCGTGTACGTTTTGGGGGCGGTCGCCAGACCCGGCGGATTTGTGCTCACCAATGACCGCGAGCAATTGAGCACCTTGAAGATTCTCGCGCTGGCCGGTGGCTACACCAACATCGCAAAGACAGACCGCGCCGTCGTCATCCGGAAAGATTCCCAGGGTAAGCAGCACGAAGTGCCCCTCGATCTGAAGAAAATTCTGAACAGCCAAGCGGAGGATTTACCGCTCCAACCCAGCGACATTTTGTACGTTCCGCAGAGCGGAGCCAAGCAGGCCGTTCTGAGGTCGATCGAGTTTGGCATCGCCCTCGGTTCAGCCGTCGCGCTTTATCGTGTCGCCTACCACTAGAAAATGTCTGAAGACAACAAACTCGTTCCTCGGGAAAACGGCTCTAACGGCACTGTGGAGTTGATTCCGCCCTCCGCACGTCTACCGGCTTGGGATCTCTCGCCGCGCGAGCCGCATCTTTACGACTACCTGCTGATCCTGCGCAAGCATCAATGGCTGATCTTGTCGTTCTTGCTTGCCGTGGTCACGATTGTCACTATCGCCACTTTCCGAATGCAAGCCGTTTACGTAGCCACCGCCCGTATCGAAATCGACCCGTCGAATGCCAACATCCTGCCTTTTCAGGGCATGGATCCTTACGGCTACGAGATGGATCTAGACAACTATATCGAGACCCAGTCGAAAATCTTGACGAGCGAAACCCTGGCCTTGCAGACCATCCGTAGCAGCGGCCTCGGCGCGCGGCCCGAATACGCTTCTCCCAACGGACCCTCCGAAGCGCTGGCCATCGGCAGTTTGGAAAATCAGAAGCGCCCGCCGGAACTCGGCGCATTTCTTGGCAGCCTCGGCGTAAAGCGCGTTCCCACCAGTAGGCTTATGGATGTGAGCTTCGAGTCCACAGACCCGCAGTTCGCCGCGCGCATCGTCAACGAACATATTAAGAATTACCAGGAACAAAATATTCGCAGCCACTACGACGAGACTACGCGAGCTACCACCTGGCTTCGCAATGAGCTGGATGAGCTCAGGATAAAGGTTCAGGAATCGGAAGACCAGCGCATCGCCTACGAAAGAAAAAACCAGATCTGGACGCTCGACGACAAATCCAACATCACCACCCAGCGTCTCGCCGATGTCAACAAGGCTTTGACCGATGCCCAGGACGAGCGCATGAAGAAAGAAGCGCTTTTTCAGTTTGCCAAAGCCGGTGACATTGCCGACGTGCCCCAGCTTCGCGACAATCCCGTTTTACAGGGTCTCCTTGCGAGACGGCAGGCCACGACACAGGAATACAACGATGCTTTGAGCCAGTACGGCCCTAATTTTCCGAAGGTCCTGCGTCTTCAGGCCCAATTGAAGGATGTCGACCAACTCATTCAGAAGGAAAATGTTAACACCCTCACCCATATTGAACTCGATTACCGCGAAGCCATGCAGCGCGAAACTATGCTTGTGCAAGCTCTCGATCAGCAAAAAGTGGAAGCGAATACGATGGCCGAGCGCATGGTCGAATACAACATCCTCAAGCGCGAGGCGGAAGCTTCCAAGACTCTCTATGACGGCTTGATGACCAAGCTCAAGGAAGTGGGCATTTCCTCTGCTTTGCAATCCTCCAATATCCGCGTCGTCGATCCAGCCATGATCCCTGCCTATCCTTCGCGCCCCGCCAAAGCCAGGAACATCGCCCTGGCTTTTCTCGTCGGTCTTATCGGCGGCATCGGTCTTGCCCTCATGCGCGAATACCTCGACAACACCGTCAAGACACCCGACGATATAGAGACTCTCGCCCGCCTGCCTTCCTTGGCCGTCGTGCCGCAGTTTGGCGCCTCCAACGGAAACGGGAGGGGCAAGCGCCTCTTGCAAGGCATTGCCAGCAACGGTCACGAGAAACGCATTGAACTCGTTGCCCAGCACTTGCCCAAATCTCAAATGTCCGAGGCATTTCGTGCGCTGCGCACGTCCCTGCTGCTCTCCCAGCCCGGCCGTCCGCCGCAAGTTATCCTGGTAACTAGTGCCCTCCCCCGCGAAGGCAAGACCACCGCCGCCGCTAACTTGGCTGTCACTCTTGCCCAGCTCGGAGACAGCACCGTGCTAGTCGATGCCGACTTGCGCAAGCCAGGGGTGGGCCGCCTGCTCAATATGGCCAGCGGCAAGTACGCGGGATTAAGCTCCTATCTGGCCGGTGTTTCGAGTCTCGATCTGGTTACGGTGCCGCACCCCGACATTCCCAATCTCGCTGCGATTCCAACGGGGCCGCTGCCTCCCAATCCTGCCGACTTGTTGTCCTCTCACAAATTGGCGGAGGCCATCGCGGAATTGCGCACCAAATTCAAATTCGTCGTGATCGATTCGCCGCCTATCATGGCCGCCACCGATGCCGTCATCCTCTCTGTTCAGACCGATGGCGTACTTCTTGTCGTACGCAGCGGCGAGACTCCCAAGGAGGCTTTCACGCGCACGCGTGACTTGCTCGTCAGCGTGAAGTGCCACATCCTAGGCGTCGTCCTGAATGCGGTGGATTCCGGCGCTCCGGACTACTACTATTCTTATCGGTACTATCCGTATTCTTATGGCTATGGTCCTCAGGAAACGCCCGAATCTCCTCAGGAGCATGACCATCTTGCTGAATCCGTCTCCGAAAGCTCCCCGCGCCATCGCGACGACGATCAGTCATTGTAAGGAGGCACTTTGCGTTATCTGATCACCGGCGGCGCCGGTTTCATCGGTTCTCACTTGGCGGAGCGGCTTCTCGCCCGCGGCGACCGCGTCGTGTTGCTCGACAACCTCTCCACCGGAAGCATGGATAACATCCGTCACCTCAAGACTTCCGGCCAAATGGAATATCATCTGGACAACATCGAAAACCTCCAGCTGGTCGCGGAACTCGTCGACGATGCCGATGTCATCGTTCATCTTGCCGCCGCTGTCGGTGTCAAACTCATCGTGGAGAGTCCCGTACGTACCATCGAAACCAACGTCAACGGCACGCAGCGCATTCTCGAAGCTGCCTGCAAAAAACGTAAACTCGTGCTCACCGCCTCCACTTCCGAAGTCTACGGCAAGAACACCAACGTACCCTTTCACGAAGACGCCGACCTAGTCCTCGGACCGACCACCAAAGGCCGCTGGAGCTACGCAGCGTCCAAAGCTCTCGATGAATTTCTCGCGCTCTCCTATTGGAAAGAGAAAAAGCTCCCCGTCATAGTGGTTCGTTTGTTCAACACTGTCGGTCCGCGGCAGACAGGACGTTATGGGATGGTCTTGCCCAATTTCGTCAAGCAAGCGCTGGAAAACGAGCCCATCCAGGTTTACGGTAACGGTCAACAGTCCCGCTGCTTCTGCGATGTCCGCGACACCGTCGAAGGCCTCATCCGCTTGATGGACACCGACCGCTCCATCGGCGAGGTCGTGAACGTCGGCAACACCGAAGAGATCACCATCGAAGGCCTCGCTCAATTGGTCAAAAAGCGCACCGGCAGCACTTCACCCATCAAATTTGTGCCGTACGATCAGGCGTACGAGCCAGGTTTCGAGGACATGATGCGCCGCGTCCCCTGCGTCGATAAGCTCCACGCCCTCACCGGCTTCCGCCCGCAAACTTCGCTCAACGAGATTATCGACCGCGTCACAGCTTTCTTCCGTCAGAAGGAAGAAGCCGCCATTCCGCGCGCTGCCACAAGCACCGCGGTTTAATCCCGTATTTCCAGGTGCCGCCGCGTTATGAGTGGCGGCACTCCGCTTCCCGGCCCCTTCTCCATCACCAGTCGACAAGACGTTTTCCCATCCGATTCGTCTCAAACTCGTGCCAACAAGTGCAGTTAATCCAAGAGGCCAAGGCCGCGTTTTCGCGGGAACAAATCCCGCCGCAAAGCGTATTTACGGTAGTCACCCAAACTCCACGGAAAGATAAGGTCCGCGAAATGAACACTATCGCCTCACTCGACACTGCATTTCGCGATTTTAAGTACGCTCTCCGCACCCTCACCCGCACTCCGGGCTTCACGGTAATTGCCATTCTCACGCTTGCCCTTGGCATCGGTGCGAATACCGCCATTTTCACCCTTCTCGATCAGATTCTTCTCCGGCTCCTCCCCGTCAAGAATCCCCAGGAACTCGTCCTCCTTACCATGCACGGCCGCCACTATGGCAGCAATTGGGGCGGCAACGCCATCTCTCATCCCATGTTCCGCGACTTCGCTGCTCACAACGAAGTCTTCGCCGATATGTTCGCCCGTTTTGCTTTCTCCGGCAGCCTCTCTTTCAACGGACAAGCTGAACGCGTTGATCTCGAGTTGGTTTCCGGCGACTACTTCTCCACCCTCGGCCTCAATCCTTATCTCGGCCGTGTCTTCACTGCCGAAGACGACCGCATCCCCGACGCTTACCCCTACATCGTTCTCAACTACGCCTACTGGCAGTCTCGTTTCTCGTCCGACCCACAAATCGTCGGCAAGACCCTCACTCTCAACAACTACAACATGACCATCGTCGGCGTCCTCCAACCCGGCTTTGACGGCGTCGAGCTCGGGCACTCACCGAAACTTTTTGTCCCGATCATGATGGAAAAGGAAGTCCTTGTCGGCAATCCCACCGATATGCTCCACGAGCGCCGCAACCGCTGGGTCAACGCTTTCGGCCGCCTCAAGCCTGGCATCACTCGCGAACAAGCCAAAGCCTCGCTGCAACCGTTCATGCATTCCATGCTCGAAATGGAAGTGAAGGATAAAGCCTTCGCCCACGCCTCGCCTTACGATCGCGAGCAATTCCTGAAATGCACTATCGACGTGCTCCCCGGCTCGCAGGGGCGTTCCTATACGCGCCAGGCCCTCTCCACGCCGCTTTGGGTTCTCATGGCCACCACAGGCCTGGTCCTTCTTATCGCCTGCGCCAATCTCGCCAATCTTCTTCTCGTCCGCGGCTCCGCGCGCAAAAAAGAAATCGCCATTCGTCTTGCTATGGGCGCCACTCGTCCTCGCATCATCGCGCAACTTCTGATCGAGAGCCTTTCGCTCTCCGTTTTCGGCGCGCTCGCCGGTCTAGCGCTCGCTTACTGGGCGGACAAGGCCCTCATGGCCGCGTACCTGCCCTCCGATTCCGGCGGCTTGCACATTTCCACAACTCCCGATCTCCGCATCCTGCTCTTCACGCTCGCTGTCACGGTCGCCACCGGTGTTTTCTTCGGTCTTCTTCCCGCTCTTCAAACTACCAAGCCGAATGTCGCCAGCACTCTCAAGGATGAAGCCGCTGCCGTCGTCGGCGGTGGCCACGGCGCCCTTCGAAAATCTCTCGTCATCGCGCAAGTCACGCTCTCTCTTCTGCTTCTCATCGGCGCCGGCCTTTTCACTCGCAGTCTCGGCAACTTGCGCAATCTCGGTCCAGGTTTCTCGCCGCAAAACCTCATCGCTTTTGAGATCGATCCTTCCTACAGCGGCTATAGCGTCGCGCGACTGAAAACTTTCTATCCTCAGTTGCTGGACTCTCTGTCTTCCGTTCCCGGAGTTCAGGCAACCAGCTTGGCCAGCGTACGTATCCTCGAAGACAACGAATGGGACAGCAGCATGACCGCCGAAGGCTTCAGTCCTCCCACTCCCGACGCCCACCCCGAACCCTACATGAACCAAATCAGTCCGAACTATTTCGCCACTCTCGGCGTTCCTATCGTCGACGGCCGCGATTTTCGGCCTACCGACACCCAGGAAGTCAAACACAATCCCGAAGAAAAAGGCGACATGGGCTGGCAGCCTTCGGTGATCATGATCAATGAGACCTTCGCTAAAAAATACTTTTCCGGCCGCGACCCTATCGGCCTCCACGTCGGTTTCGGCTCCGACCCCGGGACACCCACCGACATGGAAATCATCGGCGTCGTCAAAGACATCAAGTACACCAGCCTCCGCGATGAAATTCCCCCGCAGGCTTTCGTGCCTTATATGGCGGACCGCTTCCTCGGCGGCATGGTCGTCTATGTCCGCACCACCGCCGATCCCAATCAGCTGATGACCGCGATCCGCTCTAAGGTGCGCGACCTCGACGCCAACGTCCCAGTCTTCGCCATGCGCACCACCGAAGTGCAAATCAATAACTCGCTTTCTAGCGAGCGCATGATCGCCAGCCTCTCCGCCGTTTTCGGTTTTCTCGCCACGCTGCTCGCGGTCATCGGCCTTTACGGCGTCATGGCCTACACGGTTGCCCAGCGCACGCGCGAAGTCGGCATCCGCATGGCTCTCGGGGCCGCCCAAGGCAATGTCATCTGGCTCGTGATGCGTGAAGTTTTGATTCTCGTCGCCATAGGCGTGGCTGCGGGAGTGCCTGCATCCCTGGCACTCACCAAGCTCGTGCAGAGCCAGCTCTTCGGCCTCTCGCCGCACGATCCCGCGACTCTCCTGATCGCGACGGTTGCCCTGGCGTTCGTGGCCAGCGCCGCTGGATACATCCCCGCGTGGCGCGCCAGCCGCCTCGACCCGATGAAGGCCCTTCGCTACGAATAGGTTGCAATCATTCGGTTCACTGCGGACCAATAAATGAAAATGCGAACGGCGGCTCCCAACCCTCCGCAAATGGCTGAGCCAATCTATGGCAGTGCTATTTCAAACTGATAGCTGCCAGCAGGAATCTCGTATTCGAGAGCGTTAGTGTCTCTGGCCACCGCGTGAACCCTGCTGCTCTTCGACAAGTCTTGCCCCTCAAGTTTGAACGATTGCGCCCGCTCTCCCGCGAGCGGCAGCCGCCCGGTCGCATTTGCGGGAATCGTCAAATTCCAGATGACCGTGTTTCCGGAGATCGACCACGCGGAGTGAATCATGCCGTACGAAGAGTCATACGAAAAATCCAGACTCCCCAAACGTTTATCGAAATTCGGATGAAGACGGACAACGTGAAATCCAGGATCGCTTGCGACCGTATCGATTCCAGCTGCATAGCGATAGATCCAGTCGGCCACCGCCCCATACGCGTAGTGGTTGTAGGAATTCATGCTCGGGTCGCCGCGCATCTGATCCCCATTCCACCGCTCCCACATCGTGGTGGCACCGTGGTCGACGAGATATCCCCACGACGGATACTCCGTGCTGAGCAGCAAACGATACGCAACATCGACATGCCCGGTATCCGTAAGAGCACCCAGCAAGTACGGAGTACCGAGGAATCCCGTACCAAGACGCCACTGATTGGCTTCGAGCCGATCCACCAGACGCTTTGCGGCAACGCTTCGAAGCGAATCAGGCAGCAAATTCATGTGCAGCGCGAGTACGTATCCGGTTTGCGTTTCGACTGGCTTGTCGCTCAAGGGCTTTGCCGTCCCCGAAGCGAATACTGGAGGCGGCGGAACGCCACCGACAAACCCATCGGGCCGAACGTAGGCTTGGTTGAAGGCCGCTTTGATCTTTTCAAACAGTTCGCTGTACTTCCGCTCGTCGTCCGTTTTTCCAACGGTATGAGCCATTTGGCTCATCAGTGTTGCGTCATAGGCCCAATAAGCTGTGGCAATCAAATCCACGGGCGTCACCCCTTCGGGCGCGAGCCAGTCCGCAAACGGAATGCCGTAGTTCTTCTTCCAAAGATAGTCCGGGTTCGCCGCTTGAATTGCCGCGAGATACTTTTCCATCCCCGCCCAATTTTCTTCGACCACCTTCTTGTCACCCGTCTGAATCCATGATGTCCACGGAATGACGACGCCGGCATCGCTCCATCCCGTCCCATAGCCTGGGTTCGGAGTATTGGTTCCCGGCGCGAAGATCCCATACATGTCCGTGCCAACTTGCGTGCCGCGCAAATCCGCACCGAATTTTCGGGAGAACGTCGTCAAATCCATGTTGTACGTTGCCGTCCGCCAAAATACCTGAGCGTCCGCTGACCATCCCAGCCGTTCGTCGCGTTGCGGACAGTCCGTCGGAACTCCCACGAAGTTCGATCGCTGACCCCACAGAATATTGCTCCATAGCTTGTTGAGCATCTCGCTGCTCGTTTTCAGTGTCGCTGTGAACGGAGCATCTGTATGGAAAGGAACGGCTCTTACGTCTTCGAGCTTCGGCTCCGCTTTCAGTCCAGAAACTTCCACATAGCGGAAGCCGTGAAAAGTAAAGGTTGGCTCAAACTCTTCAATCCCTTTACCTGCGAGAATAAAATGGTCCGTCGCCTTCGCCGTCCGCAAGTTGTCCGTATAAAGCGTGCCGTCCGGATTCACTATTTCCGCAAATCTCAGTTTCACGTCCGTTCCCGCTGTGCCTTGCGCCCGAATGTGCGCCACCCCGGATAGGTTCTGCTCGAAATCGAAGATATACACACCCGGTGAGGGATTCGTCACTTTCTTTGCGTCGAGCGTTTTTTCCGCGCGAATCGGCTGAAAGTATTGCCAAACGATTTGTGTTTCCTTTGGCTGAATCACCTCTGCAGGTTTCCACTTGGTGTCGTCGAATGCGGCGGTATTCCAGTTCGCTTGGACCTTTCGTGCGTCGTACGTTTCTCCATCATAGATTTCCGCGAACAGAATAGGCGAAATGTCCGCTTTCCACTTTTCGTCCGTCACGATCCAGTCCACGGATCCATCTTTGTACTCGATCCTCAGTTGCGCCCGCAGCGCAGGCGGAGTATTCCCGTAGTTGTAGCCCTGGCGAAACCATTGCAAAGGGGTTGAATACCAGCCTGGTGCCAGCAACGCACCGACTGCGTTCTTTCCAGGTTTTATTTCCGCCGTCACGTCATAGGCCTGGTAAACAACGCGTTCCCGGAAATCCGTCCATCCCGGAGCCAGAATTTCGTCGCTCACCTTCCGTCCGTTCATCGAGAGCTGGTACGAGCCGAGCGCTGTTGCATAGATACGAGCAGAGGCCACTGGCTTCGCGATTTCAAATGTTTGGCGTAGAGACTTGACCGCTCCCGTCGGCCACGGGTTTCCCAGCGCGGCGCTCTCGAATCCGGTAGTTGGCGCAACATAAGGTATGGCTCCGCTCCATGATGAATCGTCGAATTCGGGAACCTGCCAGTTCCCGCCCGCATTCAATGCAGCCCGCCAACCTTCCGGCGTGCTCTTGAACAATTCGAAAGTGCCGTCCGCCGCTTCCACATACAACACCGCGTTCATCGGTGTTTGGCTGGGACGGCGTCCGCCTCCTCCGGCGTTTAAATAATGCACCACCTCAACCGCCAATACGTTTTGCCCTGTGCGCAGCTCTCCAGAAACGTCACGAATCGCATACGTCTTCCACGGCATTTGCCTCCACGGTGGCAGCGGCGCTGCTTCCATCATTTGTTTTCCGTTGATCCAGGCGCCCGCCGAATCCTGTCCGGTCGCATAGAGCGTGGCGTGCCGCACTGGCTTGGCCAAATCAAAATGTAATCGAAAGTCATGCTTCGTGCTTGTGACATCTTTGGGTACTTCCCCGTCAGGGTTCGTGATCCAGTCTGCCCCCGATTCCCGCACGTGCCGCAGTTCGGGTTCTTCATAGCCGATCCACTTTGCCTTCCAATTTTCCTGCTGCAGAAGCCCGGTCTCCCACCAACTCGTCTCGCTGGGAGCTGACGCCTTCCCGTCTTGATCCCATGCCAAAACGCGCCAGTAATAACGTTTGCTCGGTTCAAGCGCAGGGCCCCTGTAGGTCACTCCCAAAGAGTTGTTAGATTCCAAGCGCCCGCTATCCCACACATCACCTTTGCTGCCGGCAAGAAGTTCCGCCTTCGAGGCGACTTGAATTTGATACGCAGTTTGCCGAGCACCAAAACGTGAATCCTGAATCTTCCACGACAGGCGCGGTTTCGCAGCGTCCATCCCCAGCGGTGTGATGAGCGATTCGCATTCGAGTTTCACGGGCTTTGCCGACTGCGCCGCAGCGTTCCACGCGAACAGCAGAAGACACCCTGCCGTCATTTTCGTAATCCTAAGAACGCTTCTAGCGCTGCTCTCATGTTTTCTCATCGCAGGCTCTCCGGGTTTCACTCAGTCCGAGCAAAACCATCTAGGGCTGGGTCGTCGGCACTCTGGTGGTCGGCGTCGCGCACTGTAGCGGCAACCCGTCCCGCCTGTCAACAAATTGCAGGTCAACGGTTGGGAGCAACAGGGTCTAGGTACCTCTTTGAAGGAAATCTAGGCGGCAGCAAGATACACGTAACGCAGAATAAACAGCACGGTGAGAATCCATACGAGAGCATTGATTTCCTTGAATTTACCGGACGCCAGTTTCACGACAGTGTACGAAATCAGTCCGAGGCTCAGGCCCGTCGCGATACTGAACGTCAGCGGCGTCGCCAGCATGGTGATAAACGCGGGCAACGCTTCGCTGAAGTCATTCCAGTTCACCAGGGCCAAGGACTGCGACATCAAAACGCCTACCAAAATCAGGGCCGGCGCAGTCGCGTAAGCCGGAATGGCAGTCGCCAGCGGCGAGCAAAACATGGCCAGAAGAAAAAGTCCCGCCACGGCAATGTTGCTAAAACCGGTGCGAGCCCCGGCCGCCACACCTGCTGCGCTTTCGATATAGCTCGTGACCGTGGAAGTTCCTGTCAGCGACCCGAAAATCGTCCCAACAGAATCCGCCAGCAATACCCGGCCGACGCGCGGAATCTTGCCATCCTTGATGAACCCGCCTTGCTCGCAAACGCCCACCAGCGTCCCTACGTTGTCGAACAAGTCGACGAACAGAAACGCAAAGAGAATCTCAAGAAATCCGAGATGCAGCGCCCCTCGAAAATCCAACTGAAGAAAGGTCGATGACGGATGCGGCATCGAAAAAACACTAGTAGGCCAGCTCGAAATGCCGCGTAGCATCCCAACAACTGTGGTTCCGATGATTCCTATCAAGATGGCGCCGTGGATTTTTCGCGCCATCAAAACCAGGGTCAGGGCGAGTCCAAAACACGCGGTCTGCACGTCCTTGTCGGCGAAGCTGCCCAACCCAACAAACGTGGCAGAGTTAGCCACCACTAGCCTGGCATTTCGCAATCCAACGAACGCGATGAACATACCAATTCCGGCAGCCGTCGAATGCTTCAAGCAATCTGGCATGCCATTGACAATTTGTTCGCGAACCTTCGTGACTGTGAGCACCAGAAACAGCACGCCCGAAAAAAAGACCACCGCCAGCGCCGTTCTCCACGGAACATGCATCGCTAAACATACCGAGTACGTGAAGTACGCGTTCAGCGACATCCCCGGCGCCAAGGCGATCGGATAATTCGCGTACAATCCCATCACGAGCGTCGCGACCGCCGCCGAAAGGCACGTTGCAAACACCACGCCATCGGCAGGCATTCCCGCCTGCGCGAGTATTTGCGGATTGACCACGACGATATAAGCCATGGTCACGAACGTGGTAAGCCCGCCCAGCAACTCCTGCTTCACCGACGTTTGGTTCTCGGCAAATTTGAAGTAACGATCGATCAATCGTCCCTCCGCCCTCTCACCCAGCCTGCTCAATGTTGTTCGTAGCAGATTCCCCTGCCGCGAAGGAGCCGATACACTCAGTGCACAAAATCACAGACACGTTCGTCCCGCTGCCGAGCTTGATAATTCCCGGGGTTCAGCAAGAAACAACTCCACTTCTGCGCGGAAATCTCAATATGGAATCTTGTCCGGCCGGTCGGCCCACGCGCGAAACCCCGCGAGCGCCTCTTCGCGCATAATCTGAATTGTGGGAATTCGCCGCGCTGAATAAGGCTGTTTCAGCTCGCCGTAAATGAACGAATCGTCAAATCCAGCCTTGGCCGCATCCTCCGCGGTGCTGGCAAAATAAATGCGCGCAAGCCGCGCCCAATAAATCGCCCCCAGACACATCGGGCACGGCTCGCACGAAGTGTACAGCTCGCAATCCTTCAATTCGAAAATGCCCAGTTTTTCGCAAGCCCGCCGGATCGCCAGCACTTCCGCATGCGCCGTCGGATCATTCGTCGAAGTCACCTCATTCGAACCCTCGGCGACAATCTTTCCATCCTGCACAATCACCGCGCCAAACGGCCCGCCGCGCCCCGATTGAACCCCCTCAATCGACAGTTGAATCGCCCGCGCCATGAAAGGATTGCTCAAGTCCTATCGCCCCTGCTCCATTCGTACCCTAGCCCTGACGCATTTCCTCTCGCCGATGCGAAATCCCCGCAGAAAGCCATCAGGATGCCCGCGCCAACCGGCAAGTATATGCCCGGCAATCGGCCCTCCTAGCACTTTTTTCGTCTTGAATTATCGATTTTGCTGACTTGAAAACCTGCAGATATAAGTCTACGCTCGGGGTCTCATTCTCACGAGTTCTTCTCCGGATCCGCTTTTCACTATGAATTTGCGCGCCTTCCTTTCTCGCCGTGTTGTAACGCCAGACGCCGTGCGCTCAGCCGCCCTGCTCGTCGAAGGAGATCGCATCCTCGACGTCATCGCTCCTGATCAAGTCCCGTCCCACGCAGAACTCCAAGATTTTGGCGATGCCGCGATTCTTCCCGGCCTCGTCGATTCCCACGTGCACATCAACGATCCCGGCCGCGCAGAATGGGAAGGATTTGAGACCGCCACGCGAGCCGCCGCCGCGGGAGGATTCACACTCTTGGTGGATATGCCGCTGAACTGCCTCCCAGCCACAACAAATGTCGCCGCGCTCGAAGACAAGCGCGCAGCGGCACAAGGCCGATGCCGCGTTGATTGGATGGCTTGGGGAGGAGTCGTCGCAGACAACCCGCACGAAATTGAGCCGCTGGCAAATGCCGGAGTCCCCGGCTTCAAATGTTTTCTAATTCATCCCGGCATCGATGGCTTCACGATGGTAACGGAACCGCAGCTACGCGCCGCTCTGCCCCACGTCGCCCGCACAGGCTTGCAACTCCTCGTCCACGCAGAGCTTCCCGCTCCCATAGATTCCGCCACAGCACATTTGGCGAATGCGGATTGGTCGCTCTACGAAACGTATCTGCAATCGCGCCCCGAAGAAGCGGAACTCTCCGCGATTCGAATGCTCCTGTCCGCATGCCGCGAATTCAAATTCCCTCTGCACATCGTCCATCTCTCCGCCAGCCAAGCCCTCACCGAACTGCGTGCCGCACGTTCCGAAGGTCTGCCCGTAACCGTCGAGACCTGCCCGCACTATCTGCATCTCACCGCCGAAACAATCCCCAAAGGCGCAACGCTCTTCAAATGCGCTCCGCCTATTCGTGGCCGCGATAATCGCGAACAACTGTGGCAAGCCCTTCGCGACGGAACGATTGACCTCGTCGTGACAGACCACTCTCCCTGCCCACCAGCAATGAAGCGCCTTGTCGAAGGAAATTTCCGCACCGCCTGGGGCGGCATTGCCAGCCTCTCCGTTGCACTTCCGGTGATGTACACAGAGGCCAGCCATCGCGGATTCTCTCTAATCGATATCGCGCGCTGGATGTCGGAAGCACCCGCACAATTAGCCGGCTGCCACAGCCACAAAGGGCGCCTCGCTCCGGGCTTCGACGCCGACTTCGTCGTTTTCGATCCCGAGAGAGAGTTCGTAGTGAGCGAAGACCGTTTGTATTACCGTCACCCGGTTTCGCCCTACCTCGGGGAAAAACTGCGCGGCGTAGTGAAAGCCACTTATCTTCGAGGTAGAGAGGTGTTCAGCGACGGCCAGTTTCCTGGCGATCCAACGGGGGTGGAGCACCGCCGCTAATGCCGCGCCTTAGAAAGGACTCCTACACCCACGTTTCGATTTGTCTGTCATACACTAATGGAAGCAGGCAAGCCTTGCAAAACACTGGATGAGCCCGCGATTCGAATGAAAAATCCACCCATTGTTGGCACGTCGGTCCCGCGCATGGAAGGCCGCGCCAAAGTCACTGGAGAGGCGCGCTATGTCGACGACATGGTTTTGCCCGGCATGCTCTATGGCGCCACCGTCCGCAGCCGCATTCCCCGCGCCAAAATCAAAAAGTTCACCTTCGGCCCAGGCATCGATTGGAACGAATTCGTAATCGTCTCGCCCAAAGACATCCCTGGAAAGAATTGCATCGCGCTCATCGAAGACGATCAACCGTGTCTCGCCGATGGCGTAGCCAATCACCCTGAGGAGCCTCTTCTCCTACTCGCTCATCCTGACCGCCATCTCCTCCCGAAAGCCGTCGAATCTGTATCCGTCGAATACGAACCGCTTCCCGCGATCTTCGATATGAAAGAGAGCGAGTCACTCTCCCAAATTATCTGGGGCGCAGACAACGTCTTCAAAACCTATCTGATCGAAAAAGGCGATGTCGATTCCGTCTGGCAAAACGCAGACCACATCATCGAAGCCGAATATACAACTGGCGCACAGGAACAGCTCTACATAGAAAACAACGGAATGATTGCCGCCTTCGATCCGCAGCAAGGCCTCACCGTGTGGGGCTCGCTCCAGTGCCCTTACTACGTGCACAAAGCCCTTATCAAACTCTTCGCTCTATCCGCGGACCGCGTCCGCGTCGTGCAAATGGAAACCGGCGGCGCTTTTGGCGGCAAGGAAGAATATCCCTCGATGATCGCCGCTCACGCCGCACTCCTCGCCATGAAGTCCGGCAAACCGGTGAAAATTATCTATGACCGCACGGAAGACATGGCGGCCACCACAAAGCGCCATCCTTCCCGCACTCGCCACCGCACCGCTGTCAGCAAAGACGGCCGAATTCTCGCTGGAGAAATCGATTTCACCATCGACGGCGGCGCTTACAAAACGTTGTCGCCAGTCGTCCTTTCCCGCGGTGCCATTCACGCCGGCGGCGCCTACTATTGGCCCAGCGTTCGCATTCGGGCCAAAGCCGTTGCCACCAATGCTCCGCCCCACGGTGCGTTCCGAGGCTTCGGCGCTCCTCAGTCTCTCTTCGCGCTCGAGCGGCACATGGACCGCATCGCTCAAGTCGTCGGTCTTTCGCCCGTCGAAATCCGCCGCCGCAATTTTCTCAAGCCCGGCCAGACCACTACAACAGGACAAACTGTGAACGAAGAGATCGATCTCGGCAAACTTCTCGATCGCGCCCTCGAACTCTCCGACTATCACGCAAAGAAAGAGCAATTTGCCCAGGAAAATCAGCTGAGCAAACACAAGAAAGGAATGGGCATTGCCGCCTTTCTGCACGGGGCGGGATTCACCGGTTCGGGCGAGCGCTTTCTCGGATCGGTAGTCGGCGTCGAAGCCTGCGACGACGGAAGCCTGCGCATTCTCGTATCGAGCACGGAATTCGGCCAGGGAACAAATACGGTTCTGTGCCAGATTGTCGCCGAAGCTCTCGGTCTGAAGTACGAAGATGTCAGCATCGCTCAACCCGACACGCACGAAGTTCCTAACAGCGGTCCCACAGTCGCCTCACGTACGGTCATGGTCGTCGGAAAACTCGTGCAATCGGCCGCCGTTGGAATCAAGAAAACGCTGACAGCGAGCGGCATGCTCTCGGATTCTTACACGCCCGTAGAATTCCGCGCCGCCTGCCGCAACTATGTCGCAAAGCACGGCAAATTCCGGAGCCTCGCGCAGTACGAACAGCCTGGCGACATCGTTTGGGACGAGGAAAAATATCGCGGTTCAGCGTACGCAGCATTTGCTTGGGCGGTTTACATCGCGGAAGTCACGGCGGATCTGGCCACGTACAGCGTATCCGTGGATGACTTCGTGGCCCTTCAAGAAATAGGCAAGGTACTCCACCCCGTTCTCGCGAAAGGACAAATCACCGGCGGAGTTGCACAGGGCATCGGCTTCGCCCTATACGAAAAAGTGGTTTGGGAAAATGGCCGCATGCAGAACGGCCAGATGACCAACTACATCATGCCCACGTCCGCCGACCTCCCTCCCATCCGCGTTTATTTTGAAGAACTGGGCAACATTCACGGAGCGTTCGGCGCAAAAGGAATCGGCGAACTACCAATGGACGGCCCGGCCCCCGCGATTGTCAACGCCCTCGAAGACGCGCTAAACGTTTCTTTCAATTCCATTCCGTTACTTCCGGAAGACATCTTCGTCGCGCTCGGCGAAAGTGCGGCGCCCGAAATCGTGGCCCCCACGACGCGAGGGCGAGAATGAGCCAATCCTCGCAGGCTCGCGCAAAATCCGAGATCTCATTCACGGTCAACGAAAAACTGGAAACCGTGCATGTTTACGCGATGGAGCGCCTCCTGGATGTTCTTAGACGCCAGCTTGGACTAAGAGGAACAAAAGAAGGCTGTGGCGAGGGTGAGTGCGGCTCCTGCTCCGTTTTGATCGACGGAATGCTCGTAAATAGTTGCCTCATTCCCGCGCTCCAAGCGAATGGCGCGAACATCGTCACGATCGAAGGCCTTGCCGCGGACGGCCGCTTGCAATTGTTGCAGCAATCCTTTCTCGACTGCGGCGGCGCGCAATGCGGCATCTGCACTCCAGGAATGATTTTGGCGTCCCTTCATCTATTAGAGAAAAAGCCGCACCCTACTCTTGAAGAAATCCGCGAAGGGCTTTCCGGCAATCTTTGTCGCTGCACCGGCTACATGCAAATCTTTGAAGCCGTCGCGGATGCCGCCCGCCGGGGAGCCTCGACGTGAGGGCCTACCCCGCCGAATTTGAACTTGTGGCCCCGCACACTTTGCCCGACGTTCTATCGCTTCTCGCGCGCGAACCGGGCGGATGGCTTCCCATCGCCGGCGGCACGGACGTCATGGTGCAGTATTCCGCCGGAAAACTCCCCGCGCGCAAACTGGTCAGCATCTGGAATCTTCCAGAGTTACGTCGCATCGAAGGTGCGGCGGACGAAATCCAAATGGGCGCGGGTTGCACGTACACGGATCTGCGCGAACACGAAGTGATCAATCGCGAGTTTCCATTGTTGTCCAGCTCCGCGAGCTGGACCGGCGGAATCGCCAATCAGAATCGCGGAACCATCGGCGGCAATATCGTGAATGCTTCGCCCGCAGCGGATTCTCTACCCGCACTTCTGGTTTATGAAGCAGAACTCCTCCTCGTTTCCACGCGAGGAGAACGTCGCGTGCCCTATCTAGGCTTTCACGTCAATTACCGCAAAACCCGGCTAGCACCCGACGAGCTGATTCGCGCCATTTGCCTGAAAAGACAATTTTCAGGTTACTATGCCCATGCGCGCAAAGTCGGAGCACGCAATGCGCAAGCGATTGCCAAGGTCTGTCTCGCGGCATTAGGCCGGCTAGCGGATGGCGTTGTCGACGACGTCCGTCTCGCCATGGGAAGCATTGCTCCCATTCCCGTGCGTTTGTCCGAGACGGAACGAATCGTAAAGGGAAAACAGATCGATCCGCTGCTTATCCAATCTGCGAGAACTATGGCTGCTGCGGAAGTCCGCCCCATCGACGACATCCGTTCCTCGGCCCGTTATCGTGCGGCTGTAGCGGGAAACCTGGTCGCAGAGTTTCTAGAGCAGTTAAGCGCCCGAGGCGCGCACAGCGAAAATGCGAAAAATGTGCTCTCACGATGGAACGGGTTGCCGCCGGACAAAGCCACGGAAGAGATATTGCCCTGTTGCGGCTCAAAAGCCTGGGCGCGCGAAATGGCAACTCACAGACCAATTCTCAATGAAGCTGCTTTGTTGGCCGCTTGCGATGAGGTCTGGAATAGTCTCCCAGAATACGATTGGCTGGAAGCGTTTCGCAGTCACCCGCGGATTGGCGATTCTCACTCGCCGACCGCTGCTCCGCCGCGATCTGCTGCCTGGTCGGGGGAGGAGCAACGTACAGTTGGAATCGCTGGCGAAGACATAAAACTTGCGCTTGCGGAAGGCAATCGTACGTACGAGCATAAGTTCAAACGTATTTTCATTGTCTGTGCCACTGGCAAATCCGCGCCGGACATTCTTGAAATTCTCCGGCGGCGCTTGTCGAACGACGAAACGACGGAGCTTCACGAAGCAGCCGAGCAGCAGCGCCAGATCGCGCATCTCCGCCTGAAGAAATGGCTCTCTTCATGAATCGAATTTCGACCCACGTTCTGGACACCGCTCAAGGGAAGCCTGCAAAAGACGTCCCGGTGCGGCTCGAAAGGCAAGAGTCATCCGGCGAATGGCGCGTTCTGTCTTCTTCACGCACGGACGGCGACGGCCGCTGCGCTCAATTGCTGCCCGAAAATGACACTCTTCGTGAGGGTAATTACCGTTTGGCATTTGATACCTCTAACTATCACCTTGCTCAAAAGATCCAAGGACTTTATCCGGTCGTCGAGATTACATTTCACGTGCGCGACGGCGAATCGCACTTACACATTCCGCTGCTCCTGAGTCCGCACGGCTATACGACGTACCGGGGAAGCTGACCTATGATTGCGCTTGCCGAAAACAGCTATGGCAAATCGCGAGTTCGCCTCGCAAAAGTGAAACGCTTTCCAGACCATCACGATTTTCGCGAATGGATGATCGAGATTGCGCTCGAAGGAGATTTCGCGTCCTGCTTCGTCGCTGGTAATAACAGCAAAATTCTCCCCACAGACACAATGAAGAACACGGTGTACTCGCTGGCGCGAACCTCCTCGGCGGAATGCATGGAGGAGTTTGGCAAAGAACTGATCGCATTCTTCCTGGAGCGTAACCCGCAAGTCTCCGCCGCGCGAATCACGCTCTCGGAAGGACCCTGGCAGCATCTGCTGTTGGGCGGAAAGCCGCATCCCACGACTTTTGTGCAATCAAGCAGTGAGTGCCAGACCGCGGAAATTGCGGCAACGCGCAACGCCGGGCCGTCAGTCCGGGCAGGGCTTGAAAACCTGGTCATCCTGAAAACGGCGAACTCGGAATTTGTGGGGTTCATTAAGGATTCTTTGACTACCCTGCCGGAGTCCACCGACCGCTTGTTAGGCACTTCTGTCCGTGCGCGATGGAACTATCTGTCGCCTACTGTTCCCTTTGTCGCTTTGCGGTCCAAAATCCGCGACATCCTGCTCGATGTGTTTTCTTTTCATTCAAGCAAATCCGTGCAACACACCTTGTACGCCATGGGCGAAGCCGCACTCGCAAGCGTTCCGGAAATCGACAGCATCGAATTGACGATGCCCAACAAACACTACCTTCTCGCGGACCTTTCGCGCTTTGGGCAAGACAATCCAAACGAGATTTTCGTACCCATCGACGAGCCTCACGGCACCATCGAGGCACGCCTTCACCGGCAAGGTTGAAATTACGTGTCCACAGCTCTGACCACAACAATTCGTGCGGAGGAAGTGATCGCTCGCTGCAAAAAGCTGGCGTCTTTCTCCGAAGACGTGGGCAGCACGCGCCGGACGTTTCTTTCTCCCCCCATGCACCATTGTCACCGCGAAATCACCAAGTGGCTCAAGGCAGCCGGAGCAGAAGTGACTATCGATGCTGTTGGAAATTTGCGCGGCTTCTACGCCGCCGCGCAATCCACCGCGCCACGCCTGCTCCTCGGTTCCCACCTGGATACAGTCCCCAATGCCGGAGCCTACGACGGCATTCTCGGAGTTGTCATCGCAGTCGCTCTCGTCGAATCGCTGGAACGCCGCCGGCTTCCTTTCGCCATCGAGGTCGTCGGTTTTTCCGAAGAGGAAGGAGTTCGCTTCGGTTCACCCTTCATCGGCAGCCGCGCTTTAGTCGGCACGCTTGACGCGGAACTCCTCAATCGCCAGGATGCAAACGGAATCTCCGTTCGCGACGCCATAAGAAACTTTGGACTGAATCCGTCAGAAATTCCGGGCGCCGCGCTGAGTGGCGATACGCTCGCTTACTTGGAATTTCACATCGAGCAGGGACCGGTCCTCGAATCGCTCGGGCGGTCGCTCGGTGCAGTAGACGCCATCGCGGCACAGACCCGAATGACGTTCGAATTTCTGGGCCGCGCCAACCACGCGGGCACAACACCGATGCATCTCCGCCACGATGCCATCGCAGCCGCGGCGGAGTGGATCGTTGCCGTCGAGCACACGGCCCACAATCATCCCGGTCTCGTGGCGACAGTGGGCCAAATCGAGGCAAAACCTGGCGCTATCAATGTGATTGCCGGAGAAGCCCGAGTGACTCTCGACGTTCGGCACAAATCCGACGGCATTCGTGACGGCGCGGTCGACGCCCTCGTTCGGCAGGCAAAGGAAATTGCTGAGCGCCGCGGGTTGTCGTTACGGCTAAATGTGTTGCTGAGCCAGCGTGCAGGAGCAATGGATCCGTTTCTCCTCGAGCAAACCCAGGAAGCCATCCGCAGCACGGGCTGCCAGCCGCATCGCATGACAAGCGGCGCAGGCCACGACGCCATGATCCTCGCCGAAAAAGTTCCCGCCGCAATGATTTTTCTGCGATCCCCCGGCGGAATCAGCCACGATCCAGCGGAATCAGTCGAGGCAGAAGACGTGACAAAAGCCCTGGAATGCGGCTTGCACTTGCTCGATCAACTTGCCAATTCCACCGAACTTCAAAAGAGGATGTGCCGTGCATAATCTTGGTCAAACGCGAAGCGCCCAAAAACACAACCATCTCCTTCTCACGCCAGACACCTTCGTTCGAACGGCATTGCCGGGCATGAAAGCGTGCGCCGCCATTGTGCACGCAGGTCCTGCTATGGGTGCGAGATTCACCGAGTACACCGCCGAATTCGAATCCGGCGGCGAACTTGGCGCAACCACAGCGCAGCGCTTCCTCTACGTGCTCGATGGCCAACTCAATTTGGAAGTGGAAAGCCGCAAAAGCGATCTAGGGACACGCGGCTATGCGTACTTGCCACAAGGCACGCGACATCGAGTGGCAGCAATGAAGGCAACCCGCACCGCTGTCATAGAAAAATACTACGAGCCGCTCGCGTCATTCGAATCACCACGCGCTATCATTTCAAGCGAAGACGCAATCGCTTCTGAGCCGCTTGATGGTGATGCGAGCTTGCAGGTGAAACACTTGCTTCCGGATACGATGAATTTCGATTTCGCTGTGAACTCCATGGTGTATCAACCGGGCGCCGCGCTCAGCATGGTCGAAATGCACGTCATGGAGCACGGCCTTCTGATGCTCCAAGGCAGCGGCATTTATCGTCTGGGCGATTCGTGGTACCCGGTCACCGCTGGCGATTTCATCTGGATGGCGCCGTGGTGCCCGCAGTGGTTCGGCGCCATCGGCAAAGTCCCAGCAAAATATCTCATCTACAAAGACTGGAACCGGCATCCGCTAGCAGTCGCGGCGCCTGGAATTGCGCCGCTGGCAACTGCGCCACTGAAAAGTACTGCTGCTGAAAGCAAAACACGATCAACAAGCAAACGTTGAAGAGCACAGCGTTCCGATGAACCAGCGCATGCCAACAAATCTAGAAGTGGACCGAGCTCTTCTCCATAAAGAAATCGAAGAGCTCGCGACGATTTCAGAAGCAGAGCCGCCCGCCGTAACGCGAATTGTTTTTTCGCCAACGGATCTCAAAGCGCGCGCGTGGCTCAACGCTCGCTGCGAAAAAGCCGGATTGACGGTGCGACAGGATGCCGTCGGAAATATTTTCGCGCGATGGGTCGGCAGCGAGCCAAACGCTCCGGCGGTGGGAACTGGTTCTCATATTGATGCAATTCCAAACGCTGGAAAATATGACGGCGTTGTTGGCGTGCTCGGCGGACTTGAAGCGATACGCGCGCTGCAGCGCAGCGGTTTTCGTCCGAAACATTCGATCGAATTGCTCATGTTCACATCCGAAGAGCCTACGCGCTTCGGAATCGGTTGTCTCGGCAGCAGGCTGCTTTCTGGCACGATGACTCCGGATGCGGCGCGAAAGCTCGTCGACAAAGAAGGTGCTTCGCTTGAGCAAGTTCGCAAGAATGCCGGATACAACGCGCCACTCGACGAAGTGATACTACCGAGCGAGTACTACAAAGCGTTTGTGGAACTGCACATCGAGCAAGGGCCCTTGCTCGATCAGCAGAAAATTCCACTCGGTATTGTTACCAGCATCGCGGCTCCGGCCAGCTTGCGCATTTCGATCGAAGGCGCGGGCGGGCACGCTGGCGCGGTGCTCATGTCAGAGCGCCGAGACGCACTTTGCGCCGCGGCGGAGTTGATCCTCGCCATCGAAAATGCAGCGCGGACTAGCGGCGCAATCGATACTGTGGCGACCGTGGGCATCTGCGAGGTGTTTCCTGGCGCGGTCAACAGCATTCCGAGTCGCGTCGATTTGACGCTCGATATTCGCGATACCAATCTCGCGCGGCGTGACGCTGCGATGTGTGAAATCGAAACCGCGCGCGAAACAATTTCAAGGAAGCGACAAGTGTCGATCTCCGAAGAGATCGTTAACGCTGATGCGCCGGCGCACTGTGCTCCTGCGATTGTCGAGGCACTTTCGCGAGCCTGCGCGAAATATGGGTTCGCTTCGATGCCGATGGTGAGCCGGGCTTATCATGATTCACTTTTTATGTCGCGCATCGCTCCTGTCGCGATGCTGTTTATTCCTTGCCGCGGTGGGTACAGCCACCGTCCTGACGAGTATGCGTCGACGGAGGACATTGCGCGCGGTGTGCTGGTGCTTGCGGAAACGCTGACGACTCTCGCGGCTTGACCCAACTCTAGACGCGCACTTAGCAATGCGAAAGCGGGCCGAAGAGATGAGCAGAAAACCACATATTGATTCGCGCGCCCGGGCAAGACGGGCACGGCATGCCGTGCCCCTACGAGAGGGTTGCTGCGGATTCGCGGCGTCATTGTTCTTCCTGGAAGCGGCGGATTTTGGCGTAGCCTGGTTTCAGGACGTTGTAGATGAAATCGCAACGCTGGAGGTAGGGCAGAAAGGCGCTCTTCATGGCGTTGATGGTGAGGATTTCAAAGTCGTCGAGCGTCAGGCCGAAGGTTTCGGCGGCGGCCTCGAATTCTTTGGTCATGGTGGTGTCGCTCATCAGGCGATTGTCGGTGTTTAGCGTGACGCGAAATTTTTCCTGATAGAGAGTCTTGAAGGGGTGCTCGGCGAGGCTCTTTGCGGCACCGGTTTGGACGTTGCTAAGCAAACAAATTTCCAGTGGAATTCTCTTGTCGAGAACGTATTGCGCGAGGTCGCCCAATTTCACTACTTTTCCGTCTTCCGCAACAGCAATGTCATCGATGAGGCGCGTGCCGTGGCCGATGCGGTGCGCGCCGCAGTATTGAATGGCTTGCCAAATGGATTCTTTTCCGAAGCCCTCGCCGGCGTGAATCGTGATGCTGAAATTCTGCCGCTGAATATAGTGAAAGGCGTCGACGTGTTTTTTGGGAGGGAATCCGCCTTCTTCACCGGCGAGATCGAATCCCACGACGCCACGCGCGCGAAAGTCGACGGCTAGCTCGGCCATTTCGAGCGAGACGTCCATATTGCGCATCGCGCAGATGATCAAGCCCGAAGAAATTCCGAAGTCGTGCTTGCCGCGCTCCAAACCCTTTAGTACGGCGGAGACTACCTGCTGGTGGCTCAAGCCCGTGCGCGTGTGAAAAACCGGGGCGAAGCGAGTCTCAAAATAGACTACGCCGTCGCCGGCGAGGTCTTCGGCTTGTTCATAGGCAACGCGCTCGAGGGCTTCTTCGGTTTGCATTACGGCGATGGTGTGGGCGAAACCTTCCAGATATTTTGGAAGGCTTCCCTGGTTGGCTCCCTGGTGGAACCAGTGTGCGAGCTGTTCCGGGTTTTGGGTGGGAAGTCCGTTGTAGGCGGCGGCCTTCGCCAGGTCGATGACGGTCTCCGGGCGGAGGACGCCGTCGAGGTGTTCGTGGAGCAGAACCTTTGGGAGACTTTTCAAGAGTGCATGATCAAGGTTCAATGGGGCCTCCGGCTCTTATCCAGAGTGCGCGAGCAATTCGGTAAGAAACAGATAGAAAGAGGGTACCCCCCACCCCCGGTGTTTTCTGTAAGAGCGGCAAACAAAGGACTTATGCTTGACGCGGCGTCAACATTGGCAGGGAAAGGAGTTTGGAAAAGTGAGTCGGCCGTCGAGGATCGAAGGTCGGGTGTAGGTGCGGAGGTGAGGGAGCGGGTTTTTCTTAACACAGAGGTCACAGAGAACGCAGAGATTGGAGCGGGGACGAAGAGGAGAAAAGCAGATCCCTCACTACGTTCGGGATGACAAATATTAAGGAGGGAGTGCGGTCGTCGGCGTGGCTGAACCATGGGGAATGGTAGCAGAGGGGAGAAGCGGATGTCTAGTAGTTTATTAGTTTACTGGATACTCATTCGAACGGAGGGCGCGGATTCGAATGAGATAAACGGAAGTCGAGAGGTTTGAAGGAGTTGAGCGGGGATTGATGGATTTGCCAGGGCTGTGGAAATGTGTGGAAAAGTGGGGAAAGACAGTGAGAAGTGAACGGTGGGTGGTGAGTAGAAAGGCCGAAGACGGAGAGAGATCACCAACCGTTTGCGAGAATCAAAACAGCAATCGGTAGACTACGCAAGATCAAGGTGCTTCCACCCGCTGGCACCTTGAGGACCGTTGGGTGCGGCAGCCTCTCTTGGCGTCTGCAGTGAAAGTCTGCGCCGACGGCCCTATTCAGTTTTCTGGGCCTTACCGGTCTCTGACCCGCATTTGTGGCAAGTCCCAGTGAACGTACCATTGTTTGCTTGTCAAGGAATAGAAAATGAGGGCTGTGTGGAAGATTCCGCGCCGCGAGTCGCAAGTGCTATTCTTTCGGCCAGCGGAGGGGGACTTCACCGAGGCGGGTGACGGAGGCGACGAAGGGTGGTTTGAGTTTGCGGCAGAGGCGGCGCATTTTGGGGAGGGCGAGTTCGAGTGCGGCAGCCATATCTTGGCCGGACATGTTGCCAGAGGTGAAGACAAACTCGCGGACGGCGTGTTCTTCAAGGGCGTGTTTTTCGAGGAAGTTGTAGCGAATGCGTTTGTCCGCGGTTAGCAGGACCCAGCCTTTCGAACCTACGAGAGGCAACCAGGTCTCGTCTGGAATTCCTCGATCGAAGTGAGCGAGATGGCGTTCAGAGCGGACGCCGAGTTTAGTCAGCGTGTCGAGGTTTGCGCGGGAGTTGCAGAGATTTTCGTCGAGGTAGAGGACGAGGTCGTCAGGCGGTGACGGGGAGAGGGATGGCGCGCTCCCAGCGGATGGCTTCTTCGATTTGCTGCGGCGTGCAGCCATATTCTTCGGCCAAGCTGGTGATGGACTCCCTGGCGTTGAAACGCGAGGCGATTATAGCAGTAGAGATAGCTGTTCCCGCGATAACTGGTTTTCCAAAGCCAACCATCGGATCGATTTCGATGATCTTGGGCTCCGAAGGACGGGGCTCGACGACAAAAGGGAAAAACTTGAAGAGACCCTTGGAGTTAGTTTCCACTCTTTCCAAATGCATAAGGTAGAAATCCAGGTTCAGCTGATTCTCATGTCGCGAAACATTGACGATCTGGCCCATGCGTTCGATGAAGAGGTCTTTACGGTCCGTCAAGAAAACTTCACTGATGAGGGGATGAGGTTTGGGGAATTGTTCGCTAACTTTTCGCAGCGCGCTGCGAACTTTAGGGAGTTTCAGGTTGTAGATTTTGCGCATTCCGGCGAGAGCGTGGCACTCGAGTAGATTCAGGAAGGAGAGACGAGTTGGAGCGCTTTCTACAGGCTCAATGATGGGAGACTGTTTGCCAAATCCGGTGAGCCAGTAACGAAGAGTGGTTTGTGGAACCTTGAGATAGACGGCGGCCTCGGAAAGGCCGTAGGCAGGTTCCTCGTAGAGTTGGTTGTAGCGCGTGGTCATGACGTGGACACCATCTTGACTTAGACGGTCATTATTTATACTACCATTTCGTTCGTGCGCCTAGGTGTCCATGTTGGCGCGCTCGTACACAGCCAATGGAAAAGTGCCCTCCGCAGTTCATCGCTGACGAGGTGATGTTGTTGCGTGTACTGGCCGTAGGAATGAGGCAAATAAATTGATTATCTCTGACGCTGCAGTGATTCAGACAGCGCCAATATTTCATTTCGGCTAGGACAATGCTTCAGCTAGACCTCCTTAAAAGGTGAACTTTAGAGACATTTGGATTTGGCGGGGGCTGCCTATGGTTTTGTTGACGATGCCGATGCCGCTTAGGGTGGGGGAGGAATAGAGCGGCGAGCCGTAGACGGGGAAATCGTCGAAATTCAGGTTTTGGGTGACGTTGTTGATGGGGATGTCGAAGCTGGGAGTGTTGGTTAGGTTGAAGATTTGGAAGGTGAACCTCGCGGAGACGCGCTCGGTTAGCTGGGTCATCTTGATTATGGAGAGGTCGGTGCGGCGCTGCCAGGGTTGGCGAAAGATGTTGCGCTGGCCGGTGGTGTAGGTGGTTTCGAAAGTGTCGCCGGCGGGGATGGCGCCGCCGAGGTCGCCGGGCTTGAGAAGCGGGACCGAGAAGCAATTGGGATTGAGGGCTGGGAAGCCGGGGTCGGTGCCGCTGGCGCCGGTGTAGGCGCTTGAAGGTGTGCAGCCGGGGGCTAGCGGGACGATGGGGTTGGTGATGCCGTCGCTGGTGCCGTAGTAGAGGCTGCCGACGGCGCCGGAGTAGTCAATGACGCTGTACGGTTGGCCGCTTTGGATGATGGCCAGGCCGGCGACGGCCCAGCCGTCGGCCAGGCGACCGCGCATGGAAGTGAGCTCAAAGAATTTGGGAAGCTCGTAGAGATAGGTGAAGTTGATGACGTGGGTGCGGTCGAAATCGGAGAGGCCGTAGCCGCTGCGGAGGTCGGTGGCGTTATTGCCGTTGTAGAAGAGGCCCATGGCGCTTTGTTCATCGGTGGCGTGAGAGAAGGTGTAGGAGAAGCCCGCCTGGAAGCCATGACTTATGCGCTTTTCCACGTGGACCTGGAGAGCGTTGTAGGCGGAGATGCCGGCTGCGGTGTAAGACTCGGATTCGGAGGAATAGCCAATGTAGGGGACGCGAAGGTCGATGTTGCCACCTTCGTAGTTGGCCATCATGGAGGAGCCGTCGGGGAGGCCCATGAAGCTGCAGCCGGAGGTGGCGCCGCTAGCGTTGCAAGTGGAAGTGTAAGCACAGGCGGCTGGATCCAGAGTGGGATTGCAGCCGGGAGGCGCTAAGACGGTGTAGCCGTAGGTGTAGGTTTGGCCGTGGATGAGATGGCTGGGAGTGGCGATGCCGGCCTGGTTGAAGGGAACGGGAATGACTTCGTGGCGGCCGAGGTTGCCGACGTAGCCGATGGTGATGGCTAGATCCTTGCGGGGCTGCCACTGGATGTCGAGAGTTTGGTTGAGAGTGTAGGGGAGTTTGTTGGCGCGGTTGTAATCGGCGAAGGAGAAGAGCTGGGCGCCGTTCTCGATGGCAGCGGCATTGGGTAGAACGATGGTTGCTGGATTGCCGGTTGGAGGAGGTTGCAGCGTCGAGCCCCAGGGATTGGAGAACGAGCCGCCGTTTGGTTGGGTGGGATCGCAGGTGGGAATGAAGCCCTGGAAGGGGCTTCCGAGGGCGCCGCAAACCTGGGAGTTGACGAAGGGCGGAGCCTGGTTGACGCCGAACGGACCGCCGGCAACTACACCGGCGGCAAAACCTGGGGAAAGATAGGTGAAGAGTTCGCCGCGGTCGTAGTACATGCCCCAGCCGGCGCGGACAACGATTTTGTTGTTGAATTTTGTGGGGCTCCAAGCGACGCCGAGGCGAGGGCCGAGGCCCCATTGACGGCCAGTGAGAGTGGAATCGCTGACGCCTTTGCTGGGGAACTGTTTGTTATTGCCGGCGATGAGAAAGCCGGTGTTGACGATGGTGTCGGTGGCCTCGTTGTAGTCGTATTCAGAGGGATCGAAATTATAGAGGCGGCCGTACTTTTCGGTGAGGCCGCCGTGGTCGTCGAAGCGGAGGCCGGCCGTGAGGCTGAGGTTGGAGCGAGTCTGGAATTTGTCCTGGAGAAACATTCCGGTTTCTTTGGAGCGATAGTAGCGGTTGGCGTCGCCCTGTAGGTAGGCGGTGGTTATGAAGCCGTCGGGCGTATAGGGGACAACCAGTCCCTGGAGGAATTGGGAGAAATCGGCGAAACCAATGGTGCCTTTGTCGGTGCGCTGATCGCGGGTGTTGAGCTGGGTGTAGGCGAAATTGCCGCCGAAAGTCAGGGTGTGTTTGCCGAGGGTCCAGACGGCGTTAGCGCTTGGCATGAAGCGATTTTGGAAAACGCCGGTGAAGGCGCCTTGGGAGGCGGCGCCGCTGCCGATGTTGGTGGCGGCGTTGAAGACAAAGTTTTGGTTGTAAGGGGCGGGGGGGAAGCCAGCGTTGTTGTTGCCGTAGTCGTCGACGATGGAAATGCCGGGGAAGAAGGGAGAGCCGAAGGTGTTGATGGTGGAGTCGGATAAGGATGCGCCGGTAAGTTGCGAAACGTAGGAGCCAAATTGTTGCGGGGTGAAAGGCTGCGAGACGGTGCTGTAGACCTTTTCGCGAATGAAGCCGAAGACTTCGACGACGCTGAGATTCGGTTTGATGACTTGCGTGTTGGTGATGCTCGCTACCTGGCTTCCGGCGTCGAGATGCTGCGTGAAGCCGGGGGAGCCGGAGTAGGCGTAGGGGGCGATGCTGGGATCGTGCTGATAGTAATACTTGAGGGCAACGGTGTCTTTTGAGGTGGCGATCCAGTCGAGATCGGAGACGGCTTGATCCGCTTTGAAATAAGCGGTGCCGGGCGTGAACGTGTTTTCAGGGAAGCTGATGGTGGGGACGAAACTGTTGGCAGAGGGAAATAGAAACTGGCCATTGGGGAGTTTGTAGTTGAGCAGGCCATAGGCGATGGGACTGATGTCGCCGGGGGCAGTGCCGATAACCGGGTTGACTGGGGCAGACGCTGAGAAAGTGCACGGAAGCGCGGGGCAGTCCGGGGAGGTGACGCCATTTACGAGAGCGGCCAAGGCTGCAGGGCTGCGGTCGTCGGTGAGTCCGGGAGGAACGGCGACTCGGGAGCTGCCAATCTCGGCGTCGGACTTCTGAACGTGCTGGTAGGACAGAAAACCGAAGAGCTTGTTTTTGAGGATTGGGCCGCCGACGGTGCCGCCGGCGGTGTAGTTATGCAGGCCTGGCACTTTATCGCTGGCAGGAATATTGGGGTTGGCATTGTAGAAAAAAGGGGCGGCGTTGAGGGCGTCTGAAGCGCGATAGATGTAAGCGCTGCCGTGGAGATTGTTGGTGCCGGAGGCGGTGCTCATGTCGATGTGCGCGCCGCTGGTGGAACCTTGCTGGGCGTCGTACATGGAGGTATTCACGCGAAATTCTTCGATAGTTTCGGGGGCTGGCGTGGGGAGAGCCTGGCCGATGGCCAGATAGGGAGAGGCGGTGCTTTGAAGTGGTTCGGCAGTCGTGCTGGAAATGCTAGCGGCACCGCCGATGCCGGTGTTGTTGACGATGCGGGCGGAAGCTACCTGGCTGGTGCTTTTGCCGTTGAAGAGGTTGCTGGCGTCGACGCCGTTAAGAAGGAAAGTGTTGCTGGTGTCGCGCTGGCCGTTGGCCCAAATGGGGAGATTGCCAAGGCCGCTGTTGACGCCGGAGCCGCTGGCGAGTTCCGCGTTAACGCCGGGAGAGAGAATGGCGATGCCGGTAAAGCTGCCGGTGGGCAAAGGGATAGATTCGATTTGCGCTTTCTCGAGAATGTAGCCGTTGGTGGTGTCGACGGCATTCAACAGCGGGGTGGCTTCCACGGTGACAGTAGTGCCAACCTGGCCAACTTTGAGAGTGGCATTGACCGTTGCGGTGCGATCGGCTTGCACGACGATGGAGGGGATTCTTTGCGTTTCGAAGCCATCGTGCGAGAAGTTGAGGGTGTAGGAGCCGATGGGGAGGTTTACAAAATCGTAGCTGCCGACTGCGGTGGTTTTTTGTGTGCGGGTGAGTGTGGTGGCGTCGGCGACGACAGTGACCAGCGAATCGGAGAGAACGCCGCCTGAGGAGTCGGTGACTGTCCCGGTGATGCCGCCGAGAGTTTGTTGGGGGAAGGCATCGGGCGGAAGGAGAAGGGCGATGCAACAACAAAGAAAAGACGCGAGGAACAATAGAGCTCTACCTGATAACTTGGCCATTCCGCGACGCCTCCCACTTTCCATGAGCACACATCCAGCCGGCCGTCTTTCGGATTCAGACCAAGCAAAGACATTTACGAAAAAAGTCGGTTTCACCCCGCTTGGCTGCGCCCGTGTGACGATAAGGTTGCAGGAAAGTATTCCAAAACACCGTAGAACCGAAACGCAAACTTTCGTTTTCCTCAATTCGTTTTTTCAATTTCTTCAATGAAGGGGAGGGTCGGCGGGAGCGGAGGAGCGGTTTTAGTTAGCTCTGAGCTAGTGTTGGCTTCTGATTGCTGGCTCGCCAGAAAAACCACGAGAGGCCGACGATCAGATAGGCCAGGTAGATGTAGGGGAGTTTGCCGTAAGGTCCTTCGGGAACGGGGTAGAGATTTCCGACGAGGGCGAGGAGCATAGCGGCGCAGGCGAGCCAGGGGATAATTTGAGCGCCGGGACGGTAGGCGTTGTGGGCGCGCAGATAGCGCGGGAGAGCGACGCTGACCAGGGCGTACGTCACGATGAAGCCGTAAGTGGCTAACGAGCCCATCCAGCCGTAGACGTCGAGGCCGCTGGCGCCGCGCGCGGCGAGAACGGCGACGGGGAGAACAGCGGCAGTTCCGGTGACAGCAATCGCAAAGCCTGGCGTTTCGTTGCGCGCGTGGGTCTTGCGGAGCAAACCGTGGGCGAGGCCGTTGTGAGACATGAGAAGAAGAACGCGCGCGGCGGCGGTGATGCAGGCGAGGGTTCCGGCAAACATACTGACGAGCGCGCCGATGTCTATGAGCAGGCCGAGCAATGGAAGGCCGCCAAGTTTGGCGAGGACGCGCATGGGGGCTGAGCTGGTGGCGAGATCTTGACCGGCTGCACGAAGGCCAAGCACTTCGGTGTAAGCGCAGACGATGAAGATGGCTCCTGCAAGGAGAGCGCTCTCGATTACGGCGCGGGGAATTGTTTTGAGAGGATTGCGGGCTTCTGAGCCAAGAGTGGTGGCGCTTTCGAATCCTACAAAGCTGAAGAGCGCCAACACCAGACCGAGACGCAGACCGCTGCCGGTCATGCCGCGGAGGTGGAATTGTTCCCAGTCGAGGTGCCAGCCATGGCGGAACAATACGAGAAGAACAACGATTAAAATGAAAGAGACGGAAACGGCTTCGATCCAGAGCATGAGGCGAGCGGAGATTTTCACGTCGCGCCAGGCAATCCAGAGGGAGATGGCTGTGACAAGGATAGCGAGGAAAACGGCTGAGGTGCCGTGGCCAGTGGCGTCGCGCAGAAGGAGATTTCCGAAGTGGTAGAAACCGCCGATTACGCTGGAGCCTGTGGCAATGTAGGCGAGGAGAAGGCTCCAAGCCGCAGTGGCACCGAGCGATGGAGGGAGGATCATGGAAGCGTAGGAGTAGAGCGAGCCGGGCGATGCCGAATAGCGGGCAAATTTTGCGATGCACAGCGCGACAAGGAGAATTGCGGCCGTGGCCAAGACGTAGGCGAGCCAGGTGCCATTGCCGGCGAGGGCGCAGACGAGGGGGATGGTTGCGACCGGAGTTGTAGTGGGGGCGATGGTGGAGACGGACTGCGCGAGCGTCTCCATGGGAGAGAGGACTTCGCGCCGCAATCCATAACTGCCTGTTTCGGGAAGCGTTTGCGCCATGTTCTGGAGATGGACCCTTCTGCGATTTCTTGGCTAGTCAGGAAACGATGGCGGTCACGATATAGAGTCTGCTCCGTTGGCACAAGCGGTTTATAGGTCAGAGACGGATCATTAACCCCTCAAAATTTCGATTTGATGTTGCTTTTGTTTGGCTTGGCGGGCTCTCGGCGCCTTACAAAGGGCCAACGAAGACTAGTTTTCTCCCTATTGAGCATCGCAAAAAATGGAGTCGTGCGAGTCACTGAGAAAAGCGGCAGCAGGGCTGCCCGCACTCCAAACCGCTACTTCGGAATATTGTGCGGGACTCAGTAGGTTGAACTCACGGTATCGCCGGGAGCGGGGGCGATACCTATTCGCTGCGAGCCGAGGAAGGAATAGAGAGAAATATAAATGTAGGCGAGGAATGGGACGCTGTAGGCGAGAGCATAGCTGTGTGACTTATCTGAAATCAGGCCCATGATCGGAGTAAGAACTGCGCCGCCGACAATCGCCAAGACCAAGAAGGAGCCGCCGAGTTTTGTGTTTGGGCCGAGACCTTTCAGACCTAAAGCAAAGATGGTTGGGAACATGAGGGACATGAAGAAGCTGGTGAGGAAGACGCACCAAATACCGACCCATCCTGGGAAGAAAACGCCGATGGAGACGAGAACCATATTTGCCACGGCGTAGAAACCCATGAGGCGGCTTGGCGAAATGAAGCGCATCAGATAGGCAGAGAAGAAGCGGCCGACGCCGAAGGCGGCGAGTGTGCCGATGAGGAAATATCCAGCCGTTTTTTCAGGCTTGTGGGCGTACTCCTGAACGTAAGGAATAAAGTAGCTCCATGTGCCGACCTGGGCGCCGACGTAGAAAAATTGCGCTACAACTGCGAGTAGAAAATGCCTTTGACGGAGGAGTTGGCGCGCGCTGCCATGATCGCCGTCGGCGGCTTCGTTTTCGCTGGAGATGGCCGGGAATTTGGTGCGGAGGATGAGCAATGCCCAAACTACCGCGACGACGCCGAGGACCAGATAGGGGCGGACCACGCGCAGTACTTCAAACTGAACGTAGGCCTGGTATGTGTGATCGGCCTGGCGTGCGGCAATTTGCGCGGAGGTCAGCTCGACACCGGAAAAAATAAAGACCGTGCCGATCAGTGCTCCGGTCATGGCACCGAAGGGATTGAAGGCTTGCGAGAAATTCAGACGGCGCTCTGAGGTGTCCGGATCACCAAGTTGGGCGATGAAGGGATTGGAAGCCGTTTCGAGAAAGGACAAACCGCTGGCAATCACAAAGAGAGCGAATAAGAAGAACGCATAACTGCTTTGCAGCGCAGCCGGCCAGAACAAGAAGCAGCCGGAAGCGAGTAGCAGCAATCCAACGACGAAGCCGGGTTTATAGCCCACGCGTTTCATGAAGAGGGCTGCCGGAATGGCCGGAAGAAAATAGCCGAGATAGAAAGCGGTTTGCACGAGGCTGGCCTGAAAGCGAGAGATGGCGAAGGACTTCATGAAGTGGCGGATGAGAACGTCGTTTAAGTTATTGGGAATGCCCCAGAGGAAGAAAAGTACGGTGACGAGAATGAAGGGAACGATTTGGCTGGCGGGAAACAGAGAATGGCGTGGGGGGGAGATCGTTTTTTCAGGGGAACTTTCGAGTTGATGCTCGGCCATCGTCCGTCTTCTCCTCAAAGGGTCCTAAACGCTGGAGGCTTCGCCGGGTTGTTTGATGATAAGCGCCCTCATGGTTTCCGAATTCAAGCCTTTGGGCTCAGAGAATAGACTTCACTTGCCACGCCGCCAAGAATCATTTCTTGCTCCGCACTAGACAACCGAGAGATGAATTCGCGCAGGGTAGAAAACCAGATTTGATACGTAGTTGCCAAAAGACAGACCGGCCAGTCCGAGCCAGCCATCAGGCGTTTGGGACCGAAGGCATCCAGGACGATCTCGAAATAAGGCAACAGGTCCGGAAGGCTCCATTGCGTCCAGTGCGCTTCGGTCACCATCCCAGACAGCTTGCAAAAAACATTTTCTCTGCGCGCCAGTTCACGAATGTTTGTGCGCCAGGGTTCGAGTAGGCGGTCTCGAATGCGGGGTTTGGCGATGTGATCCAAGACAAAGACCTGGACGGCATGGCGGTCCACGAAGGAAATAGCGGCAGGCAGTTGACGCTCGAAGATCAGAATGTCGTAGACGAGGCCGTAGCGTTTGAAAAGCGCGATACCCGCATTGAAATCCGGACGCAGCAGGAAGGCATCGTCCGGCTCGTCCTGAACGACATGGCGGAAGCCTTTTAATTTCTGAAAATGCTGAAAGCGTTCGAGGACTTGCGGAAACTCAGGGCGGGCGATGGGTGCCCAGCCGACAACACCGCGAATAAAGGGAAATTCCTGAGCGAGGTTCAAAAGGAACTGGGTCTCTTCAATCGTTTGCCTTGCTTGAACGGCGACGCTGCCTTGCATTCCGGAAGATGTAAGCACTTGCTGGAGATCTTGCGGAAGAAAATCTCTAGCGATTAGCGCCATGTTCCCGGCAATCCAGCCGTACTCTTCTTTCGAATAGCGCCAGAGGTGGTGGTGGGCGTCAATTCGTTCAATCATGGCCGCCGGTTCTTAAAGAAGACGAATTCGGGCTGAGGGCTAGAGAGGAGGACGAGCGCTGGGGCCTCGATGTTTGGCGCACATGTGGTGTGTGGAACACACGGGGAAGAATCGCATTTACCACGATGCTGTGTCGAGAGGATTCGAGAGCTAGCCTGCTGCTGGGGATAGTTTCGCAGGAGCCAGTTATTGTTGCCAGCCGCCGCCGAGGGCTTGGTAAAGCTGAACAAGCGAGAGGAGTTCGTTGGCTTGGGCTTGCGCAAGATTAAGTTCGGCGGTGAAGTAATTGGTTTCGTTCGTGAGAACCTCGAGGTAGCTGGCCACTCCCCCTTTGTAGCGAACATTGGAAAGATGCGCGGCGCCCTGGGCGGAGGCGGTGAGAAGCTCCTGCTGCTCGCGAAATTCCCGGAGTTTGCGATAACCGATCAGGGCGTCGGAAACTTCGTGGAAGGACTGTTGGATGGTTTGCTGATAGGAAAGCACAGCTTCCTGTTGCTGGGCTTCGGCGAGCCGGACGCCAGAACGAATTCTGCCAGCGGTGAAAATGGGCTGAGTAAGAGAGCCAGCGAAACTCCAGAGACCCGCCGAGCCGGCGAAAAGGCGCGCGAGGGCATCGCTTTGGAAGCCACCTGCGCCGGTCAGCGAAATTTGAGGATAATAGGCAGCGCGAGCGACACCGATTTGGGCGTTGGCCGCAATGAGAACCTGTTCGGACTGGCGGATATCGGGACGACGCTCGAGAAGCTCCGAGGGAATGCCCGCCGGAACTTCGGGGGGATGAGGTTGCTCGGTTAAAGGCAGGCCTCGGGTGATCGGGCCCGGGTTGTTTCCCAGCAGGGTGCTAATAAGATTTTCCTGCTGCTGGATGCGGCGCTCGAGATCGGGAATTTCTTCGCTTGCGGTGTAGACAAGCTGTTCGGCCTGGCGAACGTCCAGCTCGGATGTATTGCCGTGATCGGCGAGGACAGAAGTGAGGCGAAGAGATTCGCGGCGCGCGGTGAGAGTGGTCTGGGAAAGTTCCATCTGAAGATCGAGAGCGCGGAGCTGAAAGTAGGCGGAGGCTACGCTGGAGACTAGGGAGCTGATGACGGCGCGGCGGCCCCACTCCGTGGCGAGAAGAGAGGCGCGAGCGGCTTCCGTGGCGCGGCGATATTGTCCCCAGAAGTCGAGTTGCCAGACGGCGGAGAGATTCAGCCCACCCGTGGATTGCTCGATCGCGGGAAAGGCGATTGTTTCCGGAGTGCGCTGCGCGGAAAGACTTGCGCCGCCGCTGACACTGGGAAATTGATTAGAGCGCGTGATGCCCAATTGCGCTTGCGCCTGGAGAACGCGCGTGGCCGCGATGCGGAGATCGTAATTCTGCTGGATTGCAGTGCGTATCAGGGATTGAAGCTGCTCATCGCGAAAGACGTCCCACCATTTTTGATCGCCTAGCGAAGCGGCTTCGGCTTTGGAGGCCTCGGGAGACGCGGCGCGGAACTCCGTGGGAACAACGGCGGAAGGGCGTTTGTAGTCGGGTCCCACAGTGCAACCGGAGATCAGCAGGGCGACGAGGAGCGATGCAAGGAGAGGTCTCATTTTAATCGTCTCCTCCGGCGGGGCTGGGGCGCGGAGCAGGAGTTGCGCCAATCATGGCGGCGCGGCCTGCTTTGCCTAAAGAAAGGCGCTCGACTACGTAGAAAACGGCGGGAATGAAGAAGATGCCAAGGGCGCTGGCTGCGAGCATGCCGCCGATGACGGCGGTTCCCATGATTTGGCGTGCGACGGAACCTGCACCGGAAGCAGTCCAGAGCGGGACGCAGCCAAGGATGAAGGCGAACGAAGTCATAAGAATGGGGCGCAGGCGTAAACGGGCGCCTTCGAGAGCGGCATCGACGAGCGGCTTGCCCTGTTCGTATTCGTCCTTGGCAAATTCGACAATGAGGATGGCGTTTTTGGCGGCGAGACCGATGAGCATGACCAGGCCGATTTGGGAGTAGACGTCGTTTTCGATCTGCACCATGTAAGTGGGAAGAAATGCGGAGAGCAAGACGCGACGCAACCAGAGGATGAAGAAAGCGCCGAAAACTGCGACGGGAGTGCTGAGAAGTACGCTGAAGGGCAACGTCCAACTTTCATAGAGCGCGGCGAGAATCAGAAATACGAAGAGCAGAGAAAATCCGAAGACGGCCGACGCGGGAACGCCTTCCTGAGCTTTTTTCTCCTGGAAGGACATGCCCAAGTAGTCGTAACCCATTTCGCGGGGCATGGTTTGGCCGAAGACCTCTTCCATGGCGGCCATGGCCTGGCCGGCGCTGTAGCCGGGAGCGGCGGCGCCGTTGATTTGGGCAGCGCGATATTCGTTGAAGCGCATGGTGAATTCGGGACCGGGTCGCGATTCAAATCTTGTGACGGCGGCGAGTGGAACCATTTCGCTCTTAGCATTTTTGACGAAGAACTGGCCGACATTTTCGGCACGCGTGCGATACGCGCCTTCTGCTTCGATGTAGACCTGCCACTGGCGGCCGAAACGATTGAAATAGTTGATGAAAAGGCCGCCCATGAAGGCCTGGAGAGTCTGGTAGACGTCTCGGACGGCAACGCCTTGCTTGATGACTTTGTCGCGGTCCACGTCGACGAATTGCTGCGGGACACTGGGGAGGAACGTGGTGTTGACACCCGCGATTTCCGGGCGCTTGCGGGCGGCGGCGAGAAATTTATTTAGATTGTCAGCGAGGAATTCGACGTCGTTGCCGGCACGGTCCTCGAGGACGAAGGTGAAGCCGCCGGAGGTACCAACGCCGGGGATGGCGGGAGGGGAAAAAGAGAAGGCGATGCCTTCGGGAATTTTGCTGAGTTCGCGATTGATGTTCTGTTTGATTTGCTGGAACTGTTCATTGCGGGTTTTGCGCTCGTCCCAGGGCTTCAGGGTGACAAAGAAGAAGCCGTTGTAGCTGGTGCGAACGAAGCTGAGCAAGCTGAAGCCGACGACGCTGGTGGTGTACTGAACGCCCGGAGTGTGGGCGAGGACGTCTTCTACTTTGCGCGCGACTTCATCGGTGCGTTGAAGAGAGGCTGCGTTTGGCAATTGCAGGTTGATGTAGAGATAGCCTTGGTCTTCATCGGGAAGGAAACTGGAAGGGACTTTGGCGCTGAAAAAGCCGGCGGCGGCTCCGAAGAGCACGAGGAGTATGAGAGCGATAGCGCTTTTGCGGATCAGGAAGCCGCAGACGCGCACGTAGGCGTTCGTGGCACTGGTGAAGGTGCGGTTAAACCAGCCGAAAAATCTCTTGAGCAAGCCTCCGCGAGTCGTATCTTTGGGGCGCAAGAGCAATGCGGAGAGAGCAGGGCTGAGTGTGAGCGCATTAAAAGCGGAGAGGGCGACGGAGATGGCGATGGTGACGGCGAACTGTTGGTAGAGGCGGCCAGTGATGCCGGGGATGAACGCAGTGGGGATGAAGACGGCGGAGAGAACGAGCGCGATGCCAACAACGGGGCCGGAGATCTCCGTCATGGCTTTGAGGGCGGCTTCCTTTGGCGAGAGGCCATCCTCGATGTGCCGCTCGACGGCTTCGACGACGACGATAGCGTCATCGACGACGAGGCCGATGGCCAGCACCAAGCCAAAAAGAGAAAGTGTATTGATGGAAAAACCGAATAGAGGAAAGAAGATGAAAGTGCCGACGAGCGAAACCGGCACAGCAAGAAGTGGAATGAGAGTGGCGCGCCAGCCTTGGAGAAAAATGTAAACGACGATGATGACGAGGAGGATGGCGATCAGGAGTGTTTCGACGATTTCTTTGATGCCTTGGGTGACGGCAAGCGTCGTGTCGAGAGAAATGACGTAATCGATATCGCCGGGAAAGCGGGCTTTCGACTCTGCCATCAATTTTTTGAGGGCATCGGCGGCTTGCACAGCGTTAGAGCCCGGCAATTGATAAGCCGCGATGATGGCACCCGGTTTTCCGTTGAGGCGGCCAAGGACGCTATAGTTTTGCGCGCCTAGCTCGACGCGCGCCACGTCTTTGACCCGAACGACACCGCCGAGAGGCTCTTCACGCACGACTATTTCGCCGAATTCTTCTGGAGAAGAGAGGCGGCCGCGGGCGCGGACGGAGTACGTAAACTCCTGCCCCTTGGGGACTGGTTCGCTGCCCACCTGGCCCGCGGGATTCACCGTATTTTGCGATGTGATGGCATTGACGATTTCCGGAACAGTGATGGCGAGCTTGGCCAATTGGTCGGGCTTTACCCAGAGGCGCATGGCGTACTGGCCGGCGCCGAAAATCTGGACGCTGCCGATGCCGTAGAGCCGCGTGATCTGGTCGCTGAGATTGATGTAGGCGAAGTTAGAAAGAAATTGGGCGTCGTAAGTGCCGTTTGGGGAATAGATAGTGATGAGCATGAGCGGAGCGGTGACGGTTTTTTGGACGGTGATGCCGTAGTTGTTGACGTCGGCGGGCAACTGCGATGCGGCTTGCGTCTGACGCATCTGGGTAAGAATCAAATCGGTATTCGGATCGGTTTTCACGTCGTAATCGACGATAAGGCGCATGCCCCCATCGGCGGTGGAATTCAGCGAATACATATAGTTCATGTTGTCCACGCCGCTCATCTGTTGCTCGATGGGTGTGGCGACGGACTGCTCGATGGTGCCGGCGTCGGCGCCGACGTACGTGGCCAGCACTTGAACTTCAGGAGGAACGATGTTCGGAAAGAGGGCGACTGGCAGGGTGAGAATGGTGATGGCGCCAATAATCACCATGACGATGGATATGACCATGGCGACGATCGGGCGATTGATGAAGAATTTTGACATGGGTCAATCCGCTCCCGCGGCTGCGGCCAGCGGTTGGGGATTGACGGTAGCTCCGTCCCGCACTTTTTGCACACCTTCGACGATGACCATCTCGCCTTTTTTCACGCCGCTGTCGATGATCCATTCCGTCCCGACGCGCTCGCCGACTTTGACGATGCGGACGCTGACTTTGTTATCGCTGCCGACGACTGCCAGTTGATAGCTGCCTTGCAGTTCGATGACGGCTCGTTGGGGAACGAGAAGCGCGCCAGTACGGGTGTAGGTGGAGGCACGGACGCGACCGAATTGTCCGGGACGCAGGAAATTTTTGGGGTTGGGAAACGCGGAGACGACGCGGATGGTTCCCGTGGTTATGTCCACTTGGCGGTCGGTATAAAGAGCGTGGCCCTTGGATGGATAAACTGTTCCGTCGGCGAGGATCAGTTCGAGCGGAGGAGAATCCCTAGGAACGTCAGAGTGATCTTGTGGCTCGTTGATGCGAGCGCCGAGACGCGAATACTCCTGTTCGCTTATAGGGAAATACGCCTTTATGGGATTGACCTGAGAGATGGAAGTGAGGACGGTACTGGGATTCACGAGGTTGCCGAGCTGGATCAAAGCGATGCCGGCGATACCGTCGAAGAGCGACGTGACATGAGTGAATCCCAGATTTAACTGAGCCTGTTCCACTTGTGCTTCCGAGGACTGAACGGCTGCTTTTGCGGCAAGATTCGCCTGAATATCATTGTCCAACTGGCTTTGCGCGATGGCCCGCTCTTTGGCGAGGGGTGTGTCACGATCTACGTCCAGCTGAGTCTTGCCCATTTGCGCTTGCGCTTCTGCCAACTGCGCCTTGGCTTGATCGAGCAAAGCCTTAAATGGACGGGGGTCAATCTCGAACAAAACGTCGCCATTATGAACGGTGGATCCTTCTTTGTAGGTCTGTTTGACGATGTATCCGGTGACTTGCGGCTGGATCTGGGCATTGACGTAGCCGTCCAGCGTGGCGACCCACTCGCTTACGATGGGGACATCCCTTTGTGCAACGGCAATGACTTTTACTTCTGGCGGAGCACCGGGGGGCGCTGCCGCTCTTCCGCCGCAGCCTGCAAGGAAAAAGACAACCGGAAGAACGGCGGTCATAAAGAGGGCGGCGAGACTCAGGTAGTGGGCGGAGCGACAGTTACGGGGCTGCTGCCTGCGGTGGAGAGGTAAACTAATGGATCCAACGAATTCTAACGACATGACTACTCCTTGGGCAACGAGCAAAAGCACACCCACGCCACAGTTTGATGGATGGCATCACGCCTCATCCAAAGCGGCAAATCCGCGGTGCGCGGCGCTGCGTTCGCAACAACCTGAGTTCTCGATTCCGCCGTCTGCGCCCCCTTAGATGTAAATAAGGCGTGAGCGGATACAAAGGAAAGTCGAGCGTGGAAGGGTACGCTATCATCGAAAGGCGCCGGGGGCCGGCGCCCTGTGTTGCGTGAGCCGCGACAAGGCCCAGGGTCCGGAGAAGCGTTATATGCAAGGTCAAAAAATTAGTCGAAAATAGGCAAGATTCGCAGCTGCGAAACCGGTTTTGCTCATGGCTGACAGAGATCGCGGCCTTGGCAGGCGCGACGGGCCGCATTCTGAAAGCACGTGGTGGACGGGCAATTTCGCCCGTCCACCGGCCTGAATTGGCCGGCCGTTAATTGATGGTGAGAGTGGCCGTCGTGCTGTGCGTCACAGTTCCGGATGTTCCTTTGAAAGTGAGCGTGTGCTTGCCGGTGCTTGCGTTTCCGCTGACGGTGATCGTCGCAGTGGCTTGCGCCGAAGACGTTCCGTTCAGCGTGACGGACAACGGCGAAACGCTACAGGTGGTGTGGCTCGGAGCGCCGCTGCACGAAAGCGAAACGGTGCCAGTGAAGCCGCTGAGCGGTGACAACGTGAGTGTGTAAGTTCCCGAGTGTGACCGGGAAACCGTCAGAGACGACGGCGACGCGGAAATGCTGAAGTCTGAAACCGCCTGCGTCAGTGTTGCGGAAGAGCTTCCCTGGAAGTTCGAATTGGAAGTGGCAAATGTGGCCACCACCGTATGGCTCCCCACGCTCAGAGAGCTCGTGGAAAATTGCGCTGCTCCCGACGAGAGTGCTGCAGACCCTGCGGGAGTTGTGCTGCCATCAAGGTAGAAACTGACGGTTCCGCTCTGCGTTCCTGCCACGGAGGACGATACCGTCGCCGTAAACGTGACCGAGTGCCCAGTTACCGATGGATTCGAGCTACTCGTCAGCACCGTGGTTGTCGGAGCGGCATTCACCGTTTCTGCGAGTGTCCCCGAAGTGCTGCTCAGGAAGTTTGCATCCCCACTGTATTTGGCAGTGATGGAGTGCGATCCAGCAGCCAGTGCTCCTCCCGCCGCCGTGAATTGCGCGGCACCGCCGGATAGAGCGGCCGAACCAATCTGTGCACTACCGTCAAAGAAAGTGACGGTGCCAGTGGGGACGCCGCCTGCCACCGGCAGGACCGTTGCACTGAAGGTCACCGCCTGCCCGAACGTTGCTGGATTTGCGCTGGAACTGATGCTCGTCGCCGTGGCCGCCTGATTTACCGTCTGCGTCAATACAGAGGACACGCTGCCAGATAGATTTGCATTTCCGCCGTAGGACGCCGTAACGGAATGAGAACCCAGAGACAAGCCACTAACTGCGAGTTGTGCGGAATTGTTTGAGACCGCTGCTGTTCCGAGGGAAGTCGTGCCGTCCAGGAAAGTGACAGTCCCACTCGCCGTGATTCCCGCCGGCGGCTGAACGGCAGCCGTGAACACGACCGACTGTCCGAAAGCCGATGGGTTCAGGCTCGAAGTGATACTCGTTGAGGTCGCAGCCTGATTGACGGTCTGTGTGAGAGCCGCTGAGGTACTTCCGGAGAAATTCGCGTCCCCGCTGTACTTTGCAGTGATGGAATGCGAGCCCGCCGACAGACTGGACAACGATAGTTGCGCGGCGTTGCTCGAAACAGTGGCCGCTCCCAGAGAAGTCGTGCCATCTAGGAAGGTGATCGTTCCAGTCGCGCTACCGCCAAAGGCAGTCTGGATGGTCGCGGACAGCGTGACTGACTGGCCGAAGATGGACGGATTTGTGCTAGAACTGACAGCCGTAGTTGTCGACGCTCCGTTTACCACCTGACTCAACACGGCAGAGGTGCTGCCCGAGAGATTTGCGCCTCCCGCATAGACCGCGGTGATCGAATGCGTTCCTACACTCAATGCGGAAAACGCCAGCTGTGCCGAGTTGGAGGAAAGCGTCGCGGAGCCGAGGGAGGTCGAGCCATCCATAAACGTCACGGCTCCGGCTGCAGTCGTTCCGGCAGGTGGCTGAACCGCAGCTGTAAATGTGACGCTCTGATCGAAGGCCGAAGGGTTCGCGCTGGAACTAATTGTGGTTGTGGTGGATGCCTGATTCACCGTTTCCGCGAGCGCCGCAGAAGTGCTAGCGGTGAAGTTCGCATCTCCACTGTAAACAGCGGTGACGGAATGAGCCCCGGCAGATAATCCTCCCACCGTGAACTGCGCATTCCCTCCGCTAGACAAACTGCTACTCCCGAGGGAAGTCGCGCCATCCATTAAAGTCACGGTGCCCGTCGGCGTGCCACCGGCTGAAGGTTGGACGGTCACTGTGAAGGTGACGGATTGGCCGAACGTCGCGGGATTCAGGTTGGACGCAACCGTTGTCGTCGTGCTGGCCTGGCTGACGGTCTGCGTAACAGGAGCAGACGTGCTTGCGGAATAATTGTTGTCGCCGCTGTACTTTGCGGTGATGGAGTGCGAACCCGGCGACAAGGTGGAGACTGAAAGTTGCGCGGCGTTGTTCGAAACCGTAGCCATCCCCAACGAGTTTGTACCATCGAGGAAGGTAACCGTGCCTGTTGCTGTGCCATTGGGAGAAGGCTGCACAGTCGCGGTGAACACTACGGCTTGCCCAAAGGACGCAGGATTCAGGCTGGACGCTACCATCGTTGTCGTACTGGCCTGGTTAATTGTCTGCGTCACGCCCGTAGAAGTGCTAGCCGTGAAATTGTTGTCGCCACTGTACTTCGCGGTGATGGAGTGCGTCCCCACCGACAAGCTAGATAGCGAGAGCTGGGCGATATTGCTCGAAACAGAAGCGGTGCCCAATGATGTTGTGCCATCCAGGAACGTGACGTTACCTGTTACCGTGCCGCCGGCAGACGGTACCACCACTGCCGTAAACACGACAGTTTGGCCCAAGTTAGCGGGATTGATATTCGGAGAGACGGTTGTGGTCGTCGTGGATTGATTAATCGTTTCGGTGAGCGGCGCGGACGTGCTTCCCGCGAATTTCGTATCTCCGCTGTACTGAGCGGTCAGCGTATGCGTGCCCAAAGACAGATTGGGAACGGAGAGCTGCGCCAGATTGTTCGTGACGGTCACCGTTCCGAGTGTGGTTGCCCCATCCAGGAACGTCACCGTTCCGGTTGCCGAGCCGCTCCCCGGCGGCTGGACGGTAGCGACAAGCGTTAGTGTTTGACCGTACGCCGCGGGGTTAACAGACGAAGACAAATAGGTTGAGGTCGCCGGCAAGTTCACGGTCTGTGTGAGGACCGCGGAAGTGCTGGCCGCAAAGGACACGTTTCCGTTGTACTTGGCGGTCATCGAGTGGGAGCCGGTGCTCAGCGTTGAGAGCGTAAACAGTGCGTAATTCTGCCCATTTTGGTTGGTCAAGCTCGCACTGCCCAGTGACGTGGCCCCGTCAAACAGTGTCACGAGACCGTTGGGCGTACCGCCATAAGCGGGGTAAACATTGACAGTAAACGTTATGTTGAAACCCACGGTGGCGGGGTTGCTGCTCGAGGTGACCGCTGTCGTTGTGGGTCCCAGATTCACGACTTGGCTGAGCGCCGCGGAAGTGCTGCCCGAAAAGTTGGCATCCCCACTGTAAGTGGCGGTGATGGATTGCGTGCCGATCTGCAAACCAGAAATCGTCAGCTGCGCGCTGCCGTTTGCAACTGTGCCAGTTCCGATGGATGCTGAGCCGTCGTAGAAGGTGACCGTCCCTGTGGGTGTGCCACTCGAAGTGAGTTGGAGCGTCGCCGTGAAGGTTACGGGCTGATTCAAGGATGACGGGTTCTGACTAGAACTTAAGAGCGTTGTAGTTGGCGGGGGGCTAACGGTCACCAAGGTTTGTCCCGATGTGCTCGTGGCAGTATTCGCGTCGCCGCTATACTGCGCGCTGATGTAGTGCGTGCCCGGTGCCAGGGTAGAGATCGCTATCTGCGCGGTGTTGCCTGAGAGGGTAGCCGTTCCTATTGCGGTGGTGCGGTCCAGAAACGTGACGGTACCTGTTGCCGTGGTTCCGGACAAAGGCTTCACCGTCGCGGTGAGTGTTATCGATTGGGCGAAGGCAGGCGTGTACGTGCTCGAGGCTATGAAAGTCGTGGTGGGTTCCAGATTAACGGTCTGCGTGAACGCGGCCGAAGTGCCCGCGAGAAAGTTCGCGTCTCCGCTGTAGTTCACGGTGATGGAATTGGCGCCCACGGCCAGCGCCGTGGTCGTAAGTGTCCCGTAGTTGGTGTTGCCGGGAAGAGTTACGGACCCAATCGAAGTGCCGTTGGCGAAGAACGTCAGCGTGCCATTGTTCGTGGAATTGAAATATCCAGTCGTCGAAATGGATGCGTTCAGAGTGACGGACTGGCCGTACGTTGACGGATTGACGGTGTACGACGATACGGTGATGAGGCTGGCAGCCTGATTAACCGTCTGCGTTACCGGCGTCGATGTGCTGGCCGCATAATTCGAGCTTAACGGCGTGAACTTGGCCGTGATCGAGTGTGTCCCGGTCGTCAGATTCGCAAGCACAACTTGCGGCGCAGCTGTGTTGAGAGTTACTGAGGAGAGGAACGTGGTGCCATCATAAAACGTAACCGTGCCTCCCGACACAGTGGCGGAGGTTGGGCTGAAGGACGCCGCAAAAGTGACAGTCTGTCCGTAAGCCGCTGGGTTCGCGCTGGAAGTGAGCGTTGTCGTGGTAGGTGCCGGCGTGACGCTCTGCGTAACGGTCGCCGATGTGCTTGCGTTGGTGTTGGAGTCACCCGCGTAGCGGGCGCTAATGGAATGTGATCCTCCCGAAAGGCTTGAGACTGTGAGCTGCGCTGCATTGTTCGCTGGCGTCCCGCTGCCGAGTGATGTTGCGCCATCGTAGAACGTGACGTTGCCTGTCGCCGATCCCCCGAACGCTGGTTGGATTGCAGCGGTAAAGGTTACCGCCTGGTTGAATGGCGACGGATTCTGGCTGGAACTGACGGTCGTCGAAGTAGCCGCTGGATTTACGGTCTGCAGGATATAGAACGACGTAAGGCTCTGGTAATTGGAATCGCCGCTGTACTGGCCGGTGATTAAATGTCCGCCTCCAAGTAAAGAGGAGATGGTAAACCGCGCCGTACCACTCGTCACCGGCGTGACCCCTAAAACGGTGGAACCGTCCTGAAAGGTGACTGTTCCCGTGGCGGCGATAGTGCCGATCACCGGTTGAACGCTCGCACTCAATGTGATGGCTTGGCCGTAGACCGATGGATTGAGACTTGTCCCCAGGGTCACATTAACGGAGCCTTGATTCACAGTTTCTGGGATTGCTGCGGAGGTACTCCCCGAGAAATTAGTGTCTCCGCTGTATTGCGCCGTGATGGTATGGGTGCCAACCGATAGGCTGGAAACTGCGAGACTTGCTGAATTGCTAGATACAGTTGCAAAGCCCAGGGGTGTCGAGCCATCCATGAAAATGACAGCGCCCGTGGCAGTATTGCCCGCGCCAGGTTGAATCGTGGCAGTGAATGTGGTTGCTTGTCCCAAACTGATCGGATTCAAGCTTGAAGCCACCGAGACAGTCGTCGAGGCCTGAATAACGTTTTCCGTATAGGTCGCGGAATTGCTGCCCATGAAATTCGAATCACCTTGATAGATGGCAACAATCACGTGTGCCCCGGGCGCCAGCTTGGAGAGCGTGAGTTGCGCCACATTATTCACTAGCGTGCCGCTTCCGAGACTTGTGGAGGACGTGGTGTCGAAGAAAGTGACTGTACCGGTGGCGGTGCCGGTGTTCTGCGGCTGAATGGTAGCCGATAGCGTGAACTGCTGGACGTAAGACACCGTGTTTACATTGGATGTCAGTGTGATTGTCGTTTGCGCTTGCGTTACGGTCTCACTTACTGCGTTGGAAGTGGCCGAAACAAAATTGGAATCGCCGCTGTACACCGCCGTGACTTGGTGCGAGCCTGCGTTCAAGCCGGGATATTCGAAGTTCGCCTGATAGCCACTCAGTGAAACCGTGCCGATAGGCGCAGCGCCGTCATAAAAGGTTACCGTGCCCGTGGGTGCCGCGGGCTGTCCGAACGCGGGGCTCACGTTTGCCGTAAAGTTGAGAAACAGCCCGTAAAACGGAGCTGGATTGTTCGTTGTCAGCACCAGTTGCGGCGCCCCTGCCTGACGCAGAAATGTAAAACTGCCCGACGCGTTGCTGGTGACTATGTCTAATCGACCGTCCTGGTTGAAATCACCCAGAACTAATCCTTGCGGGGTCGTTCCCGTAGAAAAGTCAGGTTGCCCCTGCGGCACGACGGCATTGAATGCCCCTGTCCCGTCGCCCAATAGGACTGTGACTGAATTCCCCGAACTATTGGCAACAACTAAGTCCAGGAATCCATCGGCGTTCATATCGGCAGTAGAAATCGCTACGGGACTTGAGCCAACGGCCGGAGAAATGGGTGCTGCGGCAAATGTGCAAAGCGCGGCTGGAAGATTCGCACAGTTTTGATTCAAGAGGATAGAGACTGTATTATCCGTGGAATTCGTAACGGCAAGATCTAGATTGCCGTCGCCATTGAAATCACCGATCGCAATGGCGTTGGGCTCGTTGCCCGTGCTGGGAGAAGTGCTGGCGGGGGTAAACGTTCCGTCGCCGTTGCCCATCAGCAGAGTCAAATTGTTGCTACCAGAATTTGCGACCACCAAATCGACGAAACCATCGCCATTGACGTCCGCAGCCGCCAGTGCGTAGGGGACGTTTCCGGTCGTAAGCGCGGCAGGTGAAACTGTGAAGGTTCCATCGCCGTTACCCAGTAAAATCGTGACCGTGCCGGGCCCTTGTGGCGCCGCTTGTGGAAAGCACCCACCGGTGCCGACCCCACAAGTATTCAATACCGCGAGGTCTATTTTGCCGTCGCCGTTGAAGTCGGCAGCGACCAGTTGAGTAGGGAACACTCCCGGGATGGAAATGGTATTCCCCGGCCGGAATGTTCCACCACCATTCGGCAATAGTATGGTGATCGTGTTGTCGCCGGAGTTCGTAATCGCCAAACCCAGTTGTCCGGTCCCAAAGAAGTCTGCGGCGACGATTCCCCACGGTTGGCTACCTGTAGAGTAGGAGCCTCCCGATGTGAAATTTCCGGTGAAGTTGCTCTGTAAAATCGAAACCGTGTTGGTAACCTGCGAGACCGCAGCAAGATCAAGAGATCCATTTCCGCTTAAATCCGCGGTCAGTATTCCTTTGGGGTTTCCGCTCAGAAATGTACTTAGATTCTGATTCAGGACCACGCTTGACTCCGCCGGTGTCTCGGGCAAATAAATTGCGTTCGAAGTCGACGGTGGAGTCCCGCCGGGATTTGTGACTGTTACAAAAAGTGTCGCGGGAGAGGCAACAATGGCGTTCGTAAACTGGGCGGTGATTTGCGACCCGCTAGGGTTCACTGACGCACTGGAGGGATGCAGCGTAAAGCCCCCGGGACCCGTAAGGTTCACGACCGCGGTGGACGGAAAATTTGCGCCCAGGAGAGTGAGTGTGAAATTACCGTTGCCTGGAGCGGTTGTCGCTGGAGACAAACTCGGCGGCGATACTTGGGTAATAAGAGGTACCGCGTTCGAGGGCGCGGTTTGACCGAAAGCGAGCGAAGCCGAGAGGCACAGAAGAAGTGCAGTTACACTCCCGAGCAATCTGATCATCCGCATGTAGACCTCCAGGAAAGCCAAAAAACGAGAGTTCGCCAATCGAGAAGCGTCGGGGAATGTGCGCGGGGAAATCTTTCATTGCCGGCAGAAGATCGCCGGCCCCGCGCAAGTGTTAGTATTTTCGAGGTACGAGACTCGCGAAGCAACGGCGACAAGAATCTGCAAGACTTATGAATTACCTGTACGGAGAGACAGGCGTCGACCGCAGCAAAACTCTCTAATCACGGCATTGAGTCTGATTAACATGCTGTCCGGCAGGTACCGATCATTTGCCGGTGGTCCGATTGTAAGAGGCGTCGGAATCGTGGCTGCGTCTCTAACAGCAACAGACTCGTATGTGAGGAAGACAAAAATCAATGGTTAGAGCCACGCATTCAAACCGCACAACTTCGAGATAAGAGCACACCAGCAGCAAGACGCAGTCCTTCCCCATCCATTGCTCGTGTGGATCTCTGCCAAGCGCGCCGAATCTCTTGTCTCGAGGCCATTTGCCTTGCGAGACTCGCGGTCATAAGAACGCAATGCTAATCGCGATGAATGGCGGCAAAATGCGAACAAAGGCTGAATAAAGAAGGAGAAAGTGATTCGTCCCGTTTCATCGCAACTTGCTGATTTCCTTCGATTAGGGCCAACTCCGGCAAGTTCTGATTAGCGACTATTCAAAGCTGTCCAGGCAGCCAGAGAGTCCATGTAGTCTCTCCAATGAACGATTTTTCTGTTTTCAATCGTGATGACCGAAATGAGCCTGTTGTCGTAGGGCGTACCGCCCGAGAGAATTCTCCCGTGCACTTCGTATTCTAGGATCACGACGCGACTATCCTGAGAACGACGCACAACAAGCGCGTCGCTGGAGTGAAGCCTGATCGTCTTGCCGTATCCCGCGAAGCTAGCCATCAGATTTGCTCGCCCTCGAATCGTCAGTGGCCAACCGGGAAAGTGATATCGGAACTCGAAGAATGCGTCTTCGGCAATCGTGTCGAAATAATGGTCGCCATCAACAAGTCCGCGTAAGCCCTCCATGACGACTTCGAAGAAAGGATTGAGAGCTTCAAAAATCTCGTATTCGCCTTTCGACATCACCATGTCCTTTCAGTTCACGAGCCATCGGCAGGAATGCCTCACGCTCGTACAGGAGTGACACTCAGCTCGCTCCGGACGATAGGCGCCACTTGAGTGCCGAGGATTTCTATGGCGTGCAGCATTTTTTCGTGTGGCAGCGTAGAGACACCCATTTGGAATGTGACGCGCGAAATGCCGCCGAGAGCGTCATTCACATAAAGGATCTTCTTCGCGACCGTTTTACCGTCGCCGATCAGCAGTGCGCCGGTAGGTCCGCGCAGGGCGTCAAACTGAGTGCGTGTGGTGGGTGGCCAGCCGCGTTCCTTGCCGATTTCGGTAAAGGTGTGCGCATAGCCTGGAAAGAATATTTCTGCGGCTTCGTCCGTGGTGTCCGCGAGAAAGCCGACGGAATGAAGACCTACGGTGAGTCGCTCGAGAGAATGACCGGCGCGGCGCCCAGCCTCTCGATAGAGGTCTATAAGAGG